>Ga0299914_10000229_pt1 | contig 33184 bp, 28 predicted proteins | sample RVTome_10_FD_201361 | JGI IMG/M metagenome (GOLD analysis project Ga0299914, IMG submission 201361) | Soil microbial communities from uranium-contaminated site in the Upper Colorado River Basin, Wyoming, United States - RVT153D57 (version 2) ... | reverse complement strand
TGATGACGGCGGCCAGCTGGTCGACGGTCAGGTACTGGACCTCATCGACGGCCAGCAGGACACCCAGGCCCAGGTCGTCGGCCGCCTCGCCGGCGGAGACCAGGAGGTCGGTGACGTCCTCGGCCAGGTTGCCGGAGTCGGCCCGGCCCCGCAGGGCGTCCACGTCGATGGATATGCGGGTGCCGTCGGGGAGCTGGGCGGTGAAGGTCTTGAGGATCCGAAGGGCCCGGCGCACCTTCTCGGTGACGCCGCCCGCCTCCATGTCGAGCAGGATCCGCCGCAACCGGTTGGCCAGCAGGGTGGTGAAGGTCCCGTCCTCGGGGCTCTCGATGAAGCCGACCCGGAACCCCTCGGCGGCGGCGATGTCGGCGAAGCGGTTCAGGAGCACGGTCTTGCCCACGCCGCGCAGTCCCACGGGCATGACGCTCTTGCCGGGCCGCCCCGCGAGGGCGCGCCGGATGGCCACCCCGAAGGTGTCGATGAGCTGGTCGCGGCCCACCAACGCCGGGGGCGAGGTACCGGCGCCGGGCCGGAACGGGTTGCTGAGCTCGTCCATGAATCAACCGAGGTTGCGATTTCTTATGGATCTTATGGTCAGTGGTCTAAGATCGGTTGAACTCCGGGTGAAGCACGTGGTCCCCGGGCCGATCGTCGCAAGCGCCATCCTGTCAGGCAGGTGTGACGTCGATCGGTCGATCAGAGGAGCGGATTCTCCCAGCACTGATCAGCGTCAGCCCCGTGGCCGATGGCGGTTCATCGAAGTCAGCCATGTTGGCGGGCCCTCTCAGGGGGCGAACAGGTTGCCGGCTGCGCCCTCGAGCATGGCCTCGGACACCAGCAGGTAGAGCCGGCGCCAGGCCTCGGCGGTGTCGCTGTCGAAGTCGGGTCCCACCACCTCGGCCAGGCCGTCCACGAGCGCACCGCCCAGCACCGCGTAGTGCTCGGGCCGCAGGCCGTAGCCTGCGAGGCGAGCCCCCAGGGCCCGGGAAGAGGCGACGCACCTGTCCAGGTCAGCCACCTCCCCGCACACGAACAGCAGCTCGTCGATCAGCTCGAGGTGCTGCTCGTGCATGGCATCGGCGAAGAAGGCCCGCATATCGGGTGCTTCTGAGCACAACCGTTCATAGAACGTGCGGCCGAACCCGTCGCGATCATGGGCGACGACGGCTGCAGTAGCCACGACCGCTTCGAGCTGCTGCGGTGTCATGCCGACGATCCTCGTTGTCTGGAGGGGCCCGGGCTTGGAGAGGGCTTGGAGATCGGGTGTAGCCAGCCACCTACGGGCGCGGCGCCCGGGTCTCCCGGGCCGCGCTCACCATCCGCCATCGGGAAAGATCTCGGTGTGATCGTCCGCTTCGGCGCCTTCGTGCTCGACACCGAGCTGTTCGAGCTAAGGCAGGCCGGTCAGCGTGTCGCCGTGGAACCCCAGGTGTTCGACGTCCTCCGCTACCTGGTCGAGCACCGAGACCGGGTCGTGAGCAAGGAGGAGCTCCTCGACAACGTCTGGGGCGACCGGTTCGTCAGCGAGTCGGCACTGACCAGCCGCCTCAAGTCGGCTCGCAGAGCGGTCGGCGACGACGGCCGCAGCCAACAGGTGATCCGCACACTTCACGGCCGCGGCTACCGCTTCGTGGCCGACGCGACCGAGCTGGGATCGGGCGGAACCGGAGCCGGCACGGTGGCCGCACCCACCGAACTCGCCCCTCTCGGACACGGAGACCGGACCGAGTCGCGAACTGGTTCCACCCAGATCTGGCCCGTCGTGGGACGTGCCGCCGAGCTCGAGGCCCTGGCCCAAAGGCTGGCGACACGGTCGGTGGGTGGGGTCCTGCTCACGGGCGGGCCCGGTGTAGGCAAGTCGCGGCTGGCCGCCGAGTGCCTGGATCTTGCCGTGCAGGCGGGCGTCGAGGTGGAGAGGGTGATCGGCCACGCCGAGACCAGTTCCATCCCCTTCGCGGCCGTGGCCCACCTCATCCCCGCCGACGCGGTAGCGGGGCGGGACCCCGACGGCGAGCTCGACCGCGCCGCCCTCTTCCACCGAGCCCGCACCGCTGTAGTCGAGCGCAGCAAGGACCGCCGGCTGATGCTGGTGGTCGACGACGTCGATCGGCTCGACGAGTCGTCGCGGGCTCTGCTGAGCTCCCTGGTGACGTCTGCCGGGGTGTTCGCATTGCTCACCCAGCGGACCGACGACACGACGGTGCCCGCCGTTGCCGAGCTGCTCAAGGACGGGCACCTGGAGGAGCTCCACCTGGGCCCGCTTCCCGAGGAGATGCTCGACGTCCTGCTGCACCGGGTTCTGGGCGGTCCCCTCCTGCGACCGAGCCTGCTGCAGCTGGCCGAGGCCTCCACCGGCAACCCGGGCATGCTGCGCCAACTCGTGCAGTCCTCGATCGAGCACGGCTCGCTCATCGAGGAGGACGGTGTGTGGCGGCTGACGGGTCCGCTGCACGCGCCCCCGTCGCTGCGCGCCGCCGTCGAGGAGCGCCTGGCCATCAACGAGCCCGCGCAGGAGCGGGCCCTGGAGCTGCTGGCGCTGTCGGGCCAGCTCGGCCTGACGGTGATCGCCGCGCTTGTGGGCGAGGATGTCCTCGACCGGCTGGATCGACGCGGGCTGCTCCAGATCGACGTGCGGGGCCGCCGCACCGAGGCCGCCCTCGCCCACCCGCTCTTCGGGGAGGTGCTCAGAGACCGGCTCGGCCCGCTGGCAGCCCGCAGGCTGCGAAGCGAGCTGATCCGCGCCATCGAGGCCACGGGCGCCCGCCGCCGCGACGACCAGCTCCGCCTCGTCGCCTGGTGGCTGGACACGGGCGGCGACGTCGATCCCGAGCTGCTACTGGGCGCCGCCCGTCTCGCCCTCATCGAGCACGACGACGCCCTGGCCGAGCGGCTCGTCCAGCGGGTCATCGCCACCGACCCCTCAGCCGCCGCTGTGCAGCTCGAGGCCGAGCTCCACTTCCGCAGGGGCCAGCACGACCGGGTCGAGAAGCTGCTGGGCGGGGTCGACCTGAGCGAGGTGGAGCCCTCTCGCCGCATCGAGATCATCAGGCGGCGAGCCTCGAACCTCTTCCTGAACAGGTGGGAGTTCGAGCGAGCCATCGAGGTGCTGGCCGAGGGTTGCCAGGCGCTCGACGACCCCGCCGCCCGACTGCACCTCGACAGCCACCGGCTGTTGCTGCAGGTGCTGCTGGGCGACCTCCGTGGCGTGGCCGAGGAAGTACCCGGCCTGCTGGCCCGCGCCGAGGGACGCCCGCGCCTCGAGGTGCTGATGGCAGCGGCCCTGGCCGCCGCTGCGTCGGGCCGGGCCCAGGAGGTGCTGCCCCTGGTGGCCGAGGGGCGCCAGCTCCAGCACCACACCACCCGCGGGCGGTCGGTCCTCACTCCCAGCCTGCTCGACTTCGGCGAGGTCAGCGGGCTCATCGGCGTCGGCCGCTTCGCCGATGCCCGCGCCACCATCGAGCGGGGGCGCCAGGCCCGCCACGACCCCAGATCGGGTGGATGGCTGGCCATCGCCGCAGCCAGGCTGAACCTGCTGGAGGGTCGCACACTGTCGGTCCGGACCGAGCTCGACGCCATGGTCCGCCAGACCCGAGCGCTCGGTCAGGTGCCGACCGAGCGCTGGCTGCTCGGCTTGGTGGCCAGCGCCCGCTGGCTCGATGGCGACCGGGCCACCGCTGCCGAGGAGGTCGATCGCGTCCGCGACCTGCTGGGCAACGAGAACGGCCTGTTCCGCAGCGACATGGACCGTGTCATCGGCTGGGTGGCCGCAGCCAGGGACGGGCTGGACGCCGGCGTGGCCACGCTGGTGGCGGCAGCCGAGCGTGCCCGCCACTTCGGCAGGCATGCCTTCGAGGCGATGCTGCTCTCCGACGTCACCCGCCTGGGCCGGCCCGAAGCGGTGGTGGAGCGACTGACCGAGCTGGGCGCTGCCGTGCACGGACAGCTGGTGGCGGCACGCCTCGACCACGCTGTGGGCGCGGTCGAGGGCGACCCCGATCGCGTTGAACAGGCGATCGACGCCTTCGACGGGATGGGCATGCTCCCCGAGGCCGTGGACGCGGCGATGGACCTGGCCAGGCTGCTGAGCCGCACGGGGCGCGACGCCAGCGCGGCCGGCGCCCGGGCCGACGAACTGGCACGACGCCGAGGAGGGCGCCTGGTAGGCCTCGGCCCTCGTCTCGACGACTGACAAGTCGCGGTCGGCGGGCGAGTACGTTCCCCGGCCGGGCCGCGAGGACGGAGGAGACGCCCATGGCCACGCTCGACTGGTATGGCTGCGCCACCTTCCGGCTTGGGGTGGCGGGCCTGACCATCTTCCTCGACGCCTACATAGACCGGGTCGAGGGCGCTCCGGGGCCGGGCATGAGCGCCGGCGACATCGACGAGGCCGACTGGGTCGTGGTCGGCCACTCCCACTTCGACCACCTGTGGGGAGCCGAGCGCATCGCCTCCCGCACCGGCGCCAAGATCATCGGCACGCACGAGACGGTGCGCGTCATGGAGGCCCAGGGCGTGCCCCTCGACCAACTCGTGGCTGTGTCGGGCGGGGAGCGGGTCGACCTGGGCAACGGGGTCACCGTGGCCGTGTACCCGTCCCAGCACTCCTGCGTATGGTCGCATCAGCAGATGGGGGTAGCCGACGAGGTGTGCATCGGCGACCTGGGAGTGCTGTACCACCAGCGACAGGAGCGGATGGGCGAGCTGTTCGATTGGCTCACGTCGCTGGGCCCGACGGTGACGGACCACCTGCGGGTGTCCGACCAGGGCCCTCGGGGGGACGGCGGCGCGCTGGTTTACGTCTTCCACACGCCGGAGGGCTCGGTCTTCTACCAGGACACGTCCGGCCACTGGTCGGGGATCCTGCGGGACCTGCGGCCCGACGTGGCCATCATCGCCGCCGCCGGACGGGGCAACGTGGACGGCGAGCCCATCCAGGGCTCGCTGGCGCAGTTCGTGGCCCGCCAGGCCGACCTGCTGAGACCGGCCACCACCATCCTCAGCCACCACGACGACTGGCTGCCCGGCTTCTCCGTCGACACCGACGTCGAGCCCATCCGCGCCGAGCTGGCGCGGATGGTGCCCCGCACCCGCCTGGTCGAGCTGGGCTACGTGGACGGCACCCGGATCCTCTGACCCAGCTCCCTGGCGTACCTCGCGGGCGCTACCTCGCGGCGGTGTCTCGGGCGTACCTCGCGGACGTCGCCCGGCGGCACGAAGCTGGCACCCACACGGCCATATCCGGCCGAACTGATGCCAAGTTCGGTAGAGGGGGGAGACGTCAGCCGGAGCGGGTGCGGCTGGCGCCGGACAGGGCGGCCTTGGCCAGCTCACGGACGTCATCGGGAGCCTTGGACGGCGCCCCGCTGTCGAAGGGGGGTTGGGGGTCGTACTCGATGCCCAGCTGGATGACCTGAGCCACGTCGGGACCGGCGATCTCGGCGGCCAGGGTGAGGGCGAGGTCGATCCCGGCCGACACGCCGGCCGCCGTCCACACCTTGCCGCTGCGGACCACGCGCTGCTCGGTGGGCACCGCACCCAGGCTGGCCAGGTCGTCGTAGGCCATCCAGTGGGTGGTCGCGGCCTGGCCGTCGAGCACGCCGGCGGCGGCCAGCAGCAGCGCCCCGGTGCACACCGAGGTGGTGTAGGTGGTGGTGGGGTGAGCCTGGCGGATCCACTCCACGATGGGCTCGCCCGTCCTGGCCAGCTTGCGGGTGACGAAGCCGCCGGGCACCAGCAGGACGTCGGGCGAGGCCACGTCGTCGAACGATCGGGCGATGTCGAGGTGCAGCAAGCCGACGTCGTCGGCAAGCTCGCCGGGCCGTGCGGCGCACAGCACGACCTCGGCGCCGGGCAGGTTGGTGAGGACCTGGTAAGGCCCGATGGCGTCTAGGGCGGTGAAGCCGGGGTAGAGACCGATGGCGATCTGCACGTTCATCTCCTCTGTCGGGAACGGTCGGGTGAGCGGCCTGGGATCAGGACGCTGCTGCGAAGTGCTGGCGGTAACGGTCGGGGGTCGTGCCCAGCCGGCGCCGGAAGGCGCGGTGGAGCGTCTCGGCGTGGGTCAGGCCCACCTGGCGGGCGATGGCGGCCACGGTGAGATCGGTGGCCTCGAGCAGTCGCCGGGCTGCCTCCACGCGCAGTTGCTCCACGTGGTCGGCGGGGGTGGTCCCGGTCTCGCTGCGGAAGCGGCGGGCGAAGGTGCGTGGGCTCATGCCCGCCCTGGCCGCCAGCGTCTCCACCCTCAGATCGGCGTCCATGTGGTCGGGCAACCAACGCTGAAGGTCGGCGATCCCGGCGTGGGCGGCGGGCTGGGCACGCAGTTGGGCGCTGAACTGGGCCTGACCTCCCGGCCTGCGCACGAACACCACCAGCCAGCCCGCCACCTGGTGGGCGACGGCGGGGCCGTGGTCGTGCTCCACCAGGGCCAGGAAGAGGTCGATCCCGGCCGTGACCCCCGCCGAGGTCCAGCGGTCCCGGTCGGCCACGAAGATCCGGTCGGGTTGCACGTCCACGGCCGGGAAGCGGTGGGCCATGCCCTCACAACTCGCCCAGTGGGTGGTGGCCGAATAGCCGTCCAGCAGCCCGGCCGCGGCCAGCAACCAGGCGCCGGTGCACACCGAGGTCGTCCGGCGCGCTCGGCCCGACAGACGGGCCAGGTCCGCCAGCAGGTCACCGTCGCGCACCGCCTGGCGTGTGCCGTAGCCGCCCACGACGACCACGGTGTCGATGGTGCTGCGTTGCCGAGCCAGGTCGCCCAGCGCGGCGTCGGCAGCCACCTCCACGCCGCTCTCAGAGCGAACCGGTCCCGCGTCGGGAGTGGCGATCAGGGTCCGGTAGGGCGGATCGACGCCCAGGCGGGTGGCGCCGCAAAGCACCTCGGTCGGCCCGGCCAGGTCGAGGAGCTGGAAGCCGTCGAAGGCAACGAAGACGACGGTGCGCTCCACGACGAGATCTTGACCGGCCGGCCCACTGGCAGCAACGACAACTTCCTGACGAATCCCGCCACCCCGGTCTCACCCGGCAGCGTCAACCCCGGCGCAGCACCTCGTGCACGAACTGCACGGCGATCGATCCCTCGCCCACGGCCGAGGCGATCCGCTTCACGGAGCGGGCCCGCACGTCTCCCACGGCGAACACGGCAGGCAAGCTGGTCTCCAGCAGGAGCGGCTCGCGCTCCAGGCCCCAGCGGTCGGGCAACAGGACAGGACCGGTCACCACGAAGCCGTCCCTGTCACGCACCACATCGCCCTCCAACCAGCCGGTGTTGGGCTGGGCGCCGATGAAGACGAACATGCCGGCCGCCTCCAGCTCCTCCTCGGGCCCGTCCCCGGCAGCCATGCGCACGGCCTCGAGCCTGCTCTCACCACGCACGGCGGTCACGCCGGCGGCCGAGCGCACCACGATGTTGGTCGTCGCATGGATGCGCTCCACCAGGTAGCGCGACATCCCCGTGTCCAGGTCGTCGGAGCGGCACATGATCACCACCTCCGCCGCGAAGCGGGCCAGGTGCAGGGCCGCCTGGCCCGCGGAGTTGGCACCGCCCACCACCACCGCTCTGCCCCCGACCATGGCGTAGGCCTCCGTCGATGCGGCCCCGTAGTAGACCCCCGCCCCGGTCAGCTCGTGGACCCCGGGCACGTCCAGGCGGCGGTAGTGCACACCGGTGGCCAGGATGACGGAGGAGCAGTGCAGCTCCGTCCCGTCCTCCAGTACGACCACCCGGTAGGGATCCTGGCGGCGGATGGCGACCGCCCGGCGAGGGGCCAGGATCTCGGTGCCGAAGCGGCGGGCCTGGGCGTAGGCCCGCCGGGCCAGCTCGGCTCCCGAGACGCCGCTGGGGAAGCCCAGGTAGTTCTCGATCCGGGCGCTCAGCGCGGCCTGCCCACCGGGGGCCTCGGCCTCGACGACCACGGTGCTCAGCCCCTCCGAGCCGGCGTACACCCCCGCGGCGAGCCCGGCGGGCCCGGCCCCGACCACCACGAGGTCGTGGAAGTCGACCTGGGGCCGCGCCGTCAGGCCCAGCGTCCCGGCCAGCTCCGACGGGGTCGGGTCGGAGATGGTCGTCCCGCCCTCGAGCACGACCAGCGGCAGTCGCGTGCCCGCAGGGACCGCGGCCAGGAGGGGGCGGGCGGCATCGCCGTCCTCGACGTCTATCCAGCGGAACGGGACCAGGTTGCGGGCCAGGAAGTCACGCAGCCGGTGCGAGGCCGCCGACCAGCGGTCACCCACCAGGCGCAACCCGGCGTCGGTGGCCGGGCGGGTGGCGCTCCACTCCTCCAGCAGCTCGTCGACCACCGGGAACAGGTGCTCGGTGGGCGGGTCCCAGGGCTTCATCACATAGTGGTCGAGGTGCACGTCGTTGATGGCGCTGATGGCGGCGTCGATGTCGGCGTAGGCGGTGAGCAGCACCGACCGCAGCTCGGGGTGGATCGGCTCGAGGGCGGCCAGCATCTCGGTGCCGGTCATGGCCGGCATCCGCTGGTCGGTCACCACCACGGCCAGGTCCTCGCCCCGGAGCCTCATTCGCTCGGCCGTCTCGACCGCCTCGGCTCCCGACGATGCGCCCACGACGCGGTAGCGGTCGCCGTAGCGGGACCGCAGGTCGGCGACCACGGCGTCGAGCACCTGGGGGTCGTCGTCGACGCTCAGGATGGTCGGGGGCCGGGCCCTCGGCTGGGTGTCAGCTGCCATCGCTGCCCGGGTCGCGGCTGGGGGGCGTGGTGAGCGGGAGCGCCACGGTGAACACGGTGCGGCCGGGCCAGCAGGCCACGGCGATGCGGCCGCCGTGCCCCTCGGTCACGATCTGATGGGAGACGCTCAGCCCCAGGCCGGTCCCTTGCCCGGGCGCCTTGGTGGTGACGAAGGGGTCGAACACCTGGGCGATCATGTCGTCGGGGATGCCGCAGCCGTCGTCCTCGATCTCCACCACCACCTCGTCACCGGTCGCCACGGCCCTGATGACGATGATGCCGTCGGGAAGCACGGCATCGATGGCGTTGTCCAACAGGTTGGTCCACACCTGGTTGAGCTGACCGCCCATGCCCTGGACGGCGGGCAGGTCCGGGTCGTAGCGGCGGTCGATGGTGACGCCGTCGGGCACCTTGTGGCTCAGCATCGTGACCGTGTCGTCGAGGCCGGTGCGGACGTCGACGGCCTGGTGCTCTCCCCGATCCATGTACGAGTAGCTGCGCAGGGCACCGACAATGCCCGACATCCGCTCGATGCTGCCGGTGAGCTGGGCCAGGCACCGGCGGATGGCGCCGCGGGCCACCCGCCAGCGGAGGACGTCTCTGGCCGTGGCCGCGTCGAGACCTTCGAGATGCCCGAGCAGGTCGTCGGGCTCGAGTCCCATCTCGGCCAGCGAAGGCACCAGCTCGTGCAGCCCGTCGACGCCCAGTCCCGCCAGGGCATCCTCCAAGCGGTCCTCGCGTTCGGCCAGCCCGGCGGCGCTCGGGGTGGTGCGGGCGGGCTGACCGGCGGCCAGCGCCTGTTCCAGGGCGAACGCCTTCTGGCCGAGGGGACGAGCGCTCAGCTCCACCATCACCTCGCGGGCACGGTCCAGTCGCTCCTCGAGCTGGTGCGCGGCGCGCACCGCAGCGGCCGCTGGGTTGTTGAGCTCGTGCGCGAGTCCGGCACTGAGGCGGCCCAGTGTGGCCAGCTTCTCCTGCTGGCGCAGTGCCAGCTCCTGGGCCAGGTAGGCGTGCTCGAGTCGGCGCAGCCGGTGCTGGCGCAGCGCCGTGTTCAGGCGCACCTCGAGCATGGTCTTCTCGATCGGCTTGGACAGCACGTCGATGGCGCCGGCCCGGATGGCGCGCACGACGCTCTCGGTGTCGTCCACGCCCGATATGACCAGGACGGGGAGGTCGCCGAGGTCGGGTTCGGTGCGCATCGCCTCCAGAACCTCGAAGCCGTCCATCTCCGGCATGAGGAGGTCGAGCAGGACGATGTCGACCTGCTCGCGCCTCATCACGTCGAGGGCGTCACGGCCGTCGACGGCGGTGACCACGCGGTGGCCGAGCTCGGTCGCACCGCGGGCGATGATCGAGCGGGTGAGGCGGTCGTCCTCGACGACGAGCACGTAGCCGGCTTCAACCGCGGACATCGATCCCCTCTAGGGCGGCACAGGCGTCCGCCGCTGCCGCCTCGACGTCGTCCAGCAACGGCTCCACCTGCGCACGCTGGCAGCTACGTGCTGCCTCCTCCAAGATCCTGGACCGTTCGGACAGGGTGCCGGCGCCCACGCTGGCTGCGGTCGACTTCAGGGTGTGGGCGTGCAGGCGGACGTCGTCGAACGAATCGGCCGGGGTGTCCCGCAGCCGCTGCACCAGGGCCATGGTCTCGGTGCAGAACTCCGAGAGCAGCCCCTGCACGAACTCGGCGTCGCCGGTCAGCTCGACGAGCCGGGTGAGGGCCGATCGGTCGATGGCACCGCCGTCGCCCGTAGTCGCCCCTCCGTTCGCTCCCTGCCCGGCCGCCTCCCCCGAGGAACTGGTGGCAGGCTCCACCGCTGAGTCGGTGTGGCTGGCGGCCATGGTGCCGGGTCCGGTGGCCGCGCCGGTGTCGGCCACGTTGGACACGGCCGCGAACTGCACTGCGGCGGAGCGTCGGCTCAGCTGCCGGTGGGCCTTCTCGAGCGCGCTGACGAGGGCCTCGGGGCGGATCGGTTTGCTCAGGTAGTCGTCCATGCCCGCCTCGGCGCAGGCCCTGCGGTCGTCGAGGGTGCTGCTGGCCGTGACGGCCACGATCCAGGGTTGCCTTGTGTCGCCCACCCGTATGCGACGAGTGGCCTCGAGGCCGTCCACCTTGGGCATCTGGACGTCCATCAACACCACGTCGAAACGACCACTACCCATCGCCGCCACGGCGCGGTCGCCGTCGTCCACCACCTCCGGCGTGTAGCCCAGGCGCTCCAGGATCCTCACGGCCAGCTTCTGGTTGGTGGGGTTGTCCTCGGCCAGCAGGATCCGTAGGGGTGCCCGCCGGCCCAGGTCGCGGTCGAGGTCGGGCTCGGTGGCGCGACGCTCCTCTGGGTGACGGACCTCGTGCGACCGCTCGGCGAACAGCCTCACCAGCGCGTCGTACAGCGAAGACTCCTTCACCGGCTTGGTCACGGTGGCGTCGACCAGATCGGAGCTGCGGGGTGAGACGTCCTCGTGGGTCCCGATCGAGCTGAGCAGCACGAGCGGCATGGCTGACGCCGACGCCGAGGCCCGCAGGCGGCGAGCCAGCTCCAGTCCACCGACGCCGGGCATCTGGTGGTCGACCAGGGCCACGTCGAAGTCATCCCGCTCGCTGGCGGCCAGCGCCGTGGCCGCCCCGGGCACGACCACCGGCGTCATCCCCCAACCCTGCACGAAGCGCTCCAGTTGGGTGCGGCTGGTGGCGTTGTCGTCCACGATCAGTACACGACGGCCCGAGAGCAGGTCGGGGCGCTCGTCACCGCCCACAGCGCACTCTCCGCCGGTGAGTTGGGTGGCCGGGATCTCGAAGAAGAAACGCGACCCCACACCCTCCTCGCTGACCACGTCGAGCTCGCCGCCGAGCCCTTCGACGATCCGGCGGCTGATGACCAGACCCAGCCCGGTGCCGCCGAAGCGCCGGCTGGTGGAGGCGTCGACCTGGCTGAAGGCCTGGAAGAGCCGCTCCAGGCCGGCGGGCGAGATGCCGATCCCGGTGTCACGCACCTCGAATCGCAGCCGGCACTGCCCCCGGTCCGATGTGTGCGACTGGACGGTGAGGGCCACCTCTCCCTCGTCGGTGAACTTGACGGCGTTGGTGAGGAGGTTGACGAGCACCTGGCGGAGGCGGTGCCCGTCCACGAGCACCTCCTGGGGAACGTCGGGGTCCACCAGGTACACCAGATCCAGTGACTTGGCGGCGGCCAGCGGCGAGATGATGTCCAGGACCGACTCGACCAGGTGGCGGGGATCGTGCTCCTGGGGGTCGAGCTCCAGCCGGCCGGCCTCGATCTTGGAGAAGTCCAGGACGTCGCTGACCAGGGTCAACAGCAGCTCGGAGCTGTTGCGGATGGAGGTGACGTACTCCCGCTGCTCGCCGTCCAGCGGCGTGGTGGCCAGCAACGTGCCCATGCCGATGATGGCGTTCATGGGGGTGCGGATCTCGTGGCTCATGTTGGCCAGGAACTCGCTCTTGGCCTGCGTGGCGGCCTCGGCCTCGACCCGGGCCGCCCGTTCCAGCTTCACGAGCCGGTTGTGACGGGTGGCGTAGCGGCCCGTGGCCACCCAGGCCACGAAGGTGACGCCCACGATGTTCATGAAGTAGAAGGCGGCGATCCACGTCGAGGACATGCCGTCGGCCGGTGGGTCGGCCGGCTCCAGCAGGGCCGAGATGAGCACCAGCGCGGCGTAGGCGCCGAACCACCACACCGATCGGCCCCGGCCGAACATGTTCAGAGCGGCCATCGGTGCCACCAACGACCAGATCACCACCGCGCCCGAGGCCTGGAACCCGCCCAGGGACAACATGAGCAGCCAGGGGATGAACAGGCTGAGGACGAGCTGCGCCTGCAGGGCCCAACGCCAACCCAGGCGTTGATGGACGATCATGGCGCCGAGGGCGAGCACCGTGTACGACCACGGCAGGAAGGCAGCATCCGGCACGCCGGCGACGACGTAGATCAGCCCCCACAAGGCCCCGGCGATACTCATGGGCACGACCGCCAGGGTCTCGGTCCGCGCCGGTCCTGCGCCGGGCTGCGCGGCGCCCTTGAGCTCGCTCGGCGGCGTGCTGTCGGCGCTCATCGACGTGAGGCTAATGGCCGTCCGAGCCTTCGGAGCCTGGCCCTGCGGACCTGCGCTCGGCCAGCTCGGCTGCCCGCTCGGCCAGTCCCGGCGCGTCGAGCGACACCGCCATGTCCAAGAAGTCGGCCCGGGGCCCGCGCCACTCCAGGTCGTCGACGGATTCGGTGACAGGCGCATCCAGCTCCAGGGTGGCGATGCGCCGGAACAACAAGGCGAGATCCAGCTCGGCGGCCAAGGTGGCGGCCAGCTTCGGGGCACCCCTCACCGGTACGTCCCAGCCGCCGTCCAGAGGGATCTGGTCCAGGTGCTCGTAACGGGCCAGCACGGCCGCAGCAGACTTCGCCCCCCAGCCCGTCAGGCCGGGGAAACCATCGGCGGAGTCACCCACCAGGGCGAGGTAGTCCGGGATCGAGGCCGGGCCCACACCGAAACGGGCCCTGACACCGTCCTCGTCGATGAGCAGCCCCTTGCGACGGTCGAGCTGGACGATGCGGTCGTCCACCACACACTGCCCGAGGTCCTTGTCGGGGGTGCATATGACGACCTGGTCGACCCTTTCGTCGGCGTTGGCCATGACGGCGGCGGCCGCCAGGGCGTCATCGGCCTCGTACTCGACCATCGCCCAAACCACGACACCCAGGGACCGCAACGCCTCTTCCACGGGCTCGAACTGGGAGCGGAGGCTGGGGTCGACCCCCGACCCGTCCTTGTAGGTGGGCCACATGTCGTTGCGGAAGGACTCGATCACGTGGTCCGTGGCCACCCCGACGTGGGTGGCGCCCTCCTCCAGGATCTGCAGGACGGTGCCCACCACACCCCTGGTCGCCGCCACCTCGCGCCCCTCGGCGGTGACGTGGGACGGCAGGGCGTAGAAGTAGCGGAACAGCTCGTAGGTGCCGTCGACGAGGTGCACGCGCATGGGAGGGCGACGCTACCTGGCGCGGTGCCGTGGCTAGCGTGCGGCGCGGTGCGCCGACCCCTCCGCCTCGTGCTCCTCGCGCCGGTGGGGCTGGCGGCCGCAGGATGCGTAACGGTCAGGGCGGAGATCGAGGTCGACAACCTGGGACGGGCCGACGGCTTCGCCGAGGCCGTCATCGACCACCAGGCCGTCGAGGCAGACGGCCTCGACCCTGACCAGGTGGTGAGCGATCTCGACCTGACCGAGTACCTGTCAACGCCTGGTGTGGCTCCCGACGACCGCGTCGAGCTCGTCATTGCGCGCGACGACGAGACGATCGTGTCCGTGAGGTTCGCCGACGTGCCCGCAGACGCAATCGGGATCCTGGGCGGGGATCCGCTCATCTCCATCTCCCCGGACGGTTCCATGACCCTCGACGCCGAGGTCGACCCGTTGATCCTCGGCGATGCCTCGACCGCCGAGCTCGCCGTGGAGTTCCCCTTCGAGGTCGTCGAGACAGATGGGGACCTCGACGGATCGACGGTCAGCTGGCGCCTGGGACCAGGCGACTCCGACCGCAGCCTGTTCGCCCGCACCAACACCGAGCCATACGTGTCCTCGCCGGCCAGCGTGACCTTCCTGGCCGCGGGTGCCGTGGTCATGGCCGCCGTCGTCGCCATCGGGGGACTGGCGGTGTGGCGCTGGGCACGGCACAGCGAACGGCGCCACACCGCGGGCTGACCCGGGTACGTTCGCCTCGTGAGGTCGGCTCCGGCGCGGATGGCGCGACCCATGGCTTTGCTCGTGTTCTGTGCGCTGCTGGCAGCCGGCTGCGTGCGTTCGGAGGTGGACCTCACGTTGTCCGAGGCCGGGACCGTCGACGGCACGATCGTCGTCGCCGTCCGGCAGGAGCTGGTGGCCATGGGCGGCCGGGACGTGGACCGCTTCGTCGCCGGCCTGATCACCCGCGACGGGGGACCCCCCGACGGCAGCCTGGGCCTGCCGCTCGCCCAGTTCGTGGGCGAGCGCTACGAGCAGGACGGCTACGTCGGCGCGTTGTACCGGTTCGACTCCGTCGAGGCCGAGGACTTCGCCCAGCCGGCCAGCACACGCCCCCTCTTCAACCAGCGAGAGGACGGAAGCTGGCGCTTCGAGGCGACGCTGGTCGACGAGGAGCCCTTCGAGGACTTCAGCGGGTTGAGCGGCCTCGACCTGGAGGCGTCCGTGACCGTCCAGGTGGTGTTCCCACTGGCTGTGCGCACCCACAACGGCGCCCTGGCCCAGGGCCGCAACAACGTCGTGCGCTGGGAGGTCGACCTCACCGAGGAGGCGCCCGTGCTCAGCGCCACCACCAGCACCAAGCCTGCAGCGGCCGTGGACGACTCCCGGTTCCCCTGGCGAGCGGTGCTGGTCGGCGGCGGTGCCTTGATCGTGGTGGCCGGGCTCGGATTGCTGTGGTGGCGGATCCGGGCCGCCAAGCAGCGGCAACGCGAGCCGATGACCCCGACGCCACCTGGGGGCGAGCCTCCGGCCGGAGGGCCCCCGGACGAGGGCGCACCGGTCGGTGCGGAGCCCCAGGACGCGGCGCCTCCATCACCGCCGCGCCCGGATGGATGACACTGGAGGCGATGGCGTCCCAGCCCCTCCAACAGGCGGCCGGCGCCCCGACCTGGACACGCGGACGCGAGTTACGCTCCCGCCGGTGATCGCCACTGGTGGTAGTGGGTCCGAAGGCGCAGAGGACCGACTGCGTCAGCTCGAGGTCGTCACCGACAGGGCGCTTGCGTACCTGGACGTGGAGGACCTGCTCGTCGAGCTGCTCGACCGTGCGCGCGAGCTGCTCGACGTGGACACCGCGGCGGTGCTGCTGGTCGACCCCTCGGGCACCCGCTTGGTCGCCACGGCCGCCCGTGGGCTCGAGGAAGAGGTGAGGCAGGGAACCCGGATCCCGCTCGGCCGCGGGTTCGCCGGCCGAGTCGCAGGCGAGCGACGTCCGATCCAGATCGAGAACGTCGACTCGTCGAACGTCCTCAACCCCATCTTGTTGGAGGTGGGAGTTCGCTCGCTGCTGGGCGTTCCACTGGTGGTCGAAGGCGAGGCTGTCGGCGTCCTTCATGTGGGCACCTTGAAGAACCGCGTCTTCGACAGCGACGAGGTGGACCTCCTGCAGCTCGTCGGCGACCGCATCGCACTTGCCGTCGGAGCCCACATCTCGGCCGCCGAACGGTCGGCGGTTCGCACGCTCCAGCGCGGCCTGATGCCCGAGCGCCTCGTCGAGATCGCCGGTCTGGAGCTAGCGGCTCGCTACGTCGGCGGTGGGGGCGGAAGCTTCGGCGGTGACTGGTACGACTTCTTCTCGCTGCCCTCAGGTTCGGTCTGCCTCGCTGTCGGTGACGTGGCGGGCAAGGGCCTGAACGCCTCGATCGTGATGGGTCGGATCCGAACCGCGCTGCGCTCCTACGCACTCGACACCGAGGATCCCGCCGAGATCCTGCACCGGGTCGATCGTCAGCTTCGGCACTTCGAGCCGGGGGCGATGGCCACAGTGCTGTGCGCCACCTCCGAGCCTCCCTACGGGCGGTTCCGGGTCTCGTTGGCCGGTCACCTCCCTCCGGTCGTGGCGCTACCGAGCGCTCCGGCCCACTTCGTGGAAGCCGACGCCGACCCTCCGCTGGGTGCTCTGGATGGAGCCCACCGCCGGACGGCCGGGTTCGAGCTCCCGCCGGGTGCGGTCGTGTGTGTCTACACCGATGGCCTGGTCGAGCGACGAGGCGAGCATCTCGACGTCGGCCTGGAGCGGATCCGCAGCGCTGTCCTCGCCGCACCACCGGAATCCGTGTGCGCTTCGGTCATGGCCCGCCTGATCGGTACCGAGAGCCCTGGGGACGACGTGGCGGTCCTCGTCGCCCGCCGGGAGGGCAACGTCGAGTGTCCCTGACCCGGAGCGCGGGTCGGGTCGACACCAGAGGTCACGGCTGGTCGGGACCGCTCGGCTCGCTGCCGGGACGTGGAGCCCAGTTGAGGAGGAAGCCCCCGTCGGGGAAGAGGCACTGGCCGGTCATGAAGCTGGCGTCGTCGGAGACCAGGAAGGCCGCCACCGCCGCCACCTCCTCCGGAGTCCCCATACGTGCCAGCGGGGTACGGGCGGTCAGGCTGTCGGCGAAGGCGGGCTCGTCGCGGATCTGCTGGGTCATTGGTGTGACGATGTAGCCCGGTCCGATGGCGTTGACCCTGATCCCGTGCGGTGCCAGAGCGACGGCCGCCGACCTCGTCACGCTCTCGACGCCGGCCTTCGACGCCGCGTAGTTGGAGGCAGTCTCAGAGCCGAGGCGGGCCATGATGCTGGCGATGTTCACGATCACCCCGCCCCTGCCCTGAGCCACCATCTGGCGGGCGGCCGTCTGATCGGAGAGGAACACGCCGGTCAGGTACACGTCGAGCACCGACCGCCATGTCGCCTCGTCCATCTCCAGGAAGGGCGCGCTGTCGGTGATGCCGGCGTTGGCCACCATCACGTCGACGTGCCCGAAGCGCTCAGCGCCAGCAGACACGAGCGCCGATAGATCGTCCACCCTGGTGACGTCACATCGCTGGCCCAGAGCAGCCCGACCTGCGTCCACGACGAGCTCGGACGTGGCATCCAGGCCATCTACATCGAGATCCCCGAGCACCAGATCGGCCCCTTCGGCTGCGAACCGGGCGGCGATGGCCCGACCGTTGCCGCTGGCCGCACCGGTCACCACAGCTACCTTCCCCTGCAGTCGCATCGCGTCCTCAGTCGCGCAGGAGGTCGTTGACCGACGTCTTGGAGCGGGTCTGGGCGTCGACTCGCTTGGCGATCACCGCACAGCTCAGAGCGGGTCCGGGCGAGCCGTCGGGCAGCGGCTTCCCCGGCCACGTGCCCGGTACGACCACCGAGTAGGCGGGCACTCGGCCACGGTGCACCTCCCCGGTCGAGCGATCCACGATCCTGCTCGACTGGCTCAGGAAGACCCCCATGGACAGGACTGCTCCCTGCTCGACGATCACGCCCTCAGCCACCTCGCTGCGGGCGCCGACGAAGACGTCGTCCTCGATGATCACCGGGTTGGCCTGCAAGGGCTCGAGCACACCACCGATGCCCGCTCCGCCGGAGATGTGGCAGTTCTCGCCCACCTGAGCGCAGGAACCGACCGTGGCCCAGGTGTCGATCATCGTGCCCGCACCGACGTGTGCCCCAACGTTGACGAAGCACGGCATCAGCACCGCACCGGGAGCGATGTAGGCGGAATGCCGCACCACGGCGGTGGGAACCGCCCGGAACCCGGCGCGCCCGAACTCGGCGTCCCCCCAGCCGGCGAACTTGGAGGGCACCTTGTCCCACCAGGTGGACCCGCCGGGCCCACCGGGGATGGGCACCATGTCGTTCAGCCGGAACGACAGCAGCACCGCCTTGCGCACCCACTGGTGAACGACCCAGCGGCCGTCCTGGCGCGATGCGACCCGCAGCTCGCCGCTGTCCAGCGCTCCCAGCGTCGCTCCGACCGCCTCGCGCAGGGAGCCGGTGGTGGCCGGACCGATCTCGTCCCGGCGTTCCCAGCCGTCTTCGATCCTCCGCTGCCAGGCCTGAGTGTCCACGGCAGCACAGTGTGCCCGACGTCCTAGGCTGGACGACCACGCAATCCCAGGGGAGGTACAGGGATGAAGGTGCCCTTGACCGTCGGCGATTTCCTGTGGCGGGCCGAGCGCGTCCATGCCGACCGGGTCGGCATCGTCGACGAGCCGGATCCGCCGGGTGGCGGGCTCGGGCAGCTCACATGGCGCCAGATCGGCGACCTGGCCAGGGCGCAGGCGGCCCGGCTCGACGAGCTGGGCATCGAGCCGGGCCAGCGGGTGGCCATGGTGTCCCAGAACTCCGCCCGCCTGTACACCTCCTTCTTCGGCGTGAGCGGCTACGGCCGCGTCTTCGTGCCCATCAACTTCCGCCTCGGCCACGACGAGATCGCCTACATCGTCGACCACTGCGGTGCCTCCATGCTGCTGGTGGACCCGGCGCTGGAGGACACCTGCAAGGACATCCCCGTGGAGCGGTTCGTCGTGATGGGCACCCAGAGCGACGACGAGGTGTTCGCCCAAGGCCGCGAGCCACGCCCCTGGGAGCCCGACGAGGACGTGACCGCCACCATCAACTACACCTCCGGCACCACCGCTCGCCCCAAGGGCGTGCAGGAGACCCACAGGGCGCTGTGGCTCAACGCCGTCACCTTCGGCTGGCACGCAGGCGTGAACGACTGGGACAACTACCTCCACACCCTGCCCATGTTCCACTGCAACGGGTGGGGCATGACCTACGCCACCGCCGGAATGGGAGCAACCAACGTGGTGATGCGCGAGGTGCGAGGCGACGAGATCCTGCGCCGTGTCCAGGAACACGACATCACCCTCATGTGCGGTGCCCCCGCCGTGGTGGCGGCCATCCTGGACGCGGCCGGCAGCTGGGATGGCCCCATCCCCGGGGCGGGTCGTACCCGCATGGTCGTGGCCGGCGCCCCTCCGCCGTCGACCACCATCCGGCGGATGGAGGAGGAGTTGGGCTGGGAGTTCATCCAGATCTACGGACTCACCGAGACCGCTCCCCTGCTGACGATGAACCGCCACCGGCGAGAGTGGTCAGGCCTGGCCGGGGACGACAAGGCCCGCAAGCAGGTCAGGGCCGGAGCGCCGACCATCGGCGTCCGTCTACAGGTCAGCGACGACGGCGAGGTCCTGGCCAGGACCAACCACGTCCTCGAGGGCTACTGGGACCAGCCCGACGCCACCGCCGAGGCCATCGTCGACGGCTGGTTCCACACCGGCGACGGCGGTTCGATCGACGACGACCAGTACCTGAGCATCTCCGACCGCAAGAAGGACGTGATCATCTCTGGTGGTGAGAACGTCTCCTCCATCGAGGTGGAGGACGTCATCTTCAGCCACCCGGATGTGGCCGAGGTGGCGGTGATCGGGGTGCCCGACGAGAAGTGGGGCGAGACGGTCAAGGCCTTGGTGGTGCTGGCCCCGGGGGCCGCTTCCACCGAGCAGGACATCATCGAGCACTGCCGCGCTCGCATGGCCCACTTCAAGTGCCCGACCAGCGTGGAGACGCGCGACGAGCTGGACCGAACCGCCACCGGCAAGCTGCAGAAGTTCAAGCTGCGCGAGCCCTACTGGGAGGGCCGCGAGCGCCAGGTCAACTGACCGAACGCGCCACCAGCGCCAGCGCAGAGACGCAGAGGACGACCAGGACGGCCTTGTCGAAGACTTCCGCCGCCAGGCCCCGGGCCAGGCGCATGCCGATCGGCATCACCACCAGCACCGGGATCAATGCGGCGAGCGACGTTCCCAGCCGCTCCCAGGTCCACAACCCGACGAAGGTCAGGCCGGCGAGCTGAGCCAGCCCCAGGACGGTGAAGAGCAGGGTGAGGGAGAACACGAAGAGTCGGCGGGCAAGCCCCAACCCGTGCATCCAGGTCGCCAGCAGGGGCCCCGAGATGCCCGTCGCTCCCTGCAGCACGCCGCTCAGCATGCCCACCCACGGAGTGCCGTAGCGGGCGACGGCCGGCGGCCACTCGAAATCGGAGCGGATCAGCCGGGTGGCCACGTAGCCGAGCACCAAGGCGGCCAGCGTCAGCGTGAGGATGCGCGGGTCGAGCTGGGCCAGCAGGAAGGCGCCGGCGACGGCACCGATCACACCGGTGGCCACCATCATCGCGACGCGGGGGCGGGCCTCGGGCCAGGCCGCTCGGTGCTCGGCGACCAGCAGCGCGTTGGCGGTCACGGTCGGGATGGACATCACCACGACGGCGTCGACGACATCGATGAACAGGGCCATGACGGGGATGGCGATGAGGGGCAGCCCGAGGCCGGTGACCGACTTGGTGAGGGCACCGGCCAGCATGGCCACCATCACGATCCCGAGCTCGGGCGCGGTCAACGTGCCCTAGTCGTCATCAGGCCGCGCCGAGGGGCTCAGGCGGCGCCGGGCAGCCAGATGGCGGAGGAGTCGCAGCCCGCTGCGGTGTGCCCGATCGCTCTGGCAAGGCCCTCGTTGCTCCACCGTGCGACCAGTGCGGCCGCCAGTGCGTCGATGCCGTCGTGTGACCACCTGTCGATGTCCTCAGGCAGCTCGAGGTGCCGTCCGAGCAGCTCGATACGAGCCCGGCGGCCGGCAACGGTCCTCTTGTTGGGGAACTGGCCATCGGCGAGGACGCGGAACACCCCGGCAGGGTAGGTCTCGATGGGCTCGAAGCCGGCCTCGCGCAAGGCAGCCCACACGGCGAAGCCCACCCTCATCCAGCCCGCGGCGGCCGACGCCTCAGCCGGCGTCGTCCACGGGACCCAGATCCCCTCGAGCTCGGCCAGGGCGATCTCCCCGCAGCGGGCTCCGCGGAACTTCGGGCTGCGGCCCGCCTCCTCGGAGCCGTGCGGGGCGGTGCTGAGCTGGTCGGGCGCATCTATGGCGATCCGTTCTGCCCCGGCGGTCATGTCGAGCAGAGCCTGCAGGTCGCTGCTGGCGTAGGTGGCCGCGCCGCAGACACGGGCGCGCCCCCCTGCATCGATGGTCAGGGCAACAGCGTCGATCGCGGATGCACCGAGGTCGATCCCGATCCATCGCGGGCTGAGCCTCATGCAGGAGGCAACCTACTGGGCGATGCCGGCCAGGGTTCCCCGTCTGGGCAGGAAGGACTCCGCCAGGCACGTGACCTGGCGGTCGCCGGTCTCCCATCCAAGCGGTAGGGGCGTCACGGTGGCCAGCGAGTGGATGGACTCGTCGAAGGGCCGGCCGACGAAATCGCCGAACGCGTCCATGCACGCCTGGTCGGCCCAGGCGCGGACCACATCGAGGCCGGGGTAGGGCTGGTCGGGGCCCCAGCCGTCGGTGACCAGGAAGACCTCCAGGGTATGAGCCTCGTCGCAGCTCACCAGGTAGAGGACCGTGGCATCCAGATCGGTGCCCGGTGGCAGGCAGTCGCCGACGACCAAGCCATCGGAGGCGATGTCGTCGAGGATCGAAGCCGGGGGGATGACCAGGTGACGGGCGGGAACGATGATGTCGGTCCGCTGGTCGAGCTGCACCTCGGTGCGCACCGTCACGTCGGCCGACCTGAACAGCTCCGTCTCATGAGGGTCGGTGGAGCTGGCACCTATGTCCGTGAACAGGGCACCGAGGTCGAGCTCGGCGGACACCAACCGCCCGTCCTCGCTCAACACGACGGTTCCCGGAACCGAGTCCTGGCTGATCTCGGGGGGCAGCTGCGCGGGGAGGAGCTCTGCCAACGACGGCGCATCCTGGCTCACCAGCCCGACCACGGCGGGGACCGGCACTCGGATCGGGTAGGCGGTGCGCCCGCTCGATCCCGCTATGCGTGCGATCAGCTCGACGCCTCCCTGGCCGAACATGCCCAACAGCGGGATGCGATCGCTCTGCGGATCCACGGCCAGCAGGTGCCAGGCCGCCAGATCGTGCAGCTCCACGTCGCCGAGGTCGTACCAGGAGTCGTCCGTGGAGCTCTCACCACCCAGGCGGACCAGGGTTCTGCCACCATCGCGGACCACCTCGGTCACCAGCCCCGACAGGGCCCCGCGCACGGCCACGTCAGGTGGCTCCGCCGCGTCGGTGATCTGGTAGCGCACCTCGAGCGCCGACCGGTCGCGATCCCGATCGAAGTCGCGGACGCTGTGGAAGGCCTGCTGCACCCGTCCACCGAGAAGGGTGGCCTCGGCCCTGAACACCCAGCGACCCGACGTCGCCCGGTTCGCTTCGTCGACCGCGGCGGCGATGGCCAACTGGCCCGGCAGGTCGCGCCCCTCGTCGCCGCCGGCGGACACGTCGTCGGCGCCGGGACTCGGAGGAGCCTCCTCGGTGCCCGCCAGCGCCACCGACGGCTGCGAGTCCCCCACTGCGCCGGAGGAGCCCGTCGAACAGGCGGTGGCCGCGACGGCGAGGACAGCCAACAGGAGGCTGCTCCATCTCCTTCGGTGTGTCGAAACCACGGCAGCGAGCGCGGGCGGCTCGTCCGGTGGCGCCGCCCAGTCCTTTCGCGAAGGTGAACGCAGGGGGTGCCCGCCTCATGACGCGTCATGTCGCAGATGTCGGTCGATTTGGCTACGGTCACCCTCGCCGGCTGGCGATGTGACCACGCCGCGGCCGTGGCGGCCGACTCACGTCCCGGCTAGGCGGTGGCTGTGCCGGCGTGGCGCCGGAACAGGGTGAGGCGCTCCTCGCCGATGCGCTCGCGCCTGGCCGGATCGGTGACGCCCAGGCCCTCGCGCCCGGCCAGGCACAGCACGGCGAGCTTGCCCTCGTGCAGGTTGTGGTGGACCTGGTAGGCGGCCTCGCCCACCTCGTCCAACCGATACACGGCCGAGACGATCGGGTGCACGGCGCCGCGGTCGATCAGGCGGTTCATCTCCCAGGCCTCGTGGTAGTTGGCGAAGTGGCTGGAGATAATCCGCTTCAGCTTCATCCACAGGTGCCGGTTGTCGTACTCGATCATGTAGCCGGAGGTCGCTGCGCAGGTCACGATCGTTCCCGCTCGCTTGGCCACGAACACCGACGCCCCCATGGTCTGGCGGCCGGGGTGCTCGAAGACGATCTCAGGGTCATCGCCTACCAGGTCGCGGATGTCCTTGCCGAACCGTCGCCATTCGCTCTCGTCCTGGGATTCGTCGTCGGACCAGAAGCGGTAGTCAGCCGCCTTGCGGTCGATCACGTGCTCGACCCCCAGCTCGTGCAGCAGGTCGACCTTGTCTGGAGAGCTGACCACGCCCACCGGTATGCCACCGCCGTTGAGCACGAGCTGGCAGGCGTAACCACCCAGGCCACCGGTGGCTCCCCACACCAGCACCACGTCGCCCTGCTTCATCCGTGCCGCGTGCTCACCCACGAGCATCCGGTACGCGGTCGACGCGCACAGGGCGTTGACGGCGGCTTCCTCCCAGGTGAGGTGGGCGGGCTTGGGCATCAACTGGTTGGCCTTGACCACGGCGAGCTCGGCCAGTCCGCCGAAGTTCGTCTCGAAGCCCCAGATCCGTTGGTTGGCAGCCAGCATCGAGTCGTCGTGGGCGCTGGGGTCCTGGTCGTCGACGTAGTTGCAGTGGATGCAGACGCGATCCCCCGGGCCGAAGCTGCGAACGGCCGATCCGACTCGCAACACCACTCCCGAGGCGTCGCTGCCCACGACGTGGTGGTCCAGGGCATGGCGGGCCCCCCAGCTCGACTCCCGGCTCAACCGGTCCAGGAAGCCGAACGTGGGCAGCGGTTCGAAGATGGAGGTCCACACGGTGTTGAAGTTGATGGAGCTGGCCATGACGGCGACGTACGCCTCGTCGGGAGCGAGCTCGGGCGTGGGCACCTCGCCGACGTGCAGCGACTTGCGCGGGTCCTTCTCCTCCGAGGCCACGCCGTCGAACATCTCGACCTCGTCACGGCGGATGTGCGCCCCCCGGTAGCTGGTAGGGATGGGGAGCCCAGCGAGCTCGTCAGCGCTCGCCCCCGCCTCGATGGCCTCGCCGATGTGGCGCATGCCACAAAGCTACCCACCGGTAACTAGCAGGCGCCAGATGACCTAGGCTGGCGCGCCGACGGTCGGACCCGAGGAGGCCCAATGGCAGGTTCGATGATCCTGGGCGGAGCGCGCACCCCGATAGGACGGTTCAACGGTGGCCTCTCGGCGTTCACCGCCCAGCAGCTCGGAGGCATGGCCATCGCCGCCGCACTGGCACGCACGGGGATCGCGCCCGCCGATGTCGACTATGTGTTCATGGGCCAGGTGCTGCAGGCGGGCCAGGGTCAGATAACGGCCCGCCAGGCGGCCAACGAGGCGGGCATACCGATGACGGTGCCGGCCACGACGGTCAACAAGGTGTGCCTGTCGGGGCTCAACACCATCTATCTCGCGGACCAGATGCTGCGCGCCGGTGACGCCCGCATCGTCGTGGCCGGTGGGATGGAATCCATGTCCAACGCTCCGTTCCTCCTGCCCCAGGCCCGGCGTGGCTACGGCTACGGGCACGGCGAGCTGATCGACTCGCTGATGCACGACGGGCTGTGGTGCGCCTTCGACGCCCGCCTGATGGGTGCCGGCACCGATCGTGACGCCACCGGCAGCATCTCGCGCGAGGCCCAGGACCAGCTGGCGGCGGCATCGCACGACCGGGCCGCCCGGGCCCAGAAGGACGGTCTGTTCGACGACGAGCTGGTGCCCGTCGAGGTCACGCCCCGCAAGGGCGATCCCGTCGTGGTGTCTGCCGACGAAGGGGTCCGGCCCGGCACCACTGCCGACAGCCTGGCCGGCCTACGGCCCGCATTCGGCCAGGACGGCAGCGTGACGGCGGGGAACGCCAGCCAGATCTCCGACGGGGCGTCGGCCCTGGTGCTGACCACCGAGGAGCTGGCCGAAGACCTGGGTCTGAGCCCTCGGGCACGCATCGTCTCCTACGGCCAGGTGGCCGGACCGGGCACCTCGCTGCTGACCCAACCGAGCCGTGCCGTGGGCCAGGCCCTGGCCAAGGCTGGGCTGGCGGTCGCCGACGTCGATCTGTTCGAGATCAACGAGGCGTTCGCCGCCGTCGGCGTGGCCTCCATGGAGGAGCTGGGTATCAGCAGCGACGTGGTCAACGTGAACGGCGGTGCGATCGCACTAGGCCACCCCATCGGAATGTCGGGCAACCGCCTCGCGCTCACATTGATCAACGAGCTGCACCGCCGTGGCGGGGGCACCGGCGCGGCGGCGCTGTGCGGCGGCGGTGGCCAGGGCGATGCCCTCGTGCTCGAGACCGTCTGATCGCCAGGGAGTCGCGTGCTCGCGTTTGTTCGCGGTGGCCAGCGCGCTAGGCTCGCAGCGTGGTGGCGAAGTCACCATGAGCGTCACGATCATCGACAACCGGTGGGCCAGGAAGGTCTCCCGTGTTGTCACGAATCGGTCAATCTTGTAACCTGACCGCAAAGAGAACTACTGGCCTCTGATGGCAGAATGCTCTCGGGGTGCCGCACGTTGCTGATGGGTCGGTTCTCCCGCCCGCGCCTGACTCACCAGCAGCGCTGCGGCACCCCGGTGTCGTTCCCGGGTCGAGACGGCGTGAACCTGATGCCGGTCGCCGGTCTCAAAAGCTCGCTGGGGAAGGTCCTGTCCCGTGCCGGTCGTCCACATCGCGGCGACCTTCCAGCGCCCGGCCCAATGTCACCTCGTCGGCGTACTCGAGGTCGCCACCAACCGGTAGGCCGCTGGCCGGTCTGGTCACCCGCACCCCCCGCTCCCGCAGGAGCTTGGCCAGGTACATGGCGGTGGCCTCCCCCTCGATGTTGGGGTTGGTGCAGACGATGACCTCACGTATCCCCTCGCCGGACAGGCGGTCGAGCAGCTCCCGGATGTGCAGCTGATCCGCACCCATGCCCTCCAGGGGATTGAGAGCACCACCCAGGACGTGGTAGCGACCTTGGAACTCGTGGGTGCGCTCGATGGCCACGACGTCACGGGGCTCCTCGACCACGCACAGCAAGGTCGGGTCGCGCCTCCCCGCCGTGCACAGCGTCCCGCCCTCCGACTCGCACGCCGGGTAGGTCACGTCGGTGACGTTGCAACAGCGCGGGCAGGGTCGAACGTTCTCCTTGACATCCCGCACGGCGTCGACCAGCCGCTCGGCCTCGTCGGCGTCGACGGCCAGCAGGTGGAAGGCGATGCGCTGTGCCGACTTGGGCCCCACCCCGGGCAGCCGTCCGAGCTCGTCGATCAGGACCTGGACCGGCTTCGGGTACATGGAGCTCACAGCACGGCCCCCCCGGTCCCAGGTGCGTGTCGCCCCGTTCTCGGTCCCGGTCGGCGGGAGGTCACGACCCGGTGGCGCCGGCGCCCGGTCCGAGCGACCCGCCGCCCTCGTCCTCGCCCTGCGCAGGCCCGGGTTGGGAGCCGCCGCCCAACAGTCCTCCGAGGTCGAGACCGCCCAACCCGAGGTTGCCGAGATCGAGGCCGCCGAGGTCGGGCGTGGCCTCGACCTGCACCTCATCGGCGCGGGCCGACGCGTCGCGCAGGGCGGCCAGCACCAGGTCCTCGAGCATGTCGACCTCGGCGGGGTCGACGACCTCGGGTGCGATGGAGACGGAGCGAAACTCCCCGGCCGCGGTCATGGCGATCCGGACCACCCCGCCCCCGGCATGCCCCTCGACGACCGTGGCGGCCGCCTCGTCCCGGGCCGCCGCCATCGACTCCTGCAGCTCCTGGGCCTGACGCAACAGCCCGCTCAGGTCGAACCCCTCACTCACGGCTCACCTCCAAGGCAGCGAGGCATCAACGCTCACCCTCGACGACCACCGCGCCGGGGAAGGCCTCGGTGATGCGGCTCACCGAGTCGTGCGGCCGGCCTTCGGCGGGGATGGTGTCGTCCAGGTCATGCTCCTCGTCGGCTTCCACCGGGACGGCGGGGTCGTCCGACGCGGGAGCCAGGTCACCGGCCGCCGGTTGCTGGTTGCCCCCCGACCCGGACCCGACCTCGGCCTCGGTGACCAGCCGGACGGTCACGGACGTGCCGTAGTGCTCGCCCAGCGCCGTCTCGATCTCGGGCACGAACTCCAGGCAGCGCTGGCGGTGCGGCTCGTTGGGCACGGCGAAGCTGGCCACGCTGTCGACCATCGCTTGCCACCGACCGGCGTTGAGGCGGGCTCGGGCGCGCTTGCTGATCCGCTCGAGCACCTCGGGCCAGTCGAGGGCGAGTTGGTCCCTGGACACGCCGGAGGTAAGGGATGGACGGTCCTCGGAGGAGGCAGACGATGCCGGCTGCGTCACAGGGGCAGCCGCGGACGATGCCGGCCGTGCTGCCTGCGCTGACGGCGGGGGCGGGGGCGGAGGGTCCGCGGACGATGCCTCCGGCCGCGCTGGCGGCGGGGGCGGGGGCGGCGCCTCGACAGACGCTGTCGCTGCCTCCGGCTGCGGTGGCGGCGGGCGCGGGGCCGGTGCAGCGGCGACGGCAGACCGGGCCGCATCGGCGGCACCGGACCCCGTCGAAGGCTCACCACGATCGGCGGCTGCCCGCCCTGTTCGATCGAGGCGCTCGAGCCGCTCGATGCGCTGCAGCAGTGACTCCACCGTGACGTCCGTCTCGGGGGCGGTGAGGCGCACCAGGGCCACCTCGAGGGTGAGGCGCGGATCCGGAGCCTGGCGCATGTCCACAAGGGCGGTACCCAGAGTTTCGAGCGCTCGGACGCACGCGGCCGGGCCGACATGGCGGGCCGCCGCCTTCAGCCGCTCGACAGCGCCGGGCGGGAGCTGCCCCGGTTCCACGTCCATGTGGACCAGGAACATGTCCCTCAGCTCGCGGGTGAGCTGTTCGGCGAGGTCCCTCGGGTCCACGCCGCCCGCCACGATGCGGGCCACGGCGCCCAGCGTCGCCGACGTGTCCCGCTCCGCCAGCCCGGCTGTTACCGAGCCCACGTCGACGGTCGTCGCATCCACACCGCCCGCCACCACGAAACGGTCCAAGGCCGAGAGGGTGTCCCGCACCGAACCACGGCCCTGGGCGACCACGTGATCGACGGTGTCGTCGTCCACGGCGATGCCGGCTCGTTCCGCCACCCCACGGACGTGTTCGGCGAGAAGGTCGGCGCCGATGAGACTGAGCTCGAAGTTCTGTGTGCGGCTGCGGACCGTGGGCAGCACCTTCTGGGGGTCGGTGGTGGCCAGGATGAAGACGACGTGGTCGGGTGGCTCCTCGAGCGTCTTGAGCAGGGCGTTGGAGGCGCCGCGGCTCAACATGTGGACCTCGTCGAGGAGGTAGACCTTCCGACGCCCCGGGGTGCCCAGGGCGACGCTCTCGTTCAGCGCCCGGATGTTCTCGACGCTGTTGTTGGAGGCGGCGTCCAACTCGTACAGGTCCATGGAGGTGCCCCGCTCGATGGCCGTGCAGCTGTCGCAACGACCACACGGCTCGCCGTCGGAGCCGAGGTCCTCACAGTTGAGGGCCTTGGCCAGGATGCGGGCCGTGGTCGTCTTGCCCGTGCCCCGCGGCCCCGACAGCAGGTAGGCGTGGGCGACCCGGTCACCGACCACGGCGTTGCGCAGGGCACCGACGAGGTGGTCCTGGCCGATGACCTCCTCGAACCGCTGCGGTCGGTAGCGGCGATACAGCGACTGGAAGGTCATGACCGCCTCATCCTACCGGCGCCCGCCTGGCCCGCCGGGCGGTGGCGACGCGGATCAGGGAGGCAAGCCAGCGAGGGCAAGACAGCGAGGCCGGTCACCCCACGAGGCGGCCAGGTGATCTGCGGCACACGGTGGGTTCCGCTGAGAGCTGCTGCCTCCCGGCCCTGACTCGGTTCACGGGCCACCGTTGCACAGGACCCGGCCGCCACGTCGAGCGACCGGCCTCTGACGCCACAGTAGCGTCGGCGCCACCGTCCTCCGTCGCGACTAGCCTCGATGGGCCCCGGGAGGGATGCGAGAGCGGACGAATCGGCACGCCTGGAGAGCGTGTGTGGCTCCGGCCACCGTGGGTTCGAATCCCACTCCCTCCGCACTGACCGACGACGAGCTGGACCACGTTCTGCAGCCGTGTGAGCACTGCCGTCTCGTCGGCATGGCGCGGACGGTGGGTACTGTCCGGTCATGCCCGGTGTGTCGGTGTGCCTGTCGTTCGACTTCGATGCCATCTCCGTGTGGGTCGGGCCGCGTGGGACGCGCTCCCCCAACTTGATCGCCCGGGGTGAGTTCGGGCCGGTCGGGGCAGGGCGCCTGCTCGACCTGTTGGGTGAGCAGCAGATCCCGAGCACCTGGTTCATCCCCGGCCACACCATCGACACCTATCAGGATGTGTGCCGCCGTGTCGCGGCCGAGGGACACGAGATCGGCTACCACGGCTACTGCCATGAGGCGCCGTCGTCCAAGCGCGCCGAGGCCGACGAGCGGGCCATCCTCACCAAGGCGATCGATCGCATCGTGTCCATCGCCGGTGGCCCGCCGGTCGGGCACCGCCTCCCCGGGGGCAACCTGGGCGACCGGTGGCTGGGCCTGCTCCTCGAACACGGGTTCTCCTACGACTCGTCGATGGCTCCCGACGACTACGCGCCGACCTGGTGCCGCCGGGGCGACGTCCCCGACACCGATGGTCCTCATCGGTTCGGGGACCGAGTCGACCTGGTGGAGCTGCCCTTCGACTGGTCCCTCGACGACTGGCCGTACTTCAGCAGCGAGCGTCCATTCCAGGAGGGGCTGCGCTCGCCGTCGGAGGTCTACGACATCTGGGCCCACGACTTCGACTACCTCGTCCAGAAGGTGGGGGCGGGAGTGTTCGTGCTGACCATGCATCCGCAATGCATCGGTCGGGGAAGTCGCATGCTGATGCTCGAGCGTCTCGTGGAGCACATGTCGGGCCACGACGACGTGCGCTTCTGCACGATGGCCGAGGCAGCCGACGAGTTCCGACGCGAGGAGGCCGAGCGCGCCGGCACCTGATGACGTCACCCCAACGTTCTCCCCAGCGACCCGACACGTCACCCCAACGTTCTCCCCAGCGACCCGACACGAGGTCGGCCTGGGAATCAGGTGGTGGGCGGGGATCCCGTCCCGAGCATGGGCTCGGTGGGCCGATCGGTGCCGAGCCTGGCGTGCTGGACCGACAGACCGGCTATCCAAGCCGCGGCGGTGAGCAGCGCGAGCGTGTGGTGGAACTGGTGGGAGTCCGACAGCGCTGTCAGGACGATGCCGAGCGCGGGCAACGACAACGCCGCCACAGACCAGGTGGAGGAGCCGAGGCGATCGCGGGCCAAGAACCACAGGACGAGGGCGACGAGCGAGCCCGACAGGTGCCGCGCAGCGCCGGGGATGACGTGCTCGGCGCCGGGGACGTCGTACAGGTGGTAGCACACGTCGATCGACGCTCCGAGCGCCACCAACGATGCCAGGCCAGCGCGGCCCCCGGCGGAGCGATCCCATAGCAGCGTCCCGGCCACCACCAGGAACCCGGCGGCGACGAACCAGCGTCCGGGATCACCGCGCCCGTCGTCTGGTACGTACGCCAGCAACACGACGAGCCCGATTACCAGAAGTCCGAGCATGACGTACCTGGTCGTCTCGTCTGCGAGTCGTGGAACGAAGGCGCGCAGCGCCATGGTGCGCGGCTCGGACAAGGTCATCACCGCGGCCAGCAGGATGAGGCCACAGCCCAGCAGCTCGATCCCTTCCTCGATTCCCCTCACGGCCCCTACCAGGGCGCCCTGGTCGAGGGTGTCGACACTCTCGAGGACCTTGGTCGAGAACACGAAGAGGCCGAACGAGATGGTGATCAGCGCAGCGGCACGGGTTCGGCCGCTGAGTGCGAGCCGCACCAGCGAAGCTGCGAGCAGGAGGGCCACGGCACCGACGATCGGATAGAACGAGCGAGCTTCTGCCCGCTCGTGCAGCGACCCCAGTTCGTCGAGGGAGAGCAACGCGAGCACCAGGGCCAGGCCCATCCAACCGAAGCCATCCTCGCCTTCGGTCCGCGCCAACCCGAAGGCCAAGGCTGCGGCACAGAAGAACAGCATCGACGACCACCACACCGACAGGTTCAGCTCCAGGCCGAGGTTGAAGGTCTGCTTGAAGAGGCCGAGCCATTCGGCGTCGGGAAGAGCCGGGGTGAAGATCGTCCACAGGACTGCGACCGCGGAACCGACGACCACGACATGCCACCAGGGCAGCCGACCGAGGTCGAACCCCGGGTGTGCCTCCGGTTGCCCCGCCATTGCGTTGATTAACAACCGGCAAAGCCAGCAATAACCGCTGGTGAACAACAAGAGGCTCTGGACGAGCTACGCGGGCCATGGCCCGATGCTCGTCGTTGATGCATCGTGCCTCTACGTGGTCGTGGCTGCCGCACAGCAAGCCGTGGAGGATCTCCGCCTCTGGCCCGGCGAGCGGTTCGACCAGCGCTTCCTGCTCGATCGTGCCTGGGAGCTACGGGGCAGCATGCGCTCGTGGGATGCCCTCTACGTCACCTTGGCCGAGGCCCTGGACGCCACTCTGCTCACCCGGGATGCCCGCCTCGCTCGTGCGCCGGGCCGGCGCTGTCACATCCAGGTGATCTGAACCCTCAGGCGGCAGGCGGCACAACCGTCAGACCTGTCGCGCGATCCACGACGGGTCGCGTCCCGAGTGGCCGGGCGCGCCCCCACGGGGGGGAGCGGCAAGGCTGGCAGGGTGACGCTGCGGTCGCCCTACGCCTTGGCCGTGGCGGCCGCCGTGCTTTGGGCCCTGCTCGGCGTGTGGGCGACCGAGCTGCTGCAGGCCGGCCTGGCCCCCGTCGAGATCGCCTTCTGGCGGGCGGCCGTCGGCGGCGGGGCCTTCGTCGTCCACGTGGCGCTGCGTCGCCGGCCGCCCGACAAGCGCGACCTCCCCCTAGATGTGGCACTGGGACTGGCCGGCGTGGCCGTCTTCTACACGGCCCTGCCGGCCGCGGTGGAGGCCGGTGGCATCGGCGTGGCCTGGGTGCTGCTCTACACGGCGCCCGCCTTCGTCATCGTGGCCGGTTGGGCCCTCGGCCGGGGACGTAGCGACAGCGCATCGCTCACGATGGTGGCGGTGGCACTGGTGGGGGTGGCACTGGTGGCCGGCGGTGGCCGGGCCGAGCTGTCGGCGGCGGCCCTGGGCTGGGGCCTGGTGGCGGGCGCCACCTACAGCCTCCACTACCTGGTAGTGGGGTGGGCCCGTTCACCCGCCGACGCCGCCGGACGCTATGCGGTAGCGCTGCCTGTAGGAGCCGTGGCCCTGCTGCCCTTCGTGACGTTCGCCGCGAAGTCAGCTGCCGACTGGCTGGTGATCGCCGCCATCGGTCTGCTGTCCACCTACCTGCCCTTCCTCGCCATCGGTCGCGCCGTCGACCGGGGCGAGCCCCAGCGCGTCGCACTGGTGGCCACGACCGAGCCGGTGCTGGCGGTGCTCATCGCCCTGATCGTGTACCGGGAGAGCGTGACCGTGACCCAGCTGATCGGCGGGACGTTGGTGCTGGGGGTGGCCGCCAGCGCCGCTGGGCTGAGCCATCTCCTACGGTCTGCGCCGCAGGCACCGGGCAAGGGACCGAGATGACCGACGACGAGCTCATCGAGCTGGCCATCGCCGAGGCGCGCGCTGCCCCCGAGCACGGCGACGTGCCCGTGGGCGCGGTGGTGGCCAGGGGCGATCGTGTCCTGGCCGCCCGGCACAACGAGCGCGAGCTGACCAACGATCCCACCGCCCACGCCGAGTTGCTGGCCATCCGCGACGCCGCTGCCGCAGTGGGCCGCTGGCGCTTGGACGACTGCATCCTCGTGGCCACCCTGGAGCCGTGTGCCATGTGTGCCGGCGCCATCGTCAACGCCCGCATGGCCCGGCTGGTCTTCGGCGCCGCGGACCTGAAGGCCGGGGCGGCCGGATCCCTCTACAACCTCTGCGTCGACCCGCGCCTCAACCACAACCTCGAGGTGACGCCCGGCGTGCGGTCAAGCGAGTGCGCAGCGCTGTTGACGGCGTTCTTCAGCGAACGGCGCTGATGGCACAGCCTCTCA
>Ga0299914_10000228_pt1 | contig 33215 bp, 31 predicted proteins | sample RVTome_10_FD_201361 | JGI IMG/M metagenome (GOLD analysis project Ga0299914, IMG submission 201361) | Soil microbial communities from uranium-contaminated site in the Upper Colorado River Basin, Wyoming, United States - RVT153D57 (version 2) ... | reverse complement strand
GACCGCAGGGCCCGTCGGCTGGGGATGGGGCCCCGGCCGACACGCGAGCCGAGCGCTAGCGCGAGGCTGCCAAACGACTGGAACTGCGGTCGGCACGACCGCAGGGCCCGTCGGCTGGGGAGCTAACGGGAGGCTGAGCCCCAGGCCCGCTCGGCGGTGTCGACCACCAGCCTGAGCTTGGCGATCTCGTCGGCCTCGGACAGGGTGTTGCCGCCGGCCACCGAGGCGAACCCGCACTGGGGACTGAGCGCCAGGCGGTCCGCGTCGACGAGGGCGGCGGCGTCCTCGATGCGGGCCAGAAGGCCGTCGACGTCCTCGAGCTCGGGTGTCTTCGTCGAGATCAGGCCCAGCACCACGGTGGCGTCTTCACCCACGTGCCGCAGGGGCGAGAAGTCCCCTGCCCGCTCGCTGTCGTACTCGAGGAAGAAGCCGTCGACCGCCAGGTCCCCGAACAGCCGCTCCGCCACGGGCTCGTACCCCCCGGTCGCCATCCAATGCGACCGGAAGTTGCCTCGACACAGGTGAACCCCCACCGCCATGTCCGCAGGCCGATCGGCCAGGACCCGGTTGGTGACGTCGACGTAGGTGTCCACCAGCTCGTCCGGTTCGACCCCCCAGGTAAGGACCTGTGCCCTGACCCCGGCGTCGCAGAGCATGGCCATCGGGACCTCGTCCAGCTGCAGGTACCGGCAGCCGGCGGCGGCCAGGTCGGCGATCTCGGCCCGGTACACGGCGATCAGGTCCTCCCACCACTCGTCCATGTCGGGATAGACGGCCGGGTCCCGGCAATCGTCGCCGCGGAAGAAGTGGAGTGCGCTGGGCGTCGGAAGGTTGGCCTTGGCCGTGCGCCCCGTGAGGCCGGCCAGGCGCTCGAACTCGTGCACCGCGATGGGGCCGGTACGGCGCACCTTGGCATCGCAGTAGGCGGTCTGCCACGCGAACTCGTCGCCGTGGTCGTCCCGGAAGCGGAACCGGGAGTCCCTCAGCGAGAAGCCCTCGAGACGCTCGAAGAAGAACCCGAACCAGGAGGTGCGGCCGAACTCCCCGTCGGTGACCACCGCCAGCCCGCAGTCCTCCTGCAGGGCGACCACCCTGGCCACCTCCTCGTCGAGCACGCTCAGGTATGCGGCCTCGTCGACCTCACCACGGCCGCGGGCGACGGCCACATCCTTGAGCCGGCGGGGTCTCAGCAGGCTCCCGACGTGCTCGGCTCTGAACGGCGGGCTCATGGCCGCGTGACACCTCCGTGACGAGTGCTACGAACGTTTGTCAATCGCTTGGTTTCCGTCAGAACGAGGGGTTTACTCCGTACAACACCTGGGGAGAGCGCGAGACAGAACCGGATGACATGCCGGTTCGTGAACACGGTGGATCGAGCCCAAGGGCATCGCCACCCGGGAGAAACCCATGCTGCCACTGCTGATCGTCGCCATTCTCTTCGCCATCGCGCTGGTTCCCGTGCTCGGGAGCCTGAGGGCGGCGGCGGACGAGACGTTCCCGAAGTAGACCGCGCCGAAGTAGACCGCGCCGAAGTAGACCGCGCCGAAGTAGACCGCGCCGAAGTAGACCGCGCCGAAGTAGACCGCCCGGAGGCGTCGCCGGCGGATCATCCGACCGGCTTGCCTCACCCGACCATTCGCCTCACTCATCAGAGGTGGCGGTCGAACCAGTCGAGGGTGCGGGCCCACGCGTCCCGGGCGGAGTCCTCGTGGTAGCTGGGCCGGGCGTCGCAGTGGAACCCGTGCTCTGCGTCCTCGTAGCGGACGACCTCGGTCTCGGTTGGCGCACCCTGTAGCTCTGCCTTCAGCTTCTCGACGTCCTCGACGGGGATGGCAGCGTCCTCGTCGCCGAACAGGCCCAGCCACGGCGTCTTCAGATCGGCGATGCGGTCGATGAGCGCCGGGAAGGCCTCGAAGCGCCCCGGTTGGACGATGCCACCGCCGTAGAAGCCGACTGCAGCGCCGAGAGCCCGCTCCACGGCCAACAGGAACGTCACCCGCCCGCCCCAGCAGAACCCGACCACGCCGATGTGCTCATCTGTGTGACCGGCCGCACGCAGGTGATCGAGGGCGGCGTCGGTGTCGACGAGCACCCCTTCGTCGGACAGGCCTTCGTACAGGGCCATGACCTCGTCCATCTTCCCGTACTCGGCGGTGCCGCCGCCGGCCCGGTGGAAGTAGACGGGGGCCACGGCGTGGTACCCGGCTTCAGCCACCCGCCTGGTCACGTCCTCGATGTGGTGGTTCACCCCGAACGCCTCCTGCACGACCACCACTGCACCACGCGCCTCGCCGTCCGGCAGGGCTTCGTAGAGCCGCATCGGGCCGTGCGACGTGTCGAGTGTGTGTTCAGCCGTCTGCATCTCTGCCTCCTCGGGCTCACGAGTTTGCCTACGGTAGGCACCACCGAGCCGGATGTCCCAGGCTCGGCGTAGCGCCTACCCCACGGCGTCCGTATTCTGGGCGCCTCCAGACTCCCTTCCTGTGGGGCCCGAGCCCCCGTGCACCGAGACAGTGCGCCCCACCACGACACGCCCGCAGCAGAGAGGCGCGCAAGATGACCACCGCTCCCCCCTCCACGGACATCGACACCGCAGCCCGAGCGGTGGACGCCCTCAAGATCTACGGCTCCGGCCAGACGGTCGTGACCGCCCTGGACCACATCGACGTCGAGTTCGAGCGAGGTCGCTTCACCGCAGTGATGGGACCCTCGGGTTCGGGCAAGTCCACGCTCATGCACTGCATCGCCGGCCTGGACACGCTGACGTCGGGCCGAGTCTTCGTGGGCGACGTCGACCTGAGCGAGCTCAACGAGCGCGAGCTCACACAGCTCCGCAGGGAGAAGGTCGGCTTCGTCTTCCAGGCCTACAACCTCGTGCCCACCCTCAACGCGGAGGAGAACATCCTGCTCCCGACCCTCCTGGCCGGTCGCAAGGTGGACAGGGCATGGTTCGACACCGTGGTCGACACCATCCATCTGCGGGATCGCCTCAGGCACCGCCCCGCCGAGCTGTCAGGCGGCCAGCAGCAGCGAGTGGCCGTGGGCCGGGCCCTGGCCTCGCGCCCCGAGATCACCTTCGCCGACGAGCCGACTGGCAACCTCGACAGTCGCAGCGGCGCCGAGATCCTCGAGTTCATGCGCAGGGCCGTGCAGGAGATGGGCCAGACCATCGTCATGGTCAGCCACGACCCCGTGGCCGCCGCCTACTCCGACCGGGTCGTGTTCCTGGGCGACGGTCGCATCGTGGACGAGATGACCAAACCGACCGCCGAGCTGGTGCTCGACCGGATCAAGCAGTTCGGGGAGTGACACGGTGGTCCGCCTGACGATCAAGTCCATCCTGGCCCGCAAGTTCCGGGTCGTCGCCACCTCCCTCGCGGTGTTGCTGGGGGTGGCCTTCCTGGCCGGGACCCTGATGCTCACCGACACCATCGGGCGGGCCTTCGACGACCTCTTCTCCACCGTCAACGAGAACACCGACGCCGTGGTGCGCTCCAGCCAGGTGGTCGAAGGCGAGTTCCAGGACACCAGGTCCCGCGTCGACGAGTCCCTCGTCGACGAGGTCCGGGCCGTCGACGGCGTTCAGGACGCCTCCGGTTGGGTGAGCGGCTTCGCCCAGATCGTGGGAAGCGACGGCGACGTCGTCGGCAACCCGGGGCAGGGCCCACCGGTCATCGGCGGGAACTGGGAGGACAACGAGGTCAACCCGTTCGATCTCGTCACATTCGAGGGCAACGAGAGCCGCTCCCCCGAAGGCCCGGGCGAGGTCGTCATCGACCGGGGCACCGCGGAGGAAGGCGACCTGGGCATCGGGGACACGACCACCGTGCTGACCTCCCAGGGGGTGATCCCTGTTGAGATCGTTGGCGTGGCCAGCTTCGGCGGCGCGGACAGCCCCGGCGGCGCATCGTTCACCCTGTTCGAGACCGAGTACGCCCAGGAGGTCCTGGGCCAGCCCGGTCGCTTCGACCAGGTCGACGTGGTGGCCGCCGAGGGGATCTCCGAGGAGGAGATCCAGTCCCGCCTGCAGACGGAGCTGGACGGTGAGGCCGAGCTGGAGGTGCTGACCGGGGCCGAGATAACCGAGGAGCAGCAGGATCAGCTCGCCGAGGCCCTGTCCTTCTTCAACACGTTCCTCATCGCCTTCGCCGTGATCGCCATCTTCGTGGGGGCGTTCATCATCTACAACACCTTCGGCATCCTGGTGGCTCAACGGGTCAGGGAGATGGCCCTGATGCGGGCGCTGGGCGCCTCGCGGCGTCAGGTGCGCAACGCCGTGCTGGCCGAGGCCATCGCCGTGGGGTTCGTGGCCTCGATCCTGGGAATCATCGCCGGTTACCTGCTGGCAATCGGCCTGGAGGCCCTGATCGGAGCCTTCGGCGTGGACCTTCCCTCCACGACCACGGTGATCCTGCCCCGCACGATCATCGTGTCGATCGTCGTCGGCGTGGTCGTGGCCGTGATCTCTGCCCTGATCCCGGCTCGGCGGGCCGGGTTGGTGCCGCCTGTGGCCGCCATGCGTGACGTGGCCATCGACACCTCGGGGACCTCGCGGCCGCGCGTCATCATCGGCTCGGTGGTCCTGGTACTCGGGATCGCCGCCCTGCTGTTCGGCCTCTTCGGCGACGTCGACAACGCCTTCCTACTCGTCGCCGTGGGCGCCGGGCTCGTGTTCATCGGCGTGGCCATGCTGGCGCCGCTGTTCACCAGGCCGGTGGCCAGGGTGATCGGCGGGCCCATCGAGATGGCGCGGGGCATAACGGGATCCTTGGCCCGCAAGAACGCCACCCGTAACCCGACACGCACCGCCACCACGGCGGCGGCGCTCATGATCGGCGTCGGGCTGGTGGCGACCATCGCCATCATGGCCAGCTCGATCCGGGCCTCGGTGGAGGAGATCATCGAGGAGTCCTTCACCGGCGATCTGGTGGCCGTGGCCGGCACGGGGTTCGGCGGGACAGGAGTGAGCCCCGAGCTGACCGCCGCCCTGGCTGAGCTTCCCGAGGTGCAGGCCGCGGCCGGCATCCGCTTCGGCGAGGCCGAGATCGACGGTGAGAGCCAGTTCCTCTCCAGCGGCGACGCCGAGCAGGTGGCGCAGGTGTTCGACGTCGGGGTCATCGAGGGCAGCCTCGAGGACCTCGGGCCGACCGATGTCGCCATCCACACCGACGAAGCCGACAGCCGCGACCTGGGGATCGGCGACACGCTGACCATGCGCTTCGCCGAGACCGGCGAGCAGGACTTCACCGTGGCGGTCATCTACAGCGAGAACGAGCTGGCCGACGACTTCTTCATCGATCGCGAGGCCTTCGACGCCAACTTCACCGACGTCCTGGACTTCCAGGTCTTCATCGACGCCGCGGAAGGCGTCTCCATCGAGGAGGCCAGGGCGGCCGTCGAGTCCGCGGCCGCGGCCTATCCCAATGTGGAGGTGCAGGACCTCGGTGAGTACAAGGAGACCCAGACCGCGCCGATCACCCAGTTGCTGAACCTGATCTTCATCCTGTTGGCGCTGGCCATCCTGATCGCCGTCATCGGCATCATCAACACGCTGCTGCTGTCGATAACGGAGCGCACCCACGAGCTGGGCATGCTCAGGGCCGTGGGCATGAGCAGGCGTCAGCTTCGGGCGGTGGTCAGGGGCGAGTCGGTGATCATCGCCATACTCGGCACCTTCCTGGGGCTGGCCATCGGTGTGTTCTTCGGCTGGGCAATCGTGCAGTCCTTCAGCGACGACGGCCTCAACGTGTTCCGGATCCCGGTCGGCACCCTGGTGGTGGTCGTGATCCTGGCCGTGATCGTGGGTGTGCTGGCCGCCTGGTGGCCGGCGCGCAAGGCCGGCCGCATGAACGTCCTGCAGGCCATCGCCTACGAGTGATCACCCGCTCCCGCTGAACCACACCGCCGCCGCCCGCGCCCACCTGGGAGCGCGGAGGTCTCGACCGGTACGGTGGCGGCGAGCACCCGTCGGAAGGGGCCCTGTCATGGCCGCAGAGCACGACCTCGTCATCCGCGGTGGGCGCGTCGTCGACGGAACCGGGGGACCGGCGCGCACCGCCGATGTGGCCGTCGTGGGCGACCGCATCGTCGAGGTGGGACACGTCGAGGGCCGGGGACGCAGCGAGCTCGATGCCGACGGCGCCCTGGTGACGCCCGGTTGGGTCGACGTCCACGCCCACTACGACGGCCAGGCCACCTGGGACGACCACCTGGCCCCGTCGTCGTGGCAAGGCGTCACCACCGTGGTCATGGGCAACTGCGGCGTCGGCTTCGCGCCGGTGCACGAGGCCGACCGCGACCGCCTCATCGAGCTGATGGAGGGCGTGGAGGACATCCCCGGTGCCGCCCTTCACGAGGGGCTGAGCTGGGAGTGGTCGACCTTCGCCGACTACCTCGACTTCCTGGACCAGCGCCGGCGCGACATCGACCTGGGCGCCCAGTTCCCCCACGGCGCGGTGCGCCTGCACGTGATGGGTGAGCGGGGCGCAGCCCGCGAGCCGGCCACCCCCGACGACATCGCTCGCATGGCCGAGCTGGCCCGCCAAGGCGTCGAGGCCGGCGCCCTGGGCTTCACCACCTCCCGTACCCTCAACCACCGCACCTCCCGGGGGGAGCCCACCCCGACCCTGCTGGCCGAGGCCGACGAGCTGGCCGGAATCGCCGCCGCCCTCGGCGCGGCCGGAAAGGGCGTGCTGCAGGTGGTGTCGGACTTCAAGGACCTGGACCACGAGTTCGCCACCATGCGCCGCATGGTGGCCGAGTCGGGCCGGCCTCTCAGCATCTCCATCGCCCAGAGCCCCGTGGTCCCCGAAACCTGGAGGGAGCTGCTCGAGCGAATCAGCCAGGCCAACGCCGAGGGGCTGACGATGACCGGTCAGGTGGCAACACGGGCCATCGGGCTCCTGCTGGGGTTGCAGTGCACCCTCAACCCGTTCATGACCGCACCCCGTTACCGGGAGATGGCGGACCGGCCCCTGGCCGAGCGCGTCGCCCAGATGCGCGACCCCCAGGTCCGCGCCGCCATCCTGGCCGACATCGGCGACCGCCAGAGGGGCCTCATCGGCGGCCGGCTCATCCACAAGTGGCACCTGATGTACCGCCTGGCCGACCCGCCCGACTACGAGCCGGACCCCTCGACCTGCGCCCAGGCGGTCGCCGACCGCGAGGGCAGGGCACCCGAGGACGTGGTCTACGACTGGGTGCTGTCCGACGACGGCCGGGCGTTCGTCTACATGCCGTCGCTCAACTACGTCGACGGCAACCTCGACGCCGTGCGCGAGATGCTGCTGCACCCCCACACCGTGCCCGGCCTGGGCGACGGCGGCGCCCACGTGGGCACCATCAGCGACGGGAGCTTCCCCACGACCCTGCTGGCCCACTTCGGCCGCCAGCGGTCACGCGGCGACCTGCTGGACGTGCCCTTCATCGTGCGCAGCCACACCGCCGACACGGCCCGCACCGTGGGCCTGCACGACCGTGGCGTACTGGCCCCGGGGTACAAGGCAGACGTGAACGTGATCGACTTCGACAACCTGGTGGTCAGGCGGCCGACCATGGCTGCCGACCTGCCAGCCGGCGGACGCCGCCTTCTGCAGCGGGCCGACGGCTACCTCCACACCATCTGCAACGGCACCGAGATCTTCACCGCGGGCGAGCCCACCGGCGCCCTTCCCGGCCGTCTCGTCCGGGGGGCCCAGCCCGGACCCACCGTCGCTTCCCGGTGATCCGCCGCTGACACCGGCTCCATCGCGACCAGGAGGACCCACGTGGGTTACCCGTTCCCCGTCATCTCGGCCGACAGCCACATCACCGAGGCCCCCGGCACCTACGTGGACCACATCGAGCCCGCCTGGCGCGACCGCGCCCCCCACATCGAACGCCAGCCCGACGGCAGCGACTTCTTCGTGATCGACGGCATGCCCAGGGCGGTGCCCCTGGGGCTCATCGCCGCCGCCGGCAAGCCGGCCGAGGAACTGACGATGGGAGGCGTCACCTTCGACGACCTGCACCGCGGGGGCTGGGACCCCACGGCCCGGCTTGCCGACCAGGACCGCGACGGCGTATCGGCCGAGGTGATCTACCCGTCGGTGGGGATGATGCTGTGCAACCACCCCGACTTCGACTACAAGCACGCCTGCTTCGAGGCGTACAACCGCTGGATCGCCGAGTACTGCGCCGCCCACCCCGACCGCCTGCTGGGCTGCGGGCAGACGGCCATGCGATCGGTCGCCGAGGGCATGGCCGATCTGGAGCGGATCCGCGACCTGGGCCTGCGGGGCGTGATGATGCCGGGGACGCCTGCCGTGTCCGACTACGACGACCCGGTCTACGACCCCTTCTTCGAGGCGGCCATCGACCTCGGGCTGCCCCTCTCGTTCCACATCCTGACCACGCGGTCGGGGCGGACCCGTGGCCCCAAGGCCAACAGCTTCCTCTCCATAGTGCGGGGCAACCAGGACATCCTGGGCATGTTCGTCCTGGGCGGCGTCTTCGAGCGACACCCGAGCCTGCGGATCGTCTGCGTCGAGGCCGACGCCGGGTGGGCGCCACACTTCATGTACCGCATGGACCACGCCTACGACCGGCACCGCTACTGGCTGACACCGGGTCAGGAGCTGACGAGGTTGCCTTCGGAGTACTTCTCCGAGCACATCTACCTGACGTTCCAGGATGACTGGGTGGCGTTCAAGTTCGCCGACTCGATGAACTGGCGCCGGCTCCTGTGGGCCAACGACTTCCCCCACAGCGACTCGACGTGGCCGTGGAGCCAGGAGCTGCTCGAGACGCACACCGCCCACCTGACCGACGAGCAGCGCGAGGCCATCCTGGGCGGCAACGTGGCCGAGCTCTACGGCATCGACCGCTCCACGCTGCCGATCGCGGCCTGACCGGGGTCTCTCAGGAGCGGCACACGCAGAACTCGTTGCCCTCGGGGTCGGCCATCACCACCCAACGCGTGCCCGCCTCCTCGAACGCGTCGGACAGGCGTCGGGCACCGAGCCCCACCAGGCGCTCCACCTCGCCGTCGACGTCGTCGCCCACTATCACGTCGAGGTGCAGGCGGTTCTTGGCGGGTGATTTCGGCTCGGCCACCTCCTGCAGCACGAGCTTGGGCCCGGCCACACCCTCAGGGGCCAGCAAGGTCAGGTACTGCTCCCACGCGCCGTGCCGCTGGTAGCCGAGCGCCGCCGTCCAGAACCGGGCCTGCGCCTCGACGTCCGCGCAGTCGATGCCGACGTCGATCCTGGCCGGGGGCATCACTGGTCTGGGGTGGGAACGGCGTGGGCGCGCAGGTCGTCGAGGCGGACCCATTCCAGAGTCTGGAGGTGGGTGGACTCGAGCACCACCGGCGGCGCCTTGCCCGCGTCCAGAGCCTGCTTCCAGCGCGACGCGCACACGCACCAGCGATCCCCCGGCCGCAGGCCACCGAAGCCCGCAGCGGGCGCCGCGCTGATCAGGTCGTTCCCCTGGCTCAGGCTGAAGTCGAGGAACTCCTCATCGACGACCACGCAGACGGTGTGCACGCCCAGGTCGCCCGGTCCGGTGTTGCAGCAGCCATCGCGGTAGAACCCGGTAACCGGGTCCTGCCCGCATTCCTCCAGCTCGCCACCCAGCACGTTCTTGGCCACGGGCCCTGTTCTACCGCAGAGCCGTACACCAGGCGCCCACCAGCGGCACCTCAGCCGTGAATCAGGTCGTCAGAAGGCCGTCCACCGCCGCCAGGTGATCGATCTCGTTGATGCGGTGCAGTACGCGCCGCGCACCGTTGAAGCGGAGCCGGTTGACCGAGCCGTGGGCCGGCCGGAACCACATGTCGGCGTCGATGCCCAGCAGTTGGGCCAGGTAGGCGTTGATGACGCCGCCGTGGCAGACGACCACCACCGTCTCGGCCGGATGGCCAGCCAGCACCGCCTCGATGCGGTCGCTGACGCGCCTGCGCAGCTCATCACCGTCCTCGCCGAAGGGCAGCTCCTCCCAACGGCGGGTATCGCAGAAGCGCTCGACGGCTTCGACCAGCAAGTCGTGCTCGAAGACCTCGTGGGGCATGCGGTCGCCGGGCAGGCCCCTGCGCATCTCGATCTCGTGCAGGTCGGTGAGCACCTGCACGGCGAGGTCATGGCGCGCCGCTACGGGCCGCGCCGTCTGCGCGGCCCGGCGCATGCTCGAGCTGTAGACGGCGGCGATCGGCTCCGAGCCCAGGTAGGCGGCGGTCGCCTCGGCCTGGCGGCGGCCGACCTCGGTGAGCGACGGGTCGCGGCGGTCCGGCCCCGACCGCGGGTGCCATGGCTCCTGCTGTGCGTGGCGTACCAGCAGGAGGGTGCCGCTGCCGGGCTCGTCGGTCAGCATCGCCCGGCCCAACATGTCGGCGACGGGGCTGGGAGCCGTCGGCGGCAGTGGACTGGTGGCGTCAGGGCGGTAGGCGTCCGGGCTGGCCGCGTCACGGCGGTAGGCGTCCGGGCTGGCCAACTCGGGGTTGGTCACGCTCACACCGTAGGTCCCGGGCCGTACCGGCTCAGCTGCCATGGTCCGCCACCCAGCCGGCCACCAGGTCGGCGGTGTCGGCACGGGCACTGCTCGGATCGAGCAGGTAGTGGTCGCCGGTGACGGTCTCGAAGCGGACGTCGTCGGACCCCAGCGCCGCCACGATCGCCTCGGCGTCGCTGGGGAAGACACCGGTGTCCGCCGACGCCTGCACGACGAGCGCGGGCACCGACACTCGGGCCAGGTGCGGCTCCGCCCGGCACTGCGACTCGTCGAGGCTCCACATCGACAGCCACGTCCGCAGGGTGTTCAGCACGCCGATTCCGAACACACCTCGGTTGGCCGCCGCGGGGTCACCCAGGTAGCAGGCCGGTGCGGGGCGCGCGCTCGGATCGAGGGTGGGGTCGACCATGCGCAGGTCGGCCCAGGTCCTGGTCAGGATGAAGAGGCGGTCCCGCCGTTGGGCTGACTGCATTCGCTCCAACTCGTCGCGGGCCCAGGCGGTGATCCGCCGGTTGCGGTCCACCTGGGCGGCCCGGTAGCGCGCCACGAACTCGGGCCGGTAGGGCGGGCCGTTGGCCGGGTCGTACATGTCGAGGCTGGGGTCGGTGGCCAACGGGTCGGCCTCATCGGTCACCGAAGGGTCCAGCCACTTGGTCAGCACATCGGGCCGGCCCGGATGGGCGGCCACCGAGACGTACAGGTCAGCGGTGGGAAGGTCCAGCACGGCCTCGCAGAGACGCAGGCCAGGCGCCGCCACCACGTTGGGCTCGACGGCCTGGCTCTGGTAGGCCGCCATGAGCGAGCCACCACCCGAGTTGCCCAGCAGCACCACCCGCTCCACGCCGGCCGACTCGCGCAGCCAGCGCACCCCTACTCCGATCTCGGCCAGGGCGTGGTCCAGGAGGAAGTAGGCCTCGGCCCCCCGGAAGCGGGTGTTCCATCCGAGGAAGCCGTAGCCCCGCTGAGCGAGGTGGTCGGCCAGGTAGTGCTCGGAGAAGTCGACGTTGTAGTGGGTGGCGATGAACGCGGTCCGTGGCCTGAGCCCCGCCGGATGGTGGTACAGCCCCTGGCACGGATGACCCCCGGCCCCGGCCCGCCCCACCACTGGAGAAGCCAGCCCCACGAATTCGCGCTCGACGCCGTTCACGTGTCCAACACCTCCTGCCCGCCCAGAGTCGATCTGAAGTCGGGATGGGCGACCGCGCACAGGGCGGCCGGCCGGTCCTCGAGGGGAACGTCCCTGAGCCGGGCCACACCGTGCTCGGTGACGATGCGATCGCTCAGGTACCGGGGGATGGTGGTCGGCGTGCCGGCTCCTAGCCGGTCCACTATGCGCGACCTCCTACCGCCGGCCGCGGTCGAGCGTAGGGCCACGATGCTGCACCCACCGGGGGCGAGATCGGCCCCGATGGCGAAGTCGGGTTGACCGCCCGGTCCCGACACCACCCGATCGCCTGCCACCTCGGCGTTCACGGCACCGTCGAGGGCCACCTCGATGGCCGAGTTGATGGCACAGAACCGCTCGAGGCGCGACAACACGGGAACCCCATGGCTGTACCGGGACCCCACGGTGAGCAGTGCCCGGTTGCGGTGCACCCAGTCGAACACCCGGCGGGTGCCGATGACCCCGGCTGCCACCAGCAGTCCGGTGTCGAGAGACTTGCGAGCTCCTGTCATCACCCCCGACTCCACCAGGTCGATCACCGCATCGCCCACCATCCCGCCGTGCAGGCCCAGGTCGGTGTGCATCCCCAGCGCCCTCAGGACGCTCTCGGGTATGGCCCCGATGCCGAACTGCAGCACCGACCCGTCGGCGATCTCAGCGGCGGCGTGGAGCCCGATGGCGGTGGCGACGTCGTCGGGCTGCGGCACCGCAAGCTCCAAGAGGGGGTGCTCCACCTCCACCAGCAGGTCGAACTCGTCGCGGTGGCACTCGGCGGCGCCGAAGGTGTACGGCATCTGGGGGTTGACCTCGGCGATGACACGGGCCGCGGAGCGGACCACGTCCGCGGTCGCCCCCGCCGCGATCCCCAGGCTGAAGCGCCCCTCGGGTCCGGGGCTCGAGACCTGCACCAATGCGACGTCGACTGCCAACGGCCCTGCGGGGGCCATGAGCCGGGCGTACTGGGCGTAGCTGACCGGGAAGCGCCGCAGCGCCCCGGCTGCCGCCATCGCAGCCACAGCCGCCGTGGGCTGCAGGCTCGTCGCCCAGAAGGGGTCCCCGGGGTGGTCGAAGGCGGGGAGGGGATCGATGAGGTAGTCGGCGACCAGCTCCAGCCGCGTCCAGCGCTCGCGCTCGTCCACCAGCCCATCGACCAGGGCGGAGGGGACGGCGCATATGGACGGGATGTACAGGCGCGAGCCGTCGACGATCGTGGCCAGGGCCTCGGTCATGGACACGGTGCGACCGTCCCGCCCGCGCCGGGGGGACGGTAGGACGTCGCGGTAGTCGGGTTCTGCGGTCACCGGATCCGTCGTCGCTTCCCGCTCAAACGGACGATGTCGTGGCCCGGCGGTCGGCCAGCCACTGCCGCCCTCGCCTGAGGGTGTTCGCCCCCACGATGCGCGAGCCCACCGTGAGGATCCGGCCGGGGGTCAGCGCGAACAGGCGCACGTACTGGACCGGGCACACACGATCGGCCCATATCTGCTTGTAGGTGGCCTCGGTCCCACAGAACTCGAAGCGGCTGGCGTGCTGGCTGATCGCCCACTGCACCTCGCCGTCGATCAGGACGATGCCCGGCCCGAAGCTGGAGTAGGCCTCGTCATAGGCACCGCAGATGGCCCACACCACACCGTGGGACTCGAGCAGCAGGTCGGCGGCCAGAACCCGATCGTCGAGCCGTAGGACGGCCATGCGAAGGATCCCGGCCTCGCTCGCCCACCCGACCATGGAGTCGTAGAACCTCTGCGCATCGGGACGTTGGCGGATGGCGTCGCCTTGACGGCCCTTCCAGCTCGCCTCGTCCAGATCGAGCATCTGCCTGTGTGCCCGTAGGGCGTCGGCTGGTTCGTCCAGGATCTCGACGGACACCTGCCCCCGCTCGGCCAGCCGCCGGTGGGCCTTGCGCAGATTCTTCCGACGGTTGCGGGAGAACCGCGCCACCACCTCGGAGTAGTCGCCGGGCAGGGAGAGGTAGGGATTGGCGTGGGTTATCTCCGAGGAGATGGCCAGCGACAACCGCGCCCGCTCCAGCGCTGGACCCACGTCGGGCGAGCCGGCGTCGAGCCTGGGTATCTCCAGGTACCCGCTGACCCTGCGGGTGGAGGCCAGGAGCATGTCGGCCAGGATCTTCCAGTCCGCGGCCACGAAGGACGCCCGGGGGGTCGGCGAAGAGGTGACAGTCCTCGCCCGCCCGTTGCCCACGCGGGTGAACGGGATGACGCCCACGAGTGTCCCGCTTCGTCTCGCGGCCATGATCCCGAGGTCAGCCGCCTCGTAGGCACGGTGTTGGTTGAGCACCCAACCCGGCCGCTCGAAGGGGGGCGCACGCACCTGGAGGGCAAGGTCCTCCCACTCGGCCACAAGACGGTCGGACGGCTCCTCGACACCGATGAGGACGTCCGGAGCGGATCGGTTCAACCGTCGTCGGAGCACGTGTCGGTCCCGCGCTAACTCCGCCCGGCCCTGCGCCCCGCGGTCCCGCGGAACCGAGCGTGAGAACGGTGCCTCTGAGCCCTCCGGCGTTCAATGCGGCTGATGCGGGGGAAACGGTAGTCCATCACCTCGCTGTCAAAGGAACCGCTCGGTGGTGACGGGCGCCGAGCCACCGCCTGCTGCACTACCGTGCCGACCGGTTCGGGCATCGAGGGAGCTTGGGGCACATGAAGGTCGTCGTGCTGTTCGAGAGCCGGACGGGGAACACCCGCGAGGCGGCTCGGTGGATCGGTGGCGCCGCTGCCGGCAACGGCGCGCAGGTGTCGGTCCGGTCGGTGCGCGAGCTCGACCTGGACGAGCTCGCCTCGGCTGACCTCGCCTTCATCGGCACCTGGGTCGACGGTCTGGTCGTCGTCGCCCACCGGCCCGGCGGCAGCCGCCACCTGAAGCGCCACCTGCCGCTCCTGTGGGACATCCCGGTGGCCGCCTTCACCACCCATGCCGTGAACCCCGGACCGGCGGCGACCAAGCTCGGCGAGCTGCTGGCCAACCTGGGGGCTCGGGTCGTCGGCGCCCAGTCCTTCCACCGCAAGCGCCTGCCCGAGGGCATCCCCGAGTTCGTGGACGAGGCGATGTCATCGGTGGGTCACAGCGCCCCCACCACGCCCTGAGCAGGTCATCCGCGGCGCCGACCCCCCACTGCCCCGGTGACGGAAGTGTCCGGTCAGCGGTCGAGGAACTCGGCGATCCAGCTCCCGACGGACCGCCTATTGGTGGGCGTCACCAGCGTGGCCAGCGCGGTGTCGGTGAGGTCGTCGCCCAGACGCTGGCGTCGCGACTCCACCAGGGCCCGCGACAGCGCGGGGGAGAACTCTGGATGTCCCTGGATGCCCAGCATGTGCTCCCCCACCGCCATTGCAGCAATGGGGCAGTAGTCACTGACGGCCAGCACCTCCGCCCCTGGGGGAAGGGCGGCGACCTGGTCCTGGTGGCTGGCCACCAGGACCAGATCGTCCAAGGGTGGTCGCATCCACGGCCGCTCGGCCACGACGTCGTACGAGCGCACCCCGACGCCCCAACCCACCGTTGCTCGCTCCACCTCGCCGCCCAACGCCTGGGCGATCACCTGGTGGCCGAAGCACACCCCCACGAAGGGTTGGCGGCTGGCATGCAGCCGGCGCACGAAGTCGATCAGGCCGGCGATCCAGGGTTCGTCCTCGAAGGCCGAGCGCCGCGAGCCGCCGCCGATCCACCCATCACACTCGTGGGTGTCAGTGGGCAGCTCGCCCTCGTCCACCCGGTAGATCCTCAGCTCGACCAGGTGCGGGGCAAGCAGGTCGCCGAACATCTTCGGGTAGTCACCGGCGATGTGCTGCAAGGGCTCGTCGATCTCGTCGCACTGCAGCAGGCCGATCGGCATGGCTGCCAGCCTGCCGCACCGCACAGCCGTTGTCAGGTTGGCTCGGGATGGGTGGGGGCGGGCGACCCAGGCGGTGCGGGCGACCCCCTCAGGAGCGAGGGGCTCCCCGACGTCTGGGACGCCTGTCGACGAGCACCAGGCCGGTTCCCGTGGTCACCAGGATCCCGCCCAGCAGCACCATCACATCGCTGTCCGCTCCGGTCTGGGGGATGTCCTGCAGCCCGATGGCCACGTTCTGGACCTCCACGACCTGGGCAGCTCCGGCCGAGCCCGCTCCGGTGCCGACGACGACCACGGCCTGTCGGCCCCCGGGCGCGGCCGGGCTGTAGTTGGGCGGGTCCAGCCAGCGTGCGGCAGGCCCGGGCCCGGGCGCCACGGTCTCGGTGATGAGGCAACGGGTGCCCACCGGCAGGAACGGCGACAGCCAGGTCTCGCCGGCGCGCAGCACCAGCGTGGCCGTGAAGCCGTTCTCGCAGGTGACCTCCAGCGTGAACGGCAGGTCGACCGCGCTCAGGTCATCGGGGTCCGAGACCGTCTTGGTGACGAGGAAGCGTCCATTCAGCGGATTGCGCACCTGGACGGACACGGTGACCCCGGCCTCGGTGATGACCACGTTCTGGCCCGGGTCGTAGACGGGCGGACCCCACACGATGTCCTCGGAGCCCGTGGGTGGCCGCGCCGACTCGGTGATCGAACACGTGGTGCCGAGCGGGATGCCCGTCAATGTGAAGGGCTGTGTGGCCGTCACGTCGAACCCCTGGTCGAACGTGTCGACGCTGCAGTCGAGCAGGAACCCGAACGGTGCCGCTCCGAACGACTCCTGCGCTGCCGGGTCCAGGACCTTGACGACCTCCAGGGCGCCGAGCTGGCCGTTGACGATCGGATTGTCGATCGTGACCTCGAACACCTGCGGTGCGTTGATGACCACCACCTGGGACGGGGTGAACGTCGGTGGTGCGTAGCTGAACCCGGGCAGGGGAGGCGGGGTGGCGAGCTCACTGACCGTGCAGGTGGTGCCCACCGGCAGACCGGTGATGCTGCCGGCGGTTCCGCCAGGGGCGAGCTCGAACTGCTGGTCGAAGGCGGTGCCGTCGCAGTCCACGGCCACGGTGAAGGTGGTGGCGGGGTCATTGCCGCCCGTCTCACCGGAGATGGTCTTCTGAACCTGGAGGGAGCCCTCGTCAACCTGCTGGGGGATGATGGCCAGCACCTGGCCCGACCAGCCGCCGGACTCCGGTGACACGCCCAGCTTCACGCGCTCCTCGGTTGGCGACTCGAGCTGGAAGGCGAACCAGGTCGAGCCGGCGGGCACGACCACCTGGAAGTCGATCAGCGCCCACTCGGGCCCTCGCCAGCCACCGCCGGCCGGGTTGACGCTGCCGCCGACCACGGCCAGGTTGGAACAGGCCCCTGTGCCGGCCCCGTCGGGGCATCGGTGACCGGGCTCGTAACGGATGCCGTACTCCTGGGTGACGCCCATGAAGGTGTCCGTTTCGAACATGCGGATGCCGCTCTGGGGTAGAGGGTTCTCCTGATAGTTCGTGCAGGGCGACACGTTGAAGGGCGCCCGCAGGATCTCCACAGCTCCGAACTCGGCCTTGGCCATGGGCCGACCCCACTCGACTCCGAAAGCGGGGTCGAAGTCGCCGGGCTTGATCGACACGAACTGCGAACCGAGTGGTGGAGGGGCGGCGCCACCGGCGGAGTACCAGACCGAGGTCATACGGCACTGATCGAAGGTGGGGCCGTTGGGGAAGCCGTCGATGTAGGCGGACATGTCCGACCCGCCGCTGGAGAACTGGACCGGGACGACCAGGTCCTCGGTGGGGACGAACGGCAGCTCGAACACGAACACCTCGCTGGTGTGGCCGTTGCCCGCCACGCCCCCGCCCCACTGCACCTCCTCGGCCGGACGGTCACCGCCGAAGTAGATGTCGGCCCCCACCTTCCAGCTCACCTCGGGAGCCGCCTCGCAGGCGGCGGCGCCCTCGTCGTAGAGGACGGTGATGGTCACGCCCCAAGACGCCGGTATCCCCGACTCGGGAGCCAACCCACCTTCGTAGCCGGTGACGGTGAGCTGGTAGCTGCCGGCGGCGTCGAACATCGCCGTCATGTCCTGGATCCAGGTGTAGATCGGGGCCGGCGGGCGACCGACGGGCTGGTCGTTGGCGTCCAGGGCCTGGGGCAGCGTCCCGAAGGGGATGGCGACGCTGCCGTCGGCGGACTCCCGTAGGCCCACCACGTCGGTGGGGCCGGCGGCACCACCGGGACCGGTGACGGTGACCTGCAGGGTGCTCTGGCCAACGGCCGCGGGAGTCTGGTCGTCGGTGCCCGACCACTCCAGAACTGCGGCGAGGGGCTCACCGGGCACGTCCAGCGTGAGCGTGGCGGTATCGGGGTCGGGCCCTACGACCGTCGGGTTGCCGTTGGGGATCGGTCGGCCGGCGTCGTCGCGCTGCACCCCGGGGACGAGTCCGTCGCCGTCGCTCACGAAGCCCACGCAGCGACCGGCCACGGCGTCGGTGATGCCGGGCAGGATCTCCTCGATGTCGATGTTGCCGCCGCCCTGGGCGCCGGCCGGCGCGCCGACGAGGAGAAGAGCCGCGAAGCCCGACGCTGCGGTGGCGAGCCCGACGCCGAACCGTCCTACCCCCATGCCCCGATCGCCCCTCGTCGCCTGCTGCTTCCGTTACCGGTCGTCACATGACCGCAACCAGCCGCGGAACGTGCGGACGCGTGCCCCTGGAGCTCCATCGGATGGATGGCGGCGCACCCTAGTGGAGCCATCAACTGCCCAGGCAAGGGGTAGACGGGCGCGCGGCCTCGGCGAGCGCCTCGGTGGACGCTCTCCGTGGCGCGAACGACGGCGGGCGGACCAGCGCCGCAGGGGTCCACCGCAACAGGATCGACACGTCCACACCCGGGGCGCGTAGCGTCGGCTCCGATGACCGCCATCCGCACCGAAGCTGTCCCGTGCAGCGGCGGGAGCATGACCGCCCACCTGGTCGTGCCGGCGGCGGGGTCGGGCCCTGGCATCCTCCTCATCCAGGAGATCTTCGGCGTCAACGACTACATCCGGGCGGTGGCCGACCGGCTGGCGGCCGCCGGCTACGTGGTCCTCGCTCCGGACATGTTCTGGCGGATCGAGCCGCACGTGGAGGAGAACGGAACCGGGCCCGAGGAGCTGGAGCAGGCCGTGGCCATGGCCGGCCGCTTCGACCCGGCCACCGGCCTCGACGACATGGCCGCCGCCCTGGCCCACCTGCGATCGCTGCCCGAGACCGCCGGGCCGGTGGCGGTGGTGGGCTTCTGCTTCGGCGGGACGATGGCGTTCATGGCTGCTGCGCGCCTCGATCCCGACGCCGCAGTCAGCTACTACGGGTCGGGGGTGGCCGGGTCGCTGGACATGCTCGGCGGGATCGACTGCCCCGTCCTGTTCCACTTCGGAGCCGAGGACGGCTACCTGCCCGCCAGCGACGTTGAGCTGATCCGCTCGGCCACCGCGGGCCGCGCCGGCCTCGAGATCGTGGTGCAGCCCGACGCCGGACATGCCTTCGACAACCACCTCAACCCGAACTTCTCCCAGCCGAGAGCTGCGGCAGCCGCCTGGGAACGCACCTCGGTCTTCCTGGCCCGCCACCTCGGAGTGGCCTGAGCGCCTTCGGGGTAGGCCGTCCGACCGTCGCAGGTGGGGGCGATACTGGTGACGGTGTCCGGGCGCTCCGAGCCGACCATCCTTCACGCCGACCTCGACGCCTTCTACGCCTCGGTGGAGCAGCGCGACCAGCCGGCGCTGGCCGGCCTGCCGGTGATCGTGGGAGGTGGGGTTGTGCTGTCGGCGTCCTACGAGGCGCGCCGCTTCGGCGTGCGTTCCGCCATGGGCGGAGCCGAAGCACGCCGCCGCTGCCCACAGGCCGCGGTGGTGGAGCCGCGCATGTCCGCCTACGTCGAGGCGAGCAGGGCGGTGTTCGCCATATTCGACGACGTGACTCCCCTGGTCGAACCCCTCTCCATCGACGAGGCCTTCCTCGACGTGGCCGGAGCCCGGCGCCTCCTGGGCCCCGTGGAGGTGATCGCCGGGGCCCTGCGCCGGCGCGTGGCCACCGAGGTGGGGCTGCCGGTGTCGGTCGGCGCCGCGGGCACCAAGTTCCTGGCCAAGGTGGCAAGCGCCGCAGCCAAACCAGACGGCGTCCTCATCGTGGACCCCGCCCACGAGCTCGAGTTCCTTCACCCGCTGCCGGTGAACCGCCTGTGGGGAGTGGGCGAGGTGACGCAGCGCCGGCTGGCCGGCATGGGGATCCGCACCGTGGGGGAGCTGGCCGCCGTCGACGCCGACGCGCTCGTCGCCCGTCTGGGACCCGCTGCTGGTCGCCACCTGCACGCCCTGGCCCACAACCGCGACCCCAGGTCCGTCCGGACCGACAGCCGTCGAAAGTCTGTGGGCGCCCAGCAGGCCTTCGGATCGCGCGGCATCGACATGGTCGAGGTCAACCGCCGGCTGCTCGGGTTGGCCGACAGGGTGGGCCGCCGGCTGCGCGGCGCCGACCGGGTGGGTTCGACCCTCACCGTGCGGTTCCGGTTCGCCGACCACCGGCGCGCCAGCCGCGCCTGCCCCCTGGCCCCGGCCACCGCCGCCACCGGGCGGTTGCACGCGGTGGCCATGGAGCTCGCCAGGGGGCTGTTGGCGATGCCTGCCACCGAGCTGGAGGACCCCCCGGCGGCACCCGAGCCGGAGGAGAGCCCCGCCCTCACAGCGCTGCCCCCACCACCGGGCGAGGGCGTCACAGTCCTGGAGCACCGCGGCCTCACCCTGCTCGGCATCGCCGTGTCGTCGCTGGGTCCGTTGCTGCCCGAGCAGATGGCGCTGCCCTTCGAGCGGCACCGACCGGCCACCGACCAGGCGGTGGACGAGGTGCGGGAACGCTTCGGTCGCCAGGCCATCGGGCCGGCCAGTCTGCTGGGGCGCGGTGCCGGCATCGAGGCGCCGATCGTCCACGATCTCGAGTGAGGAGATGCGCCGACAGGCGCAGATCCGGCGGTCCGGGTTGGGCCCCGGACCGCACAGCGATGAGCCCCGTGGGGCGAAGAGCAATCGAGTAGGAGATGCGCCGACAGGCGCAGATCCGGCGGTCCGGGTTGGGCCCCGGACCGCACAGCGATGAGCCCCGTGGGGCGAAGAGCAATCGAGTAGCCCGCCTACGGCTACTGCACGTCGTGGGGCAGGCTGCTGCGTGCCGCTCGGAGGTAGGCGAAGGGCGTCTCGTGGGCGAGGTTGCCGACCCTGGACGTGTAGACGTCGGCGTAGCGCTCGACCTGGCGGGCGAACAGGCTCTTGTCGCTTCCCGCCCGCATCAGTGGGCCCCAGACCCGGTTGCCCAGCTGCGCAGCAGCCTGCGCCAGAGGTGCGATCTCGGCGTCGATGACGCCCACCTGCTCCACCAGGCGGCCGAGGCTGCGCTCCAGCTCGCGCCGGTCGGGCCGGCTCAGGGCTCGGCGCCCGTCCCGGTCCAGGACCCGGGCCAGCCGACGCTCCGCGAGCTCGCGCTCCAGCTCCCCCTTTCGCTGCATCAGGTCGGTGAGGCGCTCCTGGTCGGCGGCGAAGCTCACGGCGTCGTGGATCTCGGCCTCGATCTCCCTCAGGATCAGCGCTGTCCTCCAGCGCAGTATGTCCTTGCTCACGTGCACGTCGCCGAACAGGTGGTCACCGACGTAAAGGATGTGGTCGCCGTCGAGCTCGAGGCTGTCCTCCACCAGCCTGGCGTTGCCGCCGAAGTAGGCGTGCCCGCTCTCCAACAGGCCGCGGTGTGGTTCCAGTAGGCCTCGCTTTTCGTCGACCACCCGGTAGCACGGCTGGCGCTCGGCGAAGAACGCCGGCTTGTGGGCCGACACGATCACGATGTCGAACAGGTCGCGCCACGAACCGGTGGGCGAGTAACGGTCGAAGGCGTACGACATCATGCCGGTGGTGTAGGACCAGTCCGAGTTGGTGATCAGCATGACCTTCTTGCGGGCACTGCGCTGGTCCAGCAGCACAGCGGCGGTCTCGGGGGCAGGATCGACGAAGCGGTCGGGGTCGGCGATGATCTCGGCCTTCAGCACCCCCGCCGTGTGCGACTCGTCCAACGCCTGGATCACGGCGGCGTACACGTCGTCGTAGTCGCGGGCGCCGGGCAGCCGGCCGGCGTCCAGGAGGTCGACCAGCTGGCTGAACAGGCTGGCCTCCGAGAGCGAGAACAGCGTGTTGAGGAACCCGAAGCGCCGCTCGGCCAGGTCGACGAGAACCCCCTCGTACGAGGATCGGATCTCGTCGAAGGGGAGCTGGTTCGTGCCGTGGCGGGCGGCGATGACCCAACCGAACCGCGTGGCCTTGACCAGGTTGCCGAGCTCGAGGTCCAAGGCCAGCCCCTGGGTCACCTCCTCGGGCACGAACCGCAGCTCCTCGACGGGCCAGCCACGGGCCGCGAGCTGCAGGCGGGCGTGCTCGAAGGCCCGCCCCTCCCACTCCTCGGACCGGTAGTGGAGGAGGGTGTAGTCCATGTCGTAGCCCACGGCCTGCACGGATCGCAGGTTGAGCGTGCGATTGCAGTAGATCCGCCGCTCCCGGGGCACCTGCTGGCGGTCGATGTCTAGTCCTCCTGGCACCTAACGGCCCCCCGGCTCGGGCACGCTAGCGGAGTGGCAGAAGCGGACGACCGGGCCGTAGCCCCCGGCGACAGGACCGAGGTGGCCGTGGTGGGCGCCGGCAACGCCGCCCTGTGCGCAGCGCTGGCGGCCGCCGAGGCAGGCGCACGGGTGACCGTCCTGGAGGCGGCGCCCGAAGCCGAGACCGGGGGCAACAGCGCCTTCACGGCCGGCGCCATGCGCGTGGCCTACGACGACGCCGCCGATCTCGGCCGCCTGGTGGATCTGGCCGCTCCCGAGCTGCGCGACGCCGACTTCGGTTCCTACCCGGTCGAGGCCTTCCTGGCCGACCTGGACCGGGTCAGCGGGGGCCGTTGCCACCCGGACCTGGCGAGGACCGTCGCCGAGCGGTCCATGCCCACCATGGAGTGGATGCGCTCCCACGGCGTGGGCTTCGAGGCCAACACCGAGCGCCAGTCGGCCGTCGTCGACGGCCGCCGGCGCTTCTGGGGCGGTCTTGCTGTCCGCGTGGCGGGCGAAGGCAGCGCCCTGGTCAACAAGCTACGGGAAGCCGCCGAGCGGGCCGGAGCCACCGTCCACCATTCCCGCCCGGCCACAGGCCTGCGGTGCAGGAACGGCACCGTCGAGGGCGTGGAGACACCGGCGGGGACCCTCGCCGCCGGGGCCGTGGTCCTGGCCTGCGGAGGCTTCGAGGCCGATCCTGCCTGGCGGACCGCCGAGCTGGGGCCGACCTGGCGCACGGCCAAGGTGCGGGGCACACGCTTCAACGCCGGCGCCGGCCTGAAGATGGCGCTGGCCGCCGGCGCCGCCCGGGCCGGCGACTGGTCCGGTTGCCACGCCGTGGCCTGGGACGCCAGCGCCCCCGACGTGGGCGACCTGGCCGTCCGCCACGAGTTCAGCAAGAACAGCTTCCAGCTGGGCATCACGGTGAACGGCGTCGGCGTGCGCTTCCTGGACGAGGGCGCGGACTTCCGCAACTACACCTACGCCACCTACGGGCGGGCCGTGCTCGCCCAGCCGGGATCGCTGGCCTGGCAGCTCTTCGACGGCCGCGTCCAGCACCTGCTGCACGACGAGTACTCCCGCTCCAGCCCCGACCGGGTGGTGGCGGACTCGTTGGAGGAGCTGATCGACGGCATGTGCAGGGCCGACGCCATGGCCGCTGTGGACGGGCGTGCGGGCGTGGGCACGCAGCTGCGACGGACCATCGACGACTTCAATTCTGCCGTGCGCACCGACGTCGCCTTCGACCCCACTGTCCTGGACGGCCGGGGGACAGAGGGGGTGTCGCCGCCCAAGAGCAACTGGGCCAACCCCCTGGTCCAGCCGCCCTTCACCGCCCACGCCGTCACCTGCGGCATCACGTTCACCTTCGGCGGCCTGGCCGTGGACGGCACGGCCCGGGTGCTGGACACCGCGGGCGCTGCCGTGCCGGGGCTGTTCGCCGCTGGCGAGCTGGTCGGGGGCCTGTTCTGGGGGAACTACCCGGGCGGCAGCGGGCTCACCGCCGGAGCGGTGCTGGGCCACATCGCCGGCACCGCCGCGGCCGAGGCCGCTCTCGGTCGCCGCTCCGATCGCTGATCGGGACGATCGTCGGCTCACCACCGCTACGGTCGGGTCGATGGTGTGGCGCCGGGTGCTGCTGCTGGGGCTGACGAGCGTCCTGGTGGGGGCGTGCAGCGGCGACTCGGAGGGTGGCACGACGTCGGCCACACGCCAGACGACCGCCGCGCCGTCCACGACCGTGACCGGCCCCGGCGAGTCCACTACGGCCGGGCCAGCCTCCACAGGCCCGACCCCGACAGCCCCGACCCCGACAGCCCCAACCCCGACAGGCCCGGCATCGACCGTGGCGGGCGCGGGCGCCGCGGCCATCACGGCCCCACCCCGGGAGCCGCTGCCCGCCTCGGAGCTGGAACTGGCGGCCTACCCGGTGCCGGCCGGCTCCAGACCGCACGACGTCGCCCCGGCCGCCGACGGCGGCGTCTGGTACACCGCCCAGGGCTCGGGGGAGCTGGGCTGGCTGGACCCCACGACCGGCGAGACTCGCCACATACCGCTGGGGCCGGCCTCACGGCCGCACGGCGTCATCGTCGGGGCCGACGGCACACCGTGGATCACCGACGGCGGTCTGAACGCCATCGTCGCCGTCGATCCCGCCACCGACGAGGTGACCTCCTACCCGCTGCCCGACGACCGGCCCGACGCCAACCTGAACACCGCCACCTTCGACGGCGCTGGCCGGCTGTGGTTCACCGGCCAGAACGGGATCTACGGCGTGCTCGAGCCTGCCACCGGTGCCATGCAGGTCTTCGACGCCCCACGCGGCCAGGGCCCCTACGGGACCACCACCACCCCGACCGGGACCGTTTACTACGCGTCGCTGGCCGGCAGCTACGTCGGGCGGATCGACGAAGCCGGCGCCGTGACCGTCCTGGAGCCGCCCGCGCAGGACCAGGGCGCTCGCCGGGTGTGGTCGGACTCGACGGGCGCCGTGTGGGTGAGCGAGTGGAACTCCGGCCAGCTCAGCCGCTACGACCCCGCCACCGAGGCCTGGTCGGCGTGGCGCCTGCCCGGCGACGGCCCCCAGCCCTACGCCGTGTACGTGGACGAGCGCGACTCGGTGTGGATCAGCGACTTCGGCGCCAACGCGCTCGTGCGCTTCGACCCGACCACCGAGGCCTTCGACGTGTTCCCCCTGCCCAGCTCCCCCGGCGATGTCCGCCAGATCCTGGGCCGCCCTGGGGAGGTCTGGGGTGCCGAGTCGGCCGCCGACCAGTTGGTCGTCATGCGCGAGGCCGGCTGAAGTCACCGCCGCCCGGAACAAGCTGACCGAGGCGCGGCGTCCAACAGCCGAGGGGGTTCGTATGCGATCGATCGCGACCTGCTCGGTGGTGGTTCTGCTCACGGCGGGAGCCTGCGGCTTCACCTCCGACGCTGAGCCTGGGCAGGGTGTGGGCAGGGTGTCCCGGCCACGACGGCGCCGGGCTCGTCAGCACCCGCTTCCTCCGACGCGATCAGCGAAGCCCTGGATCTGCGACGCTTCGAAGTGGGCGGGGCCGAGGTATGGGCTGTGACCGCATCCGATGAGCTGCCCGAACGTGCCCGAACGGGCGCAGTTCTCCACCACGGTCCGCCAGCCGTGCCTGGAGCAGGTCACGTTCAGCCGTACCGAACCGGCAGCGGCTCAGGACGCGTTGAGCATCCTCTTCGACGCCGCCATCCTCGGCGACCTGCGCTCACCCCAGGTCGGCCGGTCCTGCGAGCGGAAGTAGGCGGCCGGGGTGGTGCCGACCTCGCGGCGGAAGGCGGCCACGAAGGCGCTCGGCGTGGTGTACCCGACGCGCCGGGCCACGGCACCCACGCCCGCCCCTGCCGCCAGCATTCCCAGCGCGGTGCCGAGACGAGCGTTGGTGCGCCAGCGCCCGAACCCGATGCCCGTCTCGGCTACGAACAGGCGCGCCAATGTCCGCGAGCTGGCACCTACTGCCCTCCCCCACTCGGCCAGGGACCGGTCGTCGGTGACGTCGGCGAGCAGGCCCTCCGCCACCTGCCGGGCTCGATCGTCGCCAGGCATCGGGTTGGACAGCACCGACACCGGCAGCGGGACCATCAGGTCCCACAGCACGGCCTCGGCGCGCTCCCGCTCGTCGTCCGGCAGTGCGTCGTCGGCCAGATGGATCACCAGGTCACCGAGCAGTCCCCCAGCGTCCACCACGGTGGGCGCCGTCCATGCCAGCGGGCACCGTGCGGGCTCGACGTACAGGCTGACCATCGTCGTCTCGCCATCGGCCGCCACCGAGTGCCGGATGCCGGCGGGGATCCACAGAGCCCGGGAACGCGGCAGCACCCAGGTCGTGTCTGCGGCGGCCATCAGGATGATGCCGTGCGCGGCGAGGGCCAGTTGGTGGTGGTCGTGAGCGTGCCAGTCGAACCCGGCCCTGGCCGCCAGGTCCACGGTCAGGGCAGGCGGCATGGCTGGAGCGGCGAGCTGTCCGTCTGGCGACATCGAACGTCAGGTTAGGCAGTTCCCGCCATCGGCAGGTACGTCTTACGGTCGGGTCGTGAATGCCGAACATCTCGAGTTCTGTGCCAGCGAGGAGTGGCGCGATGCCCTGCGCGACCTCGTCCTGCCCTACGCGCTGGCCGACGCCAAGCTGGGTGACGACGTCCTGGAGGTCGGTGCCGGCCCCGGCCTGAGCACGGACCTCTTGCGGGATCGGCTCCCCAGGCTCACCGTGGTCGAGCTCGACGAGGACCTGGCGGCCGCCCTCGGTGCCCGCCTGGCGGGCACCACCGTCGAAGTGGTGCGTGCCGACGCCACCGCCATGCCCTTCGAGGACGGTCGCTTCAGCGGAGCGGTGTCGTTCACGATGCTGCACCACGTACCCACTGCCGAGCTGCAGGATCGCCTCTTCGCCGACGTGGCCAGGGTGCTGCGCCGAGGGGGGCTGTTCGTGGCGTCGGACAGCGTGGCCAGCGAGGAGCTCGCCGCCTTCCACCACGGCGACGTCTACAACCCCGTCGATCCGACCACCGCCGAGGCCCGCCTGACCGCCGCCGGCTTCTCAGACGTGGAGGTGCGGTTCAACCAGTACGGCTGGGCTGCCCACGCCCGCCCGTAGGCGGCCCGTCATCCTGTAGGGGGACAAGCCGGTCCGACCGCAGGCTGATGACCTCGACGGGCATCGGTCGGTAGCTTGGCGACGATGGAGCGGTTCCTGACCGACGACAGGACCCTCTCTTGGTTGGTGCTCGGGCTGGCCACGGTCGGGGTGATCACCGCCCTAGGGGGCGCCGACGGCAACATCCGGCCCCTGCTGGTGGTGGCCTACCTGCCCTTCGTCGTGCGGGTGGCGGTGCCCCGCTTCCCAACCTGGGTCGCGCTCCTGGCCACCACGGTCGTCGCCGTGCTCGCCGCCAGCCGGGACCCGCAGTCCGAGGGCGTCTTCTTCCTCTCCATCATCGGAGTCGTGCCGGTGATGGCCAGCGACCCCCACCGCGCCCGCGCCTATTCCGCCAGCGCGCTGGCCCTCGGTGCCCCGGCCGTGGCGTGGCTCGTCACCAGCGACAGGTCCGAGGCCTTGGGCTGGCCCTTCTGGTGCATGGGCACTCTGCTCACCGTCGTCATGGGGGCGCTGCTGTTCCGCCAGCGAACCCTCACCGACCAGCTCATCGAGGCCCGCCAACAGCTCACCGACCAGGCCGTGGCCGATGAACGGCGCCGCATCTCCCGTGAGCTCCACGACCTCGTCGGTCACTCGCTGTCGGTGGTGATGCTCCACGTCACCGGTGCCCGCCACCTGTTGCGGCGCGACGTGGACGAGGCAGAGAGGGCGCTGATCGAGGCCGAGCGGGCCGGTCGGGCGAGCCTGGTCGAGATTCGCCACGCAGTGGGGCTCCTGCGGGACGCCGAGGGATTCGGCACGGCACCCACCCCCGGGGTGGGTGACCTCGCTGACCTCGTCGACGAGTACCGCCGTGGTGGCATGGACGTCGGGCTCGACGTGCACGGCGTGAGTGCCGCGGTCGACGGCGTCACCGGGCTCACCATCTACCGCCTGACCCAGGAGTCGCTGGCCAACGTGGCGAAGCACGCTCCCGAGGCCATCACAACCGTCGACATCTCCGTGGGGTCGGACCAGACGACCGTCGAGGTGGCCAGTACCTGTCGCGACCGGCCGCTCCCGGCCCAGCCCGGCGGCATGGGGATCGTCGGCATGACCGAGCGCGCCCGGGCCCTGGGCGGGGACCTCACCGCCGGCCCGACTGCCACCGGGTGGCTGGTCACGGCCCGGCTGCCCCACGTCCGTGCCGAGGCCGGCATCGACAGGCCCCAGCCGGCATGACCGCGGCTGTCGCCTCCGGAGGTTCGCCGACGTGACCGGGCTGCTGCGGGTCCTGCTGGTCGACGACCAGCCGCTTGTACGGGCCGGCCTGCAGCGCCTGCTGTCACCGGCCGACGGGTTCACGATCGTGGGCGAGTGCAGCGACGGCGCCGAAGCACTGGCGGTGCTGACCGCGCTCGATGTCCCGGTGGACGTCGTGTGCATGGATGTGCGCATGCGGGGCATGGACGGGGTCGAGGCCACGCGCCGCATCGGTGAGCTGGACGACTCTCCGCCCGTGCTGGTGCTCACCACCTTCGACGACGACGAGATCCTGTGGGGCGCGGTCGAGGCCGGAGCTGCCGGATTCATCCTCAAGGACGCCTCGGCGGAGGACCTCATCAGGGCCACCAGATGCGTGGCCCAGGGCGGTTCGTGGCTCGATCCCCAGGTGACGCCGCGCGTGCTGGACGCCTACCGGCGCCAGGGGACTGTCCGCCAGCGCAGCGGCGCCAGGCTCGACCAGCTGACGGCACGCGAGCTGGACGTCCTCGTCCACATGGCCACCGGTGCCACCAACGCGGAGATCGCCGACGCCCTGCACGTGAGTGAGGCCACGGTGAAGTCCCACGTCGGCAACGTGTTCATGAAGCTCGAGGTCCGCGACCGGGCCGCCGCCATCGTCTTCGCTTTCGAACACGGCGTGGCCACCCCCCGGCCCTGAGGCCAATCTGGGTCGGGTCCCCCCTGGGGAGGAGGCGCGGAACCTACCGGGGACGGTCGAACCGATCGCCATCCGTACGTACGTTCACAGGGCAGCTCCCCGACGGAGGTCGGCGATGACGACAGTGATCGAGGCAGACGGTCTCACCAAGCGATACGGCCGGCACCTGGCTGTAGACGACGTCGGCTTCACGGTTGCCGAGGGCGAGATCTTCGGCATCCTGGGCACCAACGGCGCCGGCAAGACGACGACCGTGGAGTGCCTCCAGGGGCTGCGCCGTCCGGACCGCGGCCACATGCGCGTCCTCGGCCTCGATCCTCGGACAGCCGGGTCACGGCTGCGTGCCCTCGTGGGCAGCCAGATCCAGGCCTCGGCCCTACCCGACCGGCTGCGGGTCGACGAGGCGATCAGGCTGTTCGGTGACGGCGATCGGCGGTCGGCCGACCGGCTCCTCGACACCTGGGATCTCGGTGCGCTGGGACGCTCGAGCTTCGCCTCGCTGTCGGGCGGGCAACGCCAGCGGCTCTTCATCGCCCTGGCGTTGCTGAACGAACCGCTCGTGGCGTTCTTCGACGAGCTCACCCAGGGCCTCGACCCCCTGGCCCGCAGCGACGTGTGGAGCGCCATCCGCGACGTCCGCGACCAGGGGACCACGGTCGTGCTCGTCACCCACTTCATGGACGAGGCCGAAGCGCTGTGCGACCGAGTGGCCGTGATGCGGAGCGGGCGCATCGTCGACACCGGCGCCCCGGCCGAGCTGATTGCCCGCCACGCCCGCTCCACCACCGTCACCTTCACCCCACCGGAGTCCTTCGACCCGGCCCGCCTCACCGCCCTGCCCGGTGTCGACGGGGTGGTCAGGTGCGGGGACCGTATCCGCGTCGTGGGCGACAACCAGCTCATCGCCCCGGTGTGCGCCGCAGTCCTGGGTGACGACGGCCTGGGGCCACCCGACCTCCGCGTCCACCACCCCGACCTCGAAGATGCCCTGATCGCCCTGATCAGCGAAAGCCAGTCCGACGAGCTCGGAGGAGTGTCGTGATGCGTTCCCTGCTTCGCCTGGCCGGCACCGAGATGAAGCTCTTCCTGCGCGAGCCGATGGTGCTCACCTTCGTGTTCGCCTTCCCGGTCCTCACCGTGCTGATCCTCGGCGGGGTGTTCGACGAAGACGATCCTGCCTTCGAGGGTGCGCTGCCGTCGGACTACTACGTGGCCGCCTACATCGGGGTGGTGATCGCCGCCATCGGCCTGGTCATGCTGCCCGTGCACCTGGCCTCCTACCGGGAGCGGGGGGTGATGCGCCGGTTCGACGCCAGCCGCTACCCCCGCTGGGCCCTGCCGGCTGCGTGGATCGCCGTGGCCTTGGTGATCACCGCCGTCGCCGTCGCGGTCCTGCTGGTCACCGGCCTGGTCGTGTACGGGCTGCCGGAGCCGAACAACCTCGCGGGCGTGGCGGCCGGCACCGTGCTGGGAGCGTTCGCCTTCATCAGCGTGGGCATCGCCCTGGGCATGGCCCTCCCCAGCGCTCGCTCCGCACAGGGGCTGGGGATGCTGCTCTTCTTCCCGTTCTTCCTGCTCGGCGGCGCCGGCCCGCCCCCCGAGGTCATGGGGGAGCCGATGAGCACCATCTCGCAGCTGGTGCCCCTCACCCACGTGGTCCGATCCGTGCAGGAGCCGTGGCTGGACCTGGGCAGTCCCACTGTCCACCTGGCGGTGCTGGCCGCCATCGCCGTCCTGGCCACCGTTGCCTGGGTGAGGCTCAGCAGCAGGGCCGCCACCTGACCGCCGCTCATGAGGTGCTCAGGCTGCGCTCCTGGCGTGATCGGCGATGAGGCTCACGATGTCGGGCCAGAGTTGCGCCGGCAGGTCATGGCCCATCTTGTCCAGGACCTCCAGGCGGGCGCCGGGGATGGCACGAGCCGTGGCCTCGCCCCCCGACGGGGGGATGAGGGGGTCGACCGCCCCGTGGATGACAAGGGTGGGGGCGCGCACCTGACCGAGGCGCTCGGTCCGGTCACCGGTCTTGGCGATGGCGGCCATCTGGAAGGAGGCGGCTTCCGGGTAGAAGGACCGGTCGTAGGCCGCACCGGAACTGCGGCGTACCTCGTCGTCGTCCACGAGCGGTCCGGCGATGACGCGGGTCACCTCCACGCTGCGCTCGATGTATCCGTCGCGGTCCGCCGGGGGCGGCTTCATGAGAGCCTCGAGGGCCGCCGGCTCGGGCTGCCCCACGTCGGTGGCGCCCGTCGTGGACATGATCGAGGTGAGGCTGGCTACGACCTCGGGATGCTCGATGGCGCACATCTGGGCGATCATCCCGCCCATGGAGGCGCCCACGACGTGAGCCGGACCCCCGCCTGCGGCCGTGACCACGGCGACCGCGTCGGAGGCCATCTCCGACAGCGTGTAAGGCACGTCGGGGACCGCGCTTCCACTGAGCAGCGCCATGGCCAGCTCGGTGAGGTCGGGCGGCGGGCCCTCGGACTTGGAGCTGAGGCCGCAGTCGCGGTTGTCGAAGCGCACGACATGGAACCCCTCGTCGGCCAGCATGGCGCAGAGGTGCTCGTCCCACGCCGTCATCTGGGCGGTGAGTCCCATGACGAGCAGCAGCGTCGGATCGCCCGGGTCGCCGAAGGTGTCGTAGTTGAGGATCGTGTCACCGTTGCGGGCCTGTGGCATGAGGCGATCGTAGGCCGGTGTCGGCGTCGGCGTCGTGGCGCCTCGTGGCCTCGGCCCGCCGGCGGCGTAGCTCCGCACGGCGAGCCGCCCGTGTGTCGGCCCTCCGCTGCGATTGGCTGGCCACCTCGGCCGCCAAGCGGGTAGCGCCGGCCATGCCCATGAGACGCTTGGCGGGGTCACGGATGGCACCGGCCAGCGGCACCCCGGTTCCCAGGACCTTCATCCAGTCTCCGTCCCTGGTGCCATCGGCAAGCTGGTAGCCCTCGCCCACCCGGCCGGCTCCCTTGACTGCCCTGCTGGCCCTGGCCGCGACATCGCTCACCGCGGGTGGCAGGCGGGCAGCCAGGGAGAACCGCCCGACACGGCTGGCCGTTGCCGCCTGGCCGCCTGGTAGCGCGCCTGCGGCCGAGATCGACGCGTCCACCCAGTTCCCCTCCACGGCGAAGACGAGGCCGTTGGCGGCATCGGCCACATTGCCGACCAGCGGCAGCAGACCTGCCAGGTCAAGGCCCAGGTGGGTGAGACCACCGATGCGGTCCCAGGTGCTCGGGCGGGTGAACACGGCCTGCAGATCCTCGTCGTGGCGGGCGATGATCAGCAGGATCCTGGCCGCGTCGCGCAGTGCATCGGGCCGGCCCTCGTCGAACGCCATCGCCTGCAGGTCGGCGACGGAGACGAAGCCGTCCTGACGAGCCCGGTCCCCCGGGGCGGACGCCGTCTCGTGCGCGGTGTCGAACGTTGACCGATGGACGTGCAGCACCACCATGGCCTCGTCGAGGGTGCGGGGTCGGGCCGAGCCTGCAACCAGGTCGGCCAGGCGGAAGTCGTCGGCAACCCTCACCACCCACTCGGCCTGCTCGATGGCCCGCTGCGCCCAGGCCCGCAGGTCCTCCACCAGCCCGCTGTCGGACAGCGGCGCCTCCGGGCAGGCCCAGCGGTACCGGGCGAGGCCGTCCTCGACGGTCCCCGACGAGGCCCGCACCCCTCCGATGCCGGCCCGATCGTCTTCGCCGAAGCGCCTCAGCTCGGCTGGGTCCGCCGAGGACGACCTCATGAGTAGATCAAACTACACGAAATAGCACGAACTGCAATACCGCCTGGGCCGAGCATCTCTTAGATTGGGTCCGTGACCGACGTCTTGGTGGGCCGCTCGCCGCTCCCGCCGGCCGACTACATCGCCGAGACGCGCCGGCTGTACGGCGGCCTGGACTACGAGCCCTATCGCTGGGCAGAACGCCCGGAGGCCCCCCCGTGGGCCCCGATCACCCGGCCGCTGGACGACTGCACCGTGGGCCTGGTGGCCTCGGGCGGGGTGTACGAGACAGGCCAGGTGGCCTTCGGGCACCGTGACGACACCTCCATCCGCATCATCGGGTCGGGGGTGGACACCGCCCGCCTGCGGGCCACGCACTTCGCCTACGACCTGACCGACGCCCGCGCCGACCCCAACTGCGTGTTCCCCGTCGACACCCTTCGCTCCTTGGCCTCCGCCGGTGTGATCGGCGGCCTGTCCGACCAGCTCTACACGTTCATGGGCGGCATCTACTCCGTCCGCAAGCTCGAGGAGATCACCGCTCCCAGGATCGTGTCCCTCGTGACCGGCTCCCCGCCGGACGTCCTGCTGCTCGTTCCCGTCTGACCGGTCTGCCACCAGTCCGTGGGGCTGATCGCACGACAACTCGAGGCTGCCGGCATCCCGACCATCACGCTGACCAGCGCCATGTCCATCACGGCTTCGGTCAACCCACCGAGGGCGGCCTTCGCCGATCTGCCACTCGGGCACACTGCGGGCGGACCTGGTGATCCCGAGGGGCAGCGCCACCTCGTGCGGGGCGCTCT
>Ga0299914_10000227_pt1 | contig 33238 bp, 27 predicted proteins | sample RVTome_10_FD_201361 | JGI IMG/M metagenome (GOLD analysis project Ga0299914, IMG submission 201361) | Soil microbial communities from uranium-contaminated site in the Upper Colorado River Basin, Wyoming, United States - RVT153D57 (version 2) ... | reverse complement strand
CGGGATCGCTCAAGTCCAGATCGGAAATCTGGTGGGCCCCCACTCGCACCTCACCTCCGTCTCTCAGGTCAACCCGATCAAGGTGTACTTCCTCGCCAGCGAGCAGGAGTACCTGCGCGCGACGCGTCTCAGCGCCAGCGGGCAGCCGATGAATCTCTTCGACAGCTCGCCCGAGCTGATCCTCTCCGATGGCACGGCGTATCCGCACACCGGCAAGATCCTCTGGACCGACCGCCAGGTGGATTCCAGCACTGGCACGATCCGCCTCGTCGCGGCGTTCCCGAACCCCGGCAACAAACTGCGTCCTGGCCAGTACGGGCGCGTGCGGATCCAGACCGGCATGAAGCGTGGCGCCCTGCTGGTACCGCAGAGCGCGGTCAAGGAGGTCCAGGGTGGCTACCAGGTCGCGGTCGTGGGTCCCGAGAACAAGGCGAGCATGCGGCCGGTGAAGGCGGGTGAGAAGTTCGGGACGCTGTGGGTGATCGACGAGGGCCTGCAGCCAGGCGACCAGGTTGTCGTCGAAGGGCTCGAGAAGGTCAGGGACGCCACTCCCGTGGTTCCCAAGCCGGCGCGAATCCAGCCGGAGGAGCGCTGAACCATGTCCAAGTTCTTCATCAACCGGCCGATCGTCGCCATTGTCATCTCGATTCTGATGGTGATCATCGGCGCGATCACGATCGTCGGCCTCCCCGTCGGACAGTTCCCCGACATCGCTCCGCCCGAGGTCCGCGTGTTCGCGATGTATCCGGGCGCCGACGCGGAAACGATGGAGCGCGCAGTCGCGACGCCGATCGAGCAGCAGGTCAACGGCGTCGACGACATGGACTACATGTACTCGCTGAACTCGACCGGCAACTCGAGCACGGCGTTGATGGTCGATTTCAAGCTCGGGACCGACCCGAACATGGACCTGATCCTGACCCAGTCGCGGCAGCAGCTCGCCAACGGCCAGCTGCCGATCGAGGTCAACCAGGTCGGGATCGAGGTCAAGAAAGCGTTGACCTCCCCGCTGATGCTGATTGCGCTCTCCTCACCCAATGGGACCTATGACACGAAGTTCCTGACGAATTACGCCTACCTCAATCTCAACGATCCAATCGCGCGCCTCTACGGCGTCGGCCTGACGCAGGTCTACGGCGGGCAGTACGCGATGCGGATCTGGGTCAAGCCCGATCGCATGGCAACCCTGGGGATCACGGTCAGCGACGTCGTCAACGCAGTGCAGACCCAGAACACGGTCAATCCCGCCGGTCAGGTCGGCGGCGAACCATCGGTGCAAGGGCAGCAGTTCACCTACACGGTGCGTGCGCAAGCGCGGCTCAAGACGCCCGAGGAATTCGGCGACATCGTCATTCGCGAAAGCCCCGCCGGCGGCGTCGTTCGCGTGAAGGACATCGCCTCCATCGAACTGGGTTCGCAGGACTACAACATCGACACGCGCCTCAACGGCAAGCCGGCCGCGGTCCTCGGGGTCTACGGGTTGCCTGGGTCCAACGCGGTCGAAGCCGCGAAGGGCATCAAGAAGCTGATGGCCGAACTGGAGCAGAAGTTCCCGGCCGACCTGGAGTACGCGATCACGCTGGATACGACGGAGGCCGTGCTGGTCGGCATCGAGGAGATCGTCCACACGCTCGTGATCGCCTTTATCCTGGTGATCCTCGTCGTCTACGTCTTCCTGCAGGACTGGCGGGCCACGCTGATTCCCATGCTCGCGGTACCGGTGTCGCTCGTGGGCACCTTCATGGTGTTCCCGATCTTCGGCTTCTCCGTCAACACGCTCTCGCTGTTCGGCCTGGTGCTGGCGATCGGCCTCGTCGTGGACGACGCGATCGTCGTCGTCGAGGGCATTCAGCGGCACATCGAAGAGGGCCTGTCGCCCAAGGAGGCCGCCCGGAAGGCGATGGACGAATTGTCCGGGCCGGTGATTGGCATCGCGCTGGTTCTGGCCGCGGTCTTCGTGCCGACGATCTTCATCCCGGGCATCACCGGCAAGCTGTACCAGCAGTTTGCCATCACCATCGCGATCTCCGTCATCGTCTCGGCATTCAACGCCCTGACGTTGAGTCCTGCGCTCGGTGCGCTCCTGCTCCGGCCGCATCGGAAGGCTCGTGGTCCGCTGGGCCTGTTCTTCGGCTGGTTCAACCGTGCGTTCGAGCGCGCCACCAACGGGTACCTGTCGGTGTCGCGGGCGATCATCCGCAGGAGCGCCATCGCCGTCGTGGCCGTCGTCGCGTTTGGGGCAGGCAGCATGGTCATCGCGAAAGCGGTGCCGACGAGCTTCCTGCCCGACGAGGACCAGGGCTACCTGTACATCCAGATGCAGTTGCCGGAGGCGTCTTCCATCCAGACCACGGCCGAAGCCGCCCGCGCCGTCGAAGAAGTCCTCAAGGAAACGCATGGCGTCAAGTACACCACCGTCTCCGTCGGGTTCAGCGCGCTCAGCCTGACCCGCAGCACCTACAGCGCATTCTTCTGGGTCACTCTGGAGCCATGGCATCACCGGAAGGAGATCGAGCAGCAGTTCCAGGTGATCAAGGCAAAGTTGAACCTGAAGCTCATCACCCTTCCGCAGGGAACCGTGTTCGCCTTCTCGCCGCCGGCCATTCAAGGCGTCGGCACCTCCGGCGGCTTCCAGTTCGTGCTCCAGGACCGCGCCGGTAAGGAATCTGAATTCCTGGTCGAGAATCTGAACAAGTTCCTGGAGGCGGCCCGCAAACGGCCGGAGATTGGGTTCATCGCGACGACCTATATCCCGAGCGTGCCGCAGAAGTACGTGGATGTGGACAAGGAGAAGGTGTTGAAGCAAGGCGTTCAGATCAAGGACGTCTATGCCACCTTGCAGGGGTTCATGGGCGGGACCTTCGTCAACTACTTCAACCAGTTCGGCCGCACCTACCAGGTGTATGTCGGGGCGGAAGCGCCGTATCGCTCCAGCCTCGACAACGTGGGGCAGTTCTACGTGCGCAACAACGAGGGGCGGATGGTGCCGCTGTCGGCGCTAACCCGGTTCGAGACCCGTCACGGCCCGGAATTCAAGATGCGGTTCAACCTGTATTCAGCGGCCCAGGTGATCGGCAGCGCGGCGCCGGGCTACAGCTCGGAGCAGGCGACGGCGGCCCTCGAACAGGTCTTCCGGGAGACGATGCCCGCCGAGATGGGGTTCGAGTACATGGGGATGTCGCGGCAGGAACAGCTCGCGCGCGAGGGAGTTCCGCCGTGGGCGATCTTCCTCTGCTCGATCATCTTCGTGTTCCTGATCCTGGCGGCGCTGTACGAAAGCTGGTCACTGCCGTTCAGCGTGCTGCTCAGCACGCCCGTGGCGGTGTTCGGCGCGTTCGCCGCACTCTGGCTCCGGCGGACGGTCCTCAGCGCGATCTTCCCCAGCTTCATGGTGCAGATCGAGAACGACGTGTACTCGCAGATCGGACTCGTCATGCTGGTCGGACTGTCGGCGAAGAACGCGATCCTGATCGTGGAGTTTGCCAAGGCCGAGCACGAGAAAGGGAAGGCCCTGGCCGAGGCCGCGCTCGAAGCCGCGAAGTTGCGGCTGCGGCCGATCCTGATGACCTCGTTCGCCTTCATTCTCGGCTGCGTGCCGCTGTTTGTCGCAACGGGAGCCGGCGCGGTGGGCCGCCAGATCATGGGTACGGCCGTCATCGGCGGCATGCTGGCCGCCACGGTGATCGCCGTCTTCATCATCCCGGCTCTCTACGTCATCGTCGAACGACTCGCGGGTCTGAGGACGCAGCAGGTATCGCGTTCGGAGGGAACCTCGGAGCCGCGTCCAATGGAGGCGCACTGACGTGAAGAAAATAATCCCTTGCTTCATCCTGCCGATCCTCGCCTTCGGGTGCACGGTCGGTCCTGACTACACGCGACCCAAGGTCGAGGTCCCCGGCGCGTATCGAGCTCCGGCACCCGCCGCCGGTCAGGGCGGGACCTCGGGGCAGCCGGGCGGCGAACCGGCGGCTGCGCCCTCGGCCGACGACGCGCAGGCTGCGGCCAACTCGCCCGCACAGGCTGACGCGCAGTCCTTCGGCGATCAGAAATGGTGGGACGTCTTCCAGGATCCTCAGCTCCAGGGGCTCATTCGGACCGCCCTGGAGCAGAACTACGACGTTCGCATCGCCGCCACGCGAATTCTGGAGGCACAGGCGGTGCTGGGCATCACGCGCGCCGACCAGCTGCCGACGGTGACGGCCGGGGCGTCGGTGACGAACGATCGCTTCCCCCAGCAGAGGCTCGCGCCGGACTACGAGGACAGCGCGACCTCGGTGAACGCCTCGGTCTTCTGGGCGCTCGACTTCTGGGGCAAGTACCGCCGCGCCACGGAAGCCGCGCGCGCCAACCTGCTGTCGACGGAATGGGCACGGCGGGCGGTCATCAGCACGCTCGTCAGCAACGTGGCCGCCTCGTATTTCCAGCTTCGCTCCGACGACCTCCAGCTGGAGATCGCGCGACGGACGCTGATCTCGCGCCGCGAATCGCTGGCGCTGACGCGCACGCTGCAGGAAGGCGGCGCCGGCACCATGCTCGACGTGCGACAGGCGGAGCAGCTCGTCGCGATCGCGGCGGAGAGCATCCCCGAGTTGGAGCGCCGCATCCACCAGCAGGAGAACTTCATCAGCACCTTGCTCGGAAACAATCCGGGGCCGATCGATCGGGGCATGCCCCTGACCGAGCAGCCGCTGCTGCCCGACGTTCCGGCGGGACTGCCGTCGCGCCTGCTGGAACGGCGGCCGGATGTCCGGGCAGTGGAATTGCAACTGGCCGCGGCGAACGCGCGCATCGGCGTCGCGAAAGCCGCGTACTTCCCCGACATCACGTTGACAGCCGTCGGCGGATTCCGCAGCGCGGCGCTCTCGTCTCTGTTCACCGGCGGGGCCGGGCTCTGGAGCGTGGGTGCCAATCTCGTGCAGCCGATTTTCACCGGCGGCAGGACCCGGTCCGGCGTCCGGCTGAGCGAGGCCCGCAAAGGGGAACTGGTGCTGACATATCAGCAGACGATCCAGCAGGCGTTCCGCGGCGTATCTGACGCGCTGGTCGACTATCAGAAGTTCCGCCAGTTCCGCCAGCACCAGGAGGAGCTGCTGACCGCGGCGCGGGATGCGGCACGGCTCTCCGACGAGCGCTATCGCGGCGGCGCGACCAGCTACCTGGAAGTCCTCACCAACGAAACCAATGCATTCAACGCCGAACTCGGCCTGACTCAGGCGCGATTGAACGAACTGGTGAGCCTTGTCGACATCTACAGGAATCTCGGAGGGGGTTGGGATCACTGAGTCACTGACAAAGCGGGGGCAAGTCAGCTCTCGATGATCCCTCGCTTCAGCCCGATCACCGCGGCGTGGGTCCGGTCGTGGGCGCCCAGCTTGGCCAGGATGCTCCTGACCTGGCCCTTGATCGTGTCTTCCGTCACCGACAGCCGCTCGGCGATCTCCTTGTTGGAGTTGCCCTGGGCGATCAACCCGAGCACGCGGACCTCCGAGGGTGACAAGGCATCCTGCATGCCGTGCTCCGCCAGCTCAAAGGAGAGCTCCGGAGAGAGGGCCTTTCGCCCGCGATGGACAGCGCGAATGGCGGCCAGGAGCTCATTCCCCAGGGTGCTCTTCAGCAGGTAGCCGCTCGCGCCTGCCTGCAGCGCCCGGGCCACCTGGACATCACCGGTGTAGGTGGTGAGCACGATGATTCGCGCTTCGGGGAACTCCGCGCGGATTGCCGCCATGGCCTCGAGACCAGTCATCTCCGGCATCTGCAGGTCCATCAAGGTCACGTCGGGGCGATGGGCGCGGAACTGCTCGACCGCCTCGCGTCCGTTGACGGCTTCACTCACGAGGATCATGTCCGGCTCGTCGGCGATCAGGACGGCAATGCCCGCTCGCGCCAGAGGATGATCGTCAACGACGACGATCCGAATCGCGCCGGGATCAAGGCTCATAATCCCCTGCTGTCGCTGCGCATCCGGTGGCAGACGAGCAGCCGTCCGAGGATCGATCGCCACGGAGACACCGCGTATGCCGCACCGCGCAGTATGCAGTTCCATTCTGGTCCGTAACGCCGACGCTTTCAGCCCGCTCGCGCACGCCCAGGGTAAAACGCTGCACCTCAAGATTGAGGCAGCTCGGGATCCGTGCGCGTGACTGTATCGCCTGATCGGCATGCTCCCGACTTCGGGCGGCCCGAGAGGTGTGACCTGACAATCTCGGGCAGAAGCTCGGTGTCAATCGGCTTGCTCACATACCCGTCGCATCCCGCCGCGAAGGCCTTGTCCTCGTCACCTTTCATGGCATAGGCCGTCATGGCGATGATGCGAATGCCTCGCGTGGCAGGGTCTGCCTTCAGCTGACGAGTGAGCTGAAGCCCGTCCATCCCCGGAAGCTGGAGGTCCATCAGGATCGCGTGCGGTCTGGACGTGCGAAGCACCGCAAGCGCCTCTTCTGCGTCGCCCGCCGTCCGAACGTCATACCCTTCGGTCGCCAGTACCACCCGCGCAAGCTTCAGGTTCTGGACGTTATCGTCGACGATCAGAATCGTCTCGCCCGTCATGTGAGCCTCAGGCATGGTTCGCGCGACCCTTGCCCCGCAAGTCGCGCGGCATTGTGCGGGGAAGAATTGCGGAGAAGGTGCTGCCCTGCGACGGCGTGCTGCGCACCGCCACCCGCCCGCCATGCGCCTCGGCGATCCGTTTCGTCAGTGCCAGCCCCAAGCCTGTCCCCTGATACCGTTTTCCTGGGCTGCCGTCAAGCTGCTGGAACTCGACGAACAGCTTCCCGAGCTGTTCCGCGGGGATACCCACGCCGGTGTCCTCCACGTCGATGCGGAAGAGTGACGGACCGTCGCCGGCGATCCGTACGACAATGCGCCCACCCACCGGAGTGAACTTGATCGCATTCGACAAGTAGTTGTAGAGGATCTGTTTGACGCGGCCAGCATCCACGACGACCTTGCGTACTTCCTCGTCGAAGCAGATCTCGATGTGGAGGTGCTTTTTCGCAGCCAGCCCGCGAAGGGTATCTCGCACCTCGCTCGTGAGCTGCGCAACGTCGACCTCCGCCGGCCGGAACTCCATCATACCTGCCTCGACCTTCGCGAGGTCGAGGATGTCGTTGATCAGTTGCAGCAAGTGGCGGGAGCTGGTCAGGATGTCGCCCATGTATTCCCGATGGTTGAACGATAGCGGCCCAACTTTCCCCTTGTACATCAGTTCTGCGAAGCCGATGATGGCGTTCAACGGGGTCCGCAGCTCATGGGACATGTTCGCGAGAAACTCACTCTTGAGGCGATTGGCCTCCAGCATTCGCACTTCGAGCTGTTTGCGCTCTGTGATATCGCGGATGGCGCTGGACACCAGCGTGCCGCCGTCGGTTTTCAGCGGGCTGAGGCTGATCTCAATCGGGAACTCTGTTCGGTCTTTTCGCAACCCGAACAGTTCGAGCCCGATGCCCATCCCTCGCGGCCGTGGGTCATCGAAGAACCCGGCGTGGTGCCAGAAATGGGACCCGCGAAGGCGCTCGGGAACGAGGAGCTCCACCGATTGCCCGACGAGTTCGTGTCGTGTGTAGCCGAACAGCCGCTCTGTCTGGGCGTTGATCAGAACGATGCGCCCGTCTTTGTCGACGATGACCATGGCGTCCGGAGCGGACTCCAGCAGGTCCCGGAATCGTTCCTCTGCCTTCTTCCGATCGCTGATGTCACGAATCGCCGCCGAGACGAGCGTCTCACTCTCGGTCTGGAGGGGACTCAAGCTGATTTCAACCGGAAACGCCGACCCGTCCTTCCGCAAGCCGGAGAGCTTTAGACCGGATCCCATGGCCCTGGCGCGCGGTTCCGCGAAGAAAGTGGCTCGGTGCCCGGGATGCGCGTCACGGGTACGTTCCGGGATGAGGATTTCCACCGGCTTGCCCAGGAGCTCCGACCTCGAGTAACCAAACAGCTCTTCCGTTTGTGCGTTGACGATAGTGATGTTGCCATGCCGGTTGACGATCACGATGGCGTCCGGCGCCGTTTCGAGCAGGCTCCGGAATTTCGCCTCGCTGGCCTCCAACTCGCGCAACCGCCTGAGCACCGTCGTGTCACGCTCGCAGACGGCGACCAGTTCGTCGCCGGCTCGATCCAGCACCACCTGGACGGGAATCAGCACGCCGTCCTTGCGCCGGCGAACGGATTCCACGGTGATTGAACCGCCCTGCGAGGCCTCGCGCAGGATGATCGAAGTTTCGCCACGGACTTCGTCAGGAACCGTCAGGTCGTCAATCCGCCGGCCGATAGCCTCTTCCGACGTGTAGCCGAACATCGACTCTGCACCGCGATTCCACGACACGACCCGACCGTCCGCTGTTATCGTCAGCAGCGCATCCGGCGAGGTATCCAGGAGACGCTGCGCAAGAGGTGCAATCTCCGGCGGTCGCAAATCGTTCGTCATATACCCTCGACTCATCGAGGCCTCTGGCCAGCATCCTCTAGACAGCGGTCCGGGGTTCACCGCTCCAGCGCCGCACGCACCGTCTTGAGCAACACCTCGTCATCGAACGGTTTGGCGAGGAACTCGACGGCCCCTCCCCGCAGCGCCTGAATCCGCATGCATTCGTCGCCGTGAGCGGTGATGAATATGATCGAAACCGGGAGCCGCTCGGCGTTGAGGCGGGCCTGCAGGTCGAGACCAGACATGCCCGGCATACGGAAGTCAGTAATCAAACACGAACACTCGTACTGGCATCCGGACGCCAGGAAGTCCTCCCCGGACGCAAACGCGCATGCCAGGAATCCCGCCTCATCAAGGAGGTCCAGCAACGCGTCGCGGACCAGCGCCTCATCGTCGACGATTGCCACTGACCTGGAATAGCTTGAGTGCACCAGGTGCGAGAGGGTCTCCACACCGGAGAGCATAGGGCCTCGGCCCTGTCAGAAGACAGTTATCTCTTCGTATGACGTGGCGGCTCGAGCCAGGCTGCCAGCTTGACCAGTTCGGCCAGTGATTCCGCCTGCATCTTCCTCATCACGCGCTGGCGATGGATCTTCACCGTAATCTCGCTCGTGCCGAGGTCGCCCGCGATTTGTTTGTTGAGTCGCCCGGAGACAACGAGGCCCATGACCTGGCGCTCGCGTGGCGTCAACCTGGTGTAGCGATCCTGCAACGTCGAGAGCGCATGTTGCTCGTCGCGCGCGACCTGGTCGCGCTCCAACGCCCGGTAGATGGCGTCGAGCAGCTCCTGGTCGTCGAACGGTTTCGTCAGGAACTCCATGGCGCCTGACTTCATCGCCTTCACCGTCGTCGGAACGTCGGCGAACGCCGTGACGAAGATGATGGGCGTGGTGACGTTGGCCTCTGCGAGTGCGCGTTGCACATCCAGACCGTCCATTCCCGGAAGCCGCAGATCCAGCACGATGCAGCTTGGGCCCTCCGCCGGCGCATGGCGCAGGAACTCCTGCGGTGTCTCGAACGTTTCGGACTCCAGGCCCGCCGACTGCAGGAGATCCGCGATCGAAGCGCGCACAGCGGCGTCGTCATCGATGATGAACACTTTCGACCCGGCGGGCGGCAGCGGCGTTCGAGTCGTGGTCATTGACGCCAATCATCGACGCTACGCGCCCGATCCCGCAATCGACCGGTTCGCGAGGTCAGCCGGCAATGTGACGTGAAACGTCGCGCCCCGGCCTGTGTTGACTGTCGCCCACAGGCGCCCGCCGTGCGATTCCACAATGGAGCGGCTGATCGACAACCCCATCCCGCTGCCCTGAGGCTTGGTGCTGAAGAACGGGGCAAAGATGCGATCGGACGGCCCTGTGGGGAGCCCGACCCCGGTGTCACTGACCGAGATGGTGATCTGACCATCGTGGGCGATTTGCGAGCTGACTATCAGTTCTCCACCCGACTCCCTCATCGCCTCGATTGCGTTGAGCATGAGATTCATCAACACCTGCTGCAGCTGCACGGGATCGGCCGTGACTACGCATGGATCGGTGGCGAGGTCCTCACGAATGGACACCGCATGCTGCGTCGCTTCGCTTCGCAGCAAGACGAGCATTTCACCGACAAGCTCGTTCACATTTACCAGCTGATGTTGCGCGCGAGCATCCTTTTTATAGAAGGATCGGAGATGGTCGATGATATCGGCCGCACGGGTTCCGCTGCTCAAGACTCTCGCCATCGCCTTGCGCGCCCGTTCCACATCGGGCTGGTCGCGGCCCAACCACCGCAAAGAGGTCTTGGCGTCGGTGATCGCCGCCGTGATCGGCTGCTTCAGGTCGTGTGCCAGCGAGGCGGTCAGCTCCCCCATCATGCTGATCCGGTTGACGTGCGCAAGGTCGGCCTGGAGCTGGCGCAACCTGTCGCGCTCCTGTTCGGCGCTCTTGCGCTCGGTGAGGTCGATCACGAACACCACGCTCTCTTGCCGTGTATCGTCAACTGCGGCACCGGCGACCAGCACCGGGACGCGGCTGCCGTCCCTCCGGAGCAGTTCCTTTTCGAATACGTCGAAGCGCCCGGTGGCCTGCAGCTGGGCCACCGCGCGATTGCTTGCCTCTTGCCATTCAGGCGGGGTCAGCTCTCGCCACCCGACCCGTCCCGCTCGCACGTCCTCACGCGTATATCCCACAATTTCGAGGACAGCGTCGTTCGCGTCGATGATTGCGCTGTCGACCCGCGTGATTGCAACGCCGACGATGTTCGCGTCCACGAGCCGGCGGATCTTCGCTTCGCGCAGCTCGAGCTCACGATACAGGCGGCTGTTCTCGAGCGACATCGCCGCCTGCGGCGCAAGCACCTGCAGCACCGCAATGCGCGCGGGCGTAAACACAGCGGGCGCCAGATGGTTTTCCAGGTAGAGCACGGCCACCAGCCGCCCCTGCTTCATCAGTGGAAGGCACAGGATGGAGCGCGCGTGCGCCCGGCGGATGTATACGTCCGTCGAGAAGCGGTCCGACGTCGACGCGTCATCCAGAATGACGGTGTCCTGCGCGCGCGCCACGTAGTGAACCACCGATTCAGCCAGGTCGTCCGCAGAAACCGGTCTCTCGCGCACTTGCACCCTTACGCCAGTGGCGTCGACGGTCGCTTCCGCCTGCATCACCAGGCCGGCGCGGCTTGTGAGCAGCAGCATTCCCCGGTCAGCACCGGCTTGTTCGATCGCCAGGTGTAACAACGTTTCGATCACGCGTTCGAGTACGATCTCGCCGGACACAGCTTGTAAGGCCTTGAGGACTGTTTCGAGCTCCAGGCGCTCGATGTGCTCGCTGATGGCCGAGCGCGAGTCCGATACGCGTTCGTGCGGGAAAAGGTGGGGATAGTGCTGATCGAGTTGCCGCACCTTGCCGTCGGCACCCCAACGCAGATAGCAACTGCGGGCCTCTTTGAGATACGCGGTCGCACTCGTCTCGAAGCCGCGGGCACCGTAGAAACGTCCGGCCAGCTCGTTCGCAAGCGCTTCGATGTGGATGAAGCCGTTCGCGCGGGCGGATCTGATGGCCTGCTCGTACAGGCGTTCGGCGTCCAGTTCCCGCCCATCCAGACGCGCGATCTCCGCGCCCACCAGAGCCGCACGGCTCTCGAAATTGTCGGGGCAGTTGCCGGCCCATTCGAGAAGTCGCTGGAGATGGCCGGCCACGTCCGCAAGCAATGCGCGCCGCTCCTCCGGTCTTGCCGAATCGGCGGCGGCGGCCCGGGCCAGCGCGCCGTAAAAGTGGTATTCCGCCTCCAAGAACTCGGCGCTGGTCAACCACAGAAATCGTTCCGCCTTGGCCGCCACGGCTACGGCGAGATCGTGCTCGCCGGAGTGGACATACGCCTGCAGCTTGCGGATCCAATACCAGCATGCGCCGCGCGCGAGATCCGGATCGATCTCCAGTTGCTCCGCCAACCGGTGCTCGTCGATTTCTTCATCTCCGAAGGAGCCGAACACAGATGTCAGTCCCCTGAGCGTGTAAATCAAGCCACGCTGTCCCGTCATCAGGTCGAGCCCTACACCCGCGGGATCTCGCTGCCCGACGCTGTGCCGTGCCTCTTCGGCTTCACGCTGCACGTCGGCGAGTGGTTCTCCGCTGGCGAGATTGTGTGTCACCAGGCTGCTGTAGACCCACATCTTGTAGTAAGGAAGAGGTCGCCAGTGTTCAGCCGATTCCAGCGCTCGCCGGAGCAGCGGTCGAGCCTCGCGCAAATGCCGAACCCAGGGCACGACCCATGCTCCTACGTTGCGGTAGACGCGGGGTTTGGCTCGATCGAGGCCCTTCTTGTCCGCGAGATCGAGGCCGACCATGCCGAAACGATACCCGGAGGCATACTCGCCAAACCGCGGGCCCAGTACGGCGTTCAGGTAGGCGTAGGCGACGGCCGACGCGTCGGCGTTGCCATGCCGGATGCTCAGATTCGCCATTCGGAGCAGAAGCAGGTGCATCAGCGTCTGATCCGTCCAGGACGCCGGCCCCTGGAGTTCGCTGAGCACCTCCATCGTTGCGCGAATCGCCGGATCCGACATCGGCGGCAAGTCGAAGAGTGATTCGATCGGTCGATTGCCCAGCTGGCGCCAGAGCTGTTCGTGTTCTTCGCGGACCTCCTCGACGGTCGGATGCGCCGACCACGCGATGCCGACCTTGGCGAGATAGGAGAGCCCGATTTCGACCGCACGGTCGCGGCGGCGGAGCACGGTATGAAGGGCGAGCCGCACCCACGCCACCGACGCCTCGTCAATCAGATCCGTGGCATGCGCGGAGACGCGCGAGAGCCGCTCTTCGGCTGACGCGAGATCGCCGAGGACGAATTCGCATTCGCCGTGATTGAACTCCAGCGCGAAGGCGAGCTCGGGGCAGCGCTCCCAGGCGTTATCCGGCAGCAGCGCGGCACCCGAGACGAAGTAGCTCAGCGCTGGCGCGTAAGCCGCTGATGCCTTGGCACGTTTGCCGGCGATCAGATTGAGCTGCGATAGTTGCTCACGCTCGTCCGGAGACGTCATCAGCTCTGCACCGCGATTGAGCTGGTTGACGATCTCGAAGATCGCTTCTTCGCGTCTGTCTGGTGGCGTGTGCGCAAGGATCAAGCGCCCGAGACGCAGGTGTTCGCGGCTGCGCTCGCTCTCCGGCATGAGGGCGTAGGCGCTCTCCCGCACGCGGTCATGCAGGAACTTATAGGAGCCTCCGAGACGTTCCACCAACTCGGCACGGACCGCGTCCCACAGCTCGACGTGGAGTTCGTCGACCGACGTTCCAAGCACGAGCGCAAGCGTCGCCACCTCCGCCTTGTCACCGAGGCACGCGAGCAACTGCAACGCGCGTCGGGTTTGCGGCGGAAGGCGGGCCAGCCTCTCGAACATCAGGTCCGCCACGTTGTCGGTGTAATGCTTGCCGCGGATCGCATCCAGATCCCATGACCAGCGCGCGTGTGCATGGTCGACACTGAGCAGTCCTTCATTGGCGAGAGCAGTCAGGAACTGCCTGGCGAAGAAGGGATTGCCGGCGGTCTTGTTGCAGACAAGCTGCGCGAGGGTGGCGATACGCTCCAGGCCAGAATGAAGCGCATCGGCGACTAGTTGCGCCACATCCTCTCGTGCCAGCGGCGCAAGCGCGATCTCGTGGACGGCCGCCCCGGCGTTGCGAATCGCCTGCATCTTGCGCATCAGCGGATGATCAGGGGCAACTTCGTTGTCGCGATACGCGCCGATGACGAGCAGATGCCGGAGGTCTGCCTGCGTCAGCAGATGTTCGAGGCAATCGAGTGTGGCCAGGTCGAGCCACTGCAGGTCGTCGACAAAGAGCACGAGTGGATGGTCCGGCTGCGCGAACACTCGAAGGAACCGGGCGAAGACGACTTGCAATCGTCGCTGCGCTTCCAGGGGCGGCACATCGGGAACCCGGGGCTGTTCTCCGATAATCAACTTCAGCTCGGGGACAACGTCAGTCACCAGCTGTCCATTCGGGCCCAACGCTGCTTCCAACGCCTCGCGCCAGACGGCCAACGCGGACTCGCTCTTGACGAGCAAGCCCAGGACGAGATTCTGAAACGCCTGCGCGAGCGTCGCGTACGGCATGTTGCGTTTGCCCTGATCGAACTTGCCAGACGCGAACCACCCCCGGGCCGGGACGAGTGCCTTGTGCAATTCGTTGACGACCGACGATTTGCCGATGCCGGAGTAACCGGACACGAGGACCAACTCCGGCGTGCCGACCCTGACGACCCGATCGAACGCGGCCAGGAGAGCCTGGACCTCCCGCTCCCGGCCGTACAGCCTCTCGGGAATCGACAGTTGATCGGGCATGTCCTGTCTGCCGACTGGAAAATCATCGATGCGGTGCTCCGCCTGCCATTGCGTCAGGCAGCGCCGCAGATCGCGTTCGACGCCGGCCGCCGTCTGGTAGCGCTGCTCTGCCGTCTTGGCAAGCAGCCGCATGATGATGGCCGACAGAGCGCGCGGAACGCGTTGGACGCGTTCGCTCGGCGCGAGGGGCTGCCGCGCGATGTGGCAGTGCACCCATTCCATCGGATCGGACGCTGTGAACGGCAGCGCTCCGGTCAGCATTTCGTAAAGGATGACGCCGAGAGCGTAGAGATCGCTGCGCGAATCGATCGAGCGGTTCATCCGGCCGGTCTGTTCGGGCGCCATGTAGGGCAGCGTGCCTGCGATCACCTCGGGCGGCTCCGGCGTCTGGCGCTCGCGCCGCAGGCGAGACGCGATGCCTAAGCCGGTCAGCCGCACGTGGCCGGTCGCTTCGTCGATGATCACGTGACCCGGCGTCAGGTCTTTATGAATGATGCCCTTGCGGTGCAATGCGCCGAGCGCCGCAGCCAGACCGACGCCGACCCGTAGGAACAGCCCGAGCTCCATCGGCGTTCCCAGCCTTCGCGCCAGCAGCTCGCCGCCGGGGTCGTCGAGCACCAGGCACGCACGCCCCTCATGCTGGACGAGCGCGAGCGGCTGTGTGGCCCACGTCGCGTCCAGATCCGCGCGGAGCCCGTACTCGTGTTTGAGCATCCGCTCGCACGCCGGGTGTGGGTACTCTCCCCTGGGCATGACGACTAGAACGGAGGCGGGTTCCCCGCTGGTCGCGGTCCAGTGAGCCCGGCAGACGACGAACGTACCATCCTGGCCAATGGGTTCGAGCACACACTGGGATAGATCGACGCTCAGAAGCGGATGGTTCGTAGTCACGGCGTTTCCATTGCGGCCCGAACATGAGTATGCACCGAATCCCTCGAGAGGGTCCGGCGGACGCGAGCCGCTTGGGCCGTCATCCTCAACGGTCGCCAGCCATCGGCCGGAGGCTGGCCAGCCTCGGAAGCGGAAGTATCGTCCGCGACCGTGGCCGGGAGCCAATCATCCTTTGGTGTGACGTGGCAGGTTTTCGTGCTGCCCTTGATGAATAGGGTGACGCCACCGAATGCCACCGTATTTTATGAAAGGCAGCACTTGCGCTGAGGTTCACGCGCGCGTGACTCGGCCATCGAAGCCGCCCCTCGTGGCGAAGGGCTTCGCCGACCGCCTGCGCCGGCGAAAGCTGCGACTCGGGCGGTTCTCGAGCTCGTACTTCTGGAGCCGGCATAGAGCCGAGTGCACGGTAGCCCCGGTGCTTAGCACTCTGAGTCAGCCGACAGGGCAACGTCCGCGCTCCGGGGCCGATACGGCGGCAGGGTGAGCATCAGCCCCGCCGCCGCGATCACGCCGACACCCAACGCGGACAGAACGCTCGCATAGGAGCCGGTGGCGTCGAAGGCGCGCGCCATCAGGATCGGCCCCGCTGTACTCGCAAGTCCAACCGCCGTCCAGATGACGCCGAAAAGCGTCGCCAACGATTGAATCCCGAAATATCGCGACAGCAGGTACGGGATGACGTCCACCTCGCCGCCCGTTCCGAACCCTATGCAGACCGCGGCGATTGCGCCCATCGAAAACGAGCTCGCGTCGGCAAGGAGGTAAGCACCGACCGCCGCTATCGCGAGCAGCACGAACGACACGTGTTTCGCATCGAACCTGTCGATCAGCCAGCCCGTGAGCAGCCGACCCGCCACGCTCGCGCCACCCATGGCGGACATTACGGCAACCGCCTGGCTCGCAGGCAGTCCACGATCGACCAGGAGCGCCGGAAGATGAACGACCACGCCGTTGAGAGCGAGCGTCATCCCGAATACGACGACGAGCAGGGTCCAGAAGATGCGTGAGCGAAGCGCGGACGAGACCATCCCTGGATGGCCGCTGTGGGTGCGCAGGAAATGGCCGTGGGGTTCGCACACGAATCGAGCGACTACCGGTACTCCGACGGCGACTATCACGAGGCCGTGGACGAGACAGGCGCCGCGCCAGCCCGCCGCCCGAATCAACGCCTGGATCACCAGCGGGTGGACGATGGCTCCCGCACCGGCACTCGCGATGACCGCGCCGAGCGCCATGCCGCGGCGTCTGTCGAACCAACCCGAGACGACCCGCGAGTACACCACCGGCGACGTCCCCGCGAACGCGAGACCAATGACGACGTAGACCGCGTACAAGTGCCACAGGTTCGCTGTGAGCACGGAGAGCGAGGCGTATGCGGCGGCGCCGAGCATCAACGACGGACCCGTGATCCACATCGGTCCCCGCCGATCCACCAGATGGCCCATCAGCGGAGTCGACAGAGCGACCGACAGGGTCATCGCGCCGAACGCGTACGAGATGGACTCGCGGGACCACGAGAACTCGTCGGAGAGCGGTCTCAGTAACAGCGCAAACGTCATGAAGAACGACGATGCGAAGAAGAGCCCGACGCTCGAAGCGACGACCACGCACCAACCCTGATATCGCAGGCTTTCGTCGTTCACGTCTTGCGCACCGACCATGGCACGGGATCGATCCGGAAGTGCTCGCATCATCAGTCGACCTGCCGTGTCGAATCTTCAGTTCATGATGGTGAACTGAAGTCCGAAGCGGCGGCGCTCGCCTGGTCGACCAGCAATCGCGGGCGGGGGCACGCTGCTCGTTCCGGTGAGGTAGTCGGTATCGGTCAGGTTACGGGCGAAAACGCCGATAGACCAGTGCCGACGGGGTCGAAGCGTGATATTCGCGTTGACGAGACCGTACGGGCCTTGCCGTTCGATTGGGTCGTTGAGAGCTGTGAAATAGACCGTGCTCTGCATGAGGGCCTCGAGCCACAGTGACAACGCGCCGGCGGCTCCGACCTGCGTGTGATACTCGAGGAACGCCCGGCCAGAGTATTCCGGCGCGTTGAACAGCCGGTGCCCGGCGGCGTCAACCGAACTGCCACCCGGACCGACAGCCGTATACCTGTCGTACCTGGCGTCCATCCAGGCCGCATGGCCTCCCAACCTCCACCGGGGCGCGGCCTGAACCTCAGCTTCGAGCTCGAGGCCGCGAATCGTGGCGGTCGCCGCGTTCGCGATGTCGAACACCCCTGGACGAACAGGCGTCTGGACCTGGAGGTCGGTGTAGTCCGTGAAATACACGACTCCGTTCAGACGCGCCCGCTCGTTCAGCGATGCCCATTTGATCCCCGCCTCGTACGTCCACGCCCACTCCGGCGCGAACCCGCCTCGCGCTTCGGCCGCACTGACATTGAAGCCGCCGCTCTTGTATCCGCGAGTCGCCGATAAGTAGGCGAATGTGCGCTCGTTGATCTGGTAGTCCAGCCCGAACTTCGGTGTCCACGCGGCGGCCGAGGTCCAATCTCGATATTGGAACGAGGAGAGGACACGCTCTCCAGCCATCGTCCTGCCCGCGTTGTCCATCGTCTTCCTGTCGCGAGAGTAGCGAAGCCCGACGACCGCGCCCAATCGTGGACTCATGCGGACATTCGCCTGGGTGAAGGCGGCGGTGTTGCGGCCCTCGACCCTGGGGTTGAGCGTAACGTCCAATCCGGCGAAAAGGAGTTCGGACAGCGTCGGTTGCCGATCGACGTCCTTGAACGCGAACACGCCGCTCGTCCATCTGATTCCGCGTCGTTCGCCGGTCAGCGTGAACTCCTGAGAAAACTGATCGTGAATTTCGTGCGTGTTCGAAATCGAGAGATCCAGCTCGGTGCTGTCGGTGTCGATGCGAATGTCGTAGTCGAAGTGCCGAACGGCGGAGTGGCTAGTCAGGACGGTAGCCGGCGTCGGCCGCCAGATGAATTGGGCCGAAGCGCCCTTATGGACGTAGTCGCCTCGTGCAGGCTCGGATGTACGCACCTGGTGCAGATCAGAGGGACTGTCAGCGGCGAACCCGGGCTTGAAGGCCAGCACCTTCGCGTAGAAAAGGGGCGTCGGATCACCTGCGGCGTAGTCGCCCCTGACGCGAAGCTCGGCGGCGTCGCTGAAGAGCACGCGCACTACCGCTCGAGCGGCCCCGACGTCGGTTCCGCCAAGCGGATTGTTCGGATGATCGAGATCCTGAACATAGCCCTCGCTCGACGCTCGAACTACCGAGGCGCCCGCCTGGATCCGGCTTCGGATGAGGGGCCCGCTCACTCTGACCTCGGCACGCGACGTCTCGAACTCTCCAAGCGTCAGGCGCGCCGAAAACGCGACATCGTCGGTGGGTAGCTTCGTCGTGAGGTTCAGCGCGCCTCCGACCGCGTTGTGTCCGTACAAGGTTCCCTGGGGGCCACGCAGAACCTCGACACGCTCCAGATCGATGAAGTCGGTCAGGACGGCGGCGGGGCGCGCGATGTAGATGCTGTCGACGTACACGGCCGAACTCGGCTCGGACCCGGCGAATGCCGTAGTGCTGCCAATTCCGCGGATGGTAAGCTGCGAAAACCCTGTGTTCTGCGAGACGGTGAGGCCCGGTGTCAGGCCAGCCAGGTCGGCGACCGTGTGTACCTCGCGCTGCGTCAACTGGGCCTCCGACAGGACGCTGATCGCCATTGGGGTTTTCTGAAGCTCCTGTTCACCGGTCCTATCGGCCGTGACGGTCACCTGCTCGAGGATCTCGGGGACGAGGATCAGCGCGACCGCGGCAGTCGCGCCGTTGACAATCTCGATGCTGCGGTTCCTCGGCGCAAACCCTTCCAGCACTGCCGTGATCGTATACTTGCCGTCGGGGAGCGATTCGACGACGAAGCGCCCGTCCTCACCAGCCACCAGATTGCGCTCGGCCGGCCCGCGGACGGTAATCGACGCTCCCGATGTCGGCATGCCGGTCAGATCCCGCACGCTGCCCAAGATGCGACCACCAGCCTCTTGCGCCTCCACTACCGGTTGGGATGCGGTGAGGCAGATCGCGCACGCCGCCATGACGCGACGGAGCCGCGCTCTCGGAAACGCTGCGGCGGTCCTCATACCTCACCTCGCCATGCGCAAGCTTTGCGTGGGAATCGGCGGCGGGGAGATTGTATCGCGCCAGCGGCGCAGCAGCGAGGTTGGATTCACGTCGCGCAACCCCGGCCCAGCCTGGCCACGAAGGATTCAATGGTTTGGATTCACCGCGTCGGCCGAGCAGCGAACGCCGCCGACGCTGCAGGCACCACCCTTCCCTTCGTTTCAGCCCGAATCTCGAAGTGGTGCGCTACAGGGGAGAGGCGGGGCGCGCCCTGGCGAGGGAGATCGTGCCCCGCGTGACGTTCTACTGGACGTGGTAGTCAGCGGGCTGATCTACTTCTTCTTCTTGAAGGCGTCCTGAACCTGGCGGCGAATGTCCTTGTAGTTCTTGTCCAGCAGTTTCTGTTCGTCTTTGGTCAGGATTCGAAACGGTACGCGCACGAGGGTCTTCTCGAACTTCACGTTGAGCCAGTGCTGGCCGTAGGCAATACCGCCTGGTATACGGAAGAAGAGCCGGCCGACACATCCGCGCGTGTAACTCAGTTCGACTTGATCGTACGACATGGCTGGATAATCGAGCTCCGCGAAGAACCAATGCGACAGCCCCGGCTGGCGCTCGGCGGAAAGTAGTTGATGGAATCGCGCTGGACTCTCTCGCGCTGCAGCAACGCGCGGACGTTCCCACTCCGGTACTCCTCCTCTGTTGCCATGGGGATGGTCTTGCCGTCGCCCGTCTCCAGCGACAGGGCCTCGCGTTCGAGGGTGTAATCGGGCACGCCGTCACGTACGGTGGTGCCGAACTCGAGGAGCATCCATTCTTCGCCGATCGACATGTTGGCAAGCCGCTAACCGAGGATGGCGTAGCCCTCGTTGTTGTACGCGGCGCGCACGTAGGTTCACTCGAGCGTCATGATCTGCGGTACGCCGGCGTTCGGGATCTTGACGGTTGGCGGCTGCTGCGCCTGGCCGTCGCGCGATGCGGCCACCGGCGGCATGGTGACAACGGCGACCAGGGCAACCGACACGAGACACATCGCTCTCATGACTCCTCCTTAGACAGAGACGGGGCAGTCAACTCCCAACGTCCAACTCCCAACGAGCTCAATCGACTGTTTGAGAGTGCTTGGGAGTTGGGAGTTGGGAGTTATCCAGCTTCCAGTACTTCAATAGGCCTTCAGGCCCGCCGCCCGAAATGCCGCACACGTCTGCTCGACGAGAGCATTCGACGGCGGCGCGACCGCGTCGAGCGTGTACTCCAGGCCGAGCCGCTTCCACTTGTACTGACCCATCTGGTGAACCGGCAATACGTCGACGCGTTCGACGTTCCCGAGATCGGCCGCGAACGCGGCGATCTGCTCGATGTCCTCCCGGTTGTCGCTCACCCCGGGCACCAGCACGAAACCAGATCGGGTGTTTCCTGGCGGCCAGTCGCCGGGCGACCGCCAGCGTCGGTTCGAGGTCCATGCCCGTGATCCGGCGGTGCCGCTCGCGATCCCACGCCTTGATGTCCAGCAGCACCAGATCGATCGCGTCGAGTTCGCCGTCGGCGAGGCGTTCGCTATAGTAGCCGTTCGTATCGAGGGCGGTGTGGATCCCCATGTCCTTGGCGGTGGTGAGGAGTTTGATCGCAAAGCGATGCTGCATCAGCGGTTCGCCGCCGCTCAGCGTGAACCCTCCTGACATGACCTTGAGGCCGTGACGGTATCTGCGCAGCTCCTGGGCCGCCTTCGCGATGCTCACGGGAATCCCGTTGCTCATCGTCCACGTGTCGGGGTTGTGACAATAGACGCAGCGCCACATGCACCCGGTCGTCCACGCGACGACGCGCACGCCGGGGCCGTCGACCGTGGAGCCGGTCGTGAAGGAGTGGAGAAACCCCATGTCACCAGTGGCGAGCGCCGTCCGCACGTCGACTTCGGGAACGGTCTTCCCCAGATTGACGCGCAGCTCGAACGGGCTCTTCGCCTGCAGCGACGTCTGCGTCACGGTGTCACCCTTCGCCATGCGCGTCAGGCTCCGTGGAAGGTCCGATTGATGACGTCCATCTGCTGATCGCGCGTGAGGCGCACGAAGTTGACGGCGTACCCGGAGACCCGGATCGTCAGGGTCGGGTATTTTTCCGGATGCTCGACGGCGTCGAGCAGCGTGTCGCGGTTGAGCACGTTCACATTCATGTGATACCCGGTGCTCCCGAAGAAGGCATCGAGCATCGCCGTGAGATTCGTGATGCGGTCCTCGGCGACCCGTCCCAGGCCTGTCGGTACCACGGTCGCCGTCAGCGAGATGCCATCCGCGGCGTCGCGATAGGGGATCTTGGCGACCGACGTGCCCGCGGCGTGCAGCCCGTGGCTGTCGCGGCCGTGCATCGGGTTCGCCCCCGGCGCAAAGGGTTCCCCGCGCCGGCGGCCGTCGGGAGTATTGCCGGTCGCTTTGCCGTAGACCACGTTCGACGTGATCGTCAGAATTGACTGCGTATGAACGGCCCGGCGATACGTCGGGTAGTTCCTCAGTTTTTTCATGAACGTCGTGACGGCCCACACCGCAAGCTGATCGACGCGGTTGTCGTTGTTACCGAAGACCGGGAACGTGCCCTCGGTCTCATAGCCCGTCACGAGTCCTTTCTCGTCGCGAATGGCGCGGACCCTCGCGTACTTGATCGCCGACAGGCTGTCGGAGACGACCGACATGCCGGCCATGCCGAAGGCCATGGTTCGCAGCGGCGCGTAATCGTGCAACGCCATTTCCACGCGCTCGTACGAGTACTTGTCGTGCATGTAGTGAGATGTTCATGGCGTTCACGTACACGCCGGCGGGCCAGTCCATCATCCGCTCGAACGTGTCGAGCACCTCGTCAAATCGAGATACTCGCTGCGCACCGGCTCGAACGCCGGGGCCACCTGGTCGCCGCTGATTTCATCCCGTCCGCCGTTGATGGCGTACAGGAGACACTTGGCGAGGTTGGCGCGGGCGCCGAAGAACTGCATCTGTTTGCCGACCTGCATGGGCGATACGCAGCACGCGATCGCTCCGTCATCGCCCCACGCGCTCCGCATGATCTCGTCGCTCTCGAACTGCAGCGCGCTGGTGTCGATGGCGACCCTGGCGGCAAACCGCCGGAACGCTTCCGGCAGCCGCGGCGTGTACCAGATCGTCAGATTGGGCTCCGGCGCCGGACCGAGGTTGTAGAGCGTCTGCAGAAAGCGGAAGCTCGTCTTCGTCGCGAGCGGCCGTCCGTCGTCGCCCATCCCGGCGATCGACTCGGTGACCCATGTCGGATCACCAGCAAAAAGTTCGTCGTACTCCGGCGTGCGCAGGAAGCGGACGATGCGCAGCTTGATTACGAAGTCGTCCGACGATCTCCTGGGCCTGTTCCTCGGTGAGCGTCCCGGACGCGAGATCGCGCTCGAAGTAGATGTCGAGAAACGTCGACGTCCGCCCCAGCGACATGGCGGCGCCGTTCTGCTCCTTCACGCCAGCCAGGTACCCGAAATAGAGCCACTGCACCGCCTCCTTGGCCGTGCGCGCCGGGCCCGAGATGTCGAACCCGTAGCTCTTGGCCATCTGCAGCAGTTCCATGAGCGCGCGAATCTGCTCGGAAAGCTCCTCTCTGTCACGGATGATGTCGTCGGTCGAGGGCACGTTGTCGAGATTGCGTTTCTCCTCCTGCTTGCATTCAATCAACCGGTTGACGCCGTAGAGAGCGACCCGGCGGTAGTCACCGATGATACGGCCGCGACCGTAGGCATCCGGCAGACCCGTCAGAATGTGGGAGCTGCGGCATCGCCGCACATCGGCGGTGTAGGCATCGAACACCGCGTCGTTGTGGGTTTTTCGATACTTCGTGAATGTTTCCACCACCTGCGGGTCGGGCTCGTAGCCAAACGCCTTCAGCGCGTTGACGACCAGACGGAAGCCGCCATTAGGCATGATCGCCCGTTTCAGCGGCGCGTCGGTCTGCAGGCCGACGATGATTTCGTTTTCGCGGTCGATATAGCCGGGCGCGTGGGCGGTGATGGAGCTCGGGATTTGCGCGACGTCGAGCACGCCCTTGCGCCGCTCCTCGACGAACATCGTTTGGAGCCTGCCCCAGATCGCTGTGGTCCGTGGCGTCGCCGGTGCCAGGAACGCGTCATCGCCTTCATACGGTTCGTAGTTCTGCTGAATGAAATCGCGGACGTTGATCTCCTTCTGCCACAGGCCCGTTCGGAATCCCTGCCAGGCCGGAATCGCGCCCGCCGTCTTGGTTTCCTGCGAAACGGTCACAGCCATGGACTACTCCTTGCTATCCCTGAAAATGCGGACTAGGCATGCACCCGTGTGAGTCCGAGTAACGCCCCGGTGTGCCGGGCAATCATCAACTCCTCGTTCGTCGGGATCACCCAGGCCGACACGCGGCTCGCCGCTGCCGAGATCCGCGGTCCCTTCCGCGCGTTCGCCTCGCGGTCGAATTCGATGCCCAGCCAGGCAGACGCGTCGCAGATTCGCGCCCGGATCTCGGCCGAGTTCTCACCAATGCCGGCAGTGAAGACCAGCCCGTCGATCCCGCCGAGCACCGCGGCGAGGGCGCCGATTTCCTTGGCAGCGCGGTAGACGAAGTAGTCCACGGCGAGGTGAGCGGCCGGCTCGGAGTGACCGAGCAGATCGCGCATGTCGTTGCTGATGCCGGAGATGCCCAGGAGGCCCGATTTCTTGTAGAGAATCGTCTCGACCTCTTTCGCCGACAGACCGAGGTTCTGAAACAGATAGAGCACCACGCCCGGATCGATCGATCCCGGCCGTGTGCCCATGCACAGGCCATCGAGCGCGGTGAATCCCAAGCTGTGGTCGACGCTGCGGCCGTTCGTCAGGGCGCACAGGCTCGCACCGCTGCCCAGATGGGCGACAATCACACGTCCATCGGCGATCTCTGGTGCGACTTGCGGCAGAACCGAGGCGATGTATTCGTACGACAGCCCGTGAAAGCCGTAACGCTGCACGCCGCCGCGGCAGATATCGCGCGGGAGCGGGATCACCTCGGCGACGTCGGCTTGTCCGCGGTGGAAGCTAGTGTCGAAGCATGCCACTTGCGGCACGCCCGGAAGCTGCGCGGTCACCGCATCGATCGCGGCGAGGTTGTGCGGCTGATGCAGTGGAGCCAGCGGCACGAGCTCCCGGAGATCGTTCAGGACCTGCGGTGTTACGACGGTCGGCGCGGCGTATTTTGCGCCGCCGTGCACCACGCGGTGCCCGACACCCAGCACGCGAGCGCCGCCGTACCGCGACCGCAGCCACTCAGCCAGCGCATCGAGAGCGGTTCGGGCATCCTTGACGACTGTATTCAACTGATGATCGGCAAGCACGCCGCCGGCGCCATTCTTGGCGGTGAATCGCGGGGCAGTGCCGATCCCTTCGATTTGCCCGCGCGCTTCGAGTTGCCAGGCCTCGCCGTCCGGTCTTCGATAGACGCAGAACTTGAGGCTCGATGACCCGGCGTTGAGCACGACGGCGTAGTCGTTCACGGTGCCTCCGCGTCCGTTATGTCGCTGTTTGCAGCGCCTGCCGCTGTGCGTGCGCGGTGAGCATGGCGACGGCGCAGCTGGCGATCCGCGAGCGCACGCTGTCGGCGCGGCTCGTGAGGATGATCGGCACCCGCGCGCCGAGCACGAGGCCCGCGCTGTCGGCGTTGGCGAGGAAACTGAGCTGCTTGGCCAACATGTTGCCGGCTTCGAGATCCGGAACGAGGAGAATGTCTGGATCGCCGGCAACCTCCGACTTGATCCCCTTGATTCGCGCCGCTTCACGGCTGATCGCGTTGTCGAATGCCAGCGGACCGTCCAGCAGACCGCCGGTGATCTGGCCGCGTTCGGACATCTTGCACAGCGCCGCGGCGTCGATGGTCGCTGGCATCTTGGAGTTGATCGTTTCAACCGCGGCGAGAATGGCGACCTTCGGCGTACTGACGCCCAGAGACACCGCGAGATCGATGGCGTTCTGACAGATATCAGCCTTCTCCTCCAGCGCCGGCGCGATGTTGATGGCCGCATCCGTGACAATCAGGACCTTGTGGTACGTCGGGACGTCCATGATGAACACGTGGCTGATGCGTCGTCCCGTGCGCAGGCCGGTTTCCCGGGCGACAACGGCGCCCAGGAGCTCGTCGGTGTGGAGACTGCCTTTCATCAGCAGCTCCGCCTCGCCCTGTCGTACGAGCTCCACCGCCTTGGCCGCTGCAGCGTGGCTGTGCGGCACATCGACGATCCGCGTGGTCCCGATCGTGATGCCGCTCCGCCTCGCCGCCTCTTCGATCTTGGCGGCGGGGCCGACGAGAATGGGCGCAATCAAGCGCTTCTCGCCGGCCTCGAGCGCCCCGATCAGCGCGGATGATTCGCAGGGATGTGCCACTGCCGTGGGGACCGGTTCGAGACTTCGGCACCGCACCAGCAGCTGTTCGTACTTGCCAGTTCCTTGCTCTCTCGTCATGGTCTTAACCCGTGACTGCCGGGACCGGCGGCCGCACGGCTGGTCCCGTCTCCCTCAAGAGAAGGGTGAGAACGATGGCGACGCCGACGCCGTACAAGAGCGGTTCGAACGCCGTCTGGTAATGGTCGAGCGTCATTTGCGGGGCGCCGCCGGCTTGGCTCACGAGGTACCAGGCGAACACCGGGCCGAGCAGCGCGCTGAACGTGAAGTTGATGAAATTGACCACGCCGGTCGACGTTCCGCTCATCTCGGGAGGATTGGCTTCCTTGATCACCGTGTACGGCAGCATCGCGGCGCCCGATGCCAGACCCGCGATCAGGCCAAGCACGTACGGTGGAAGTACATCTGCGGGACCGTAAAGAATCCAGGCGAGACAACCCAGCAAGACAAAGGCGCCGACGACGATCACCGGCTTGCGCCGCCCGAGGCGGTCGGACACAAACCCCAGCAACGGCCAGCCGATGATCCAACCGAAGGGGACCGTCGCCGAACGCAAAGCCGCCGACGCGTAATCGAGCCCACGGGCGTCCTGGAGGTAACGGACGCCCCACACCATGTCGAAGATCATCGTCGGAATGAACAGGAGGCCAGCGATCATCCCGCACAGGATCGACTGCGGGTTCCGGATGACCGTCCCCATCGCCGACACCGCGATCTTCAACCAATCCTGGCGGTTATCGGCGGTGACCGGCTTTGGTAGCAGGAAGTACAGAAGAACGCCAATTGCCAAACCACCGATACCCATTCCCGCCCAGAACGCTTTCCACGAGACGCCGGCAGCAATCATGGGAGTTCGTTGGTGAGCTGGGTGCCAATGCCGACCTGGATCAGCCGATAGTCGAGGTCTCGATCGTCGTCCGCGAACTGGCTCGCGCCGGTGGCGACGATCAGGCTGTCGTAGGGGATTCGACTACGTTGACCAAGTGTGTCGACGGTGACCTGTCGGGCATCGAGATCGATGTCCACGACTTCGCCAAGCACAACGTGCGTGTTCCGCTGGTGCCGAAGGACGTGGCGGATCGGCGGCGCGATGTCCCCCTCGGAGAGAATCCCCGTCGCGAGCTGATAGAGCAGCGGCTGAAACAGGTGGTGATTCGTCCGGTCGATGACGGTGATCTCGACATCGGCGCGGCGCAACGTTTTAGCGGCAAAGAGTCCGCCGAATCCGCAGCCGACGATCACGACCTGGTGCCGGCGCGCGTGCACCGCGGCCCCCGATTTCGAGCGAACAAGATCGATGGCCATGGGCCTCATCCAGGGCCGTAGCGCCCGGTGTTGATGGCTGCTGCACACTCCGTCGAGGCGGCACTGGCGGGACGCCGGGAGAGTGACTGGACCGCTGAGGTGATGACGAGCCGATCCCCACGAATGAACTGCATGCGAAGACCGATGTCGATTGTCCGTGGGTGGAGCGAACTGCCGTCTGCGGTTGAACCGACGAACAGGACGCGCCGGAACTCTGTGAAATGGCTTCCGCCGCGCACCAGCACGTCTCCCTCGTCGCCTCGAAGCACGATCAGCTCGTATACGCTCGCGCGAGTATTGACGACAATCGTTTCCCGCACCGCACATGAACCAAGGTCAATCGACATGGCCGTTCGGCTCCGGCACTCGCACCAGGAAGTCGCGTCGGACCCCAGCACATGCGCCATAGAGATCTCGCTTTCCGGCCGGTGCTCGCGAACATGTGGACGCGATCGCCGGCGATGTGACCACCTCGATAGCACGGCCCGTGCCGCGACCGAGTGGTCGCGCGATGTCGGGCCGCGTGGTGCAGCGGTTTCGATATGGCCTGCGCTCGAGGCGCGGGCGATGTGCGGAAACACACACAGTGCTCGCTGCTGTACAGCTGCTGCGAGGCCGATCGCTGGCGCGGGCCGCGGAACTGCTGCCGTCGGTCCCGAAGAGCGATCGATGCGGACCAGGTGATGTTCGAGACGGCCCGGCAGGATTTTTGAGAGCCTTAACGGCGATGCCGTCCCTCTTTGATGCTCGCCACGCGGGTCTGCTCGTCCCGCTCTTCTCGATGCCGTCCACCAGTAGCTGGGGAGTGGGGGAGATTGCCGACATCCCCATGATGGCTGCGTGGCTCCGGGAATGCGGGCTCGACCTGCTGCAGCTCCTGCCGCTCAACGAGATGGCGGCTGGGCAGAACTCGCCATATTGCGCGCTCAGTGCGCTTGCGCTCGATCCCATCTACATTTCCGTGACGCGCATTCCGGAATTCCGCGCCCTGGGCGGCGTGGAGCACCTCGCCGCCTGCACGCGCGATCGTCTGCGACAGGTGCAGGACGCGCGGATGGTCCAGTACCAGGAGGTCCGCCGCATCAAGGACGAGGCGTTCGTCGCGGCGTTCCGGCATTTCGTCGCCGCGGAATGGCAACGCGACACTCCGCGCGCCCGCCAGTTCGAGACGTTCCGGCGCGAACAGGCGTGGTGGCTGCGCGACTACGCGCTGTTCCGCGCGCTCCAGGAACGGTTCGACGCCCGGGCGTGGACCGAGTGGCCCGGGGCGTTGCGCGACCGCGACGAGGCCGAGCTGCAGCGCGCCTGCGTCGAGCTCCGCGACCGGACGCTATTCCTCGAGTACCTGCAGTGGATTGCATCGGCGCAGTGGCAGGAGGCGAGGCGCGAACTCGCGGGTGTGGGGCTCTTCGGTGACCTCCCGTTCATGGTGTCGAACGACAGCGCCGACGTGTGGGCGCGTCAGACGCAGTTCGATCTAGGCGCGCAGGTGGGCGTTCCGCCGGACGCGTTCAGCCAGACGGGGCAGCAGTGGGGGCTGCCGGTCTACCGCTGGGACGTGCACGAGCGGGACGACTATCGCTGGCTGCGCGAACGCGCGCGGCGCACCGCGGAGCTGTACGACGGCTGCCGCATCGATCACCTGGTCGGCTTCTACCGCACGTACGTGATTCCGCGCGTCGGCGAGCCGTTCTTCGTTCCGGCCGATCCCGAGGCGCAGATCGCCCAGGGCGAGCGGCTGATGAAAATCTTCAGCACCTCGGGGGTCCGCATCATCGCGGAAGACCTCGGCACGGTGCCGGACTACGTGCGGCAGTCGCTCGCCCGGCTCGGCGTGCCGGGGTTCGAGGTGCTGCGGTGGGAACGGGACTGGGACGCGCCCGGCCAGCCGTTCCGCGACCCCGCCTCCTACCCCGCGGTCTCGGTCGCATTGACCGGCACGCACGACACCGAACCGATGCGCGTCTGGTGGGAGCACGCTCCAGCGGAGGAGCGCGCGGCGGCGCTGCAGGTTCCTGGTCTCGACGTTTCCGGCGCGTCCCCCGAGTCACCGTTTTCGCCCGCGCTGCGGGATGGATTCCTGCGCGTGTTGTTCCACGCCGGATCGAATCTGCTGATGCTTCCGATCCAGGACGTGTTCGCCTGGTCGGATCGCATCAACGTGCCCGCCACCGTGGGCGCAGACAACTGGACGTACCGCCTGCCCTGGCCGGTCGATCGGCTCAGCGAGATCCGCGAGGCGTGCGACGCTGCGGCACGCCTGCGTGATTGGGCGGAGGAATCGGGGCGCGCAGCGCGCGCCGCCGCGGCCATCGAGCCGCCCGCGTAGACCCGGCACGTGCGGTGAGGTCCGCTGCACCCGGATTCATCCGGCGAGCGTTCCGGCGCCCCCCCGCAACACGGTGAAACGGCGGCAAGTCTTCTCGCACTCGCGTGTGCCCGCGCTACCCCGGCCGCCCTGCTGCGTAACTGATCACGATAGCCGCGGGGCAGTTCGGGATTGGCGCGCCTCTCTCCTCAGTCGCGCTCACAGACGTTGCTGAAGAGCGCAGGCTGAACAGCTCTCAACGCGAACTCCCAAGTGCCGGTGCCGCAACGCCCACCTTCGGCGGTGAGCGTCCGCGCCGTGCGCGCACGCACGCACCCTGTTCATTTCCACGCATCCAGCCTGCCGACCGGGCAGGGTGTCGCCGGCCACTCGGGCCGGAAACACGCGTCCAGCGCGCCTTCGTCGTCAAGACCGCGTGTGGCACCGGTGTTGCCGTTGACGATTTCATGAAATTGACAGCCGACAGCCTCAATCATCACGGACCCGGCGAGCTGGGGATCCACGGCTACCGTGGAGCTGCTCTCGCCACGATCGGCCACCGGGCGCGCGGGGGACTGCGCGTTGCCGCACTGCTCGCGGCTGCCACGGTGTTGCTCGTCCAGCCTGGCCAGGCGATGGCCCAGGAGACCAGGGCCGAGACCATCCGCCAGGAGCAGGCGGACAAGCAAAGTACGGTGACGCCGCCAACGCTGAACCGTGCTGAAAAAATCATCCTCCGCCTGGAGGAGTTTGGATGGATCACCGGCGAACCCCGCGGTGTCTACCCGGTGTTCGATTCGATCTACCCCGGTGGCGGCTTCGCGGCCGGCCTTGGCGCGCGAAAGCCGTTCGGCGACGACGGCTCGGTCAGCGTGTTCGGCGCCTATTCGATGAACAGCTTCTGGCGGGTGCAGACCGATGTGGCGCTGCCCACCTTCGCGCAGAATCGTGGCCATGTCTCGCTGACGGCACGCTATCTCGACGCGCCCGACGTGAAGTACTACGGCATCGGGCAGGATGCGGACAAGGACAGCAAAACGTTCTTCGGGTACGCCCCCTGGGGAGGGGGCGGGCGGCTCGATTTCGATCTGAGCCGGTATCTCTCTGTCGGGGGCGGCGTCAACTACATCGACATCACAACGGATTCAGGAGCAACCGGACCATCGATCGAGGAGCGGTTCTCACCGGCCGATACGCCGGGGCTCGAGCTCGATCAGTACAAGTACGTCAACAGCACCGCACGCGCGGTGTTCGACTGGCGAAGCCGGCTGGGCTACGCCGGATCCGGCGGTCTGTACCGGGTCCAGTTCGACGACTTCCGCGAGAACGACAACGACCAGTACTCGTACCGTTCGCTCGAGGCGGAAGTGCTGCAGTTGATTCCGCTGATGCGGGCCAACTGGGTTATCGCCCTGCGGGGCCTCACCACGTTCACCGACATCGACGAGACGGAGGCCGTTCCGTACTTCATGCTGCCGTCGCTGGGCGGGGGCAAGACCCTGCGGGGCTATCCGGACTTCCGCTTCCGCGATCGCAACCGGCTGGTCATGAATGCGGAGCTGCGCTGGACTCCGGCTCGCTTCCTCGACATGGCGGTTTTCTATGACACTGGCAAGGTCGCGGCGCGGAAGGGAGATATCAATTTCGAGGATCTCGAGGACTCGTACGGGATCGGCATGCGGTTCATCGGCCTGAAGGGCTACGCCTTCAGGGTCGAAGTGGCGCACAGCCGGGAGCACCAGGCGCGTCTGCTCGTCAGCGCCGGAGGAGCATTCTAATGAAGACCATTACGACGCGGACACGTCTGGCGCTGGTCGCCGGCACGCTGGCGCTCGCGGCGGTGGCCGCCGGTGCCAACGGCCAGAAGTTCTATCCCGACGACCCGATCGCACGGATCGTCGACTCTCAGGACGTCTCGGGCGTGCAGGAATGGGAGATCGACCTCCCCTACGACACGCTCGAGAACCTGTTTTACTGGCCCGGGGATCGGACACCCAACGTCCGGGCGCAAAACCTCAACACGATAGATGAAGTGCCGGACTCGAACTGGTTCACGAACCGGCTGGGGGCCGTATCGGTCACGGTCGACGAACTCGTCAAAGGTCCGGCGTCCGGCACCGGACCGGCGCCGGGCAACTGGACGGTGATTTCGGCCAAGAACGACGGCGTGATGCCGGGGTTCACAGTGCGCGACTCCGCCGGCCAGGCCTGGTTCGTCAAGTTCGATCCGCCGGGATATCCCGCCATGGCGACGGGCACGGAGGTCCTCGTCTCGAGGCTCTTCTGGGGCCTCGGGTATCACGTCCCGGAAGTCCATCTGGCCACGCTGTCGATCGATCAGCTGACGATCGACGAGCAGGCGCGCATCACGCAGCCGAGTGGAAGGAAGCGTGCCCTCAAGATGTCGGACGTCCAGCTCGCCCTACGGAGGGCGCACCGCGAGGCGGACGGATCGTACCGTGTGGTCGCCAGCAAGGCGCTCCCGGGCCGCGTCATCGGCGGATTCCGGTTCTACGGCACGCGGTCCGACGATCCGAACGACGTCATCCCGCACGAGCACCGACGCGAGCTGCGGGGCTACGGCACGTTCGCCGCCTGGCTGAACCACGTCGATTCCAAGTCGATCAACACGCTGGATACAGTCGTCGAGGAGGACGGGCGGCAGGTGGTTCGCCACCACCTCCTGGACTTCGGCTCGGCGATCGGCAGCGCCGGCGTCTATCCGCGGGCGACGTACGAAGGCTGGGAATATCTGGTCGAAGGCAAGAAGGCGGTGGCCGGGATGCCCAGCTTCGGCTTCTACATCAAGGACTGGCGGACGATTCCGGTCTACGAGGCGCGCTCGGTGGGCAGGTTCCCCATCGACAACTCACAGTGGGATCCCGAGACGTGGAAGCCGCGCTACGGCAATTCCGCGTTCCGCGCGGCGCGCATGGACGACAAGTTCTGGGCCGCTCGGCGGCTCCAGGCGTTCACTGACGAGATGCTGAACACGCTCATCAGCGTCGGCCGGTTCAACGATCCGCGTTCCGAGGAGATGCTATCGAAGTTCCTGAGCGAGCGCCGCAACGCAATCGTCCGCCGCTATCTTCCGGCTGTGAACCCGGTGGTCGACGTGCGCCTGTCGGCATCGGGTACGTTGACGTTCGTGAACGCCGCAGTGGACGCCGGCGTCGCCCCGCCGCCAACGGAATACGTCGTCAAGTGGTCGCGGTTCGACAACATCAGCGGCGTAGCCACGCCCATCTCCGACGCCACCGCGACATCGGCGTCCGTCGCGGCGCCATCGGGCCTGCCCTCCGCAGCGGGCGCATACATCCGTGTCGCCATTGCCGCGAAGGGCGGACCGGAGAGCTGGGCGGAGCCGGCTCACGCCTACTTCCGGCGGGACGCCTCCGGCTGGACGCTCGTCGGCTTCGAGCGTGTGCCGGGCGGCAACGCTCCCGCGACGGGAAGCGCCAGGCAGCGGACCAACTGAGTCGCGCAAATGTTCGAGAACGTGCCGGATCTCAACGTCGTCGAGGTCCGGCACTTGCTCGACGAAGGCATGCGGCCGGATTTCATCGATGCCCCGGCTCCGATCGCCACGCAGCCGTCCACGGCCAGGATCCCGGGGTGACCGCATGTTGCGCACGAAGACGGCGAGAACACGCACCGGAACGCAGTCCTGGTCCTTCACCCGGCAAGAGCTGACGGTCCACACCCGGCAGGCGGGGGCCTGCACGATCCTCGACGTCAGCGGGCGCCTGACCATTGATTCATCCTTTCATCTGCGTCCTGTCCTGCACGCCGCGGTCGATGCAGCCTCGCCGGCCGGCGTTGTCATCGGGTGCACGAGGACGACCTACCTCGACACATGCGCGGCCGCCACGCTGATTGACGCGGCGATGCTCGCACACGGCCGCGGCGTCCCCGTGCGCCTTGTCGGGTTGAGCGGCCAGCCGCGGCTCCTCGCGGAGGTTATAGAGCTCGATCGCATCTTTCGCGCGCTCGGATCCGCGGTGGAGTTCGTGTGA
>Ga0299914_10000226_pt1 | contig 33280 bp, 29 predicted proteins | sample RVTome_10_FD_201361 | JGI IMG/M metagenome (GOLD analysis project Ga0299914, IMG submission 201361) | Soil microbial communities from uranium-contaminated site in the Upper Colorado River Basin, Wyoming, United States - RVT153D57 (version 2) ... | reverse complement strand
CTCCAGGGTGACGTTGCCGAACGTCTCGGTCACCGAAGGGTTGAACAGCATGTCCATCGAGGCGACGGCGCGGCCGAGGTCCGGCCCTTCCTGGAAGCCGGCGAAAACGGCATTGGGCAGCCGCTGCTCGAACCAATCGCGCGCGGGACCGTCACCGACGACCAGCACCTTGTGCCGCACCTGCCGGCGGGCCAGCCGGTCGATCGTCTCGGAGTAGACGTCGAGCCCCTTCTCCATCACCAGCCGGCCGACGAAGCCGATAACCGGCACGTCGTCGTCGATTCCGAACGAGCGGCGCCAGGCAAGGTCGCGCCGGCCCGGATTGAAGATTTCCCGGTCGATGCCGCGCGTCCAGATGCCGACGTCGTAGTTCATCCGCTGGTCGCGCAGCAGCTGAGCCATCGAATCGGATGGGGCGAAGATGGCGTCGCAGCGGCGGTAGAACCGGCGCAGGACGGCCAGCACGACAGGCTCCAGGAAGGCCATGCCGTAATAGCGCGGATAGGTCTCGAAGCGGGTGTGGACCGAGGCCACGACGGGCAGGTCCCATTTCCGCGCCAGCGTCACCGCGCGATGGCCGAGTATCTCCGGGCTGGCGACATGGAGGATGTTCGGGCGGAAAGCGGCGAGATCGCGCCGGACGCTCGGCGGGATGGCGAAGCCGAGCTTGTATTCGGACCGGCCGGGAAAGGGGACGGACGGGATGTGGACGAGGTCACCCTTGGGCTCGAACGCCGGCGCCTTCACCGTCGGCGAATAAGCGCGCACCTTGGCGCCCTGGCGCAGCAGATAGTCCGCCAGCCGGTTCAGCGCCTGGTTCGCCCCGTCGCGGACGTAATTGTAGTTGCCGCTGAAGATGGCGACGCGAAGGTCGGTCACGTCCATGGACGCGGCGATAGGGAAATTAGTTCGTCAAGCAAAGCTGGACGAGCAATCGAGCGGGAAGCGCGGCAATTCCGGATCTTGAACGGCTCGGTGAATCTGGGCCCGGATTCCTGCACGCGCTTTCGGCAGAGGCATAGGCTCGAAGATGCCGAGAACCAGCCGATCTCCCCAATTCGCGATGGATCTTCGGACCGACTGGGCCCTCGCGGAATTGCGGTGGCATCCCGCGGCTGATCCATGTTATCTTCAGCTTGCCGATCGCCTTCGCCGTTCTCTTCTTCTTCCTTCCCTTCGTCAGTTTCGGCGGTAGCGCGGCGATCGCATGAGGTCGGGCGACGGCCGACATAGAGAAGAGTTCGACGCGCCGCTACACCGCGCGCTGGCGTAGCCAATCTGTTTGCTGCAGCGCCCTGCGCATTCCCCATAGATGACGCCATGATGGCGGCTGCCGTCCCGCCGGACATCTGCGCGCCGAACCCCCTTGTTGGACGTGCGATTATAGCCCATACCGATGCGGTATTTTGCAGGTGGCTATCGATATGACGACATCACACACGTCACAGACACTGGACCGCGGCCTCCAGATCCTGGAGCTGCTGGGCGGAACACCCAAGGAGATGACCATCTCGGAGATCGCCTCTGCATTGGATGTCCATCGCACAATCGCCAACCGGCTCGTCGCGACATTGCAGCAGCGCCACTTCGTCAGCCGCTCGCCTGTTGGCCGCTACCGGCTCGGCACGCGCGTCGTTTGCCTGGCGGCGGCCATTGGCGGCGAGCTGAGAACCATCGCGAGGCCGCTGCTGATGGCGCTCAACGAGGAAACGCAGGAAACGGTGCATCTCGTCGTGCTTACCGGGATCGAGGTGCTGTTCATCGACGCCTACGAAAGCCCCCGGGCGCTGCGGGTTGCTTCACGCGTCGGCCGATCACTGCCCGCCCACGCCACGTCGGTGGGCAAGGCGCTGCTCGCCTCCCTTCCTGAGGAAGAGCTGAAAGCGCTCTATCCGTCGCCGCGGCTCGAGCGCACGGCTCCGGGCACGCTCACGAGCCGCAGCGAGCTGTTCAAGCATCTCGATATGGTCCGGCGACAGGGATATGCGACGAGCTTCGAGGAGAGCGAAGCAGGCGTCGGATCCGTCGGCGTCGCGATCGTCGATCGCAACCGCGTCGCGCGGGCCGCTTTGAGCATTGCCGCTCCGGCGTCAAGGCTGACGCCCGAACTCCCTCGACTGACGGCGGCCGCAACCCAGACGGCGCAGCGGATCGGCGAGCAGCTCTAGCCCCTCTCATCCTGGTGCCGGAGCGGCGCGATCGGCCCGATCGCGCCTTGTTGACACGCTCGCCTGTACGGCTATTATCGCACCTATAGGGCATTAATAGCACATAAGTGCCGACAGTAAGGTGGGAATGGTGGTCAAGGCCTTTGACGCGATGAACGAGGCGCTCGAGATCTGCTCCGATCTGGGGTTCGAGATCGTCCCCGGCTTTTCCACCCACTGGCCGATGGGCTGCGAGACTCTGATCCAGCTCGGCCATCCGGACGTGGCGATTCGATGGGCGGATCTCTACCGGCAGAAGCGCAAGCATCTGCCCATGCCCGATCCTGCAGAGCCGATCGATGCCGGCGATCCGGCGAGTTGGCGTGCCGCGCTCGGCGATTTTCGCCGCGCGGGTGATTGGCGCGACCTGTTCGACCGCGAGCTTGCCGAGGCGCCCTGGCGCGACGTGCTGGTCCGATGGTGGACGCGGCTGCTTCCCGGAATGGCGTCGGGGCTGACCCACGGGATGATCCGGACGACGCATGCGGTCAGGAGCATCGGTCTGGCCGATGGCCAACCGAGCGCGCTCCAGCTGGGGGAGCTTGCGGCCGGGCTTGGCTACTGGGCGACCCTCTATGTCGAGCAGCCGGGGCCCCACCAGCTGCTGGGCGATGCACGCTTTCCCGAGATCCTCGCGAGCATTCCCCGGATCGGGCCGGACGTGAAGCTGGGCACCCGCGAGAAGGGCCTGTTCCATCACATGCCGGCCCTGAACGGCTGGGCGGAGGCGGTCAGCCGCCTCTCCACCCCCGCCGATCTCCAGTCGGCCCTCAGCGACATGACCCTGGCCTTCGTCCAGGTGAACCTGGTGCACGACAGGACCTTTCCGATCCCAATCATGCACACGGTCACGGCGCCGGCGGCGGTCCGCCTCATGCTCGAGCATCTGCCGGAAGCGCTTCACGTGCCGTCCTATCTGGCTGTCTGGGAGGCGGCCGCGGCCATTCTGGCGAATTTCGCCCCGAGCCACCCAGGCGAGGTTTCGACGTCGGCCCCGGGCGATGTGACGGAGGCCCTGCCGCCGGACGAGCTTGCCGCCCGCGCGGTGGAGCACGGGGAGGAGCATGCGATCAAGTTTACCGAGGCGTGCCTGCGCGAACATGCCCTGCGGCCGGACCAGCGTTATCTCCTGGCGCCGACGCGCGTCGTTCCCAAGCTGCTGAGGTTCTTCCGGTGAGCAAGGTCGCGCGCCCCTCAGCGCCAAGAGGTCCGCGGCGATGAGCGACCATGTCTACCCACGCCCGGACCTGCCCAGATTCTCGGTCGCCGAACGCGATCGCCGCTGGGCGCGCTTGCGCACCCTGATGGCGCGCGACGGGCTCGACGTCATCCTGGCGCTGAACAACAGCTCGAGCTGGGACCAGGGCAACGGCAATGGCCGTTACCTTTCGTCCGTCGGCGGCAATTGCGCATCCGTCTCCGTGGTATTTCCGATCGACGGCGACGTCACCGTGGTCACGGGCCCGGTGCCCTCACCCGACTTCTGGCTGCAATCGCAGGATTGGGTCACGGACATCCGCACCGCCTTCTTCAACGCGACTCCGATGGTCATCGATCGGATCGTCGAGCTCGGATTGGAGCGGGGCCGTATCGGATTGGCCGGACTTGCCGGCGTCGCGCGTGAGCCCGAGGGCCTCGTCAGCCACGGCGCCTATGCGGCGCTGCGGGAGCGACTGCCTCATGCCGAGCTCGTCAACGCGACCGCGCCCATGGTCGAGGCGCGAGTCGTGAAGAGCGAGGAGGAGATCGCGATGCTGCGCCAGGGGGTGATCCTGGTGGAAGGGGCGTTCGACATTCTGACCCGCTCGGCCGTTGCGGGCGCGACCGAGTGCGCCGTCTATGCGGCCATGGTCTCCCATATCGTCGAGCAGGGAGGCGAGCCGGGTGCGCTCCTCCTCTTCGCCGCCGGCAACCCGCTGCCGCCATTCGTGTCGACGCTGCCGTCGCGGCGGGCTCTCGAACCCGGGGATGCCGTGCTGGTGGAGGCTGACGGCAAATATTGCGGCTATCTCGGCCATGGCGCCATGACGCACTGGGTGAGCGGCCCCGACCCGGTCGACCGCGCGATGGCGGAGCTTCAGCTTTCGGCAATGCGGCGATGCTGCGAGGCGATGAAGCCGGGCCGCCGGCTCGCCGATCTCGTCGCGGTGTGCGAGGAGGCGGCTGCCGGGACGCCTTATGCCTGCAGCCCGATCGTCCACAGCCGCGGCACCGGCCTCGACGCCCCGGTGCTGGTGAACCGTCCTCGCGACGCGTGGACCGAAGGCTGGGAGATAGAGGAGAACAGCGTCTTCGTCGTCAAGCCTCTGGTCTCCGCCGCGGATGGCCGCAAGATGATGTGGGGCGACACCGTCGTCGTCAGGGCGCAAGGCGCCGAGAGGCTGGGCTCAAGGCCGGCCGTCGCCGAATGAACGCCGGCGTTCGCAGGGACAAGGGCTGGTAGGCCAATGGCGCGACTGGTGGTCACGACGCGCGATGGGACGGCGCACGAGATGCAGGGCACGTCCGGCATCTCCGTCATGGAGAATATCCGAAATGGCGGCTTCGACGAGCTCCTCGCGCTCTGCGGCGGGTGCTGCTCGTGCGCAACCTGTCACGTCTATGTCGACCCGGCATTCTCGCCGCTCCTGCCTCCGATCGGCGAGGACGAGGGTGACCTGCTCGAAAGCTCGAGCCATCGATCCGATCGGTCCCGCTTGTCCTGTCAGCTGACCTTCTCGGACGCACTCGACGGCCTCGCCGTGACGATTGCGCCGGAGGACTGAGGGGCCGATGGCGAGCGCGCCGGAGCCTGCCGACGTCCTGATCGTCGGAACCGGGACCGCCGGCGCACAGGCGGCCACGTCCCTTCGCCAGCTCGGCTTCTCCGGCTCGGTCGTGCTGATCGGCGAAGAGCAGGATCCGCCTTATGAGCGTCCGCCGCTGTCGAAGGACTATCTGACCGGCGGCAAGGCGTTCGAGCGCATCCTCATCCGGCCGCCGGACTTCTGGCGCGAGCGGGGCATCGACCTGCGGCTGGGCACGCGCGTCGCGGCCGTCAGGCCGGACGAGCACCAGGTCGTGCTCGCGGACGGCATGGTCCTTTCCTATCGCCACCTGGTCTGGGCCGCCGGCGGCCGCGCGCGCCGGCTGGCCTGCCCCGGCGGCGATCTTGCGCAGGTGCACGTGGTGAGGACCCGCGCGGATGTCGATCGGATCCAGGCTCAGCTTCCGGATGCCGCTCGCATCGCGATCGTCGGCGGTGGTTATGTAGGTCTCGAGGCCGCCGCCTCGCTTGTCGGCCGTGGCAAGCCTGTTGTCCTGGTCGAAGCGCTCCCTCGCCTTCTCTCGCGTGTGGCGGGGGAGACGCTCTCGCGCTTTTTCGAAGCACAGCATCGTGCTCGGGGCGTCGACATGATTTTCGGCCGGACGGTCACGGCGATCGATCACGACCATGGCCGCTTGCGCGGCCTGCGTCTCGACGACGGTGCCTTCGTTCCCGCCGACCTGGTGATCGTCGGCATCGGCATAGCCCCCGAGGTCGGGCCGTTGACCGAGGCCGGTGCGGACGGGAGTGACGGCGTCGCCGTGGACGGCTTCTGCCGGACGACGCTGCCCGACATATGGGCCGTCGGTGACTGCGCCCTGCACGCCAATGCCTTCGCGGACGGCCGCTCGATCCGGCTCGAGTCCGTTCAGAATGCCAGCGATATGGCGGTTGTGGCGGCCAAGGCGATTGCCCGCCGGCCCGAGCCTTATCACAGCCTGCCCTGGTTCTGGTCCACTCAATATGACCTCAAGCTCCAGACCGTCGGCCTGTCTTCACCCGGCGACCAGGCGATCGTCCGGGGCGACCTCGCCGAAGGCAGGTTTTCGATCATCCATCTTCGCAACGGCCGGGTGGTTGCGCTGGACTGCGTCAACAGGCCGAGCGACTTTGTCCAGGGTCGCGGGCTGATCGGTTGCAGGCCGCCTGACCCGGATGCGCTGGCGCGCGCGGACGTGCCCCTCAAGACGCTGGCGCAGGCCGCCTGAATTTCTGGGCGGCGGATGGGGCTCAGGCCAGAGCCGGCTTGCCGACCCGCCGATATTCTCCGTCGACATAGAGCAGGGGATCGATGTCGCCGCGGAGCAGGACCTTTTCCACCCTGCCGATGAAGATCGTGTGCGTGCCATAGTCTGTGCGCAGCTCGTGCGTGCACAGGAAGTTGGCCTGGGCCTCGACGAGAATCGGCACCCCCGGGGCCGCCATCTCCCAGCAGCCGATCGAAAAGCGATCCTCGCCGCGAGCCCCGCCACCGCAGACGCGCGAGATCTCGGCCTGGGAGGCGTGCAGAAGGTTGATGCAGAATGGCGCGCCCGCGCGCAGCGCGGCATGCATGCCCGCCGCGCGGTTGACGCAGACGAGCATGGCGGGGGGCGACAGGCTGATCTCGCTGACGGCGGTCGCCGACATCGCGACGCCCCTCCCGTCCGGCGCGGCCGTGACCACGGCCACCGATCGGGCGAAGCGTCTCAGCGCACGCTTCATCAGGTCGCCGGTTTCCCCGTCCTCGGGTGGCCGAGCCGCAGCGAAACCGGCCGGATCCAGACCGGTCGTCATCGGCCTGTCCCGGAGCGACGGCCGCTCATGCGGAGCCGCCCGCCTTGAGCCCGATGCAGACATATTTGAGGTTGAGATAGTCGTCGATGCCGTAGCGCGAGCCCTCGCGACCATAGCCCGACTGCTTGATGCCGCCGAACGGGGCCACCTCGGTCGAGATGAGACCGGTATTGACGCCGACGATTCCGAATTCGAGCGCCTCGGCGACGCGAAACAGCCGGTCCGCGTCGGCGGAGTAGAAGTAGCTGGCGAGCCCGAACTCGGTGTCGTTCGCAAGCGCGATGGCCTGCTCGTCGGACTCGAAGCGCCGCAGCGGTGCCACGGGCCCGAACGTCTCCTCCCGCGATACCAGCATGTTCTCGGCGACCTCGCCGAGCACCGTTGGCCGGTAGTAGCGCCGGCCGGCGGGATGCGGCGTTCCGCCGCAGACCAGCCTGGCGCCCTTGGCAAGCGCGTCGGCGACATGGGTCTCGACCTTGGCGACAGCCGGCTCGTCGATGAGCGGACCGATGTCCGTGTCGAAGGCCATGCCGGGACCGACGTTCATCGCCTCCACGCGCGCTCGGAGCCGCTCGGCGAAGTCGTCATAGATGCGGTCGTGGACGAGCAGCCGATTTGAACAGACGCAGGTCTGCCCCGCATTGCGGAACTTGCTCTGTATCGCGCCGTCGACGGCGGCATCGAGGTCCGCATCGTCGAACACGATGAAGGGCGCGTTTCCGCCCAGCTCGAGCGAGAGCCGCTTCACCGTGCCGGCCGTTGCCGCGATGAGCTGCCGGCCGATCTCGGTCGACCCGGTGAAGGTCAGCTTGCGCACGTCAGGATTTGCGCACAGCTCCGCGCCGATCTCGGAGGCGTTGCCGGTGATCACGCTCAGCAGCCCGTCGGGAAGGCCGGCCTGCTGCGCGAGCGCGGCGAGCGCCAGCGCCGTGAAAGGTGTCTGGCTCGCCGGCTTCAGCACGATCGCGCAGCCGGCGGCGAGCGCCGGCGCCAGCTTGCGGGTCACCATGGCCGCTGGGAAGTTCCACGGCGTGATTGCGGCGACCACCCCGACCGGCTGCTTCAGGACGATGATGCGCTTGTCGGCTTCGTGTCCCGGAATGACATCGCCGGTGACCCGCTTCGCCTCTTCCGCGAACCATTCGATGAAGCTCGCCGCATAGTCGATTTCGGCGCGTGCCTCGCTCAGGGGCTTTCCCTGCTCCGCCGTGAGCAGGTGCGCCAGGCTCTCGCGCTCGAGGACGATCCGGTCGAACCAGCCCTTGAGGATGGCGGACCGCTGGCGCGCCGGCCGGGCGGCCCAGTCGCGTTGCGCGCGTGCTGCGGCCTCGATCGCCCTTGCCGTCTCGACTCGGCCCAGGCGTGGTACCTCGCCAAGCGATTTGCCCGTGGAAGGGTCGTCGACCACGATGGACGTCCCGCCCGCGGCCGGAATCCATTCGCCGGCGACGAAGGCGCATGGCTGGAGGAGGTTCAGCGTCATCGTCTGGTGCGTCTTGCCGTCCTCAGCTTGCAAGGCTGCGGCCCAGGAAGGTCAGGGTGACGGCATTGGCACGCCCCGCATGCGGCGCGGAATATGCGGGGCTGCCGCTTCGCGCGAAGGCGTGACCGGCGGTGTAGGTTTCGAGCTCGACGCTGGGGCTGCCACCAAGCGCGTCGGCGATCCGGGCCTGCGCGTCGGGCGGACACAGGGGGTCTTGCGTTCCGATGTGGAGGAGGAGCGGGCATCGGACCGACGGTGCCAGCTCGAGCGCGTTCTGAATGCCCACGCCATAATAAGAGACCGCCGCGTCGATCGACGTGCGCGCCGCCATGAGAAAAGCGAGCTTTCCGCCGAGACAGTAGCCGACCGCCCCTGCCTTGCCGGTCGATTCCGGCAAGGCCCGGACATGATCGAGGACGGCCTCGCAATCGGCGACGGCGAGCCCCTCATCCAGGCCCTTCATCAGCGCCATGGCCGCGTCGCGCTCGCTCTCGTCGAGCTGGACGCCGGGTGCCTGGCGCCAGAACAGGTCGGGCGCGATCGCGAGATAGCCGTTGGCGGCCAGCCAGGCGCAGGCCCCGCGGATGACGGCGTTCACGCCGAAAATCTCCTGGAGGACGATCGCCGCCGGCCAGGGGCCGACGCCCGAGGGAATGCTCAGATAGGCGTCGAACGCTCCGTCCGGCCCCGTGACGCTCACCGTACGATCGATCATGCGTCGGCTCCTTCCAGCAGCCCCGCGCCCGCAAGCACGGCGTCGAGCCTCGCCTCGACCTCCGGAGCAGCCGGCATGAGCGGGAGCCGGTGATGGTTGCCGGCAATCAGCCCGAGCCGGCGCGCCATATATTTTATGGCGATCGGATTGGTGTCGAAGAAGACCGCCTGGTTGAGCGCGAACAGGTCGAAATGGGCCTGGCGCGCCGCCGCCAGGTCGCCGCGGGCGACCGCCTCGTAGAGCTGCGCAACCGGCCGTGGCGCGATGTTGCTGACGGCGTTCACCATCCCGCATGCGCCGATCGCCAGCATCGGGAAGCTGAGCTCCTCGAGGCCCACGAAGATGCGGAATTCGGGTCCAAGCCGGCTCAACGCCTCCGTGACCAGCGTCAGCTCGAAGCTCGCATGCTTGATCCCGACGAAATGCGGCACCGCGTCGGCGATCGCTTCCAGCGTCTCGACCGTCACGCTCACCGCGGCGCGGCCGGGTATGTGGTACATCAGCATCGGCAGCGCGCTGCGCTTTGCGAGCTCGCTGTAATAGGCCGTCAGGCCTCGCTGGGGCGGCCGTATATAATAAGGCGTGACGATCAGGAGCGCGTCCGCGCCGGCCGTCCCGGCATGCTCGGTAAGCTCCGCCGTCTCCGCGAAGCTTTGCGACCCCGTCGCCGCCACGACGGGAACGCGCCCGCCGGCGGCCGCGACAGCGGTCTCGAGCAAGGCCTTTCGCTCGGCAAGGGTGAGCACGCTCGGCTCGGCCGAGGTCCCGTTGACGACGATGCCATGGCTTCCTTCGCGGATCTGGAAATCCACGAGCCGCTCATAGGTGGCATGATCGACGGAGCCGTCTTCGCCGAATGGGGTGATCACCGGCGGATAGGAACCGCGCAGGAAGCCGGAGTCGAGGGCGATCACCGGGCTTCCCCAGCGTGCCGGTTCGTCTCGAAACCGGGCTGCGCGCCGAGCAGGGCAGGGGGCCCTTTCATGCTTTCCTGCCAGAGAAGCGATTCCATGGCGATGTTGAGGGGCTGGTCCTGGATCGTCAGCTCGTAGACCGGGTCGGCGTAGGAGGCATGATTGTGGACGGTCCACCCGGGCGCCGAGAGCATCAGGTCGCCGGCCTTCCACTCGTACACATTGCCGGCAACCGCGCTGCGTCCCGTCCCCTGGAAGTAATAGTTGATCGCCGCGGACACATGCCTGTGCGGCCGATCGGTGATGTTGGGCGGACGGATCGTGATGGTCGCGAAGAAGCTCGGGGTCGTGCCGTTGGTCCGTCCCGTCATCGGGTTGTAGAGCAAATAGAGGCGGCGGCCGACATAGTCCTGCCCGAGCGCCTCGAGCTTGGCCAGCTCCGCGCGGACCGTGTGCCAGGGCCAGTGGAGGGACGGTGAACTGACCGGCGGCGGATTGATCAGCAGCTCGTAGGGCATGAGCATCGCCCCGTCGCCGATTTCGAAGGCGCCGAAGGGGCTGCGCTTTCGCGGATCGGTCTCGTCGTGAACGCCTGCCGCCCCGGCGTCCGGCGCGGGGTCGTCCTCGCCGACATAGACCTGCATATACTGGAGCAGCGCGGCGTTGGAATAATGCAGGCAGACCTGCAGATCGTCGCCGTCATTGACGCGATGCTGCGTCGCGTAGGAGGGGATGTTCCAGACGTCGAACCGGCCGAAGTCGATCTCCCGGGCGCCTGCGAAGGCAAGGCCGCGACCGCGGATGCAGAAGTTGACGTCGGTGGCGTTGTGCCGGAACGGCAGGGTCCGCTCGCCAGGCTTGAGCACGCAGAGCGATACCTGGATGCCCGGCGCGAGGCCCGGCGCCCAACCAAAAGCATTCGAGTGGACGATGACCGACTGGCGGCGGCCGTTCGCCGGCTGCGGGAGGGCCGCGAGGCGCTCGATCTCCGCATCGATCTCCTCTCGGGTGATGATCACGGGTGGCCACGGCCGGTTCACCGGCGGCGACACGCCGGAGCGGTCCTCGAACCGCGCCGAGGCCTCGTCGAAGCCTATCCGATAGTCATTCATCCCTGTTCTCCACTCTGTGCGATTCCGAGCTGCGCCTTCGCGCGGCTCGGCGCGTCGATCGGCCTGCCTCGGTTTTCGCCGAGCGCGCTGCGATAGATCTCCACGCCGAGGGCCAGGTCGGAGATTCCCATCCCCATGGCCTTGAAGACCGAGAGATCGATCCCGGGGGGCCTGGGCGCGGCCTGCGCGACGCGTTCGCTGATCGGTCGGACGCGGGACCAGTCCGCGTCGCTGCCGAAGTGGCGAGCGAACTCACGCGAGAGACGACGCGCGGCTGCAGGATCGTCGGCGGCGATCAGGTCCGCACGCTCGAGCACGTCCTGTGCGAACTCCTCGCGCTCGGGCGTGATCGCGCCGATCGCATTGATGTGCGCGCCGTGGGCGACCAGCCCGGCCGCGAGAAAGGGCTCGCATGCCCGGGTAGCCAGTGTCAGGATTTCGGCGCCGTCGGCTGCCTCCGCGATGCCGGGCGGCTGCTCGATCTTGAAGGCATAGCCAAGGCTCGCGGCAGCCTGCGCCAATCGGTCTCGTCGCGACGGGTCGCGCCCCCAAATCCGGACCGTCCTGAGCTCGCGGACGGCCGCCACCGCGGCAAGCTGGGCAAGCGCCTGCTTGCCGGTGCCGAAGAGCGCGAGGGACCGGGCGTTTGGCGCCGCCATCCAGTGGGTGGCGACGCCCGACATCGCCCCGGTGCGCATCTGACCGAGCGCAAAAGCCTCGATGATCGCAAGCAGGGCGCCGGTCTCGGCATTCCACAATATGAGCAGCGGGGTGGCGCCCCCGGCGGTGTGCGCCCAGGTCTTGGTTCCGACGACGTCGGCGCCTTCGAACGCAGCGCCGATGGCGTGAAGCGTGTGGCCATCGCCCCACATGACGTGGGTCTTGCCCATGTTGCGCGCAGCGCCCTGGGCCTCGAGGCGCAGGCCGGCCTCGAGCGCGGCGATGGCGCGTCTCAGATCCATCAGCGACACGACCTCAGCCTCGCTGATCCAGATCGGCGTGGGGGAATTCACGAGGCCGGAACCTCGTCGAAGATGGATGGCACGGGCGGCGCCAGCGCCAGGCTGTTCACGACAAGCGCGTGCACCACATAGCGCCCGATGATCATCAGCACGGCCACGGCTTCCGACTGGCCCAGCGACTCGATGAGCCCGTCGACCATGCCGGCCGCACCCATCCCCTTCGTCTCCAGCACCTCGAGCACGAAGCGCTGGACGAGGGCCTCGGCCGGGCTCATCAGCACGGCTTGGCCGGGCGTGAGTCGGTTGACCTCCCGCACCCAGCCCCTGCCGAGCCCCATCTTCAGACAGAGGCGCTCATGCTGGTTGCGCTCGTAGGCATTCTCCATCCAGCCGGCGCAGGTGAGCGCGATCACCTCGACGAGATTGTCGGCAATGGCGCGCTTGCCCGCCTCGGTGAAGTCGATGAAGGCGATGAGCGCATCCGGCTGGTGGGCGGTGCAGCGGAAGAATTCTCCGAGATAGCCCAGGCGCCTGACCCGCGCCTCCAGGCGCTCGGCGAGCGGTGCGGGAAGATCCTCGAACGCGAAGCGGTGAAGCGCGGTCATGCTCGATTCCTCCGGATCCTCGACGGACCTGGCGCTCCTGCTATCGGATGAAGTGTCCGATTATAGCACGCGGGATCTGGGCCGGACGGGGGCGTCGCGTCGGATCTTCGGTCGAGCATGGATCAGTAGGTGCCGCGCGGCGACAGGCCGAGGCGGTGCTGGCCGTACATCGGGCCGGTGTTCGCCCAGGCGAGGCTGATGTGGCGGGCAGCGAGATTGGTGTCCCGCCACGCGCGCTGGACGGGGGACGCGAGGTCTCCTCCGCTCGCGCCCATGGCCTCGAACAGGATCGTCGCCGCGCGTGCGGCCTGGTTGGCGACGAAGGCCTGGTCGCGCCGGTAGACCATCCGATCCTCGATCGCGGGCAGCCGGCCTTCGTCCAGGATGCTGTGCATCGCCTCGGTATCGCGCAGGAGAAGCATTGCGGCCGCGTCGACCAGTGCCGAAGCGTCTGCCACGGCGAGCTGAACGTTGGGCAGCTCGGACATCGGGCGCGGGGGGCCGCCGGGCTGGGCCGCCATGCGCGTGCGCGCGAGCTCGATGAAGTCCTCGAGCGCGCCGGCGGCAATGCCGACGGGGACCGAGGAGAGCGTGAAGGGCGCCGCGCCGGTAAAGGCGAGACGATAGAGCGGGTTGTCGTTGACCCGGCTCCCGGGAGCCTCTCCGGAATTGATGACCGTGACGGGAAGGTAGCGATGGTCCGGGATGAACGTCGGCACATCGATCCGCATCGTCTTGCTGCCGGTCCCCGCCATTCCCGCCGAGAACCAGGTATCCTCGATCGTGAATTCGGACCGGGGGACGAGGCACCAGGCCTGGACCGGCGGCTTTCCTTCGGAGGACGGCGGAATCATCGTGCAGACCACACCCCAGGCGGAATGATCGCAGTTGCTCGCGAACGACCAGCGACCCGTGATCCGAAGACCGCCGGACACCCGCTCGCAGGTGCCGTTGGGTGCGTAGGCGCCGGCGACGAGGGCGCCTGGATCCGCCCAGACCTCTTGCTGGGCTTCCAGAGGATAGAGCGCGACCAGCCAATTGTGGATCATGGCGATCGAGGCGCACCAGGCGGTGCTGCCGCAGCCGCGGCCAAGCTCCAGGTTCAAGCGCACGAACTGCGTGAAGCCGAGCTCGAGCCCGCCGAAGCGCTTGGGCTGGAGGAGCCGGAACAGCCCGAGATCGGCGAGGGCGGCGATCACATCCTCGGGGATGCTGCGGTCGCTCTCGATGTCGGCGGCACGCGCCTTGAGCTCGGGCACGAGCGCCCGCACCCCATCCAGCATGGACTGGAACGTGACGGGCTGCGCGGTCGCAGGGACAGGTTTGGTGAGTGGCGGCATCTGGATCTCTTTCTTTCGCGCGCGCTGCCTCATTCGGACGCCAGGACGCCGAAGCTTCCCGTCTCCATCGGCCGCGCGACGGCGAGCGCCGCCTCGGTGAAGCGCATCGTCGAGCGCGTCTCGAGCAGCCATGCCCAATAGCCTTCGGGAACGTCCTCGGTGGGACCCCAGTGGGTGACGCCCTTCGGAGTCCAGATCATGGTCCCCGGCTCGCGCATCTCGCCATAGGCGCCGGGCCCTTCGAAAAAGAATATCAGCTCGTCATAGTCGGCGTTGTGATGCTGCGGCGGACGCAGCGCCGGGGGACGTGCGCTCAGCGTGTAGAGCAACACGCCGGCGCTCGGCGTCTGGCAGAATTGCGCCGGCGGGCCGCCCGCGCTGGGATAAGCGAGCGGTGCGATCGCCTTGAGGTTGATCTTCCAGACGGGCGCGGTGCCGTCGATCACGGCGCGGCAGGCGAGCGGGTTGCGCAGGAGCTCGAAGCGGGTGATCCCGTCGAAGGACTTGAGCCAAAGCTCGGTCTCCTGGTCTTCCAGCTCGCGCACGACCGGGCGCTTGAGGTCGCGGCCGAAATTGACCATCCCGAACGGCGCCGGTGGATTGAGGCGGATCGGTTCCGGCGTCTCGAGGATGATCCGGCGCGTCGACGTCGTCCGCGGCGCGACCTTATAGGTGACGGTCCGGCCGATCGCCACGAAATCGCCCGGTCCGGCCTCGATGCAGCCGAAATCGGTGATGAATTCCAAGGTGCCGTCCTGGACGAAATGGACTTCGTCGCATTCGGTGTTGCGGAGCGCAAAAGGCGTCTGCGTCTCCCGGGCCGAGACGCTCAGCACGCTGCCGTCGCGGGCGGTCGCTATCGGCGTCGGCAGCGCCCGCGCGTCGCCACGGTCGGCCGCTTCGATCTCGAGCAGGTTCAGCCGCTTGGGCGCATGAGGCCCTTCGGCCGAGCGATATTCGTAGACCATGTGCGGGCGAATGACGACGCACATGTCGCCGACGAAGCCCTCGCGCGTATAGAGGTGCAGGCCGGGAGGCGGTCCCTGGGGTCCTGCTTTCTCGTGGCTGGCCATGTTCGTCCTCCTCGCTTTTCCGGCTCAAGCCGCAACCGAAGTGGCCACCGGGGCGGCGAGGCCGATCATCTTCCGAAACTCTGCGGGCGTCGCGAGACGGCGGCCGAGGACCTCGGCTGTCTTGGCGACGCGCTCCACCATCTCGCGATTGCCTTCGACCAGGTCGTCGCGATGGGGAAATCGGTAGACGGTGTCCTCGGTGCCGACGCGCACGTGCAGGCCCATCAGGATGGCGGCCGTGGCAAGGTAATGTCCGGCCCGCCCGGCGGCGCAGACCTGGATGAAGCCGTCCGGATCGATCTCCCTGATCCTGTCGACGATTTGCATGAGCTCGGTCAGCATCGCCCTGGGATGGGCGAGATAGGTGGCCAGCCGGTCGGTGGCGTCGTCATACTGATAGCCGATGAGGATCAGCCAGCAGGCCGGCTGCCGGGCCAGGCCCCGTTGCAGGATCAGCCGGTTGGCGAGGTCGACCTCCGCCGTCGAATGAATCGAGAAGAACAAGCGCGCGCCCTGCCGCTCGATGACCTTGGCGACGGCCTCCATCCAGGGGACCGGGAAATTGGGTGCCATCGGCACGGTCTCGGCCAGTCCGGCGGTGAGCGGATAGACGTTCTCGGCGAAATTGCGCCCGCGCAGCACGTTGCAGTCGAACACGCAGTCGCGCTCGGTCGCCGCCTGGATGTCGGGGATCAGCTGCTGATAGGCCTCCGGAACGCTCAGCCCGGACTCCTGGATGGCGGGGAGGCCGCCGAAATCGATATGCACCCCGCACGCGCCGGCCTCCAGCACCTCGATCGTCGCCTGCTTGAACCCGTCGAAATCGACCGGAAAGCTTGCCGGCGTGCCGGTCGTCGCCTCGCGCGCGACTCGGCCGGCAACGGCCGTCGTGACGACGAGCGCTTCGGGAATGTCCCAGCGCGGTTGCACGTCCGGCGGCGGCGGCGCGTCGAGCTCGCGCGCGCCGCGTGCCCGCAGCAGATCGCCTCGCGAGGGAAGACGGCTCCAGTCCTGCTCCAGGTCCAGCATCTTCGGATAGTCGCGGCCCATCCCTTCACTCTCCTCATCACGGCACCCCAGGCGGGCGTGGCCGACATGTCCGGGCCCACCATAGCCCCTGCACCCGATGTGTCAATATCGCACTCTACATGCTAATATCGCATCTTTCCTGTCCTCGGCATTCTTCGTGGAAGAGCAGATCGTCCGAGCATCGGCTTTCATCGCACATTAGAACCGATAACCGCACGTTTGTGCTTGACCAGGTGCCGGATGGCGATAGCCTCTGCGTGCGGTGCCCATCGCTCCGCCGAAGTCCAACATCAGCGAGGATCGACATGCCGGAAGTCACAAAGGTCGCCACGCCTGCCGAGCTGATGACCCAGCTCGACGAGCAGCTTCGCAACGATCCCGCGCGCAGCGCGGGAATCACATCGGTCTTCGCCTTCGATGTCGCGGGGGAGAATGGCGGGCAATGGTGGATCGAGACGAACGACGGGACGGGCGCCGCGCATGCCGGGCGTCACGCTGGCCCGGACGTCACCATCTATGTCGACGACCAGGTGCTCGTGCAGCTCGGCAATCACGAGCTCGACGGCGGTGAAGCCTATGTGAGCGGGCTGCTCACCCTGGAGGGCGATCACAGCCGCGCCATGCTCCTCGCACAGATCTTCGGCGATTGATGGCTGGCGGACTGCAGCGGCTCGAGCGACCGAAGCGGTGCTGACGAGCGTCCAGGCGTGGCTGGCGCCTGCCCTCGGGGCGCCTTTCCGGGCGCCATCGTCAACCTCGCCGGTCGCCAGGCCACAGTCAGTGGCGAAAGGGGCCGGCGAGCTTCCTGTCTCTGGCGCTGCTTTCGATCATCATTCTCGCGCCGTCGGCTTCCTGAGCTGGCGACTATGACGTAGCTGCAAGGCGCAGGAATTGCGGCGTGTCGTCGACGAATCCGACCACGCCTTCGACCTGGCGCACGTCGATCAGGAGCGCGACGCCCTTGCGGTCCGGATCGGCATCCTGCTCGCGTCGAGGAGAAAGCTCGAAGATGCGTGCGCGCGCTGCCTCGTCGGTCACGACCCGGGCGAGGCCTTGAAACTGAAGCATGGGAACGGCTTGCGAGCGATACATCAGGGCGACCCTGGGATTTGCGCGGATGGCTGCAAGCGTCCCTCCCTGCGTCTTGCGCACCCAAATCCCGATTTCATGATCGCTGAAGGTCCGGGCCGAGCCCCGAAAGGAGAGGATCGGCTGGCCGTCCGCTCCTACGGCCGCGAGCAGGACCGGGTGGCCCGATTCCAGGCTGTTGTCGATCAGGTCCCTGATCTGCGGCGTGAACTCCAGACCTCGACTGGCCGATTCGCTTGTCATCGTCTCATTCTCCCGATGATCACCAGACGACATCGAGCCGCTTGGGAATGTGCGAGAACTGGCTCGGAATCGTCTCCAGGACGAAGCCGGGCGCCAGCCTCATCTGTGGCAGCCGCTCGAGGAGGCGGGTGAGCGCCGCCATGATCTCGGTGCGGGCGAGCGGCGCTCCCAGGCAGGTGTGGCGGCCGAATCCGAAGGCGATGTGCCGCCCGGCCTCGGCCCGGTCGAGGCGGTAGGTCCGCGCGTCGTTGCCGAACACGGTCTCGTCGAAATTGGCCGACTCCAGCCCGACGAACAAGGTGCTGCCTTCGGCAATGGGGCAGCCGGAGACCTCGGTGCGGCGCCTTACCTGCCGCTCGAGCGCGCGAAGGGGCGTGGCAATGCGGAGCCCCTCTTCGACGGCACCTGGCAGGAGCGTGCGATCGCAGAGCAGCCTTTCCCATTGGGCGCGGTCGGCGAGCAGCTCGTGGATCAGGATGGAGAGCGTATAGGCCGTGCTCTCGAGACCGCCCACGAACAACAGCCAGACGTGACCGGTAACTTCCTTCGTGGTGAAAGGCCGCCCGTCGATGCGCGCTTCGGAGAGGCGCGAGATCATGTCGTCGGGCCGGTCCCCGCTTGCGCGGCGATCTTCCAGCAGAGTGGCGATGTAGCGTTCGATCCGGTGCCACTCCTCGGTGTCGAAGCGCGGGCGCGGCAGCATCGCGGTGATCCGGAGCGACCAGTCGGCGAGCATGGCGCTGTCCTGGGGCGGCACTCCAACGAGGCGCGTGATCACTCGCTCGGTGAGCGGCAAGGAAAGCTCGCTCACCAGCTCGGCGCCGCCGCTGGCCTTGAAGCCGTCGATCAGATTGTCGACCAGTTCGGTGATCCAGGGCGCCGCCTCGACGATGGCCGTGCGTGCAAAGCCCTCGTTGAGGATCGTGCGCACCTTCGCATGCTCGGCGCCGTCGAGCAGGGTGACGAACGGAGGCATGTCGGCATCGCCGCCGAAATTGCCGACATTGCTGAAGGTCTTCGGATCCATCAGCGCCTGCCGGCTTTCCTTCGCGCCAAGCACATAGGCCATTGCGGGTGCTATCTCGGCCACGGCAGCGCGCTGGCGCAAACGTCCCTGGATCTCTCGGGCCTGGGCAACGGGCAGGGGAATGAACGGACTCCAGTCCGCATCGGGGCTGGCCTTCTGCTCGCTCAGTTTAGCCGGTGACTGCATTGGCGGCCTTCCTTTCTTTGTGGGCCGATCGGGGCCGTTCGTGACGCATTCACGAGTCGCCATGCGCTCGACTGCGCCTGAGCCATGGATCAGAGATGCCGCTCGGCCGTCGCCAGCAGCGATGTGACGGTCCCGGGCGCGAGCAAGGCGGCCCAGGCATCCGGGCTCGCGGCGATGCCGCGCTCGAAGGCCGTCAGCGTGGGCCACCATAATTCGCGAATGCCGGCGCAGAACGCGCCCTTGGCATGGACGACCGGGTTGGGCCGGCAGCGCACGTGTCGGAAGGCGCCGACCGCTCGGCCGACCGCAAGGTCCTCGTCCTTGCGCCACTCGGTCTCGCCGGGGTCGAACATCTGGATGAGCTTGGTCGTGACCGGACGGTCCTCCTCGCGCCAGCCGAGGTCGTCCGGATCCGAGCCGGTTTGCGCCAGCGGTCCGGACTCCAGCACTTCCTGGTCCGCGACGAGAAAGCGAACGCCCCGCGTGTCGATGAAGTTGGGCTCGTCCGGCGCGAGCTTCCCGGCGTAGATCGGATCGCGATTGTAGCCGGCCGCGTCCCCGACGCTGTCGAACCAGATCTCCGCGATGCCGTCGAACCGCACCTGCCTGTCGTCGAGATGCGCCGTGTGGGTTCGATGGCTTTGCACATAATGCTTGCGGCCGCCGATGCTCATCCCCCACGTCGCGTGCGGGTGGCGCCAATGGTCGTGGAAAGCCTGCTCCTCGATTCCCGGCTTGCGGGGAAGGGCAACAAACACCTTGACCATCGCCATGACCCTTCGTCCCTTCAGTTCCTGACCGTCGCGCTGACCGCGCGCTTGCACCGCGGCGTCGACCGACGGGAGCATATGCGATCGAACCACCGCGTCAATATAAAGCACGCTATATGCGAAAGAAGCACGACTCGTGACGCCCGGGCCGTGAGCCGGTTCCACCGTCCGACATGGAAAGTCAATCGCTTAGACGTATGTGCGTGCTTTAACCGCACCCCTTGTGCTATCATCGCCTGTCATATATGTCGGCAGGAACGGGCGACGAGACTCGAGGGGAGGAGTGGTATGCGATCAACGTGTGGACGTAGATTGATGGGGGCCGGCAGCCATACGGCTCTGGCGCTTGTTCTTTGTGCGTTTGGCGCGAGCGCGCAGGCGCAAGAGGCCGCGACCAGCGACGACGCGCCTGCCGAATCGACCCAGAGCGGTATCGAGGACATCGTCGTGACGGCGCAGAGACGCTCGGAGCGTGTCAGCGATATCGGCATGTCGATCACAGCGGTTTCCGGCGATGAGCTTGCCGAAGGCGGAATTCGCTCGCTCGACGACTTCGCCCGCATCGACCCGAGCTTCAGCTTCGGAGCCTCGCAGTCGGGGACCCCGACCTACACGATCCGCGGCGTCGGCTATTATGATTTTGCCCTCTCGGCGCCTCCGACCGTCAGCGTCTATGTCGACGAGGTGCCGCTGGCCTATTCGGCGCTCACCCGCGGCGTGATCCTCGACCTCGAGCGCGTCGAGATTCTGAAGGGCCCGCAGGGCACGCTTTATGGCCAGAACTCGACCGGTGGCGCGATCAACTTCATCGCGGCCCGCCCGACGGAAACCCTGGAGGCCGGCCTCGAAGCCTCTTTCGGCCGATTCAGCCAGGTCAACGTCAACGGGTTCATAAGCGGACCGGTCAGCGACACGCTGCGGGCGCGACTCGCCTTCACGACCGACCAGGGCGGCAACTGGCAGCGCAGCCACACGCGCGACGAAAGCCACGGCGAGAAGAGGTTCGTCGCGGGTCGGCTTCTGCTCGACTGGACCCCGACCAGCGATCTCACGGTTCGCTTCAATCTCAACGCCTGGCGCGACCGGTCCGACACTCAGGTCGGCCAGCTGAGCGGCTTTCCGCGTCCGACGGCGCTCACCGACCCGGCCAACAACGTTCCGCCGCCGGTCCAGGATGCCATCCTCGATTATCCGTTGGCGCCGCGCAACGCGCGGGCCGCCGACTGGGGGCCGTACGATCCTCGCGCGGAGGAGGATTTCTACCAGGGCTCGGTCCGGATCGATTACGATGTCTCGAATGCCGTCTCGCTCACGTCCATCACGGCCCATTCCGAATATGAGCGCGGCAGCATCTTCGACATCGACGGGATGGCGCTGTCCAACAACACGACCATTCTCGACGACGACAGCCGATCCTTCTTCCAGGAGGCGCGGCTGGCCGGCCTGGCGGTCGATACTCGGCTCAACTGGGTGTTCGGCGCCAGCTACGCCTCGGACCTGACGACCGAGAATCAGTTCGTCGACCTGACCGACTCCGCGCCGGCCTACTCCTTCGTTTCCGCCGGTGGTCCGCCCTGGCGGATCATCAGGAACGTGAACCGCTCCGACGTGGAGACGTTCGCGGTCTTCGGCAATCTGAGCTTCGCAATCACGGACGCGCTCACGGCGAATGCGGGCGCGCGCTACACCAATTCGCAGACCCGGTTCGAAGGGTGCACCTACGACACCGGTGACGGCCTCTGGGCGGCCGGCAACAACGCCCTCCAGTTCGTGCTCAAGAATTTCGTGCTGCCTGATCCGGCGCCGTTCGTCCCCGTATTGCCTGGCGGCTGCGCGACCTTCGACGAGACCTTCACGCCCGCGCTCGTGCTGGACGAGCTCGACGAGGACAATATTTCATGGCGTGCGGGGCTGGACTGGCGGCCCGTGCAGGACGTGCTGGTCTATGCGACCGTCAGCCGAGGCTACAAGGCCGGGGCCTTTCCCACGTCGGCGTTTCTTTCGGCAGTGGCCGCATCACCGGTCGTGCAGGAATCTGTCCTGGCTTACGAGCTTGGCTTCAAGACCTTCTGGCTCGACCGCCGATTGCAGCTCAACGGCGCGGTTTTCCACTATGATTACACCAACAAGCAGATCAACGGCGTCGTGCCGGAGCCGATCGTCTTCGGCGCCCTGTTCGGCCTGATCAACGTTCCGAAATCGGAGGTTGACGGGTTCGAGCTGTCGGCGGTCGTCCGCCCGCTTCAGGGCCTCTCCCTGCGCGGCGACGTCACCTATATCGACACGCGTGTCATCGGCGACTTCGTCAACGTCAATCGGCTGGGATCGAGCACGAACTTCCGCGGCGAGCCATTCCCTTACACGCCCAAATGGTCGTTCCTGGCGGGCGCGAGCTATGAATGGGCCGCCCTTGCGGGAATCATGGCCTATGCAGGCGCGGATTTTTCGTACCGCTCCTCGACCCAGAATGGGTTCGGCGGCCTGCCCTTCGAGTTCATACCCAGCTACGAGCTTCTCGACCTGAGGGTGGGCGTGCGCGCCGACGACGAACGCTGGTTCGCCGAGATCTGGGGCCGAAACGTCACCAACAGCTATTACTGGCACGACGCCACCTATGTGGTGGACACGTCCTATCGGCGCACCGGGATGCCGGTCACCTACGGCATCCGCGCCGGCCTGCGCTTCCATTGACATGCCTGGAGAGGCTCGTCCGAGAATGACCGATTCAGCGCCTCTCCTGGACAGCCTCGCCGTGAACTTTGCGCGCGCCTCTAGGGACGTCTTTGCCGAGGCCGGCCGGATCTGTGTCGAGTTCCTGCACCGGGACTCCCGCAAGTCGGGTGACGCGACGGCAGATGTCCCGAGCTCGGGGCGCGCCGCCATTCCAGAACCTGGGAGAGGGTGGCGAAACGGACCACCCTCGCTAGGGTCCTCGCGAGCCGCGGCTTCGAGCATCGGGAAGGCATCATGCGCTATCTGAGGAACGTCTGGTACCAGGCCGGCTGGTCGAGCGAGCTGGATGACGGGCGGCATCTCGGCCGCACGATCCTGGGCACGAACATCCTGATGTTCCGCGACGAGGAAGGGGCCCCCAGGGCGATCGTCGATCGCTGCCCGCACCGCTTCGCGCCGCTTTCGGCCGGGAAGGTCGAGAAGGGCATCGTCACCTGCGGCTATCACGGCCTCGCCTTCGACGGCAGCGGGCGCTGCGTCCATAACCCGCACGGGCGCATCGGTGCGATCAGCGTCGGAAGCTTTCCGATCGAGGACCGGCACCAGGCCCTGTGGATCTGGATGGGCGATTCGCAGGCCGCCGATCCCGGCCTCATTCCCGACCTCGGCTTCATCGACGCGACGCCGGAGACGGCGCGCATCACCGGTCATCTTCCCACCGGCGCCAACTATCAGCTGGTCGTCGACAACATCATGGACCTCAGCCACGCCGACTATCTGCATCCGACGACCCTGGGCGGGATGTTCACCGGCGCTTCGACCAGGGTGGACACGCGCGGGGACCGGATCATCGTCGAGTATCAGGCAAGCGCCTGCGATCCCGCGCCGGCCTTCCATTCGGTGGTGCCGCCGCCGCTGAAGGCGGACGTTCGCGTGGAGGTGCAATGGTTTCCCGCCGGAGTCATGGTGCTTGCTGCGGGCGCCAATCCTGCGGGAGAGAAGAGAGACCCTGGCCAGGACAGCCTGACGCTGCACAGCATCACCCCCGAGAGCGACGCCTCTTCCCATTATTTCTATTGCAGCACCCGTCCGTTCATGACGGACGACCTCGCGCTCAGCGCGACGATCAAGGCGACGCTCGAGAAGGCTTTCGTCGCCGAGGACAAGCCGATGCTAGAGAAGCAGCAGGCGCAGATCGGGGTGGCCGACTTCTGGTCGTTGAAGCCGCTCCTCCTTCCCATAGACACTGGTGCCGTCCAGGTCCGCCGCGCACTGGAGAAGCGCATCGAAGCTGAGAAAAGGGCCACGGTCGAGACCTCGGGCCGCCCCTGATTGAGTCGATCGACAAGGGCGCCACGTCGGCTGCGTGGGCGACTGAATGATGCGGGGAGGCTGAAACTGTCCCTTGACAATCTTCGCTTCGAGCTCGCGCGCGCCAACCATATCCTGCATCGCCATGGCGTCGTCGACGCTTTCGGCCACGTGAGCGTTCGCCATCCGACCTGCTCGGAACGCTTTCTGCTTTCGCGGAGCATGGCTCCGGCGCAGGTCACAGCGGCGGATATCCGTGAGTTTGATGTGCACGGTCAGATCCTCGGTGATGGCGCCCCGGTCTATGTGGAACGGTTCATTCACGCTGCGCTCTATCGCGCCAGGCCGGACATAGCGGCCATCGTCCACAGCCATGCCCACACGCTGGTTCCCTTCGGCGCGACGGAACAGTCGCTTCGTCCGATCTGGCACATGGCGGGATTCATCCCGGACCACGTCCCGGTCTTCGAGATTCGCCGTTTCGGGGGCGAGGAAACCAACATGCTCATATCGGACAATGCGCTTGGCGACCGCCTCGCCGATGTGCTTGGCGATTCCTCGATCGTCCTGATGCGTGGACATGGCGCGACGGTCGTTGGCGAGAGCGTGCAGCAGGCGGTCTTTCGCGCAATCTACGCCCAGCTCAATGCCGGCATCCAGCTCGCGGCCATGCAGCTGGGGAGCGTCACCTACCTCAACGCGGCCGAGGCCGCGCACGCCGACGATAACAATTCAGGCCAGGTCATGCGCGCCTGGAACATGTGGGTCGAGGAACTCCCGGGCGGGGCAGATCGGAATGGCTAGGGCCGGGAGACAACCGGCGGCCGCCGTGAGCGCGGCCTGCATGTCGTGCGCCGACGTCGCGCGACCATCTCGAATCGCGCGAGCCGGCAGCGCCAAGCTTTCCATCACCGAAAGCAGGGACCTGGCAAATGCCTGACGATCTTCCGAACGGACAGCAGGCGCAGCTGCGCGCGCTCTATGATCAGATGAAGCCGCACCATCTCCATCCGCTGTGGGAGGTACTGAGCAGACTTGTCCCGCGTGAGCCGGCCACTCGGGCGATCGCTGCGCGCTGGTCCTATGACGAAGTGAAGGGCCATCTCATGCGCGCGGGCGATCTCATTACCGCCGAGCGGGCCGAACGGCGCGTGCTCGTCCTGGAAAATCCGGGCCTGGCGGGCGAATCGGCGATTACGCCGCGGCTCTATGCCGGCCTGCAGCTCATCCTTCCGGGCGAGACCGCCCGCTGCCACCGGCACAGCCAGTCGGCGCTGCGCTTCATCCTGGAAGGGAGCGGCGCCTATACGGCGGTCGATGGGGAGAAGGCCTTCATGGAGCCCTTCGACCTGATCCTGACGCCGAGCTGGCGCTGGCACGACCATGGCAATCTCTCTGCGCAGCCCGTCATATGGCTTGACGGACTGGATATCCCGACCGTGCGCGCGATGGATGCCCAGTTTGCGGAGCATCTTGAAACGCCCGTGCACGAGGAGACCAGCCCGCCCGGTAGCAACCGGATGCGCTACGGTCGCTCGATGAGGCCGCTGCAATAGCTTCCTTCTACGCAACCGCCGGCGCGCGAGCCGCTATTCCATTATCCTTTCGCCGAATGGCGGCCCGCGCTCGCCTCCATCGCTGCGTCCGACGCGCCGGATCCATGGCTCGGCCACGCGCTCGAGTTTATCAATCCGGCCACGGGCGAGGCGGTGATGCCGACCATGACGGCACGGGTGCAGTTCATCCCGGCCGGGTTCGAGACGCGGCCGCGCCGAACGACCGCGGGCGAGGTGTTCACCGTCGTCGAAGGTGAATGCGAGGTCGAGATCGGCGGCGAACTCTTCATCGCCTCGCCACGTGACGTGATCGTCGTGCCGAGCTGGACCCCGGTGCGCTGGCGGCCCGGCAGCGACCTCGTCCTCTTCTCCTTCTCGGACCGAACCCTTCAGGAGAAGCTTTGCCTTTATCGGGAGTCCTGTGAATGAGCGTCTTGTTCGATCCGCCGCCGCCGGTGCTGATCCCCACCTGCGAGGGAGATCTCTTCCCGGTTCGCCGCCTCTTCTGCATCGGCCGGAACTATCCAGAGCATGCGAGTGAGATGGGAGTCGACGCTGATCGACAGGCGCCCTTCTTCTTCACCAAATGGGCCGAGACCATCGTTGGCGATGGCGCGACGATCGCCTATCCGCAGGGAACGGCCGATTTTCAGCACGAGGTCGAGCTTGTGGCCGCGATCGGCAAGCCCGGCCGCAGCATCACCCGCGAGGATGCGATGGCTCATGTTTGGGGATTCGCGGTCGGTCTCGACATGACGCGTCGCGATATCCAGCTGGAAGCCCGGCGGCGGAGCCGCCCTTGGGATGCCGGAAAGAATGTGGAGCAGTCCTCGCCCATCGGTCTGCTGCACCCCGCCGCCGCGTTCGGCAATGGGAGCAGGGGCCGGATCAGCCTCGCCGTCAATGGCGATGTTAGGCAGGAGGCCGATCTTTCCGAGCTCATTCACCCGGTGGACCGGCTGATCGAATTCCTGTCCGGTCTCTACACGCTGGAGGCTGGAGATCTCATCTATACGGGAACGCCCGCCGGCGTCGCGCCGGTCGTGCCGGGGGACGTGATGGTCTGCCGCGCGGATCGGCTGTCGAGCCTCACCGTCACCGTGGGACCGCCCGCGGCATGATCGCCGCCTCGACCCCCGAACGACACCAATTCTGCAGGCTGAAGGCGCCAGCGCGGCGCTCCTCCGCAGGCACTCGCCAAGCCAGAAGCAGGCGTCCGCCTCGTTGTGCGAGCGGGTGCGCCGGCGGCGGCACCGTCACCGGGTCAGGACGCAGCCTGGGCCGTCTCCGGCACGAACCGGCGAGCGGCCGAGCCCGCATCTTCCGATGCGAGGAAGGGGGCCACGCCTTCCGGGCGATGGCCCATCACCTCAGGCTCGACCGCCGTCGCAGCAAGGTGGGGCTCGGCGCGCATCCGCTCGTAGAAGGCGTTGAGGTTCGGGTAGGCTGACCAGTCGAACGGGATCCGGTGCTGGAAGAACTCGCTGCTGCCGATCGCATAATCGGCAAGCGTGATTTCGTCACCGACCAGGTAGTTTCGGCCCTGGAGATGCGCCTCGAGGATCGCCGCGTTGGCGTGGAGATGCGGGATGGCCCACCGGATCGCCTGCTCATCATGGGGCAGCTTCAGCAGCTTTGCCTTCACGACGGCCTCAAGCGACAGGAGGCTATAATATTGATTGTAATGGGCGAGATCCCAGGAGATCCAGCGATCAATGTCGGCCTGCACCTGCGGATCGTCCGGATAGAGGCCGTTGCCCGGGCATTTCGCGCAGAAATAGCGGATGATCGCGCTGCTCTCCCAGAGAATAAAGCCATTATCGTCGAGCACGGGGACGCGCCGCGTCGGATTGATCCTTGCAAAGTCGTCCGACCACACCTCACCACTGAAGAAGTCGAGCCAGACGAGCTGCGGCTTAAGCCCGAGATGACCGGCGACGGCGCGTGCCTTGCGGGCGTTTGCGACGCCTTGCGAAACGTAGAGCTTCATTCTCATCTCCCCTGAACCGCTCTGTGGCGCGTTCGGTCTGAATCATAGCCGTATGGCATCCGGCGTCAATATATAGCACGTCTCGTGCGAGATACGCACGAACGTTGATCCGTTCGACTGTCCCGCCGGCGGAGACGAGGCATCGCTGTCCATGAGCACGGCGACCCCGGCGGCGATGGCCCGGCGGCACGCGAGATCGCCCGCATCGCCCGGCTCAGATATCGGAGGCGTCGCCAACCATCTCGACGTGCTCGACGCCGAACGCAATCTGTTCACCGCCGAACAGGCGCTGATCGCGCTCCAGCGCGCGGAGCTCGACAACCTCGTCTCGCTCTACGTCGCCCTGGGCGGCGGCGCGATCGAGCGTAGTGGAGAGCTGAGCCCCAATCAGCGCTGAAGGCGCCTGCGACGGTGAAAGTCGGACGTTGCCGCCCTTGTTCCGTGTTGGGGGAGGGGCGGCTGGGCGCTCATGAAAGGCGACCTGTTCGTTCCCACCCCTCAAACCCGTCCCCTGAGGGGACGTGCTTCGCCCCGTCGCGGACGTAATTGTAGTTGCCGCTGACGATGGCGACGCGAAGGTCGGTCACGTCCATGGACGCGGCGATAGCGGGTCGAGCACAGCAGGCCAAGTGACCCTCGTGGGCCTGCCATCGTCCCTGCGCGCCTAACGACTGGGAGTTATCCTACTATAGGACAGCGACTGGAACCTGACGCGTCCCGGGCCGGAGGCGAAGATCGCCGGCCTCAGGCTCATGAAGCCGCCGCCAATGTTTTGATGATAGCCCGAGACTTCGAACGAGATGCACTTTCTCCAAGCCGCCCCATCTCGACTGATGTAGAACGTCGTGACATCCTCGTCGTTGATCAGACGCAGCTTTAGTCGACGTCCGACTGCCGGTCCCGGCGGCGGATAGACTTCCTCCCTGCCGACCTTGTAGGCGTGGAGCGTATCTTCTTCCGAACCGATCCCGCAGAACAGCCTGTCGTCGTAGAAGAGCAGCAGTCCGCCTTGACTGCTCCCTTCCAGCTCCATGCTGACGATGACCTCGTACGACCGGTCGCCCGCAATGAACGCAAGCGGAGAGGCGGACGCGGGGCCATCGCCTTGCCCGTTCAATATGAGACTGTTGCCGCTGCGCTCGATCCGGCTCAGATAATCGTCGCGCGGAGCAAAGAAGGCCAGCTTCGTGCCCAACGTGTCGGTCGCGAAGTCGTCGGATAGCGCCACCCCGTGGCTGCCCCCGCCCGCATACACGGGCTTGGGAAGCGGATGGCCCAGATCACCTCCGCGCGGCGCGGGCCAGCCGTCGCTCGACCACGTAAAGGGTTCGATCAGCATCTGGCGACCGAGCGTGCGAAAGCCATTCTCGTAGCCGTGATAGATGAGCCACCAGTCGCCCGCCGGACCTTCGACCGGCGTCGCATGACCGCGGGACCACCAGGGCTCGTCCCTGGTTGCCGTGCGCACGATCGGGTTGTTCGGGCAATTCTCCCACGGGCCGTGAATCGAGCGCGAGCGCGCGACGACCGCCATGTGACTGGTCGGCGGACCGGCCGTGCCGCCTTGTCCCGAGAAGAGATAGAACCAACCGTCGTGGCGCAGAACCTTGGGTCCCTCCTGCGCGGGCGCTTCGATGATCCAGTCTTCGGGAATGGGCCATTCGTCCTGGACCTTCTCGACCGGACCATCCGGACGGAGGCCGTCATCGCTGATCCGAACCCGGTGTCCACCATTCAGGAAGAGATAGCGCTTCCCGTCTTCGCCGACGGCATGTCCGGGATCGATGTAGCCGTCGAGGTCCATGTCTATCGGGTCGCTCCAGGGCCCATGCATGCTGTCCGCGTGGATGACATAATTCTTGAACGGTGGACCCGGAGAATCCTGATCCGCGCTCGGCACGACAACGGGAATGTAGATGAAATAGCGCCCTTGATGCTTTGCGATGTCGAGCGCCCATACCGAGCCGATCGGCTTCCTCAGGGCCGGTCCGATCGGCGTCCAGTTGATCAGGTCGCGTGAGTGCCAGATGACGATGCCCGGATAGTAGAGGAAGGTGGAGAACGTCGCGTAATAATCTCGCCCGTCCTTCAGCACATTTGGGTCGGGCCGATCCCCCGCCAGCACCGGATTCAGATAGTGTCCGTCGCCGAGGTCGGCGCGGCGCTGACCCTCGAAGCCTGCGGCCCAGGTCGGCGGTGGGGATGCTGTGGAGATGCAGGTTGCCGGCTCAGCGCGGCGAGCCGCCGCATCGGCGGCACGCATCGGCAGCGCAGCGCAGCCCGCGGACGCCAATGCCAGCGCCAGAGCCTGACGGCGGGTATGCTCCATGCGGTTCTCCTAGTGGCTTGAGGGGGCCGACCAGCGCGACTTCGGACCGTCGGAGGCATCCAGACTCGCGAGCACGATTCGCTGTAAGTCCATCGCACGATTGGCGGCAGAGGCGCGCGCGATCGCGGACGGCCGAAGTCGGCCGCCCGTGGTCCGCCTCCCTTTCCTGCAACGATCAGCCAAGTGGGCTGCTCACCGCTTCGATCTGGACTTGGCGAGCAGGAAAGCCGTCGACTTCGATCTCTACGGTGACTGGACCGGCCCCTATGCCTGCCCGGACCGCGGCAAGCGCCCGGCCGTGGAACGTCGTGCGCCTGCCGGACTGGAAGCTCGAGGCGTCGCGCGGGTCGCCGTTACCGATGCCGGCCAACGTCCCCGCTCCGGACACCTGGACGCGCACTTCCCGATCGCTGCTGCGGGCATAGATCGGAGCATTGTTCGCATCGACGACCTCGACGGTGACATAAGCGAGGTCCTCGCCGTTGGCGGCAACTTGCGACCGATCGACCGAGACTTGCACCGAGACGGGCGGGCCGGTGGTCCGCAATGACCAGCGGCCAGCCTCGCGCCCGTCGCGGTAGCCGACTGCGACGATCTGCCCCGGCGCATAAGGGACCTCGTAGGTTGCCTTATATTCGGTCTCGAGCCCGACGGCCGCACGACCAAGGCTGTTGCCGTTGAGGAACAGCTCGACCTCAGGGAATTCCGAATAGACGACGACCTCAAGCGGCTTGCCCTCCTGTCCCGGCCAGGTCCAGCTGGGATGCACATCGTCATGCGACCAATCGAGGTGCGGCGGAACGATGGGGTAGAGGTGGCGATCGGGCAGGTCCTCGGTCCCCTCCGGCTGCCGCACGAAGGCGGCGATCGGGTCGATTCCGGTCCTCCAGAGGACTTGCCGATAATAAGCGGCCGGCCGCTTGCGTCCGGTGGCGTCGATCTCGCCGCAATAGGCCAGATGCCACGGATAGGGCCCGAGCGTCTGCCAGTCTTGCGAATAGCCCATCCAGCCGATGCCTGACTCACCGAGATAGTCGACCGCGGTCCACACGAAATCGCCGACCACCCACGGCATCGTTTCGACCGCGCGCCAATATTGGAACGCGTCCCTCGGAAGCGATTCCGCAGTGTACATCGGCATGTCCGGCAGCATCTCGCGGTCGCTGGTGAACAGCTCGACGTGATAGTTGTATCCGACGACGTCGCCGGTCGCCGCTTGGTTCGTGCTGCGCGGCGGCTCGGCATTGATGGCCTGGGTGACCAAGCGGGTCGGATCGAGCGCGCGAAGGCGCGCCGCAAGCCGCTCGCCGGTCTCGACGCCCGACGGGGTGCCGGATTCGGGAATCTCGTTGCCGATGCTCCAGAGGATGACGCTCGGATGATTGCGGCCGCTGATCACCAGGCTTTCGAGGTCCTCCTCCCAATCGGTCTGGAAGAAGCGGCTGTAGTCCTGGGCGCGTTTGCTCTCGTTCCAGCTGTCGAAGGCTTCGTTGATGACGAACATGCCGAGCTCGTCAGCGGCGTCGAGCGTCGCCTGGCTGGCGGGATTGTGTGCGCTGCGAATGGCGTTGTAGCCGGCGGCCTTCATCAGCTCGACCTTGCGCCGCTCCGCGTCCGGAGCGCCGGCGGCGCCGATCATGTAATTGTCGTGGTGGATGTTGCCGCCGCGCATCACCACCGGCTGGCCGTTGATCCGCATGCCGTCGCGCGCGTCGAAGGTTACCGTGCGAATGCCGAAGCGGGTGCGCCGCTCGTCGACCGGTACTCCCCCAACGCGCACCTGCTGCACCAGGGTGTAGAGATTGGGGGAGTCCGGCGACCACAGGAGCGGACGCGAGAGCTCCAGGCTCTGCGCCGCATCCATCCGCGCACCCGGGCCGATCGAACGGCTCTCGCGTGCCTCGGCGACGGTCGATCCCTGCGGCGAAACCAGTCGCGACACCAATTGGACCGCCTGCGCCCTGTCGGAGCGGTTCGCGACCGTCGAATTCACCGAAACGACGCCGCGCTCCTCGGTCGCGACCGGAGTGGCGACGACGATGCTGTCCGGATCCAGGTGCACGCGATCGAGTATTTCGAGCGTGACCGGCCGGATGATGCCCGAGCCGGCGTACCAGCGTGAAGAGGGGTCGGGGTGATTTGCGCGCACGGCGATGACATTGTCGCCGGCGCGCACCTTGCCCGTCAGGTCGACCGAGAAGGCCGTATAGCCATAATGATGCCGTGCCAGGTGCTCGCCGTTCACCCAGACGTCCGCGTCCATGTAGACCGCCTCGAAGTTCAACCGCACGACCTTGGCGGCCTCGTCGGGAGTGAGGGTCAGGTGGTGGCGGTACCAGCCGACACCGCCGGCGAGATAGCCCGAGTCCTGGCCGGCAATCATGTTCGGCTCGAACGGCGGGCTGCCATCGGGCCTGTCCATGATCGACCAGTCGTGCGGGACGACCACTCCGCGCCAGCCGCGGTCGTCGAAGCGCAGGCTTTCGGCGCCCTCGCTTTCGCCCAGGTGGAACAACCAGTCCTGCGACAGGCTGCGAGTCTCCGCCATGGCCGGGCCAGCAGCCGTCGATATCCAAAGGACGGCGATGAAAGCGCAGGCCAAGCTCAGCAATCGCAACACTATCGTCTCCCGCATCGTTGAAGTCCGCAAAGTCCTGGTGGCTCGAGAGGGCCCGATCAGCGCGACGCCGGACCGTCGGCGCCATCCAGCCTCACGAGCACGATGTCATTGCTTCGCATCGGCACACGGAGCGCGAACAGGCCGTCGGATCCCACGTCCACCATCCTGTCCGTCTCGGGCAGATCTCGCGTCAGCTCCCGGAGCTCGCCCAATTGCGCCTCGCCGAGGGAGGCAGGCCTGCCCATCTCGAGGTAGCGGGTATAGGCATCGTTGGCCTGATAGCCGGTCCGATGGACGCGCAGACGATAATGGCCCGGAGCCAGGCTCGAGATCCGGATCTCTGCGTCCGGCTTGGGCGTAGCCGGGAGGATCCGGGTGAAGAACGGCCGATTGCTGAGCTCCTGCTCGGGCTGGCTCCAATCCCAGAGCAGGACGGCGGTTCGGCCGACCTCGGTTGCCGCCAGCAGATGCTCGTCGTTGACGGCCACGAGCCGGCCACGCAGCTGGTTCAGATATTTGTAGGCAAAATAAGCGGGCTTGGGGATGCCCTCGCGGTTGATCAGTCCGAATCCGCCGTGGAACGGCGTGGTCGGCGGGCCGGGCTCTTCGAAAAGGTCGCTGTAGGTCCAGTAGCTCATGGCCTGCGCCAGGCCGTAGCTGCCCCTGAGCTTCCAGAGGATGTAGGGGGCACTGATGTAGGAATCGTGGATCGGGTCGCGCGGATTGTAGCTGGCGCTCCACTCGGTGATGAAGAGGGGAATTCCGGGGTAAGGCGAGGCTTCGATCTGCTCGCGCACGCGGCGGACATCGCCTGTGACGGCGTCCGGATTGGTCGAAAGGCGATTGTCGTCATTGCCGAACTCGTCGAGAAATCCGCCGTCGACGCCATAGGTATGGGTCGCGATGAAATCGACGGCAAGGCGTCGACCTGCGGCGAAGTCCAGGAACTCGGGAACCCAGGCCGCGCCCGCCGTGGCGGGCCCGCCAACCCGCAAGGCCGGATCGATCGCCTTTATGGTCCGCGCGGTAATTTCGTAGAGCTCGAAATAGGCCTGCTGGTCGGCACGCTCCCAGAAGCCGTCGAGGTTGGGCTCGTTCCACAACTCGAAATACCAGCTGCGAACTTCCTCCTCGCCATAACGGCTGATCAGGTGGCGAACGAATGCGTCGATCAGCGTGCGCCAGGCCTCCGGTTCCGGGTGCGACGTGTTGCCTTGCCAGTAGAAGATCGTCTGCGGCGAGGTCGCCATGGCTTCGGGCGAGAAGCCCAGCTCGACGAACGGCTTTATGCCCATGGCCAGAAAGGCATCGTACAGTTCGTCGATCTTGGTCCAGTCGTAGACGGTCTCGCCGTCGACGACCCGCACCGTGCCCAGCACGTCGTGGAAGATCGCGTGAAAGCGAATGTACCGGAATCCCAGCTCCTCCGTCGCGGTCCCTAGCTGGGCGAGATTTTCCGGTCGG
>Ga0299914_10000225_pt1 | contig 33411 bp, 45 predicted proteins | sample RVTome_10_FD_201361 | JGI IMG/M metagenome (GOLD analysis project Ga0299914, IMG submission 201361) | Soil microbial communities from uranium-contaminated site in the Upper Colorado River Basin, Wyoming, United States - RVT153D57 (version 2) ... | reverse complement strand
GTCGTTTGTGTCTTCACCTTCCGGGTGTCCTCCTGGGTCGTTGGGAATGGGCGTCGCAAACCGCATTCTCAAGACCCAAGAGGACGCTCCCGGGAGGCTTCCTCAGGTACTTATTGCCGATTCCGGGTTAGTGCCTGAGAACGCTGTGGTGTGCAGGGGGATTGGTGGGGGAATTCCGACTTGTTTTTGGCCGGACAGAGCTATGAGCGTAAGCTTCAGGCCGTGAGCATCGAGCGCGAGTACGAGATCGTGCTGCAGCCGGAGCCCGAAGGGGGCTTCAGCGTCCTCGTGCCGGAGTTGCCGAGCGTCGCTACCCAAGGCGAGACGATCGAGGAAACAACCGAGATGGCCAAGGAGGCCATCGAGGCCTACCTCGAAGTCATGCACGAGGACGGCCTGCCAATCCCGCCCGTCCACCGCAGCAGCGTCGCCGTCCACGCGGTGTGAGCGCCAAGCCCCCGGCCGTCAGCGGCAAGCAAGTCAATCGCCGCATGCGGCATTACCCTCGGCACAGTGAGCGAAGAGAAAATTTGTACCGACGGTCTTCTCCCGGAGCTGGTCCAGCACGGGCCACTGCCGTCCGGGGTTGACATGACCTCCAAGGAGGAGGTAATCGAAGCGGCGCTGATCCGGGTCGCAGACACCTATGCCAATAACGAGATCGTCTGGCCAGCCCAGATTGATGGACAACTGAAGCAACCGCCCCGCAGTCACATAGTCGACTGGGTAGTCCGCGAGTACGTGCTCGGCTCCGCCGACGATGAGATCCGCAATAGGTCGCTCCTCCGGCCAACGGCAATGACGGTCGAGGTGAAGCTCGAGGGCCTGCCAACTTGCCAGGAGTGCCGCCTCCGGCCCGCGCGCTACGACACGGCGCTTCAGGCCGTGGAAGAAGATGGATGGGGGTACTTGTGTTCGGTCTGCTATCCCGTGCGTGGTCGGGGTTCGCTCGGCATCGGTCGCGGACGCTATTTAGTGACCTGGGCGGAGGTCGACCAGTCCGCGATAGCCGCGATCGAACGGGCAGTGGCCCATTGGGAAGCCGCAGGCGTCCCGCCTCCCCAAGACCGGCCTTGGGTGGACTGAGTGCCCAACCTTGCCAAGCGGCTCTGCGAGGCTTGGGTCGGAGCCACCGTCGCAAATGTGGCTCCCGAGTTACGGCTCTGGTCGCCGAGTTACCGCGAACTGTCGAGCACCCTTACGGAGCCGGTGGCGGTGCTGCTGCAGTGCTCTTGGGCGGAAGCACGAGTGCATGAAGGCCCATCCACCCGGGTCAGCTCGGCGCTGGTCCACGAGTATCGCTCGGCGATCGCAGAAGGTGGGCCGCTGAAGCTGGTCCGTTTCGTTCTGATCGGCGACTGGGGCAAGAACAGCGTCCCGGAGTTGAGTTCAATCGCCCTGCCTGACCTCGTCGAGGTGATCCAAGCTCAGGGCAAGGGCACGATCAACGCCGAAACGCTGGCAATGCTGCGCGTAGAGAGGAGTTCCCACAGTGACGGGCCGATGGCTTCCCCTCTTGCCGACACTCTGCTGGGGCTCAAGAACGAACATTTCCCGCCACAGCCCCCGGTCGCCGCCGGGCCTGAGAGGCTCCACAGGCCAGCATACTTCGGGCACTACCCCACCCCTCTGGCGTTAACGGGTCCCTATTGATTCCGCATTGCTCGTCTCGCCATACAATTTCCTATTGGACAATGAAGTTTGAAGGCGTTTTAGGTATGTTTCCCCTATGCCCGCGGTGGATGACAACCTCGTAAGCGAAGGACTCGGTGCCTTCGACGAAATCGAAGAACTCGGCAAGGGCAGTTTTGGAACCACCTTTCGAGTCAGACGCGGCGATGATGAGTACGCGATCAAGGTCATCCACGCCGACGGAATGCCGTCCTTCCTCTGGGACCGCGAGATCGGTGCTTTGTCGCGAGTCGAACACCCCAACGTGGTCGCACTCCGGGAGTCGGGCTTTTTCAAGGTAGATGGCCAGGATTACCCCTACCTAACCTGCGAGTACATCGACGGCGGCAGCGTGGAGCGCAACCTGAAAGCTGGCCGGCTCCCTGAGGACGGCGACAAGTTGCGCGAGATGCTTACCGGCTTACTGGTTGGTGTCGCCGAGATCCAGGATCTCGGAATCATCCACCGCGACATCAAGCCTGCTAACGTCGCCCTCAGGGACTGCGACTGGGGTAGGCCGGTTCTGCTCGACTTTGGTCTGGCCAAGGTGCTCGACATGTCGAGCCACACGGCAATGGGGGCTCGCATTGGAACCACTACTTACATGTCGCCTGAGGAGTTGCGTGGCAAGCCAGCAAGGCGCCGCTCTGATCTCTTCTCGGTCGGCGTGACTATCTACGAGGCTGGCACCGGAGTGCATCCATTCATGGATCCGGCGGTCAACACGCTTCAAAGCCTTCACGACCGCATCCGCCAGCCGACCACCCCCCAAGATCCTCGCGACCTCGCCGAGATCTGGCCTGACGACGTGACTGACGTGGTCCTTCGTCTCCTCTCGTACACCGCCCACGAGCGCCTCGGCATCACGCAGGCGCTCCGTGATCTGGAGGGAAATTGATCGACTTCGACCAAGCACACCTGCTCGCACAAGAGGCTGAGGGGCCGGTGATCGGGGACTTTCTGGATCGCCTCGACAACGAACACAACGATTGGTACGTAGGAGCCTGCCTGCTTTTGCCACGCTGGTTCGTTTCGACCCAGACCGACCGAGCCGCTCTGCTCGCTCCCAATGTCAATTACCTACTGGGCGACCCCGACACCAGGCGCTTGCACCTTACCTTCGAGGGGCGCGGGCGAGCGCGAAACGAACTCGCCTACCTGAGCGAGAGCGACCCGCTTGCAAACAGGAAACGGTTCGTCCGCAACACGCTGCGAGCTCAGGTCGCCAACGGACGCGACATTCTGATCAGCCCGTGGTTGATTCACGGTATAGGCGGCGATGAACGCCACCTTGAGGCAACGGTTCAATTCGCTGCTCTGGCCAGCGAGCACAAGCTAGTCGAGGATCGCCAGCTCCTGATGGGCCTTGAGGCAACCCAGGAGATCTTCGCCGACAAGGATTCCCGCGACCGCATGGTCGACGAGGTGATCGAGGGCGACGCCGAGCTGCCGATTTACCTGCGCATGACTATTGACTCTCCCGAGAGCCGACGCCCCTTCGGCGATCCGGACAGCCTGCGCGGTCTTCGTGCAGCGATCGAAGCCTTTCGCGACAACGACCGGCGAGTAATCCTGCCCCAGAGCGGCCTCTGCGGCTACCTGATGCTGCCGTTCGGAGCTTCGGCATTCGGAGCCGGTCGACGGGCCTCGATGGAACGGAACCTCCGGCCCTCGGACTCTTCGGGCGGTGGCGGTGGCGCTCCACCACTCAACTGGTATTTCTCCTTTGACCTTCTCGGCCCCGTCCTAGCCGAAGAGCTAGCCCCATTGCATGCCGCCGGCCTGCCCGTGTGCAGCTGCCCCTATTGCGACGAAAGCCCACCCGTCCCGGGACCCGGCTTCGACGCCGCTCAGGCTGCGAAGCATTTCCTCTATGGCTGTGCCTCGCTAGCCGAGGAGGTCAGGCAGGCAGAAGATCCCGCGGCGGTCGTTCGCAACCGGGTAGCGAGCGCCGCAGCCCTTTGGGTACAGATCCGAGAAGCAGGGGTTGGGTTGGATAATCGCTCTCAGGAGAACCACTTGGCAGCCTGGTCTGCGGCAATCTCCTGACCGGGCCACCGAGCAGGCGCGCGAGGGTACGCTCGGCCGCGAGCGCTCGGCCTAGGGCCGCGAGCAGGCGGCTGCGGCGCCCCGGGAGGATGTACTCCCAGGATCCATCGACGGCTGAGAGGCCGAGTAGACCAATCTTCTCCTTCGAATAGAGGTCACGGCATTTCTCTGCCCGTCTGCGGTAGACCAAGTCGAACGCCACGACGCTAACGTCGGCGCAGGCGCTGTGAGCACGAGCCTGGCTAAAGGCGCGCCCGAGATCGCAGCGCTTGGCCTCGATCGCGATGACGCGATCAACTATCGGGCGAACAGGGGCAAGGCGGGCATAGCTGCCTGACGGGGTGCGCTCGACGAAGGTATCGACGACTAGGCGATGAAGGGTTTCCCGAGCTCGTTCGGGTCCGACCCGCATCTCCTCTGCGGCGGAGGCGAGCGAGCGCCCGCGGTCGGGACGAAGCGCTCGCAGGGCGCGCAGCTCGGTCGGGCTCAGTGCCCGACCCCAGCCACCGTTGATGCGTTCGACAAGGGCCTCGGTGTCGATCCGAGCCAAGACCAGGTCGGGAATCCGCGAGTGGATCTGGTGCTCATCGAGCATTACCCAGGGTTCGCCTGCCTGGCAAAAAATCGAGACCGACGCCTTGCGCAGCGACATCTGCATCGCGCCCTCGGAGGGAAAAATATCGACGGTCTTCATGCTTGCCCCCATGGAGTGATCCTAGTCTGCCGACTAGCTGCCAATTCTCGCCAGCGACGCCGCCAGCAATGCCCAGGGCAGCAAGCGACCAGATAGCTCTGTTTGGGCGCCGTTCGTTCTGGCCGGAGCCCAAGGCATCCCCCGACTCACCGATATGCGCGGCCACGGGGGCGAACGACCAAGATGTCAATGACCTTCTCCTTCGTTCGCCGACTGAAAATGACGCGCCACTCGCCAACTCGCAGTCGCCAGAGGCGCTCAGGTCCGCGGAGGCGCTTGACGTCACCATCGGGGAGCTGGCCGATCGCTGAGCTGATGCGCTCGCGGTCCTTCCGGCCCAGCCTCCGGAGGGACTTCAGGGCGGCCGGGCGGATCTCGATCCGCCATCCGCCTGGATCAGCCAGCGTTCAGCTCCGCCTCGGCGTCTGACCAAGAGAGGCCCGGTTCGCTCCGAGCCTCCTTTACGGCGCGAAGATCCTCGTCGCTCAGCTCCTCGTCGTCGTAGGGAACGGCGTCCAGCTTGGCCGCGATGGGATCCTGGGCACGACGAAGCAGAATCACCGCGGCGGGCAGGGATTCATCGGGCAGAGCATCGACAAGTTTGTGTAGCTCGGTCTTGGTCATCGGATCAATGGTACTGGCGGATGATCTCCTCAGCCATGCGTCCCTACGTAGCGGGCAACTGCCTCGCGGGCAAGATCGCTAACTGAGCGGCCTTCCTCCTTGGCGCGCTTCTGGGCCGCGCGATAGAGGTCTGGAGTCGTGCGGAAGCTCAATCGTGGGGAGGCTCCGGCGCCAGCCAGCGAAGGGCGGCCTACTCGGCGGCGCTTTGCCTTGGAGAGATCGTAGCCGCACTCGGCCTCGGCGGTGAGGACGTCGGCGATCTCGGGCGTGATCTCCGTTCCCGCCTTCGTCTTTGGATTCTTACGAGTCGCCTTTCTTACCTTCGCCATTTTTTTGCCTACTCGTACTGCTTCCGGTAGCGGTCGCGCAGCGCGTGGATCACAGGAAGACGTCATCCTCGAGCTTGACCAATTCTGTCTGACAATATTAGCTCCGCAACGAACGCCAACCAGCCATCCTTGATTTCAGCCACTTCTCGTCAAAAGTGGCTGAAACCCTGCATATCGGTGCATATCCGTTCGCATCTGGCGTTGATCAGACCAGGTAGGCGAATCACAAAGGCGCTGGAAATCAGCGCTTTTCAGGCACTTCCATCCGGCGCGACCGACTTGGATCGCACCCAGGAGGTCGCCGGTTCGAGTCCGGCTAGCTCCATCTGCAGCAATCCCTGCACATCGGCGATTCAGCCGTCGTCAATCGCCACGCATCGCCGCATATCGGCCCCATTTTTCAGGCACTAACGTCAATTAGTGCCTGAAATGTGGCGATGCCCCTGGATGTGCGTCAATTAGGAGACCGATCTGGTCGAGCAACGGGCGAGATCGGCTGTGCCCGGTAGAATTGATGTCGTGATCAATCGCGCTCAGATTGCCGCCAACGTTGCCGGGTCGTTGCGCTTGGAGGGACTTGAGCCCACCGGGCCGGTTCGCGAGCTTGCCGACCTCTGGGTCCGGGGGGACGCCACGGATGCCGATCTGCGCGAGGCGGAGCGCCGTCTGCTCGCGGGAGAGCCGCTTGAGGGATTGATCACCGCCGCAGCGATGAACGGCGTGTCGCAGCGCGTGTGAGCGACGACCCGTACGTCTACCCCGATACCGATGTCCTGCGGAACATCCCGGGCATCCGCGGCGGCGAAGAGCTGCCGCAGTTGCAGATCGCGCGGTCCACATAAGAGAAACGGCCCCGCCGCCCTAAGATGGGCGACGAGGCCGTGAGGTCTCGAACCAGATGGGGTCAGGAGGCGGCGGCAGCCAATATCCACGTCGCCACCTCCGGCTCCATCATGTATTTGACCTCGCTTTTCTCTTCGGGCTCCCAGTCGAGCTTCCAGGGAGTCGCGCCCCCGTAACGATGTTTCGAGCGGCGGCCGAACGCCCCGAAAACCCCGGCCATCCCTTTCCGCCCCGTCGGGACCTCCAGCTCGTCCGCAAGCTCGCCCGTGTAGAACCACTTGCCAGCGTTCTCGGCGAGGAACAGAAGCAGGCGGCGGTGCCGCTTTTCGCTGTCCTTGTACATCCGAACAACGAGCTCCTCATTGAGCGGGTGCGCAGGGATGAGCGGCTCCTCCTGGATCGGCGCCGAGGAGAACGTCCCGGCATCGAGTTCTGCCAGGAGCGCATAGACCCGGGGGACATGCTCCTCCGGTACTGGTACCTGAATGTAATTACTCATGCTTCATCTCCTCCTTAGGCGTAGCTGAATTGTGCCTCGGGCAGGTTAAGCATTATTTAGCGGCTTGTCAAGTACCTCGGGTAGTTCAGGCAGTCCCAAGGTGCGTCAAGCAGTCCAAGGCACCTTGCCGCAATCCGCGGCCAAGCGTTTCTTAGAGTCTCGTATGACGAATAGCCTGGCACCCGCGGCAGCCCGCCAGCACTGACGGCTAGGCCGTTCGAGGAGAGCCCCTTGCGCCGGTTCGCTGCGTACCCTCAGGCCGCATGCTAGGCGAGCTATCGCAGGTGCTGGACAAGGCCGTTGCCAGCCTCTCATCGACGCCCTCCTACGAGCGCGGCCTGGCCTATCTCGAAGCGGGAAGGGTGGGGCCGCTGCGGGCGAGCGCCGGGCGAGTCGGCGCCACGGTCCAAGGCTCCGAGGACTACCTGGTCGAGCTTCGCGCCAAGGGTGAGAAGCTTCGCTTCTCGTGCTCTTGTCCGGTCGGGCGCGAGGACGCCTTTTGCAAGCACTGCGTCGCGGTCGCCCTCGCCTGGCTGCGCCAGAATGGCGACCCCGCGCCGACGCTCGATGACGCCCGTGCCCATCTCGACACGCTTCCCCAGAGCGAGCTGGTCGAGCTCCTGATCGATCACGCCCACGACGACGAGGCGCTCGCCCGCAAATTGTTGCTGGGCGCCGCGACGCCGGCGAGTGCCAAAGCGGATGTCGCGTCCCTCCATGCGCTGATCGAGCAGGCCTTCGCCCACCGGGAATTCGTCCCCTACCGCGAGGTCTGGGGGTACGTCCGCGGCATCGAGGACGCGATCGATGTGCTCGAAGACCAACTCGAGCAGGGCGACGGCGGCAATGTCGTCGACCTCGCCGAGCACGCCCTCAAACTCGCCGAAGGCGCGCTTGATCACGTCGACGATTCCGGCGGCCAGATGGGCGACGCGATCACGCGCCTTGAGGAGCTGCACTTCGACGCCTGCAGCCGGGCGAGACCGGACCCGACAGCGCTCGCCGAGCGCCTCTTCGCCTGGGAGCTCGACGGCCCCTGGGACGTGTTCGACCAAGCCGTCATCCGCTACGCCGAGGTGCTCGGGGACACCGGCCTCGCGCGCTACCACGAGCTGGCCGAGAAGGAGTGGGCAGAAGTGCCGAAGCTCGAACCCGGCGAGAACGCGAGGGAGCGATACCGCACGCGCTTCCGGATCACGCGGATCATGCAGGCCCTCGCGCAGCACTCCGGAAACCTCGCCGATCTGATCGCCGTGGAAGAACGGGACCTCTCGATCGGCTATCGCTTCCTTCAGATCGCCGAGCTGTGCCGGGAGCGCGGCGAAGACGACATAGCCCTTGAGTGGGCCGAGCGCGGGATGGCGGCATTCGCCGAGGAGCCCGACCCGCGCCTGCGCGCCTTCCTCATCGAGGAGTACCGCCGGCGCGGGCGCAACGCGGAGGCGCTCGAGCACTCCGTCCAAGCGTTCAACACCCGACCGACGCTCGAGAGCTACCGAGAGCTCGCGACCGACGCGAAGGCGCTGGGGGAGTGCGATGAGCGGCGCCGCTGGGCGCTCTCGCTGCTCGGCCGTCCGGAGCCGGACCCGCCGGGCGCCATGCGGCACCCCTCGCTACGCGGCCGCGGCTGCTCGGAGCTCGTGCGGGTGCTGATCTGGGAGGGCGATGCGGATGCCGCCTGGCAAACCGCGAACGAGGGTGGCTGCAGCCCCGACCTATGGCTGAAGCTGGCCGACCTGAGGCGCGGCGAGCATCCCGAGGACGCGATCGGCGTCTACCGTCGCCACGTCGAGGACGTGATCGCGGGCAAGGACAAGCGCGCCTACGCGGAGGCGGTGCGACTAATCGACGAGACGATGCGGACGCTGTACGCGGAGACCGGTCGTCCCGAGGACTTCGACGCCTACGTCGAGGAGGTCCGCACCGCCCACAAGCCCAAGCGCAACCTGATGAAGCTGATGGCCGGGCTTGACTCTGCGCGCGCGGCTTGAGTTGACCTGCTCAATCGAAAGCCGAGAGAAACGTCCGTAGCTCATTGTTCATCGCGGGCGGCTCGCTCGGATCCTCGCAACAAGGCGGCTTCGCCGAGCGGCGCCGGCCGACAGTTGCGAGGCCCGGCAGCGCCTCGGCGAGGTCGGCTGCGGGATTGTGTTTGCGGTCATGTTTGTCGAGAGCGAAGATCACGATGCGCTCTTCGTCGGGGAACGCTGTGAACATGCGCCACGCATAGGCGAGATGACGGCAGCAGAGCGGATAGTCCTCGCCGCCGGCCGCGACCAGCCGGTAGCCGCCGGCCCCACATCCTTCTCCGCGCAGCGCGTCCCGCGCTGCCTCGTAGGAGCGCTTCTCGCGAGCCGACATCCTTCGAAGCGCCGCCGTGACCTGCGGCGTCCGGAGGACCTCGTAGGGCATCAGGCGGGTTCGAGCTGGCCGCGCTTGAGCTGGGCGAGTCCCTTGCGCAGGGCATCGCTCCCGCGCGCGTCGCGGTCGTGCAGGTGATCGACGAGAGCCTGGAGCCAGTCGCGGTCCTGGCCGCGCTTGCGCAGCTCGTCGAGCGCATGGCTGACCCGGTGCAGGCTCTCGGGCTCGATCTGCATCGGCCTTGCCTGTGGCACCGTCTTCAGCGCTCCTCGCTTGACCCAGCTGCGGATCGTCGGCTCGGATAGGCCGAGTCGCTGGCTGGCGGTGGCGACGCTCACACCCGGGGTGTGCTTGACCGAGATCAGGACCTCCTGGGCCTCGTCGAGCGCATCGATCGCGGCATCGGCACGGCCGTTCTCGATCGCCTCGCGCGCATCGACGAGCGTGTAGAGGGCCTCGGTTACGAGCTGTGCGTCACGCTTTCCCATCACCCCAAGCCTAGCGCAAGCCTGCGAAAATATGCCTGATTCTCGAAAGTTCCATCTCACCGGATTTCAGGCACTCAAGCCCGTGAGTGCCTGAATCGCCGACGTATCGGCACATATCCCCGCACATCGGACAAGGTCGGCTCTTGTGGCGACCGCCACGAATCCCCTGGACATAGGCAGTTTTCGGCGCTCAGATTTCAGCCAGAGTCGGTGGATCGCACCCAGGAGGTCGGCGGTTCGAGTCCGCCTAGCTCCATCACCAGAAGCCCCTGCACAGCGGGGGCTTCTGCTTTTTGGGGGCACTCCAACTGGCCCTGAAATCGCGCTCCATTTCACCCACTAGTGGGTGAAATCGCCTCGATGCGAACGGATTAGCAGCGATTACCTCCGATTCCGCCTCGCTTTTCGGCGGCGGCGGAGCTACGGTCGCCAGCGCCAAGACATAAGTGGCCCCGGCGGCGCGCAAACGCCCCGGGGCCTGGCACCGAAGCCGATGACTTCGATGCAACCAGAAACGGTACTGCCGTTGCCCCCACCGGGGCAGCATCGGGACCGGCTTCGGTGCCCTACCGAGAGGAGGGCGCCAGTGCCCGGCACGACCACCACCACGATCAGCAGCGAGCAGCGCCTCGGCATCTACACCGTCGTCGCCAACCACCTCGGTGGTCTGAGTGACGTCTGGGTCGAAATGATGCGAGAGAACTACGCGAAGGCCGAGGAGCTGAGCGAGGAGTTCGTTGACGACGTGCTGATGCTGCGGGACATCGGCTGGCGCCCCGACGACCCCCGCGAGTCCTTCGACCTGACGATGCCTCGCGAGGACCTGATGGAACTTCTCAACCGCCTGCGCGGGGAAGCCGAAATCCTCCTCAACGAATCGCCGAGCGAACGAAAGTCGCGGGAGGAAGACGAGGACACCAACCGGCGCATCCGGCTCGGCGCGAAGGCCTGCGAAGCCAAGCTCGATGAGCTCGATCCGCGCCCGGAGGCCGAGCGAGCATGACCGCCGCCACCCTCACGATCACCCGACACGACCGGGACGTGCTTTTCGATCTTCTCCGCCGTCGCGAGATTCGCTTCGGCTACAGCCCGGCCGAGCTGGCTCGAAGTGAGGGCATCACCTGTCAGCAGCTCTGCCGGGATATCGAGGAGGAGAGGCGGCTGAGAAAAGACCTCGCCGAGCCAGAGACGTTTGACCTGACGATGTCGCAGGAGAGTCTCGCGACGACGCTCAAGCGGCTTCACGATGACGCCGAACGCGCTCGCGAGGAAGATCCTCATCGCCTGGAGCCGCGCGAGCTTCCCGAGGTGCGCCGTAGTCGCCTGGCGAGCGGCGCCTACATCTGCAACTCGCTCGTGGAACGCCTCGACTCGCTGGCGGGAGAGAGCGCATGACCCTCACGATCAGCCGCGAGGAGCGCGATGTTCTCCACGGCCTCCTGTGCCGGCGGCTCTTCATCTTGGGGATGGAGCCGATCGAGCTGGCACGCAAGGAAAGCGTCGCCGTCGAGGAGGTCGCTGAGAGCTTCGGCGAAGACCTGCGGCTGATGAATGACCTCGGCTGGGAGTTCGAGGGAACCAGTAGCTCCGTCGAGCTGACCATGCCGGCAGACAGCCTTGCGAAAACGGTGAAGCGGCTCCGCCGCGATGCACGGCGTGCCCCCTGCGAAAGCCGCCATGAGCGGGAGCCGGACGAAACCGATGACGAGCGTTGGCGCCGGTTCCGCGAGGGAGTCGAGGTGTGCGAGGCGCTGCTGCAGCGGCTCGATTCCCCGCCGGAGCCTGACGATGGGCCGCAACCGATCAGCGGGGTCTCGCCTGAGCAAGCGGCGCAGCACGAGCTGGGTCCATACACGCCCGTCACCGACGGGTTCGTACTGTCAGCCGTCGAGCGCGCCGTACTTCACGAGCAAGAAGACTCCGCCTTGACCTCCGCCGTCGTCGCCCACCTTGGATTTGAGTGGGGTCCGCCTACCAACCAGTTCCTCTTCCCGCGACTTGAGGAGCTGCAGCACGCCGGCTTGCTGACCAACACGCCGAGGCGAGAAGAGCCGTTTTGGAGCTTGACCACGGTCGGCCGGGAACGATTGGACCATGACCGAGAGGCGGGTGAGGTCGGTGATCTGCCCGAGTCTCCCCAGCACCGGGCCTGGCGGCACGCCCGCGTTGAGGCGGCTGTACGGATCGACCAGTTCCGCGGAGAGCAAACCCAGGCTTTGGAAGCGGCCTACGAGCTGACCTACCGCCACCAGCCGTCGATGTCGGCGGAGTGGTTCCTGGTGGCCGAGCGGCTTCGGTGGACCACTTGGCGGATGGCTTCCGCCATCTACTGCCTATACGAGTGGCCCGAGCCCGCTGACGAGTTTCCCGACGTCGATCAGAACCCAGGGCCGAGACCTGGCCGTCGCGCGATCTCAGCTTGGGGCAAAGCGCCATACGAGAGCTAGGAGGACACCATGAGCAAGGGAAAACCCGTCGACCAGCAGATCATCGACTTCCTGAAAGAGAAGGGAACCGGGACGGTCGATGAGATCTGCGCCGCGTTGAAGATCGGCCGCACCAGCGCACGCAAATACCTGGCCGGCCTCACGGTCGACAAGAAGGTCCACCGCGAGCCGGGTGGGCGAGACGGACGCCGGAAGCTGCCGGACATCTTCTCGCTGCCGGGAAGGAAACGGCGCGGCAAGTCAGCCAATGCGAGACCACGGCGGTCCAGCAACGGACGCCTCAGCCCAGGTGAGCTCGACAAGCACGTACTCGCCTACATGCGGCGACACAAGAAGTCGGCTCCGCACACGCCGAGCGCCGTCGCGAAGGCGATCGAGCGCTCGGCGGGGGCGGTGGCCAACTGCCTCGGCCGCCTGGAGCAAGCGAAGGAGGTGCGCCTGGCCAAACCCAAGCCGCGCCAATACGAGCTGACGGAGACAGCCAAGCGATGACGGGTCACGCCCGTAGCAGTCGAGGCGCCATGCGCCTGCCTGACAACGGGAGTAGCGAGTCCTCGGGGGCCGGGGCCGTCGCAGGGAGTAGGCGGGGAGGCTCAGAGCTGGGAATCTCCGCTTGCTGCCCTGGCCCCCGAGGACTCGCGCCCGTGGGGGCGTGGGCGCGATGAGCGGGTGGAGATGTCGGCCGGGGCGAGGGCCCACCGCAGGAGTCCCTTTCCCCGAGCCGACGCCACCCGGCCTCAACTACTCGGTCGTCACAGGAACCGTGCTCGGCGAGCCTCGGTCTGCCGGTGGTCCCCTCGGTAATCGGGCGCTGCTTGTCCCTTTGGAGTTCCCCGTCCGGCATCCCGACAAGCCGCATGAGTTGTTGACGCTGGCACGCTGCGAGGTCGAAGTCTCCGAGGCGCTGGCCGAGCGGAGCCTGTCCAGGCTGGAAGTCGGCGGGCAGGCGCTCGCCGGCGGGCAGCTCAGCGCCAGGATGGATTCCTCGCGCGGCGTGATCGTCGCGACCATCATCCATCCCGGCGAGCCTGACGACTTGCCGCCCGATCTCCTCATCCCGGGTGGTTAGGCGTATGCCGGAGACCCGCCGTCTACACAAGCGGTGCTAAGTCCTGCCCAGCAGCGCTGCGAGAAATGCGGCAGGGAGTCGATCTACCTTGCGCTGGATGAGGGTTCATCGATCTGCGAGGACTGTCGCCCGGAAACCGGGGCCGGTAGTCGGCTCGTAGAGCGGCTCGCAGTGAACCTTCGCCGGCTGTGTCTCGGCGCCGGGATGAAGCGGGACGAGCTAGAACGCCGAGCGGGGATGGCGAGTGGGGGTCGGGTCGCAAGCTATGAAGGCGATGATGCCGAGGAACCAAACCTCTCCACGGCGCTGAGACTCGCCCATTCGCTCGGCGTATCGATTGACCAGCTCACCGAAGGCATCTACTGGACGCCGGGTCAGGTCTTGAGGGGGAAAGACGAGGCGCCGGCAGAACGCCTGGCCGGTTTCTTCGAGGTCTTGCCCGGCAATGTGCCGATCTTCGAGCCCCGGGCGCAGCGGAAAACGGTCAGCGGCCCCGAGGGCGTGGCGCGGATCTTCGGCGCGAACCTACGCGACGCGCGGGAGCGACGACACCTAACTCAGCGGGCGCTCGCCAGCGCCACCGGGTTGAGCCGATCCGGAGTAATCCTCATCGAGGCGGGCACCCACGAGACCACCATCGAGGCTCTGTTCGAGTTCTCGCGAACCCTGGAATCCCCGCCCGAGCTCCTCCTAGACGGGATCGACTGGAGGCCGCCAGCCGCCGACCGCCAACCACCGGCCTCAAGCGGTGAAGCAAGCCGACCCGCCGGCAGTCTCGATGACGGAATCCGCCGTCTGTGGGCGGAGGGCGTGAAGACCCGCGAGATCGCGGCGAGGCTCGGAACGTCGGCGGGGAACGTATCGGCAACCGTTCACAGGCTCCGCGAGCGGGGCGAGCGGGTCAGCTATCGACGGCCACCCACCAGAGCAATTCATTCACGGGCGCGCGCTCGACGGGAGGCATGCGGAGGGATCGTTCGCGACCTGCCCTCAGCCGAACCGATCGTGGTCGAGACGGCCGAGCCCCGTCCACCGGCATCGAGCAAGGCGATCGTGACCCACCTCGGAGCCAACATTGCCCGGTATCGCAAGAGAGCCGGGTTGACTTTCAGGGCGTTGGCCGAAGCGACGGAGATCAACTACAGCCCGCTCTGCCGCCTGGAGAGGGCAAGGTCGGGGATCCCCCAGCCGGCCTTCGTCCTGAAGCTCGCCGGAAGCCTCAACGTGAGGTGCGGCCTCATCACCGAGGGCGTGAAATGGGATGTGGCATCACAGTCCTTTCGGATCGAGGAGACGGTAAAGCCCCCACCTCCGCTGGCGCAGCTGGGGCTGAATGCGATGCGGGCCAGGTATCGCAGCAACCGATCCCAACAGTCCGTTGCGGATCGAGCATCGCTTAGGCGAGAGGACGTCGCCGACCTTGAGCGCGGCAGTAGGAACTTCCGTCTGTCGACTGTCATAAGGCTGGCCGGCGCCTTGGAGATCAGCATGGATGAGCTCTTCGCCGAGGTGAGCACCTGGCATGTTCGTCCGCTCGCGCCGCCCGAGTTTGCCCCCGGCCAGCGACCGAGCAAGGTTGAGCGCGACCGTCTGCTGATCCGTCTTTGGAATGAAGGACGACCCGAAACGGAGATAGCCGATGCGTTGGGCCTGAGTAGAAACGCCGTCGCTCCGTACGTCCGCGAACTTCGCAACGCGGGAGAGGACCTGCCATATCGCCGGCCACCCCGCAGTGCGATCGAGGCAGCAGCCCGACGTCGCCGGGCTCACGCCGGCCCCGCTCGAACCCGGGTCGCTCGACGGCCGGGATCACCGTAGGGGCGACGGGAGCCGCCGACAGCCGATGGAGGGGCGCACTAGGCCAACTACCCTCGACAAGGCGACGATTCCGGCGACGTTGCCGCACACAGGCTCGGATTTCGCCGGGCCTGGGCTGAACCCCGAATGCCTGCCTTAACTCTCCTCGCGGGCGATGCGTTCCAGCGCCCACAGCAGCGCATCGCCGACAGCGGTGGTGCGCCGACCGTCGCTGGCGACCCACTCCTCCCCGTCAGGTCGCACGCCCCCACGCTCCATCAACGAGCGAAGCAATCCTGGCTCGACGGGCGCCATCGCGAATGCCGAGGCGACCTCGACCGAGGTGCGAGCGCCCGTCCCCGCCTGCCCGCTTGGGCGTAGCTCGGCCGGATCGAGGCGCGGCACACCTAGCCAGTCCGCGACGGCTCGCTCCGAGTGCGGGCCGGTCAGCAGGATGCGACCCTCGCGAAGGTCGAAGGTGCCGACGACGACCAGCGCATCACGCGGTACGACCTGCATCGCGGTCGTTGGGTATTCCTCGACCATCCGCCCGGCCGCGTGGCTGGCCCGGTCGGCGAGAGTCCGTACGTTCCGCTGGTCGTAGATCGCACCCTCGAAGTAGATCCGCACCTTGTCCGAGCCGGGCTGCGGCTGGCCGACTATGGCCGAGCCTCGGACGATGCTCGCAGTCGCGGGGTCGCTCCCGTTCGGGAGGTAGACGATGATCTCCTTCACGGCGCCCACCTAGACCTCGCCGTTGACTTCGCGGGCCTCGGCGATCAGCTCGTCGGCCACCGCCTGCCAGTCCTGACTGGTTGCCGCGCGCAAAACCTCGTCAACGTAGGAGGGGAGGTTCTCCGCCACGACTGAAGGATGAAGGCGGCCGGCGACGACGTGCTCGAAGAGGAGATCGTTGACGCTGTCGGCGACCGCATCGTCCTCCAACGTGCGCTTCAGGAAAGCGCGCAGGAGTGCGACGTCGATCCGGTCACCTCGGCCGGTGATGCGGTACTCGGGGACGGCCCGAGCGGACTCGTCTCGCTGGCGGGCTCTCCGCCTGCCGCATCTGCGAAGCCCGGTGAGAACGCTATTCCTCACGAAGCACCACCCCCCGCCTGCGGGCGATCTCCTCAGCCTGAGAGAGAGTCACCCATCGTTCGTTCTCCTTGCCGCAGCGCCGGCATCGCTCGCCCGGCTCGCAGTCCGGCTCCTGGCATTCGCATTCCTCGCGCGGTCCGCCCATGAGTGCTGCCACGCCGGTCAATTCCTCATCTGCCTTCGTGACGAAGGAGACCGGCCCGATCGGCTCGCCGCCGTCGGTGGTGCCCTCGTCCTTGAAGGCGATGTAGGACAGGTCGCTGTGCTCATCGCTCATCGCTCGCACCTCCTAGTGCTGATTCGAAGACACGCGCGCCGACCTCGCAGGGGTCGCAGACCTCATAGGCCCGCTCCATGAGTCGGTCGAGGCGCTTGGCGTCCTCGACGCTGAAGCAGGCAGCGCCCGTATCCAGGTGAACCATCTGCCCGAAGCTCTCCTCCGGGTGAAAGTTGAGCCCTGCCCCGAGCAGGGCGCGAAACCACTCTTCGACGGCGGCCTCGTCGGCAAGCTCGCGAGGTGCCAGCCGGTCGTCGATCGTCACGGTCATCGCGCGCCTCCTTCGGAATCGGAGTCCGTGGTGGTCGCGACGGACCACCGACTGCTCGGGTCCGCCCAGGCCGGAGCCCAGCGGCAGAAGAGGTAGCGCGCCAGCGGGCTCTTGTATTCGTGGTGGCGCACGGCGTAGTGCCAGTGGCCCATGAGCCACGACAGCGCGCCGATCCCAATCGGCAACAGCGCTCCGAGGTGGGCGTGGTGCGCCATGCTGAGGATCCCGCCGAAGAAGAGCAGCAGGCCGCCGAGGCGCAGCGCGATCCCTCCGAAGACCAAGAACAGGATCAGCCCGAAGATCAGGCAGAGCGCGTAGTCGATGGGCGTCATCGGACTCAGCCCCCCTGAAGGAAGGCGCCGCAGACGCCGCACTCCCAGCCGTGGCCGAGCGGCCCGTCGCTTTCGTACGGAACCGGGCTCTCCCAGCAGTCGTAGGGCGGTGGCTCAGTGCCGGACTCGGCGAGCGCTTCCTCGGTCGCACCGGCCTGCACCGGAGGCTCTGGCGTCGAGATCACTCGGACCGCGATGCCGTCGCCGGCGTTGGGGCAGATTGCTTGGCCGCAAGTCTCGCCCCGCTCGAGCTGCGTGTTCGTGCAGCCGCAGATCGGTATGTCTTCGACAATCGCTCCGTTGGGCAGTTCGCGTCGGTTCATGGCGCTACCTCCATTGGTCTGTTGAGCGGCCTCGGCTCTCATGCCGCGACCGCCTCACGCTCAACTTCTCTCGGTTGGCGGGCAGCTCGCCGACGAGGGGTCGGCGTCTCCGCCCGCTGCAGTCTCTGGCGACCCGCTCGCGCAATCGCCCATACGCCTCGTGGCGAGTCGGACTTCAGGCACTTGGCCTGGATGAGATTCGAGCGGGCCTTGTCGAAGCGGGTTTCCCAGCGCGCTTCCCCTGACGGGAGCTTCTCGCGGTCGAGCTCGGTCAGGGAGCCGCCGACCTCCTCCAGCACCGCGATGCGGACCGCCCGCCGAGAGGCGCGGCCGTCCTGAGCGGCGAGGGCGCGGAGGATCGGAATCTCGTAGCCGGCGCAGTCGAGGTACGGGTACGGCTCCGGGGACGGCGGCGGCACGGCGACCACCCGCTCTCCGTTGACGAGTGCCTTCAACCGAGCCCGCTCGCCTGGCTCGCGGCTCATCATGTGCGCGTAGACCCGCAGGGTGAAGGCCGGGTCGGTATGGCCCAACTGCTTCATCACCGAGATCGGGTCCTCGCCCATCGCGATCAGCACGGAGGCAAAGGTGTGGCGCAGCTTGTGTGGCGTCAGCCCCTTGGGCAGGGGCACCCGCCCTCGCCCTTCGAGTAGCTCGTCGGCGCGCTCGAAGACGGCCGCCAAGACTCGGTTGCGCAGGTTCTCCTTGTCGCGGCGGCCGCCGGTTCCGGTCGGAAAGACGAGGTCGTCCGGGCCGCTTCGGAAGGCCGACGCCTTGTGGGCGGCGAGGATGTCCCGAAGGATCGGCAGCATCCTGATCTCCCGCAGGCCGGCCTGAGTCTTGGAGCGCCCGATGAAGAGACGGCCGCTGGCGAGGTCGACGTCGCGCCAGAGCATGCTGCCGACCTCGAACGCGCGCGGCCCGGCGAAGACGAAGGTGGCGACGATCGCGCGCCGCTCGGTGAGCGTGTACCGGATATCGCGGTCAAGCTCTTCTGCGGCGTCGAGGAGGGCTTCGATCTGCTCGGCCGTGTTGAGGTGGACCGGCAGCTTGGGCGGCTCCTTGAGGCGACGGCGCTTCCCCGCCGCCACGTTCTCGGGGACGAGCTTGTATTCGAGGGCGACGGAGAGGACGAACTGCAGAACGTCGATCGTCTTGTTGATCGAGGTCGCCGAGAGCGGGCGCAGGATCTGGTCCCGTTCGTCTCGCAGTGGCTTTCGCCGCTCGATCGCCCTGCGCCGCGCATCGGCCTCCTGCACCTTGAAGTGGCGGTAGGCATCGACGGCCTGGACGTCGATGTCGAGGAGCGGCCAGTCACCGAAGTAAGGGAGCAGGTGCCGCAGCCCCCATTCCTCGTAGGCATGGTGGTTCTCGCTGACCTGACCCTCGCGCGAGGCGATGAGCTGGCGGGCGAACGGGCCGAAGATCGGCGCTTCGCCCTCGTCGTCGGTCGCAGCGGCACTGCGCTTTTTCTTCTTCTTGGGAGAGACCCAGATGCCGCGCCGGACGTCGGCGAGGATGTTTTCAAGCTCCTCCTCCGCCCGCTCGTAAGTCCAGCCGTCGCGTTCGTAGCCGAGCGTCAGGTATTCGCGCTCGCCGTAGGCCCAGAATCGGATCGCGTAACCGCGTCCGCTCTTCCAGTCGCGCTCTAGGACTTCGCCCTTCTTCCTGCTGGCCACTGACCGCCCTCCTCGCGTTCCGGCGGCGAGCGGAGGGTCGGCAGCGAGAAGGCCTGGCGGGGCTAGGCTTCTCATTGCGTCGAAGGTCCTCCTTCGGCGCCGGGCCGGGGGGCGTTTCCGCGCCGCCCCGGCCGCTTATTTCCTTGCCGACCGACCATAGCTCTGCCGTGCGTGGAAAGCGAGTCAGGGCGACAATCGCTGCTACTCGGGGACAATCGGTGCATATCGAGCGGTCGGCGGCCGCGACCCCCTTGCGACTCGCCGAGGCGTTCGGCGACCTCGTCGGGATCGAAGCGAAGGCGCGGACGGCGGCCGGTCCCGATCCGCCGGGCGCCCAGCCGTTCGGCGTGCTTGTAGACCCAGCGCCGGCTCATCCCCCACCGCTCAGAGACCTCCTCGGCGGAGATCAATCGCCTCTTGGTCGGCTGAGCCTCTCCGTCCTTCAACAGCTCCGCCAGCCGACGCGCGATCGCGTCGACCGATTCGGGGGCGAGTCGAACCTCGCCGGCCTCGGCCAGCGGCTCGCCGCTCACCGCGGCCTCCCTAAAGGGCCGCGGCTCACCTTCGGCCTGCCGGGGCTCTGACTCGCATGGTGAGCGATTCGCGCCGCCGCGATCTCCATGTAGGCGGGCTCCAGCTCGATCCCGACGAAGTGGCGGCCCTCCAGCGCCGCCGCCGCACCCGTCGTGCCCGAGCCGACGGTCGGGTCGAGCACGAGGCCGCCGGGCGGGCAGAGCAGCCTAACCAGCCACCGCATCAGCGCGAGCGGCTTGACGGTCGGGTGCGGGTTGCGGGCTTCCGCCGCCTTTTTGCCGCCCTGGGCGTTCGGGAAGAGGTCGAGCGCCCGCGCCGGCAGTCGCTCGCAGCCGGCGTCACGCTCCGCTCGGCTCGCCTTCGGGCAGTAGAGGAATCGACTCGGCGCGAGCCGTGAGCGACCTTCCTCCGCGCAGGAGTCGGCGGCGGCGACGGGGCAGCCCCCAGCGCAGCGTTCCTCGTCGCAGCCGGGATCGTGGCCGAGGATCACGTTGGCCGGGTGGCGGTCCTCGACCCGGCAGGCCTCGGCGTTCAGAGCGCCCGTCCCGTGGCGGGAGATCGTCTCCTCGGTCGTCCCGTCGAGCTCGCGGCGGGCCAACACGATCGGCTCGAAGGCGGGCTTCAGCGTCGTCGACCGCCCGCCGGGGTAGTGCCGCGACTTCGACATGCCCTCGGCGTAGAGCCACATCAGCGTGTCGCGGACCTCCAGGCCGGCATCCTCGACACCGCAGGCGAGCCGGTGGTAGGTGCGGGGCGAACCGAAGGCGGCGAGGAAGGCGCCCGGCTTCATCACCCGCCGGCACTCGGTCGCCCAGATGCGACACCAGGCCTCGAACGCCTCGTTCGGATTGAGTCGGTCGTGCCCGGCCTGCGCCGCTGCCTCGCGGATCGCGGAGGAGTCCCAGCGCTCGTGCTGGAAGCCGATCCCGTAGGGCGGGTCGGTGACGATCGCGTCGACGCTTTCGGGCTCCAGCTTGCCCAGCTCCTCAAGGCAGTCGCCTTCGAGCAGCCTCACGCCGCTCCGCGAGCTCGCCGCCCGACTGCAGCTCCGCCGGGGCGCCCGCCGACTTGCTTTCGCCGCCCGGCTCATCCAGGCTCCTTCCTCCGCTCGACCGGGCTCCCGAGCCAATCGACGGGCCGACCTGGATCGCGCACGTCGCGGAAGACGGGCGCGTAGGGCCCCTCGGCCCTCAGATCCTCCAGCAGGCAGATCGAGATCGCCACCTCGGGCGTGCGGGAGAGCAGCGGGTCGCTTGCCAGGAGCACGCTCGCGGTGGAGCGGCGGCGCGAGAGCGCCCGCCGCGGGGCGCCGGTGAGGACACAATGGAGCTTCGGGAAGACGGGGTAGCTCGCCCGCCACAGCGGCTCGCCCCCTTTAGTCCCCCTCGCCCGATACAGCTCCGCGTAGCGGGCCAGCTCGCGGGCGAGGCGGTCGACCGAGAGCGTTGCGCGATCCAACTCGAGGAAGCGCTGCTCGATCGCGATCTCCTCGCCGTCCTTCCGCAGGTAGGTGAAGACGGCGTCGGCGACGAGCGAGCGCCTGCGTCGCCCGCGCCCGCGCGAGATCGGATGGAAGACCTCATGGCGCCAGGCAAGCGGACCGAAGTCGTCGTCGCGCTGCGCCGCGGCGCGCAGGAAGCAGATCGCCGCCTCGTTGACGGCGAGCGCGTGGGCCGCCAGGGGGCCGGCGGCCATTTGCACATCGCGGACTGGGGCCGGCCCCATGATCCGCTGATTAGCGGACTGTTCTTCGTCGCCCAGGCGATCGACGGCTTCGACCGCACGCGAGATCACCGGGCCGGCCGGCTACCGGAGTTCGTTACCGAGGCTGGGTTTGGCCGGGTGGAGCGCTACGGATGCTTTCGCACGGCATTCGGCAGCCTCGACCTACTGAGGGCAGGAATCGGTGAGACGAGGCCACCGGCTATAGGTTCAACGCCATGAGCGAGTCGGATTACGGGGAGGCAAGCCAACAGCAGTGGGGCGACTCAGCCAAGCGCTGGGCGCGCGCCGCAGAGGAAGAGGACACCGGCGCATCCGCGGACGCCGCCGCCTGGATGCTCAAGGCCGCCGACCTCCAATCAGGCGAGCGGGTCCTAGAGCTGGCTTGCGGTGCGGGACGGGTCGGCTTTCAGGCAGCGAGCCTGGTGGGACCTGACGGGATGGTTCTCTGTTCGGATTTCTCGGAGGCGATGGTGGAGGCCGTCGACGAGCGCATTGCCGGCCTTGGCATGACGAACGTCGAGACGAGGGTTCTAGATGCTCAGCACCTCGCCCTGGACGAAGGAGAGATCTTCGATCTCGTGCTCTGCCGCTTCGGCTACATGCTGATGGCCGATCCGCGGCAGGCGCTGAGGGAAAGTGGTCGAGCCCTTCGCCCCGATGGACGTCTCGTGCTTGCGGTCTGGGGTTTGGGCGAAAAGAACCCTTGGATCTCGACCATCTTCGACGCGGTGATGGCCCGGCTGAACGCACCGCCCCCAGAGCCAGGAACTCCAGGGCCGTTCTCGCTCGGCGCCCCGGCGGACCTGCAGGAGCTGCTGGAGCGAGCCGGGCTGGTGGAAGTAGGCGTCGCCGAGATCGAGACGGAGCAGACATACGAATCGCTCGAGGCATGGTGGGAGAACCTCCGCGAGGTCAGCGGGCCGCTGGCGGCCCTCTTGGCTGCGCTTCCCGACGCCGACCTGGAAGCCATCCGCGCCGCGGCGGTCTCAGGAGCGCAGGACTTCGTGGCAGATGACGGCAGCGTCGTCTTCCCGGCCGCAGTCATCAGCGCAAAGGCACGGAAGCCGTCCTAGCAGGGGCCCCCTGGATCAGATACGCATTGCCGGCTAGTGGTCATGGCCGCGCACCGTGCGCCACGAAGCCCAGGTGATTCGGAGAATGACCGCGGTGATGGCGAGGCCGATGAGGGGATCGGCGATCGGCACGCCGAGAGCGACGACTGCGGCGCTTGCCACGACAGCCAGGCTGACGTAGGAGTCGGCGCGGGCGTGATTGCCATCCGCGATCAGCGCCGGGCTGTCGAGGCGGCGGCCGGCGCGGGTACGGATGATCGCGGCGATCCAGTTGCCGGCGAAGCCAACGATCCCGGCCCCGAGCCAAGGCGAGGAGATGCGTCGGGGTCTCGGGATGGATGAGGCGCAGGACCGCCTCATAGCCGGCGACGCAAGCCGAGACGAAGATCGCGGCGACGACGAACAACCCGGCGATCCGCTCAGCGCGGACCGAGCGCAAAAGGAAGGCGACGCCCAGCGGGAGCGCCGTGGCCGCATCGCCGAAGTTGTGGATCAGGTCGGCGAGCAGGGCGATGCTGCCGCTGGAGAGGAAGATCGCGACCTGGGCGAGAGCGGTGATTCCGAGCACCGCCAGCGAGAAACCAACCGCCTTCAATCCCTCGCGGGAGCGTTTGATGCTCTCGTCAATCAGGCCGTGGGAGTGCCCGTGATCGTGACGGTGGTGCGATGGCACCTCAGCCAGATGCCCGTGGGGACCTGAGTGCGGATGGGCGTGGGTCCGGTCGCCGTGGCGATGCAGATCGCCGCTAAGCGGTTCGTAGGGAAGTGCGTGTTCGGCCATCCCAATGAGGCTAACCGGCCGGATGCCGGCGATCGCCGGAACGTCCCGGTCGAAGCGCCACCGTCGATGCATCGACGGTCCAGGGGTATGGGCAGGGGTCGGGTTATCGAGGCGCGTACATAATCACCGCAATTCCAACGAGACAGATCGCGGCGCCGAAGAGGTCATAACGGTCGGGCCTGAAGCTGTCGAAGGCGACCCCCCAGGCGATCGAGCCGACGATGAACACGCCGCCGTAGGCGGCCAACACACGCCCGAACTCGTTGCTCGGCTGGAAGGTGGCGACGACGCCGTAGAGGCCGAGCGCGAGGACGCCGAGGACGACGAGCAGCGGTCCCTTGTCGTCGCGCAGGCCGATCCAGACGAGGTAGGCGCCGCCAATCTCCGCGAGAGCGGCCGCGACGAACAGCGCGATTGACTTGCCGGTCACGGCCGGATCGTCGCAGTCCCCGCCGACACCGCTCGCCTATCCCAGGCGACGACTCAGCTCACCCGGCGCACGGCGAAGGCGCGCGTGCTCAGCATCCTGCCGCTCCCCTGCCCGGGCGGCGGCGCAGGATCAATGCCACCGCGACGGCGACGACGACGGCGCAGACGATCGCGGCCACCAGGCCAAGGGTTCTGCCGATAGTCGCGCCGGCCACTGCTCCGAGGATCACCGGCCCCGCGAAGCAGCAGAGCGCTGCGAGGAAAACGGCGCCAGCGCCCAGGATCGGCCCGCGGCCGGAGGCTTCCTCGGCGCCGCTCACTTGCCACCTCCCGCGAACGCGACGGCCAGCTCGTCAGCGACGGGCTGGCCGTCTTCGGGTGCGGCGAGCGTCAGGATCAGCACTCCCTCGTGCTCGACCAGCTCGAGGTCGAGGAACGAGCAGCACTCGGCCTCGGCGGCAACGATCTCCTCCAAGCGACGGCGAGTGGTCGGGTCCGAGCGAAAGCGCAGCGTGTGCTTCCCGTCCTCGGTGTCGCGGTTGATCAGGCTGGCGCCTACCTGGGCGATCTCACCGAGGCGCCGTTGCAGATCGTCGGCGCCGAGCGAGCAGGCGATCGGGGTGTCGTCAGTCATTTCGATTCCTCCGGTTTCAAGGGGCAGCTAGTGTTGACCCTGAACCCAGGTTTAGGTCAAGGAGAACCCGTGGCGACAGAAGAAGCAACGCTCAGCATCGGGCAGGTAGCCGAGAAGGCTGGCGTCAAAGTGTCGGCGATCCGGTTCTATGAACGCGAGGGCCTCCTACCGGAGGCCGAGCGCATCAGTGGGCAACGGCGCTATGACGAGATGGTGACCCAACGCCTCGGAACCATCGACGTCGCTAAGCAGGCCGGTTTCTCACTGGACGAGGTGCGCGTCCTCTTGACCTCGATCGACCAGGGCGCGCCGGCCCACGAGCAGCTACGGGCGCTCGCAAGCCGGAAGCTGCCCGAGGTAGACGCGCTGATCGAGCGAGCTCAGGCGATGCGCGATTGGCTGACGACCGCCAGCGAGTGCGGGTGCAAGACCTTGGATGGCTGCGCCCTGTTCGACGGCGACGCGGAGCCGCTGCAACTCGTCAGGGTTGGCGGGTCGGAAAACTAGACATCAGCCTCGGTAGCGCAGGAGCCGCCCGCGTCCGGCTCCTCCGTGCAGTCGGAGTCTGCTGGGCCGACCCCCACCCCGCCATCAGCCGTTGACGGCCTTCTTCAGTTCGGCTCCGGGGCTGAACTTCGCTGCCGTCTTCGCGGCGATCTGGATCGGCTCTCCGGTCTGCGGATTGCGGCCCTCCCGAGCTGGCCGGGCGACCGTCGAGAACTTGCCGAAGCCGGTGAATTTGACCTCGTTGCCAGCCGCGAGCTGGGCGGTGATCTCCTCGATCGTCGCCTCCACCGCGAGCTTCGCCTGGCTCGTCTCAAGCCCGGCCCGCGCGGCTACCTGCTTTGCCAGCTCATCCTTGGTCGTAATCGACATCTCGTCTCCTTGAAGTAGCGGGCGCAAGGCGGTCAGGCCCTGCTGTTCACGGCCTTTCTACAGGCCCGGGCGGAGCGACGGTGGTGGCCTATCGCTGTGGATGTGCAGGAATTGACCGCGGTTCTCGGGACGGCCGCATCTACCAAGACAGCAGTTGGAAGCCTGCATTGTCTAATTTGCGAGTCCATTTGTGAGATGGACCGTCCGTACCTCGACATACGCTGACCTAGTGAGCTCTGCTTCTGGGTCCTCCTCCGCCACAGACCCTCGTCAAGAGGCACTTCTAGCCGAGTATCGCTCGATGGCGACTAACGTGGCCGAGCAGCGCAACCGAGCAGAACGACTTCAGGAGCTGGCGGATGATGCGCGCGTCCAGGCCGAGGACCAGGAAGCCGCACTTCGCGACCTGGGCGAGCTTGTTGGGATCGACCCCCAGTTGCGCTTGGAGCAACTTGACGCTCGTCTTCGCGGACAACGCCTTCAGGAAATCGCTGTTCGGGTTCTGGCCGAGCGCCACCCCGACGGGGAGCCGATCCACTACAAGCAGTGGTATGCGCTCCTACGGGAGGCCGGCTACTCGATCGGGGGCAAGGACCCCCAGGCCACGTTCCTGTCGTCGATTAGCCGCTCGCCGCAGGTGCGTTCCGTCGGGCGACGCAGCGGCCTCTACGTGATCGCCGGCGGGAAGACCGGCGACGAAGACGCGAGCGCCAGCTCGGTCGCCGCATAGAGACACCGACCGCTCACAGGCGCCGCTGGCCCGCGCTACTCGACCCGATGGCACCGCCTGCCTTGTGACGACTCTCGCTGCGTTGAGCGAGGCTGCCTGTAGATACAGCAACTACACGTCTGGTCCCCTCACTACATTTCCTCGGTACATCCGAGGCTACTAGCGAGGAGGCTTTCCCAAGCCATGAGCGACTTCGAGTTTCCCGAGCGCGGCATCGTCTTTTGGCCCGTAGGAGTTGGCGACAGCACGACGGTGGTCGTTGAGGAGGAAGCGGTGCTGCAGATCGCCCTCCACCACCTGAAAGCGGCCGATGAGGACGGCGATCCTCGCGCGCCGATCGTCGACCGGCTGGTCGAGCTCCTGCCGACTCGCGACGGCGACCCCTACCTCGCCGCCTTCGCTGCGACGCACCTCGACGAAGACCACATCCTTGGCTTCGCCGAGTTGCTCGATCGGGTGAGGATCGGCGACTTGTGGTTCACGCCGAGGATCTTCCGCGACGTCGAAGAGGGCTCGCTCTGTGAAGACGGCAAGGTCTTCGCCAAGGAGGCCGAACGGCGGATCGAGGAGGTCAAGGCGCAGGGGGAAGTCGGCTCCGGGGACCGCATCCGCATCATCGGCCACGACGAGCTGCTCTCCGAACCGCCCTACTCCGACCTGCCCGAGGACACCTTCGTCACTCCCGGCGAATTCCTCACCGCGCTCGACGGCGAGGACCACCAGGACGTCTTCCGCGCCTTCGTCCACGCTCCGTTCAAAGACGACGGCTCCAAGGAGCGAAACGACGCCAGCCTGGCCCTTCAGATCACCCTGCGCGACGGGGAAGAGACGCTGAACGCCTTGACCTTCGGCGACCTCTGTTACCCCGATCTGAAGAACATCTTCGATCGCTCCGGTGCCGACGATCTGCTCTGGAACGCCATGCTCGCCCCGCACCATTGCGCCAAGGGGGCGATGTATTGGGCCGATGAGGAGGGTGGGGAGCCGAAGCTGCGCCAGGACATCCTCGACGCGATGAAGGACGCGGCGGACTCGCCGGGGATCGTGGTCGTCTCCGCCGACAAGATCCCGACCGGGAACCAGGCCGGCGACAACCCGCCTCACGCCAAAGCCGCCAACCGCTACCGCGAGATCGCCCCTGACGGCGTGATCTGTACCGGACAGCATCCGAATGCCGAGGCGCCGGAGCCGCTCGTCTTTGAGGTCTCAAGCGATGGAACCGCGATGCGCGACGCCCAGCTGGTCGAGGCCAGCACCTCGGCGCTGGCCAAGCAGCTCAGCGACGCGCAAGGAGAGGAGCAGGTGCCGGCGGAGCGGGTCGGCTTCGGGCGAGCGTGAACGAGGGGCAGCGGCTTGCCCTCCACCAACTGCAGGCGATAGCCACGGGAGGCGAAGGGCTCGAAATCGTCTCGGTGCGGGAGCCCAAGACCGACTCCGACCTGCTCCTCTTCGACGTGTCGCTTGACTGCGGCGGCTTCGAGCATCGCTCCCCGGGAATCCGGCTGCACGAACGCGAGCGCCTGACGATCATCGTCACTCCCGAGTTCCCCTGGGACTACCCGTCGGTGTGGGCGAGCCACCGCGATTGGGCGGACACCCCCCATGTGCAGTGGAGTCGCTTTCTGTGCCTCTATCAGGCTTCGGCCGAATGGCAGGCAGAGAGGGGAATGGTCGGGTTCTTCGAAAGGCTCGAACTCTGGCTGCGCCGCGCCGCGGTGGGCGAGCTCGACCCCGCCGGGGCGCCGCTTCATCCCCCGGCCGTATCCACGAGCGGGAAGGCGCCGCGCCTCGTCGTGCGCGCGGACACGCCAGAGGTGAGCGAGGTTCCCTGGGTCGGCATGGCGCGGCTGGAGCGGGTCACCGAGAAGCGGATCGACGTCGTCGGCTGGACCGAGGATCTCGACGACGATTCCGAGAACCTGGCGCCCGCCGTCCTTCTGCCGAAGCCGATGGATTGGGAGTACCCGACCAGCGCCCGCGAGCTGCTGGACGCCCTCGCCGCCCGCGGCGTTGCCTGGAAGCGTTTGCTGGCGCTGCTCCGGCTCGGCTCGCTGCGCCGGCCCGAGGACGTGGGGATGCCGCTGATCGTCGGCACGCCGATGCGCCGTGACTCCAATGGAGAGCTGCAGCAGCACATCGCCGCCTGGTACTTCGAGGAATGGGTGGCAAAGGCGATACGGCTCTCGCTCAGCGCCTACTCCGACCATGAGGAGCTGCGAAAGATCGGGGAGGAGGTCGAGCAGATCCTGGCCGATTGGGCCGACGACGCCAAGGTGGCCTGGTGTCGAATTGACGAGATGCGACCGCAGGTGACCGAGAGGCGCGATTCGGAGTCGGCGCTTCACCGGGTCTTCGAGGGCCGCTCCGTGTCGGTCTGGGGGTGCGGGGCGATCGGCGGCCACGTCGCCGAGTGGCTTACCCGGGCCGGGGTCGCCCATCTCGACCTCTACGACTACGGCTCGGTGTCGGCGGGGATCTTGACCCGCCAGCCCTACCTCGACGCCGAGATAGGTCGGGCGAAGGCGAAGGCGCTTGCCAAGCGACTGAAGGGGATCTCTCCCGACCTGGAGGTAACGGGCCACGTCGAGAACATCCTCGAAGGGCCGCTGGCGCGCGAGGACTGGCACGACGGCGCTGACTTCGTGATCGACGCGACGGCCGCGCCTGCTGTCGCCTCCAAGCTCGAGGCGGTGCGGCGGATGTTCGGCAGCGGCGACACCACCGCGCTCGGCATGATCTTCGGCCACACCGCCGAGCACGGGATCTGTGTTGTCGCGCCCCCTGGGCACTCGGGCGGAACCGCTGACTTGCTGCGACAGACGATGCTCGACTGCACCGGCCGGGTCGGGCTCGGCGATTTCGCCAACGAGTTCTGGCCCGATCCCCCCCGCGTCGACGTCTTCCAGCCAGAGCCCGGCTGCTCGGCACCCACGTTCCGCGGCTCCGGGGCCGAGGTGGCGGCGCTCGCCGGCACCCTGCTCACCTCGGCGGCGGCCGCCATCGCGAAGAGTCCCTCGGAAGCGTCAGGTCACCTCCATGTCCTGCCTAGCGCCGCCCCGCATCGCGGACCGCGCAGCGTGAGCCTGGGCTGGAGGACCGACACGATCCTTCAAGACGGCCTGGGTCGCTACGAGGTCCGCATCTCTCCGCGGGCGCATCGCAGCATTCAGGCTTGGATCGCGGGCAATGACCGAGTCGGCGATTCCCGCTCGGAGACCGGGGGTGTCCTTTTCGGACGTAGGGACCCCGCGGCGGGCGTGCTCTGGGTCGATGAAGCCTCCGGCCCCCCGCCCGACAGCGTTGCCAGTCCCGAGGAGTTCGTCTGTGGCACCGAGGGAATCAATGAGCGGAACGAAAAGATCCGCAAACAGACGCGGCGGGCGACCAGCTTCGTCGGCATGTGGCACACCCACCCCGGCGGACCGGCGATCCCGAGCCCTCGCGATGTCGCCAGCATGGCCGAGCTCGTCTCGATGGAGCCGCTGCCCGAGGTCCTGATGGTGATCTGCGGGGAGGAGGAGCTTGGCGCCTACGTCTTCGCCCGCGAGGATCTCCCCAAGCCGTTCGGCGTGTTGGAGATCGAGGTGCGCACCGAGCCCACGCCTGAGCCGTCCCCGCCGCAACGCGACGTCGGCCTGGCCCTCTCCGGGGGTGGCTCGCGTGCGATCGCCTTTCACCTCGGCTGCCTGAGAGCCCTCCACGACCGCGGCGCGCTTGAGCGAGTGCGGGTCCTCTCGGGGGTATCGGGCGGTGCGATCGCCGCCGCCACCTACGCCTATGGCCAGGAGAGCTTCGCGGACCTCGACGCTCGCCTCGAAGAGCTGCTTCGCCGTGGCCTTCAGCGAGAGATCATGCGCCGGGCCGCCCTTAGCCCGCGGGCGCTCAACTCGCTTGCCGCCTGGGCTGTCTCCGGCGCCGCCGCCGTCGGCGCGCGGGCGACGGCCCGAGCGCGCGGCCGGTCGACGTCAGGCTCGCCGATTCGTCGCTGGTCAACTCCTGCCGATGCGCTCGAGGCGACGCTCGCGAAGCAGCTCTTCGGCGAGACGACGCTGGAGGGGCCGCGCCGAGACGAGATCGACATCATCCTGAACGCCTGCGATCTGCGCACCGGGTCTGCTGTGCGGTTCGGCAGCCGCGAAAGCGGCATCTGGCGAAGCCACATCGGTCGTTTCGTGGACCCGATTCCGGTCGCCACGGCCGTTGCCGCCTCGGCCGCCTACCCCTTGCTCCTCCCCAGCATCGACCGCGAGTTCACCTTCGCGGGTCGCGATGGCGAGCGCCGGCGAGAGCGAGTCGTCCTCAGCGACGGCGGGCTCTTCGACAACCTCGGTACGAGCTGTCTGGAGCCCGGCCGCTCGAAAGACCACTCCTACAACGTGTTCGACGTCGATTACATCGTGGCCTGCGATGCTGGCCGCGGCCTGCTCAACGACGCCTTCCCCGTCAACGGCCTCGCTCGCCTGGGCCGCTCTTTCGAGGCCACCCATCGCAAGGTGCAGGACGCTAACCGCGGCCGTCTGCACAGCCTCGCCGCAGATGGCCGCCTCGCTGGTTTCGCGATGCCATACCTCGGCCAGCAGGACCAGAGCCTGCCTTGGACTCCGCCTGATCTCGTCCTGCGCGAGGAGGTTGCCTCCTACCCCACCAACTTCGCGCCGATGGCTCAGGCCGAGATCGACAGGCTCGCTCTTCGTGGCGAGCAGCTGACCCATCTATTGGTAGAGCGCTGGTGCCCCGAGCTATGAGACGAGTTGTAGCCGTGCCGCTACGGTCGCACCGGCACTCCAACCGGCCCCTTTCATTTCAGCCACTTCTCGCGAGAAGTGGCTGAAACCCTGCATATCCGTGCATATCCCTGCGCATCCAGCGGAATCGGCACCGTCGCGCCCTTTATACAAAGCGCTGGTAAGAAGCCGTTTCTGGCGTCTTCGTCGCTGCGCGACCGCCTTGGATCGCACCCAGGAGGTCGCCGGTTCGAGTCCGGCTAGCTCCATGAACAGAAGCCCCTGCACAGCGGGCGCTTCTGTTTTTTGGGGGCACTCCAACTGGCCCTGAAATCGCGCTCCATTTCAGCCACTAGCACCTGAAACCCACCCCGAAGCAGGCTCGTAAACTGGGTGCATGGCACCCGTCCCGCCCGCTCGGCATCTCCTCCGCGCAAGAGACCTGGCGGACGCCCGCTACTTCGAACCGCTGGGGGTCGATGATCTCGCCAGCGCCGCCGGTCTCTCCCGCGCGCACTTTAGCCGCGAGTTCCGTCGCGTCTTTGGCGAGTCGCCACACGCCTATCTGTTGACGCGCCGGCTGGAGCGCGCCGCGGCACTTCTGCGCACCACCGACAACTCGGTCGCCGAGATCTGCCTTGCGGTCGGCCTGCAGAGCATTGGCTCGTTCACGACCAGCTTTGGTCGGGCTTACGGACAATCGCCCACGGCCTACCGGGCCGGCCATCCCCCGGCTTCGCATTTGGCCCGCGTGCCTGCCTGCGTCGTCCGACTCAACGCCCGCCCTCGATACCGCACGTTTCGAGAAGACAGCACGAAGGCCCGCGCCTAGCATCGGCGAGGACCTGTTCCGCAGAGCAAGGAGAAGCCCGATGATCAAGATCGCAAACGCCCAACTGTGGGTCCACGACCAAGACGAGGCCCTCGCGTTCTACACCGAGAAGCTCGGCTTCAAGGTGCAAGCCGACGTCACCCTGCCCGAGATGGGCGATTTCCGCTGGCTCACCGTCGGCCCGGCCAACCAGGACGACGTCTCGATCGTGCTGATGGCGATCCCGGGGCCGCCCGTGATGGACGAGGAAACCGCCGGCCAGGTCCGCGATCTGATGGCGAAGGGGCTCGCCGGCACCGTCTTCCTCACCACCGACGATTGCCAGGCCTCATACGAAGAGCTGAAGGGGCGGGGCGTCGAGTTCACCGAGGCGCCGGAAGAGCGGCCGTACGGAATCGACTCTGGATTCCGCGACCCGTCCGGCAACAGCTTTCGCCTCACCCAGGTTCAGCTGCCGGCGGCGGTCTGAAGAACGGCACGACGGACGCCGATGCCAGACACCACCTGCCACATGTCGATCTCACTCGACGGCTTCGTCGCCGGGCCGGACCAGAGCCGGGAGAATCCGCTGGGGAAGCGCGGCAGGAAGGTCCACAGCTGGCACCTCGGCGACGAGCGCGCGAACGAAGCCGACGCGACGGCAGAGGGCTGGCTCATGCGACCGCGCGGGGCCTACGTCATGGGCCGCAACATGTTCGGGCCGATCCGCGGCGAGTGGGATGAGGACTGGGAGGGGTGGTGGGGCCCCGAGCCGCCCTACCATGCGCCGGTCTTCGTGCTCACCCACCACGCCCGTGAGCCGGTCGAGATGGAGGGCGGCACGAGCTTCCACTTCGTCACCGACGGCTTCGACGCTGCCTACGCGCAGGCGCGTGAGACGGCCGGCGAGGACGGCGTCGACATCGCCGGCGGCGCCGCGACCGTCCGCCAGGCGCTCGCTGCTGGAGTTATCGACGAGCTCACGCTCGACCTGGCCCCAGTCCTGCTCGGGTCCGGCGAGCGGCTGTTCGACGGAGTCGAGTCGCTCGGGTTCGAGCCGGTCGAGGTGCTCCACTCTCCGCTCGCCACGCACATCCGCTACCGGCGGGCGGGGTGAGGCTGACGCGGGCGTCAGCTTCTGACGGTCGCTCATCCACCTCGTCTCAAGGAAGCAGCCATCGGGGACTTGGACCGGGCGGCGAACAAGCGGTCAGAGCGGCCCCGTCGGCGATTGACGCCGCGGTCCAGATCGAGGAAGCGGTCGCCGTGGACTGACTACGAGCCGACGTAGCGTGCAACCGCCTCACGGGCGAGGTCGCTGACCGAGCGACCCTCTTTCCTGGCGCGCTTCTGCGCCGCCCGGTAGAGGTCCGGCGTGGTGCGGAAGCTCAGGCGAGGGGAGGCGCCCCGCCCCGCGAGCGAGGGTCGGCCGACCCGGCGACGCTTCGCCCTCGAGAGGTCATAGCCGCGCTCGGCCTCTGCCGCCAGGGCATCGGCGATCTCGGGGGTGATCTCCTCCCCCGACTTCGTCCGCGGGTCCCTATCGGTCGTCTTCTTCGCCTTCGCCATTCTTCGCCTCCTCGTACTGCTTGCGGTAGCGGTCGCGCAGCGGCATCGCGTGGATCACCAGCAGGCTCTCGTCTCGAGCTCGACCGCCATAACCTCCAGGTCGATTCCCTCCGCGTCGTCACCGAGAAAGACGAGCCGCGTGCTGGCCCGGCCGGCGCGTCGGTGGGCGCCTCCTGCTCGAAGTGCAGGCCGCAGTGCTCGATGACGTAGCGAGAGCGTTCACGGGATATCCGGTGCTTGGTCGCGGCGCGAGCCCACTTCAATTTCACGTGGGCAACCTAAAACTATTCTGTCGGACAATATAGCGGTTGCTCCACCGGCATTTTCAGGCACTCGGCGCCGTGAGTGCCTGAATCGCCGACGTATCGGCACATATCCCCGCACATCGGACTCGGTCGGCTCTTTCGGCGACCGCCACGAATCCCCTGGACATAGGCGGTTTTCGGCGATCAGATTTCAGTCAGAGTCGGTGGATCGCACCCAGGAGGTCGCCGGTTCGAGTCCGGCTAGCTCCATGAGCAGAAGCCCCTGCACGTCGGGGGCTTCTGTTTTTTGGCTCTCCTGACGTTTCCGTGGGTCACGTAACGGTGACTCTCCCCGGCAGCGGCGGGCACAACCCGCCGAGCTTCAGCATCGCCAGGGAGATCAGCGCCTGAGGTGAGTGAAAGCCGAAG
>Ga0299914_10000224_pt1 | contig 33416 bp, 35 predicted proteins | sample RVTome_10_FD_201361 | JGI IMG/M metagenome (GOLD analysis project Ga0299914, IMG submission 201361) | Soil microbial communities from uranium-contaminated site in the Upper Colorado River Basin, Wyoming, United States - RVT153D57 (version 2) ... | reverse complement strand
GTTCAACTAAAGCGACATCGCTTGTGACTGATCTATTTCCTGAAGGTAAGATCGAAAAATCTCACGAAAAGACTATTTATCCTATTGCCGATGGTATTAAGCTATAACACAATTCTAGTATACTGCAGGCTTCGGTCTGAATTGCTGAAATAATAGATGCGACGCATTCATTGGCAACAATTTATCACTTCCTATAGCCTGCGGTTTAGCAGCAAGATACCTCTACGACAAACTGCATAAACGTGAAGACAAAATGGCTGGGCTGTAATATTGTAATAATACCTCATGCTTTACATTTATCTTGCATCATGCTCAAAAAATAGCATTGACGAACAACCCTGTAGCAGTGTTTGACTCAGGCATTGGATCCCTCTCCATAATACGGGAGCTAAGGCGCGAGATACCATATGAAGACCTGCTCTACTTTGCAGACAGGGTCCACTTTCCATACGGTACCAAATCACATTCAGAGCTGCGCGAGATCATTGTAAATACAATAAACTACCTCAAGCGCTACAAACCAAAGCTAGTGGTAGTTGCCTCAAACACCCCCTCTGTGCAAGTACTCGACGAGGTAAGAAGGACGATAACTGACATCTCGATAATTGGGGTCAGGCCACCCCTCAAAGAGGCTGCCAGACTCACAAAGAAAAAGCATATCGGAATCATGGCCACTGAGGGTATGTTAAGGAGCAGGGAGTTTGAGAACCAAATTCGCAGGGAAGTGCCTCAACATATCTTCGTAACAAAATTCAATGCCTCACCTATAATTGAGTTGATAGAACAGGGGATGCACCTTGAGAATGAGCGACGAACGTTTAATGTGATCTCACGCGTTCTGGGCGACAACATGGATGAAAAGATTGATGTCATTACGCTCTCAAGCACTCACCTGCCATTTGTAAAACGGTATCTCAATTCGCTCTTGCCTACCGTTAGATTCATTGACCCGACGCAGATTGTAGCCAAGGACGTAAGGAAGTTCCTTGCATTTTATCGAATGACAAAAAAGAGCGGCAGGAGTAATCTTCGGATCCTAGTCTCTGACGGCAAGCGAGAATTCGAGAAATCGGTGCGTGCACTGGGGTTGAGAGAGCCGATTGAAGAAGTCTTCCTTACATTTTGATTCAAAAATAATAACACAGTCTAAATATAGACAAAACGAGGAATATCAATACAGTAAAAGGTAGGCAGCAAAGAGCAAAAATGGGATTTCAAACAGATATTGATAGAGGAGGAAGGGCACTGATGGATACCTTTCTCCAGCTCAGCGGCATATACTCGTTTTATGAAAGACACTTAGAGTTAGAAATTATCAAGTACCCGCTGCCAAACCACATTGCAATTGTGCTTGATGGTAACAGGAGGTGGGCCAACATGCATCTGCTTGATACTAGTTGGGGGCATAACCACGGGGCTGACAAGGCAGAAGAACTCTTGAACTGGATACATGACGTGGGCATCAAGATCACCACGCTATATGTGCTATCAACTGAAAATCTTGAGCGTAAGGACGAAGAGCTTGAAAACATTTACAGGCTTCTTGAAAAGAAGCTGGAAAAGCTCTACAATGACGAGCGAGTGCGCAAACGCAGGATGAAGATAAAAGCGATAGGCGACACTAAACTGCTCCCCTATAACTTGCAGCAAATATTGACAAAGCTTGAAGAGTCGACTGCCGATTACGACTCGATGTTTCTCAACATTGCAATAGCATATGGCGGTCAAAAGGAGCTCATCGAGGCGATCAGAAAGATAGCTCGAATGGCCGAGAAAGGCCTGATAGAAGTTGACGAAATTGATGAAAAGACCATCGAATCATGCCTGTATACGTCACATCTACCGCAGCCGTCGCCTGATCTTATCCTGAGGACGTCGGGTGAAAAAAGGCTGAGCGGCTTCTTGATATGGCAGAGTGCCTACAGTGAGTTGATGTTCATGGATGTGTTTTGGCCAGAGTTTCGCAAGATTGATCTTATGCGAGCCATTAGGACATACCAGCAGAGAGTGCGCAGATATGGCAGATAATAAAATAATACTAACACAGAGCATCAAGTGATATTGTTGTTTTCGAATCAGAAGATTAGGGTAATTCTTCTTCTACTTCTTCAACTTGCCAATTGTCGTTAACATAGAGACCAATGATTCTTGCAGGAAGTTTCCATAAAGATATCTCCTGCAGAGCCTTTCTGATTTGTGCATAGTGATAGCTCTTGTCTCCAGGGTTGCCTGCACAGTCATAATGTCCAACTACTGCTATGATCCGGGAGTTATGTTTCTCAACAGATATAGATGCAGAATGTTTTGCAAGTGATGCTTCCGCATGGCGCAATTCATTTGAGAAAATGCCATTGGCACCGGGGAAAGTTATCATATCTACTATGTCAACTGCATAGTTTTGCTTGATATAATCAATGACAGGCTGCTGAGTTCTTCCATCAATGCAATTTATAGCAGTTCCAAATTTGTATTGCTCTTTCATTGATGATTAATCAATAGTTGCTTTTCTTTTATGATACGACATATTATTTGATAATAATATCTAATAACATTGTACCTTATATCGTGGTTGCTCTCATGAGATAGATAGACGAGAGAATAACATAAGAAAAAACTACTTCCAGGATGTTACAGGGTGGCCAGAGCATTCCCATGAATCCACATAAGTTATCATGCATTTCCAGCATGCTAAGAGGTTTTCACTTGTTCTAACGAACTTCTTTAGCTTCTTGCCACAAATACCACAGCAGCGGTATCTAATATCTAACAGCTTCTTTGTCCTCAAGAGTATCTTTCTATCTGTCGCTGCAGCCATTCCAAGCCATCAAGCTCCGCAAACAGTCTGTCTGACTCAGGGACATCCTTACTATTCTTCAGTAGATCCTTCTTCTCCTTGATGATAAATTCAAGTCTTTCAATATCGTCGTCGACAGATCTAATGGCATCTATCTGCAGCTGGAAGGTTTTGTTCACTTCTGGCTTGTTCTCATCATGATTAATCTGCTCTTTTAGAAAGGATATTCTTTCGTCTATTACTTGCTTTAGTGTAAATACCATACCACAGTATATGCCAAATCTGGTAAAACCAAGCAACATACGGCTGGTTAAAATCCAGCAGCACCAAAGTGTGAGGATGGCGAGCAAACTCTAAAGAGTAATTATAGTCTTATTCGTCATGGTAACACAACACTATCTTCATATTGTTTCTCTCTCTTTTTTCTGTCTTCCTTGTGAAGTTCTTTTTCCACTCCTTCCAATTCTGCAATTATTGTCATAGCCTCCAGCATACAATGTCGGCAAAGTAATTTGTTGGCTAAGCTATCGAGTTTGTTTGGAAGAAAAACAAAGTCAAACGGTACGCCCCAATTCACATGATAGACTTTTTGACATAAGGCGCATACAGAAAAGCTTTCAGCACTAAAGCGTTGTGCTAAATGATAAACTCGCCAGTTCTGCTCAGGCTGGTCACTTAAGCTGCTGCCATATTCACCCTTGGCTTGGAAGAGAAGGAGAGGTTTCTTCTCTTTATCGTTATTGTTATTATTCTCATTCAAGAGACTCCTATCCTCCTGCCTATTGCGCCGGTTTTGTAAGCCGTCTGCCACCATTTGCCTTCCGAGTGGAGTTCTTCCATCATAACTTTCTTGAATGTGACCATATGTCAGTAACTAAAAAATTGATCGTCTCATTACCTAATTACTCCCTGCTCTTTCCTGCTCCTTCAGAGACTCAATGCCTGATACACTAAAAGACCGCTATCCAGACACGATAAAGAAACTTATCAAATTCTATGAAGACCTTACTAAAGAGAGAACAGCGACTGAGCGCCAGCGCCAACATAAAGAAGAAGAATTTTGTATTTCCAACAATTTCACTAACATGACTTCATGATATCTCAAACTCAGGCGCCCAGCCATCTGTGTTTTATTATTCTTCTTGCTGTGGCGCAGCTACAGACTTTTAGGAAGTATATTGTTCGTTGCTGCTTTCCTAATTACTACCCATAATCTCTCTGTCAGCAGCCCAACAAATCCCTAATATCTTCAGCTCCTGTTCTTAGGTCAGCAGCCTGATCTTCTGTCATCATATCACTCCTTTCATTGGCATTTACCTGATTCATGAAAGCACCAATTATGTTACATGCGCTTACATCATTTCTTGTATTGTTGTCAGATAGGAGCACTAATGCTCTTTCCAAAAATGCAACAATTCTTGTCTTTGCGCCTTCAGGAAAACCTTCTAGGTTCTCTATATCGGAGATTAATTTCTCGATTAGTTCCGTTGGAGTAGTAGGAGTAGGTGGCGGTTCGCTGACATTGACTTGTAAAGTGTCAGTTCCCTGCTGACCATTTGCATCAGTAACAGTAAGAGTGACGGTGTAAGTTCCAGGTTCATTATATGTATGTGAAGCCGTTGGTTCGATACCTTCTTCAGTACTGCCATCGCCAAAGTCCCAGCTATAGGTATAGGGTGGTGTGCCACCTGTTACAATTGCATCAAATTCAAAGGTAGCTGGTGCGACACCTTCAGTAGGGGTTGAACTGATCTCGGCTGTCAGTGGCTCTGGGGGTGGTGGGTTTACAGTTACTGTAAATGATCCTGTTCCTATGTTGCCAGCCACATCTGTGGCGGTGCACTCTACTATTAGTATCACCTATCGGAAACTCAGAGCCAGAAGCTGGATCACAGGATATAGTGATATCGCCTGCAATGTCATCTTGAGTGACAGTATTATCCTCTTCAAGTATTGCAGTACCATCCACATTATCTTCTGCTGTTACATTGTATGTTACTATAGTATCACCATTTGCTGATGTAGCATCAACCACAATGTCTGCAGGGACGGTTAGGATTGGCGGCATAGTATCTTCTTCAGGCGGAGGAGGAGGTGGAGCCGCACCAGTTGATCCCCAGTCTGGTGTAAAATCAGCAGCAGGATGATTGCTTATGTTAGTCTGTCCACTACCATCAGCATTCATGACATAGATTTCATTGGCTCCTTGTCTGTCGCTAAAAAAAAGATCTTTGTACCATCAGGAGACCATTTAGGGTCTTGCTCAGCAGCAGGATGATTGCTTATGTTAGTCTGTCCACTACCATCAGGCATTCATGACATAGATTTCGTTATTCTCAGGTTCGTAGTCTATGTAACGATATGCTATCTTTTTTCCATCAGGAGACCAATCAGGCGAGACCTCATCAATATCCGAATTAGTAGTTAGCCTTGTCTGTCCACTACCATCGGCATTCATGACACAGATATCGGTATTACCCCTAGGGTCCCTGATGCTAGTGAACACTATCTTTTTTCCATCCGGAGACCAGTCAGGGAAATAATTAATATCCTGAACGTTAGTCAGCTGCGTAAGATTACTACCATCCGCATTCATCGTATAGATGTTCACTTCGCCGTCCCTTGAACTAGCAAAAGCTATCTTCCCATTTTCTCCAGGAAAAGTAGCATATGCAGATTGTGGTTGTTGTTGGTTTGATATTGCTATTGGCAAAATAACAAGAACACTTGACGAAAAAAGGCCTACTGCTAGCACTCCAACTACCAGAAAACGATATGACTCCATGCCTCTCATGGCAGCCTGCGACTCCGATAGTAGTTATGACGTCCCAACATTGTCCTAAATAGGACAAATTAACAAGCTAGATAACTGTAAACGTTAATTTTTACTATAAAAGAATGGAGGGTAATCTCCTAGATAGTTTTTACTAACATTCGCACAAATGGGCTCTGACGCTACAACACGTCTTATGAACCATTGGGATAAAACTAAAGCTAAGGGACATGGCTAGCGCTAGCAACTTCCACCACGACCAACTGCAAAAGCTTACATACCTTCTACTAGCTGATGATGCAGAAAGGTTGCATCTTACAATCACTTATGATTACTCCCCCAGTTCAATCGGCACCCTATGTGAACCTGCACGACAGCTTCTTGACGTTATGGGGTTTAGGAGGGTGCGACCAGACGAAATTGATGTACTGCCAGCAAAACAACTAGAAGAACAACTATCATATTTTCCAGAGCGGCTGCCAGTATGCCAGGAGTGTTCACTGAGGCTTACTATTATGAGAAACAAAGCAAAGCGGACGTGACTAAAGTCTTTTTCCAACAAAACTGAGCGTATTGTAGCTACAACACGCACGAATTTGTCCCATGATCGTGCATGGGTATTTTCATGAATCCGCATTAACTACCATACAGTGCCAGCATGTCAAGGGATATTCTTTGCATGTTCTGTCGAATTTTAGCTTCCTACCACACAGTCTACACCATCAGTAAAAGAGGAATATCTAAAATTCAACAGCTGGTTCATTATTGATGCCAAGAGTGACACTAGGATTTTCTAATGAGCGAAAAATAGAAAGAAATTTTTTACTTTATTGCAGCACTTAGACCTTTCTTTAGGTCTTCGAAGTTCATTATTGGTTGCATCTCTACTCTTGCACCCATCTCAAAGAATGGTTCTGCGATGGTGGCCATCATATCTGAAGAGGGCATATCTATAATGAAAATGGCACTTCTATCTCCATTAGAAGGAGTAAAGTATGCTGCTTCAGCTTTATAGTTGTCTATGAAAGCTTGCATATTTTTTATAAAGTTTGGGTCTTTGACAGCTCTGGTTCCTGCTTCATTTGGAAAGATTGCTCGAACAAGGACTCTCATTTTCTGTACATTTAATGTAAATATAATATTTAAGTAGTGTCCAGTTGTAACAATTTAGTGTCAGAGGCAATAAAAATGATTGATTGATTGACTTTTTTTCTCATTTATGTTTCCATCTGGGAAGAGCAGGAGAATTTTTTATTCACAGTATTCGTGCTTTGCATTGAGGAGGAGGAACGTAAAAGGCTAATAATATAAGACTTGAGAAAAAAAAGGGTCTCGATAAAAGGCTCATAGTTACTTGGGGCACTTTAACAAACCTAACTTCTTATCTAGATATTGTTGTAATATCTAAATTTAAACTGCTTTATTGTTGTCAAGAGTGAAAACCACTATTTGCGCCTGTAGCCACTCTAAAGCGTCAAGTTCTACAAGCAACCTATCTGTTTCCTGTATGTCTTTACTATTCTTTAATAGCTCTTTCTTTTGTGTAATAATGGCTTCCACCTTTTCTAGGTCATCAGCAGCAGACCTTATAACGTCTATCTGAATTTGAAAAGTGCTGTTCACTTCTGGCTTGTTATCTTGGTTAATTTGCTCTTTTAGGAAAGATATTCTTTCGTCGATTATTTGCTGTAGCGTTGTTATCACCATATATTATCTAATGAAGCCAAGCACCGAGGGAGATGGTAATAAATCGCACAGCACTTAAAGGAGAGAGGGAGGTAATATCGAGCCTCCACAGGTTATCTTAGGCTTGCTGGGCGCCCAGTATAGATTTATAATAATTAAAGCCCAAAAGGTAAGAACCACCAGCCAGACACCAAAAACCATTGGAGAAATACACACATTGGACACTTGGTACTTTTCTCTCTCATTTTAGAGACGAAAAGTTTACATACCCTAAACGGAGAACATGTAGACTTACAGGAGAATAGTAGAACATGGCTCTAGAGTCTGAGGAGAAAATAAAAGTACTAGATGAACATATAGAGATTCTAAAGCAAGATTTGATTTTTTCGATGGCTGAACGCAAACGCAAACCTGAAAATACTATGACTCACGATATCATAACAATCAAGCAAGAGTTAGATAAAGCCGTACAAGAAAAAATGGGGCTAAGTCAGATTTATTATAGCAATATCAACAATAGCTAGCTCTCACTGTTGCTAGTGCTTAGTATTTTGGAAAATAGTTGTTATGAGTTACGATGCAAAAAATAATACTTAGATAGTATCGGCCGCAGCAGATTCTTTCTTGCTATAGTATTAATGCGTGAACTAGAATATTAAATAATAACAACCTCATAAGATTAAGCTAGGCGCCCTTGACCATTTATGATTATGATTGTAGTAGTCAATTAATCAACGATTTTTCATGTCAGATAACCACTTCTTCAGCCCTTACCTTATCCTCCCAGATACACAGAAGCAGAAGAAAATCTGTCACATACTGGAGCGTGTGTGTATTTGTCTAAGCAAAAAACAGTAATAAAATCATGCTTCTCCTTGAACTGTTATCAGCAATCGCATCTGCCGCTTTGTCACAGGAATAAAATACAATAGAGGACTGCATTATTTGATAATAATGCTAAATAAAAGATTTATGAATAGGCTTGCAATGTCTGAAATCTCATAGCATTGATATCTGACAAGTCACTAGGGCAATGCAAAGATAGCAAGTAGCAGCAATACCAGGATAGACAGCAAAATTTTTTCTTACATAAGGCTCTGTTCAGTTAAAGGACCCTACTATCAATTTTGACCGTCAAAACAACGAAAAAGTCATGTATATTATCAGCTTATACCTTTGATTTATCATCCAGGCTTCAGATAGCATGAATAATGCATGCCTAGAATATAACAACAGTCAATCTGATGGCAGAAGCAATCAATTGGTACATATAACACAAAAAAAGAAGAGAAGCAATGTCGGTTTAAAGTCAAAGAATTTGGCCCAAGTTAACATAGCTTAAAAAATAAAATAAAAAAATACAGAAGTTCTATGAGTTGACTCTAATACTGTCTCCATCACTCAGTATCTTGCTGTAGCGTTCAATGTCTGTATTGTAAGTGTTTGCTACAGTCTCTTCCTCTTTTTCATCGTCCTCATTACCATCTTCTTCTTCATCATCAATTGCTTCTTCCGTCACTTCTATTATTCCTGAATCGACAATTTCGACAAGATTCTCTGTTGCTGGGTCTCCCACTGCTATTAGGACATCATCAAAATTTTGTCCACGAATTAATATATTAGAATACAGTGATAGGAGGTATTTGCTTGATTCTATGTCATCGAACGTATTATTCTCTAAAATATTATCATGACTGTTTGTTGCTCTAATACCATCCTCAGAGCTAGATATAACATTGTCATAGACCATGTTACCCTCTGTAAAGCCATCATCTATTACTTCAGGATTGAACAAAAGTATTCCTTCATCAGCCGCTCTTTCAATTGTGTTATTGTAAATTTGATTATTGGGAGATTCTGAGAGAGATATTCCTGTAGTTGCATTGTAGACATGATTATTTCTTGCGATTGAATTGGTCATGTTTCTTGAGAAGACTATTCCAGCGTCTGTATTGTGATGTGCCCTATTTCCCTCAATGAGAATATTGTAGCAATCATCCGAACAAATTGCCCCATATCGATTGTGATGAAGGTAGTTGTTTGTAATATTCATATTATAAGTTGCAGTATGAGGATCCAATGCATATCTTATATTATGATGATATTCGCTTCCATCAACAACAATATTATATGCTGCATTAGAATAAAATGCAAACCACATATCATGAAAGGTGCTACCTCTTATCACCATATCATGAGATGGTCCTCCACCACCATAAAGGTCAAACCCTCTTCGTCCAGGCTCATCATATCCAAGGTATCCAAATTCTGAATTCAATATTTGAGCACCTTCGCTTGCATCAAATTGGATGTACGCTCGACTAATAGTACCGTTCATGTCTTGTTGGATAATATCGTCTTCAGAGAAATCCCAAGATGTTATTTTTACACCGTCTATCAGTATTTTTCCATAAACTATTATCCCATTTGCACCTGCAAGCTTGAGGTATCGTAGATTATCACCATTTGAAGTCATTTGAAAGGTCACACCATCAGCTACTTCCAAGTTAGCATGTAAAATGTACTGACCGCCTTGTACTTCTTGCTCAAGTATCGCAGGGTCACTTATGGCTTGAACAACATCTAGAAAGGATGCATCGCAGGTTATGGTAATAGTGTTTACTCCTCCCTGATAGCCTACACAAGCAGTGCTTGCAGCGGAAAATTGAACTTGCTGAGTTGATACTAAAGTCGTAGAAAATAGAATAAGAGCAGTTATAGCAACAAAATTTCTTTCTAAAATAGTCATAGTACGTTCTCTTTTTTCTTAGGTGGAGGCAATCCAGCTATGCAAAGAGTTTTGTTCCCATTAATGGATTGCTTAACCTTATTAGCAATGATTAAACCTGCAAAAGTATCGATGAGTTCACGTTAGCATGTATCTAGAGTTTTCTTCGCTGCTATCTTTTTTCCTTTAATTCTATAGCCTCTACGACTGAAGTTGTTTTTACTACACCAAATACAAATACAAACAAATTAAGCATTAGAAGTTCTCTCTGTAATCAACTTTCTTTGGTGTCTTCAATATACGTCGCTTTCTCATTTTCCCATTCTTTCGCTTTAAAGAGTTGTTCCAATTCATCTACGTCACTAGATGCATCTTGTAGAGTCTTCATTTTCTTTCTCAGATACTCGTTTGCGACCATACTGTTGTTGTATTGTTCGTCAATACTTCTTTGGCATCCATCAATCATTTCTTGAATGACTACTTCTGCAGTAGAGTCGTAAATTGACGAGGAAGAGGATGCCGTACCGATAGTAGCGTGAAAGGAATAGATATAACGCGGCCTTTATGGGGTATTACCTCTTTCTTTGCTATCTAGATTTGAAAACGCCTTGGCCATTGACAAATTTCTTCCTTGGGATCATTAGCGACCACTAGAAAATCTAGCAGTATGGCAAATCTTACTCGGCTACAGATTGTTTTATGCAGCTCGTTGTTCTTCCAAAGTGACTTGTCACTGTTTTTAAATGGGTGAAGATAGAATAGGATGGATGAAAGATAGGGAATCTATGTGGGTATGTAAACATTGCCAGTTAGTTTTCGCCTTTGATTCACACATTAGAGCACACAAGATGCTGACAGGTCATACTAGAATTATCAGATACGAATTACCATCAACAAATACGGTTAGAGAGTCAGAGCATATTTAATAGAGTATAAGAGCAAAGGTAAATTTGGCAACAATATTAAGAGAAGTTCCAATCCTGGACGAAATAGCGCTTGCATTAATTTTTCCTTATTATACCTCATCTCTTACCGAAGATCTTCATGAATAGTTTTCAAACTGCTAATTGCAAATGTCTTTATTTCATAGCCGTAGGCTCGGGAGTCACACAGTAGACCTCACTTTAGTCCTACTAGCCTTTACTACGTGACTCAAAGGTACCCACTGTATACCCCTCAAGCGTTTGGTAGTATCAGTCGACTTGATCACGTAGCAAAGATACAGAATATCTCATCAGAGAAATAACATGACTGTAAAGTGTGCATCTTCTGAGCTCTACAATACAAGCCAACTTGTTTGACTTGAACTCTCATATGAGGGTACGATATCCAATATCTAAGTATAATAGCGCAAATGAGAGAGCAACTGAGGAGACTTTTCAAGTACGGAATTAGAGTATAACATCGAACATCTAACTAATAACAGAAGGTCATAGAGAGACGATAGCAGCAGGTCTGCGCTTGTGTAAGCTTTTTTCTATCATGTCCTTGACCTTATTGACATGCTTTGTAGGCACTCCCAGCTTTCTTGTAACATCTTTTAGCTTTATTTTTTTGTCAACTAGCAAGTGCAATATCGGGTCTATCATTTCATAATCCATCCCTATCTCTTCTTCTGCAAGATGATTTTTCCAGAGCCGGGGGCTGCTCTTTTTTTGAACTATTGCTGCAGGAATACCCAAATATTGTGCAAGAGCCCTCACCTGTGTCTTATACAATCCAGCAATTGGCATAATATCTGCGGCTCCATCTCCAAATTTACTAAAATACCCAATTTGGACTTCACTCTTGTCTGAGGTGCCCACCACAAGATAGCCATTTATCCCCGCATAATAATATAGAAGGCTCATGCGAATTCTTGCCATCAGGTTTCCTCTTGCCTCCTTGTCCTCTGGCAGAATCTCTTCAAATTTTTGGATTAGTGGATGGATGTCAATAATGTGGTAGGTTATACTAAGATCCTTAGCCAGATCTATTGCATGAGTGGTATCCTCTCTTGGAGTAGTGTCGCTTGGCATAACAAGGCCAAGCACGTTTGATCGCCCAAGTGCGTTTACACTTAATTTCAGAGCGACAGACGAATCAAGACCGCCGCTCAGTCCTATTACCAACCCCTTTGCAGAGCTTTTCGAAATATAGGCAGAGATGAACTTCTCTATTTTTTTTGATATCTTCTTGTAATCCTGACCAAGTAGTTCTTCAAGCGCGCTTGGCTTCACACTGCTATGAATCAGATGCGTAGAACTATTAATACCCTCTATCAGAGATTTATTTTTAGCTTGCATCCAGATAATCGATAACGATGCTCAGGTTTGGTCAACAGAACATATACAAGATATACTATATACAGACAATCTCTACCTTTGAGTTATATATTATTTAACCAGCGAATGACTATAAAACCAAAGATAGAAACAGAGCAATAATGAAGCAGCTTACTGAATTCATAATTCAAAGAAATTGCAAGCTTCGATGGAAATGCTATATATATTTCAATCTTCCTTAATACAAAAATTATTCACCAATTATATAAATCACACAAGCATAGAAATAATTTTCGCCGCTCTTGCGGCACCCTTCATGTCCGCTGCATTGCTTCTACATCCGATCTTTTCTTTGATCAGGTGCTCGAGTCGAAAAATGTCTTCATACTTGAAGCCAAAGCGTGCTGCATTCTGCTCCTGCTCAAAGTGGTTCTTTATTGGTATAAAAATTCCAGGCGTTCCATATGCCATTGACTCATCCATTGTTGATCTGCCAGCAAGCGATATTACGAGATCAGCAGCGTAAGTTAGATCATGCATGTTATTGACAAAGCCAAGGTTACGATACTCCAGTGAATCAGGCAGTTTGAGTGAAGGACCAGACACAATTATGAGTTCAGAATCTAGCTTGCTTTGAAGTTGGCGGTGCACCTCTATTGCCTTTTGAACCAAGTATTTGCCTGCATCGGTTCCTCCACCGCTGACAAGTATTGTGTTTTTCTCAAAACAAAATCGTTTGCGTAGCGTGTTGCGATCGGCGCTAGCCCGCCTTACTATAGGGCCAACATAGCGGATGTTGTCCCTGTCGTCCCCAAGCTCAGGAATGATGACACAGTCGCATGTCTGCATAATATTATGCATCGACTTGTTCATCTTCTTCTCTATCACTGACGCAAGGCCAGTTGTAAAATGACTTTCGGTAATATCGGTTATCAGCACGCGCCTTTGACCCATCTTCTTGGCGACTGCAATCGAGGCAAAGTCCTCATCGCTTATTATCAATCCATTGCGCTTTTCCAGAATTTCCTTTGCAATCTTCTTGCACTTCTTGTAGTACAGGTAGTATTGTAGGAGCCACTTGAATACATGCTGAAGCTGCCCAGATTCGACAATGAATCCCTCAGGCTTGTAAACGTCGAGGGCCTTGAACCCTTTTCTTGCGATCAGAATTGATGCGCCTTCACCACTTGCAAACAGGATGTCAGTTTTCAGTTCTTCTGCGATGGCAATGTCGCGAGTTGCGTGGCCAAGCCCAATTGGGCTTGTGAAAAAAGTGATCATGGGGATTATCCCGATTATCCCGCTATTACATTACATTGATATCAGCTTTACATGATCCATCTTTTTGTTTGACTGGAATTTTTTAGTCATGTCCTTTACCTCTGCAGCTTCGCCTTTTAGCAGGAATATTTCAAGGCATCGGTCTCGGTCTATCTTGTTGTGTATATGGGTAGTGATCAGTTTGTCATAATCGTGCCGCATTTCTGTCACCTGTTCGTCTGATTTTTCATCGTGTATTGCCAAAAGGACTGCAAAGAGCTCTCCATACAAATCCTGCCTGTCCTTCTCTTCTGCCAGAAGATTTCTGATGCCGGCTCTTACAATCTCAGATCTGCCAGAAAAGCCAAGTGCTTTCTGCAACTTGTCTATCTCTGTCAAGATATCAGTATTAAGTGAAATACTAACTATCGCCAATGTGATACATTATTATTAATAAGTTATTTATAAGGGCTTCCATATTTTTTAATAACAAAGGTATATATCTTTAATAACATGTCAAAATAATAGGATGAATCAGAGCAGAGTAGCTCTCGCAGCCATTGCCACATTAATCCCACTTGCGATGATTACCACGGTATATACTGGCAGGCCAGCTCTGCAAGATAGAGAAGAACAGGAAAAGATCACAGTTGTTGCATCCTTTTACCCACTTTACGAATTTGCTTCCAGGGTTGTTGGCGACAGGGCAGAAGTGTCAAGCCTTGTCCCGGCTGGTGTAGAGCCACATGACTGGGAGCCCACAGCAGAGGATGTTTCAAGAGGACGCGCAGCCGATGTGTTGGTCATCAATGGTGCAGGTTTTGAAAGATGGGCAGATGACATGCAAGCCAAAGTTGTTGCTAACACTAGCGAAGGGATCGAATTTAATTATAGAGAAGAAAATGAAGCGGGTGATGATGAGCAGGGGCACGAAGATGCTGGTAGTGGTGGAGTTAATCCTCACATCTGGTTAGACCCAATGCTTGCAAAGCATCAGATAGACAAGATCCGCGATGTGATGGTCAGCTCAGACCCAGCCAACACAGATTACTACAATCAAAATGCTGACAGATTTACCGCAGAGCTTGACTCGCTTGATGCCTTTATCAGGTCAGAGCTTGCTGACTGTAACAAATCAGACTTTATAGCATTTCACGATGCATTTACTCACTTTTCAGAAAGGTATGGCCTGAGGCAGCACAGCATACATGGTGTTTCGCCGGAGGGGGAAATATTACCGCAAACGATACAGCAGATAATTGAGCTTGCAAACGGGTTTGGCATTAATATCATTTATTCAGAAGATTTGATTGACAGCAGGCTTGCAGATACAATTGCCAACGAGATCCCAAATGGCAAAGTGCTAGTGCTAAGCCCAATTGAAGGTATTGGCAATGAGGAACAGGCAGCAGGCATCAGATATATTGACAAGATGAAGCAAAATATTGCAAATCTGAAGGAGGGTTTAGAATGCAGATAGTCGAGATCGACAGGCTCTCATATGCATATTCTGGTAACTTGGTTCTGGATAACATCTCGTTTACAATTGATGAGGGAGACATACTTGGAATAATAGGCCCAAATGGCGCAGGCAAGACTACGCTTTTCAGCTGTATGCTAGGTCTGCTTGACGACTATACAGGCACAATAAAAATTCTTGGAGAGGACATCAAAAAGAAGAACAACAAAGTCTTCAAAAGCATAGGATACATACAGCAAAAGAAAACAATTGAGCAAAACTTCCCTGCAACAGTTGAAGAAATTGTGTCGCTTGGAATCACCATCACGGATAAAACATCTAAAGAGAAAATAGCTTTGGCACTTGAAACTGTAGGTCTGCTTGCACAAAAGGATCGTAGAGTGGGCGAGCTGTCTGGCGGCCAGCAACAGCGCGTATTGATAGCAAAGGCGATGGTGAACAACCCCAAGCTCTTGATACTAGACGAGCCAGTGACAGGCATCGATCTTGAAATGCAAAACAAGTTTTATTCGCTTTTGGAAAAGCTGAATCAGGAGAACAAGATCACCATAATTTGGGCATCGCACGACCTTGATGCAGTTAACAGGTTTGCCACCAGCGTGGCATGCATCAACCGCTCAATGTTCTTCCACGGCAAGACATACGAATTCTTTGAAAATCCGGATCTCCTCAAGGCATATTCAGAATCGAGCATGCAGGCTCACATGCACCTGCACAACCACACTCACAGGGGATGAGAGATAATAAATGATTCTGGAAGTTTTAGAATTTGGGTTCATGCAGCGCGCTCTCATTGCTGGCATTTCAGTGGCGATAACATCATCGGTGATCGGGTTGTTTCTTGTACTAAGACGCAACTCGCTCTTTGGAGATGCGCTTTCTCACGCTGCGTTTGGAGGCATAGCAATAGGGCTTGCTACTAACATTTATCCTCTTTGGACTGGTCTAACGCTTTCAATACTAGGAGCGTTGGGAATCACAAAGTTACGTCAGTATGCCAAGATACCGGCGGATGCGACTGTCGCCATATTGCTTTCGTCAGGCCTTGCGCTTGGCATACTGCTTATAAGCATATCAGGAGGGTTCACACTTGATCTATTCAGCTTTTTGTTTGGAAGTATCATGCTTGTCAGCGTAGAGGACACCCTTGCGATACTGGCAATGACTGGCATAATTCTGTCCATAATCATCTTGCTCTATCGGCAACTGATGTACATTACCTTTGATGAAGAGCAGGCGCGGGTTAGCGGCCTGCCAATTTCAAAGCTAAACTACCTTTTCATAATTCTTGCAAGTGTGGCAGTCATTGTATCGATGAGGCTTGTGGGGATCTTACTTGTCTCGTCACTTTTGGTGATCCCAAATGTCACTGCACTCTTGTTTAACAAAGGATACAAGAAAACGGCGCTCATATCGGTGTCACTATCAATATTTTCAGTAGTGACAGGTATCGCAATTTCATATGCTGCAAATCTGGCGCCTGCAGGAACAATAGTGCTTGTCTCAACTGCAGTGTTTCTGACTGTGCTTGCAGCTAGGCATTATTCAAAAAGGAAGCAGGTAGTCAAAAAATTGGAAGAGGCTAGAAGCTAAAATCTCCACCACCAAAGTCGCCGCCGAAATCAGCGCCACCACCACCAGTGTCTGCACCGGCGCCGCCGTCTTCGGCTCCTGCGGATTCGCCTGAATCTGCGGCTGTTCCAGCCCCTTCGCCGCCTGCAAGGTCACTCTCTGCAGGAGTCATTGCCATCCCCAACATTGATATCATGGACATAAAGAACATGGCGTTCATGATACCGGAGAACAGCATCATCGGCATCCACATACGGTTATTGTCCATGTAGCTTTGAAGCTGCTGCGTCTGGCCACTGCTTTGCCATTGTTGGATCTGCTGCATTTGCTTCTCTAGTTCCTGCTTTTTGGAATTGAGCAGCTGAAGCCCAGTGTGGCTGAGGGTCAGCTCTATCTTCCTTCCAAACAAGCCCTTCTTTTCAGTACGAATAACAAGCCTTTGTTCAATCAGATCATTTAGGATTAGCTCAACTTGGGCCTTGTCCAGCCGGGTAACCTTGGCAATTTTGTCAAAAGACTTTAGTCCCCGTCCAATGGCATCCAGCACTATAAAGTGATTAGGACTCTCATTGATTCTGACGCTTGACATTTCACTAATAATATGCACAAAGCAGAATTTAAACTCTATTCTTAGAGGTTCTGTCACATCACAAGATCAGTCCCCTGCTGTAACAAGGTGGCTCATTTTGGATGGATAGATGGCAACAGCTATAAGAGAAAGCGTTTTAATTATCAAATAAGAAAAGTGGCAAAAATTAAGATGGGATTAAGGGCTACTGTTGCATATACGCCACTTGCCCACATAGTACACGCTGCAGTCATTGCAATACTCGAAATCCGCACGTAGTGTGAGTTCGCGCTTGCAGTTTCTGCAACGAACTGGTGTCAATATCCCCGAGACAATTTCGTTGAGACCGATTGTCTCGTTGACATCCTTCAGAATCTTTGCCATTTACCTCGCCTCCTATCAAGGTTAGTTAGTAGCAGATAGGCGCCTAGCCGGATCCACATCCACTAAAGCCGCATTCGATGCACACATTACATCCTTCGGTGATGATCAGTCTTGCATTGCACGTCGGGCACCGGTCCTCTTGCATGTCTGTATGCTGCATGATAGCAGATATTGAAGCAGAATTCTTTGTCCCAGACTGCACTTCTTGTGGCGGAATAGCCATAGTTTCTGTAGACTTTTCGTCTTCTATGTCGGATTCTTTGAATATCTTTTGCATCTGCTCTAGAACATAGGGTTCTTTAATATTGTTGAGTACATAATCGACTACGTGTTTGCTAGGCTTAACAGCAAACGCTCTTTGGCCAGTGTTCTGACCAGTGATGTGAAGCACCTGCTCGTGACGAGAACCATCTCTAAAGACAGTAACACCTTTCAAACCAAGCTCATGGGATAGCAAATATGCGCATTTGACGTCTTCTGCTGTCACGTCTCCAGGCATATTGATAGTTTTGGCAATGGCGTTACTGATCCATTTTTGCCATACGGCCTGAGCCATCACATGATCCGTCCAGTGTATGTCGATTGCAGTCACAAATATCCGCTGCATCCACTCAGGAATCTCAGGTAAGCCGCGGACAGAACCATAATTGTTTGCAATTTTAGTCAGTATTTCGTCAGAGTAGAGGCCGTTTTCTTTCAACATACTTTCAAACACTTTATCAGCGTAGAAGAAGCGGCCCACAGTCACACGCTTTTCATATACAAGTGCAAACACGGGTTCCACACCATTTGAAGTATCTGCGATCATCGAGAGCGTGCCGGTCGGGGCAATAGTGGAGCTCCACGAGTTACGTATTCCATGCTTTTTGATCTTTTCAATAAGTGTGTCCCAGTCGTATGTATGCGTCTCTCTGGGCAGCTCGTAGTATCCTGCCACAGGTATTCGGCCCTTGACATAATCACTGTTCTTAAATAGTGGGAATGGTCCACGAGACTTTGCAATGGCGACACTTTCATCCATGCTCAAATATGACACTGCTTCTGCAAGCTTATTCATGAATTCATAGCCATCCTTGGAATCATATGGGATCTTGAGCAGAAATAACAGATCAGCGATGCCCATGATACCGAGACCTATTCTCCTTGTCTCATTTGTCGCAACGTTGACTTCTTCTACAGGATACTTGTTCATGTCAATGATGTTGTCTAGGAATCTAGTAGCAAGTCTGATCGCCTGCTCGTAGCGCTGCCAATCAAATTCATATGCCCCATCAGCTTTACGTTTGACAAAGTTTGCCAAGTTGATTGAGCCGAGATTGCACGATTCATAGGGATAGAGGGATTGCTCACCACAGGGATTTGTGGCACGCAGAGGCCCGCCTCTTGCTCCAATGAGTGGATTGTATTTGTTGATATTATCAAAGAATATTACTCCCGGTTCAGCGCTCTTCCATGCGCTCAATGCTATTAGGTCTACAAGCTGCTGTGCGTCGATATGCCGCATTGGCTCTTTCATCCGGGGACTGCGTAGAGGATACTTGTGATTGCCATCCTTGCTGACAAGGGCCTTCCAAAAGTCATCCCAGATACCGACGCTTACATTAAAGTTCTCAAATACTCCAGGCTTTGTCTTAGCTGTCACAAACTTTTCAATGTCTGGATGCCATGCCTCAATGATACCCATATTGGCTCCACGGCGCTTGCCTCCCTGCTTGACGACATCGGTGATGGTGTCAATGATACGCATGAACGATGTTGGCCCTGAAGCAACGCCTGACGTCGATGCGACAATGTCACCCTCTGGTCTCAGGTCGGAGTAGTTGATGCCCACTCCGCCGCCCGACTTGAAAATCATGGCTGCGTCAGTGGATGCTTTCATGATGCCTGCCATGTCATCAGGCATGTCAAGCACAAAGCACGCAGACAGTTGTCCAAGCTTTGCGCCGGAGTTCATCAGAGTGGGCGTATTTGGCAGATAGTCCCGTGAAACCATCAGGTTGTAGTATTCCCTAACCCGCTCTTCATACTGTGCCATCTTGCCCTCCGCTATCATCCTAAGTAGGTCCTTGAAGCTGATCTTCATCTGCCCCTGCTGTGCGCAGTAGATGTAGTGACGGATCATTGCTTCAAAATGGTACCTGTTCAGATAGAAGCTGCCAATGTGTAGCTTGTTGTCAAAATCCCCTAACTTGCCATAGTAGCGATCTGCCTCTTCAATGTTCTGTGTGTAACCGCCGGCATGGGTAAATACAGAAGAGTCGTGCATCATGTCGGCAATCGCAACTAGGGTTGCAACCCTTTCAAACATTTGCTTGGGACCTTCAATGATCTCATTGTTGCTATCGCGCAGCAAATACCGCGCAGCAAGCACTCTTAGGGAATTAATGTCAAAAGCCTTGTCAATTTCATCGAGATCCTTCTTGTTGAGGACCTTCATCTTATCATCGCGCACTTTACGCCTTTCATGCCGGTAGAGTATGTAGGCCTTGGCTGTCTCGGATAGCCCCTCTTCAATAAGTATGGACTCCACTATGTCCTGTGCGTCTTCTACGCTTGGAATAGTCTTTTCGCTCTGCTGAACGATCTTTTGTACTACCTTTGCACCTAGCCGCTCAGCCAGAGAGTAGTCAGGCTTGCCCGTTGCAACGAGTGCCTTGTATATTGCGTTTGAAATCTTGGACTGCTCGAAATGGACTATGCGTCCGTCACGTTTCCGTATCTTTGCGATCATCATTTCCTTCGAATTATTATTGTTAAATTCAGTAAGTCCCGCCATCCCAGACTGTACAGAAGATTACAGGTTCTTAAAGATTGGGAGCCCACATCATATAACTTTTTTTGGCAGTAAAAAATGAATGCAAATTACTACTAAAAATACATGTTAGATTCTTAGTTTAAATTAACGTATAATCTGAATATATAAGCATGGTACATTAGATAAATATTTTTCATAGAAGGTCTTCTGAGTAAGCCTTCAAATGTTGGCATAAGTTGCTCGCTTCGAGCATAATAGTAAAAGTCGTGCAGCGGCCAGAGCTGTTTTAGAGTTGCAGTTACGAATAGAGAGGCACTTTGTGAGGTGACTTGCAGAACTCGCACATTTCTACACCTCCTTTTGAGCGCTGACCGCACGTTGTGCAAACTGCAAACCCAATACTGAGGCGCAGGAACGGCAGCTCTTGTACAGTAATTTCTATTACACGTTTCATTTCGTCTGGCGACAGGTTTGTCAGGTCAAGCGATGCTGCAAACCCTCCATTCAGCAGTTTGTCAATTGCCAGACATTCTTGAATTGAAGCTTCGCCGTCATTAAGGATATCCCTGCCATTGAGCATCATCCCCTGGGAATAGCTGGTTGTATTCTGCGATTGCAGAAGAGAGACCTTGCCATACTTCTCAGAATCGAGTGTGGCAAACCTTGACCCGCTGTCATCTGAAACCATCGCAATGCCAGCTCCTTCCTCTCCAAGCAGCTTGCCCTGCCCGTTGGTCACTTCGGCAGCAGTCTTTATCACTTTCTGAAGCACTTCGCTGGAGGACTCTCCTAGTATGTTGTAGACTGACTCCCTAGTGCCAGTAAGGTTGACTGCTATGCTAGCTGTGCCCATCTGCATCAACTGGCTTGCGCTTGCAAATGCAGGCATCATTCCCTTTTTGACATAGTCGATGATTATTTTTTTTCGGAGCGACATTGCAGCAAGCGATGGTTTTATCATGAGCGCAAGCTTGGCGCGGAAGTAAGTTTCGTCCTTGTTCGATTCATATGCAAGCCTTGGCAAGTTTATCGAAAGCAAATGGAGCGACATTGCAGCTGTAGCTTTGACGTTTGCCTTCTTGATGCCATTACTTGACCGTACCTTGTTGTTGCCAATCGAAATTATGCCTCCTGCTCGTACTGCTGCTATGATGCGGTCAAGGCTGTCATTCATCCTACCTGCTAGCGCAAGGCCAAGCCGGGGCATGGGCGTATTATTGACGTACCTCCTGTAGCCGTCCAAGAGTGCATTGAGTTGCTGGGCATCTAAGCTGTCAGTTTGCGCTGCAATAGTGGTTACAGGCATGCCTGCAGAATACGATGGTGCACCTGACGAGGCCAGAAGCGCCCTTGCAAACCGAGAGGTAATGTCCTCTGGATCATTGACGTTGTTAAGTAACGTCGGTACGTAGCCTTCGAGCACAACTTCTGTTGACGCTTCTCTTGAGAGGAGCGAGACCAATGCGGGCAGAGTCGCGACGGCATCGTCAGAGCTCTTAATTGGCGGGATCCTAGTCATATTCAGGAATTTCCCTTTTAGATCCAAGCCGTCTTTCAGCTCTGACAGGTCAAGAAATACAGTATCAGGCAATAAACCCCAGACATTGGTATTAGAAATACTGATCTCGCCTGCCAGATGCATGTCTGCAATGTCCTTTGGCAGCATGTTGAACAGTAAGTATTCAGAAAAGACCGCGCCAGCAGTCCTTGTCATGACACGCTCTATTCCGTTTCGGGCTGGCTCGTCTTGGGAGAGCATCTGAACAATGTCTGAGGGTGGGAGACCCAGCCGCGCTAGCTTATTTCTATATTCCTCGTGGCCGTGCTCTATGAGAATACAGTTGACAGTCTCACGTATGAGCGATGATGTGAGGTAGGTTGTCTGGAACCTGTAGATCTTGTTTTCTACTTCTTCAGTGATCTTGTGGGCCTGCTCAAGCGGCAGATTAGCTTCCCTTACAAGAGACTGGATTATCTTGTGAGAATTGAACTCCTCAATGGTATGCTTGTTTGTTCTCACATACATTTTGCCGCTCTCTATGATTGAACGCTCCTCAATCTGGCGTGCAAGGCTCAGCACCAGTTTACCAAGGTTTGTAATAGTGTACCGACGCTCCGTCTTGTTGAGGGCAACCAGGAGCTGGCGAAGCAGCTTCCTCAGGTGATAGGCAAACTTGCCCGACTCTTTCTTTGACTTAAAGCCCGCAAGAGCCTTTAGTTCCGAGTATGTCAGGGGGCCCTTTGCATTCAAAATTCGCAGGATGTCGATCCTGTTAGGGCTAGCCATAACAGAGAAAATCATCCTTACGCGCTTTGATGCAGATTCTAAAATTCCGCCTTTCTTAGAATCGACTTGATAATCATAACTCGGTTGTTCCATTACGCCTCATATCTAGATAAATGATTAAAACTACTTTGTAAAATATTTTTTACTAATTGCATGATCCACTCTATGTTGCTCAATCGACTGTTTGATCGACCAGCCTAGCTTTCAACCAGTAACTCAGTCTTTTCAGTTGGTGCTTCCTCTCGCTTTTGAGAGGGAATGCTAGTTGGGACCTCGGGGAGCCTCGCTTTTGCTTCGTCCTCAAGTGCTCCTTCGATCTGGTTAAGGATTGAAAGGGCCTCTGTGTCCATCGGCGTCGAGATTCTGGCGTCTGCTTTGATATTTGCGTTGAGGAGCAAATCTGTGGTAACTGTCGAGACTTCGGAAAGTACTTCATTAGCAGCTGGAATGGCTCTAGTCAGATCCGTCTGGATACCCTTTATCATCTCAATCGTCGGATCTATAGTGTCAAGGATTGCAGCAAATTCGTTGATTGTACTAAAGCGTATTACTACTGCCTCAAGTGCTAGGCCGGTGTGTTGTGTGTTTCTACGTAGACGCCTCACATTGATCAATTCGGTTGCAAGGATCTTTGCTCGGGCATTATTGCCTGCCTTGATGTTGGCGGCTATCTGCTCTAGAAAAGATGTCTCCATTGAGGCGAACTTTCCGTCGAGCAGCTTGAGACGCCCAAGCTGGTTGTACACGACACCCGTCGCGTGGGTGATCTGGCTCATGAACTGCTGACGCTTCTCTCCTCCCGTCATCTTGCTGGTATTATGCCAGATTAGATCAAAAAACTCCAGGTGTTGAAGACAGTATACCAAGAACTATCATAAAGCTAAGCTACAAAAAAAGTTGTATATTATAGCAGCAATGCAAGAGGGCATACAAGAATCAAGATACTCGCCAGCGATGATGATCATAGCCGCCTCTTAAAGGCAAAGTGGTCAAGAGACATCTTGACTACACAAGCGGGCTCGAGTAAAGTCCTACGGTAATTGCATCCATATTTGGGACCAGCTTTTCAGCCGGGGAGTACTTTCATCTTAAAGTTGGAATGGTTTGTATGATATGTGTGTTCGTCAGCGCCTACATTTAGAAGAAGAAGAAGAATTTCTTGTGCGAAGGGCATTTGCGTATACTACACAGTTGTATCTACCAGATTAATTCCAAAATGCACATACAGAATGATATAAAATATGTAGTTGGAATTATAAGAAAAAGATATGCATGCTCTGGTAATAGGAGCAACTATATCTGGAGCATGAGACCGTGCTTTGGGTCATAGCCTGCAACCCTCACTTTGGTGCCTATCGGCAGGTCGGCAGGCGTCTTGATGCCAGGGAGAAGTCCTGACGCTCTTAGGGGCGCATTGTCTAACTTGAACACCACCCATGCATACGAGCCAACATCCTCAAAACCTTCCGGCACAACTGCTTGGATGGTGTATGTCACGACAATACCACTGCCTTCAAGATCAACTTGCTCAAATTTATTCCCGGCGCATTTTTCACAAAAGAACACAGTCTCCAGCATCAGGTGGCCGCACTTTAAGCATTTTTGGGCCAGGATTTTTTTCCTGTTTGCAGCCTCGATGAACTTTTCTGCGGTACTTTTATGGGTCGATAATTTCTCCTCTATCATTTCTTATCCACTTTCTTGAATATGTGAACTGCTGCGCTAGCACCAGTGGCCCCAAAGTTGTGAGTGAGGGCAATCTCGGAATTTGGAACTGTACGCTCACCGGCTTTGCCAGTGAACTGCTCAAATACTTCGGCCACTTGTCCGACACCTGTTGCACCAATCGGGTGCCCTTTTGATTTCAAACCACCTGATGGATTTATCGGGATCTCGCCGTTAAGACGTGTTGCTCCATCTCTTACTGCATGGGCTGCCTTGCCCTTTGGGAAGAACCCAAGATCTTCAATATCGATTATCTCGGCTATTGTAAAGCAATCATGCACTTCGGCAAAGTCAATATCCTTTGGACTCACTCCTGCCATCTTGTAGGCCTGTCTTGCGGCAGCCACTGTACTTGGAATGGTCGTAATATCTTCACGCCCTTGAACAGCTGCTGGCGAAGCGCCCCTACCGGATCCAATTACTTCGATGTATGGTCTGCCGCTCTTTTTTGCAAACTCTTCGCTACATAGAATAGCTCCAGATGCACCATCAGAGAACGGACAGCAGTCAAGCAGCTTCAGCGGCGAAGCCACCACCGGTGACTTTAGCACATCGTCGACTGTTATTTTCTTGTGGACATGCGCCTTTGGGTTCATCAACCCATTTTCATGGTTCTTGACTGCAACGTGAGCGAGGTCTTCTTCGGTTGCCTTGTGGGTAGTCATGTAAGCGCGGGCCATTGATGCAAAGAGCCCAGGGAACGACGCCCCGTTGCCACCTTCATAGAAAAAGTCAGAGCAATAAGAGAACAAGGTCGTGCTACGTGCCGTGCCAGTATGCGTCACCTTTTCAACACCAAGCGCAAGGACGCAGTCATAGAATCCGGCTGCTACATTAGCATATGCTTCTCTAAACATCACGGAGCCCGAGCCGCACGCCGATTCAATTGTAAGGCCAGGAACATAAGGAATTCCAAGGTTACTCATGATGACAGGCGCCATATGAACCTGTTTGTCGGCAACCCCAAAAACGTTTGAAATGTATCCAGCCTGGATCTCTTTTGGGGTAATCCCAGCGGACTCAACGGCATCTTTGGCTGCATTTAGCGCAATCTCTATAATGCTTTCGTTTAATTTTCCATATTTCGTGCTGCCCGCGCCGAGAAGGCAAACTTTGTTGGTTGTCATCTAATAAAAATTGCTTTTTTGTATATAAATAGCTTAAACACCCTTGATATGTAAGAATCATAGTGGATGTTTAGTAAGGAAGAGTCTAAACAGATCTCTGTAGCAGCCAGGCAAAAATATCAATCTTAACTAGCGGGCTTGCAATGCTGAGTCACACACACATACGCGCACGCTCAGGCATTATTGAAGTTTTTCCTATTTTATGATGAACCTATCTTTTTAAGAAGGATAGAAAGAAAGACAAAACACAGAAGTCCATAACAAGTTGGAATAAGCAAGCAATATGGAATATGAGAAAAAAGGATCGGATTAATATGCGCAGGTCTGCCAAGATCTCACTTATTTGTTGTACACTCTTGTCGTCTGTGAAAAGCCTGCAGCTGCAAGGAGGATAGCTCAAGCGCTTGGCGAGCCGACTGAGTCAAGGCCCGGTGGCATTTCTATCTTTGAGGTAAAAAATAGTCGACGCCACTATAAAATATGCACAGCGCTTGGACATCTGTATGGCCTGACCGATGTCACCAAGAATAGAAGTGTGTACCCTGTGCTTGACTTGGAGTGGGCGCCTCTTGCCAAGAACCCGCAGGTGATCAGAGCCATCAATGTCATTTCGAAGCTGGCTAAAGATGCCTCATCATTTGTACATGCATGTGACTATGACCAAGAAGGAGAAGTGATAGGCCACAGCATCTTACAGTATGCATGTGGTGATAAATATGCGGAAGCATTAAGAGCCAAATTTTCGACACTAACTGACGAAGAGATAAGAGATTCGTTTGCTAATCTGACCAAGCCAAACTGTGGGCTCGCAGATGCAGGCAGATCGCGTCACATGCTCGATTTCATTTACGGAGTGAACCTGTCAAGAGCACTTGTTAGATCGTTTAAGAGCGTCGGCAGATATCGCAATCTCTCAATTGGGAGAGTGCAGGGACCGACACTTGCCTTTGCAGTCAACAGAGAGATCGAGATCAGGTTGCACATACCAGATCCCTACTGGATAATAACTGCACAGTTTGACAAAGATGGACAGACATTTTCTGCGCAGTATGAAAAGCCAAGAGTAGAGAAGCCTGCGGAAGCTAAGGCAATCATAAATGCCTGCTTAGGCAGAAATGGAATTGTAAACAACATTAGCGACAACAAGTCAGTACTGCGTTCGCAGGCGCCGTTCAACATCGGCGACCTCCAACGAGAAGCATACAGTCTGTTCAAGCTTGGCCCAGGCTATACACTTGCAATAGCGGAAAAATTGTATTTGCAGGCACTGATCTCATATCCGCGCACCTCAAGCCAAAAGCTTCCACCTTCCATAGGATATGATAAAATAATTTATGGCCTTTCAAAAGTCGGCAGATATAGTCAATTGGTATCTATGCTTCTCTCAAAAGAGAGACTTGTGCCAAATGAAGGTCCGATGACAGATCCAGCACATCCAGCTATCTATCCAACCGGCGTTGCACCACGGCAGAAACTGAGCGGCCTTGAATTCAAAGTCTACGAACTTATAGTGAAGAGATTCCTTGCGGCATTTGGCGATCCAGCAATCAGCCGACACATAAATGTCACAATCGACGTAGGCGGATATGTCTTCAAGGCAGGAGGCATGACGCTAACCTACGAAGGCTGGATGGTCCTCTACAAGCCTTATGTCAGGTTTAATCAGCTAAAGCTTCCAGAGCTCCACAAGGGAGATCTACTGAAAAATCTAGGTGTAGAAATGGAAGAGAAATTCACTCAGCCACCCTACCGCTACAATCAGGCAAGCTTACTTGCCAAGATGGAGCAGGAAAAAATAGGAACCAAGGCGACAAGAGCTGACATAATATCAACTCTATTCAAACGGAATTACTTGGCAGCATGCAAGGGCGGGCTAGAAGTAACGGACCTCGGCTTTGCAGTAATTGATTCTATGAGAGAGTTTGCGCCGGGTATAGTTTCCACAAACATGACAAGGTTGATGGAGGAGCAGCTTGTAAATGTGGAGGAAGGATCAGCGGACAGCATTTCTGTAATTGAGCAGGCAGCAGATAAACTGTTAGAATCGCTGGCCTCATTCATAGAAAAGGAAGCGGATATCGGGGCGCAAATAAAGGGTGCTATATCAGCGGACACTGCACAAACTGCAGCGCTTGGTCAATGCCCACTGTGTAAGAAGGGGCAGCTTTGCATAGTCCGGTCGCGCACCACACAAAAGCGCTTTGTTGGATGCTCGAATTATGCTGGCGGCTGCAAGGCAACTGCGCCGCTGCCACAAAAGGGCTCAATTAGAACCACGGGCAAAGCATGTCTAGAATGCAGCTGGCCGTTGGTGGGAGTTGTTTTTGCTCGAGGCGCAAAGCAGTGGAGAATTTGCACAAACATTCATTGCCTTTCAAAAAAGCGAGGCACTACATAAAATATGATTCTGTAGTCTCTTCGTTTATCTATAAGAGGAGATGAATATATTCACACACATTCTGTTATTGGTATTTGATAGAAACTACTCGTTTCTTTTTTTCATTTAGGAGAGAGAGTGTAAATATCTGTCCTACGGTTCTTTAACAGCGGCAATGATCTGCGGACTTGCTGTATACGCGCCTTATCGATATCAACTATTTCCATGCCTTCTCGCTTACCCATATCTAGAAGCACTACGCCAAATGGATCCACTACCATGCTCTTGCCGCAATAAATATTGCCTACTTGGTCAGGGGCAACTATGTAGGAGCCATTTTCAATAGCCCTTGCCTTGATCATCGTCTGCCAGTGCTCCTCTTTCATCTCCCCTGCAACCCAAGCAGATGGTGCAATGAGCACATCTGCACCCTTAATTGTCAATAGCCTTGACAGCTCGGGGAAGCGCAAATCATAGCAGATCAAAAGTCCTGCAATGCCAGCAGGGGTCTTGTCAGGCTTGACGATTGATTTACCGGGCATCAGCTTTGTAGATTCTTTGAACCCAAGCGCATCGTAAAGGTGTAGCTTGCGGTATACCGATGTTATTGCACCCCTCTCGCTTATAATTACAGCAGTGTCATAAACATGCCGTGGCTTGCTACTTTTCTCATAAATAGTGACGACAACTCCGATTCTGTTTTTCTTTGCAGCCGCTGCAAGTGTCAAAACAAAGTTGCCCTTGACGGTTTCGGCAATACTAGCCAGATGGTTTGCAGATTGGTTATGGGGCGAAAAAGCCATCTGGAATTCTGGAAAGCACACAAGGTTTGCATTCTTGCAGGCCGCTTCATCTATAAAATCAATAGATTTTTTCAGGTTTTCCTGCTTGTCTTCAGATGAACGCATTTGTACTACTGCGATTTTCTTCAAGCAGTACAAAGAAGATGATAAAAATAAAAATAGTTTGCTACACTAGAGAGGCCTGCCGGACTGAAACCAATTCTCCTGGGGTTTCTCATCAAAGACGACGATCACGTGCTCTGACTTGGTGTTCAATATCTGAACCGCTGCATTGGTGATGGCTTTGGCAAACTCATCCTTCTGCTTAGGGGTTCTACCCGGATACATTGACACTATTATGAGAGGCATATATGCAAGAGTCTTGTTATGGCTGGTTTATATGCACACTGGCAACTGGCGTTGGCGCCACTTGTTCAGGAGACTTTCCATTTGACTTGGCCAACTCGTAGAGTGCAAGCAGGTATCGCTTGATGAACTTGACTCCGGGTGATGGCCTGCGGCCCTTCTCATAGTCACTTAGGACGGAGGGAGTGAGGCTCATATGCCTTGCAAGGTCTGCCTGCCTAATCCCGAACTTTTTCCTACAATATTTTAACTGCTGGGGAGGGTTGTCGCTCAATACCACAGATCCAGCGATCCAGGTCAAGTCGTCGCTAGCACTAATGTTCGAAGACAAACGTTAAACAAGCTCTTGACGGGTGATAAAAAGATTTTCTAATCATGCGTGCTTCTATGCTAGTGTTGCCCACGAGCTATGAGAAACTGCATTGGCTAAACTACAAGGTGATTGGGTGCACACGCTGTCCACGATTATCACACTACATCAGACAGATAGGCCAAGAAAAAGTCAAGAGATTTGCGCGCGAAGAGTACTGGGCGCGGCCTCTGCCAAGCTGGGGCGATCCAAATGCGCGGCTACTGATAGTGGGGCTTGCACCGGCAGCACATGGCGGCAACAGAACAGGAAGGATGTTTACAGGTGATGGCTCGGGCGACTGGCTTGCAAGAGCCATGTATGAATCAGGATTTGCAACCATGCCGACCAGCAGGTCAAAGGATGACGGGCTTGTGCTCAAGGATGCCTACATTACTGCGGCGATTAGATGCGCACCACCAGATAACAAGCCACTGCCAACCGAGATGGCGAACTGCTCTCAATATCTTGTTACGGAGCTGCAGATTTTGAATAATATTAAAGTCATTGTCATGCTGGGCAAGATTGGATTTGATGCTTACTGTAGAGCAGCAGGATTGAGAAGGCTCAGGTTTAGCCATGGAGTGAGCTATGATATAAACGGTAAAGTGTTACTTGCCTCATATCATCCAAGCAAGCAGAATACTAACACGGGTAAGCTGACATGGAAGATGTGGTTCGATATTTTCAAAAAAGCAAGATCTATTTTAGGTTCTTATGGACAGAGGAGGACAACATAACCTTCATTTGGCTTGAAGCCAACAACTAATAAGTATAGATTACCATCCGCTGTTGCAGTACTACGTCAAAAGAGACCAGTGCTTCTACAAAAAGTTACAAGCCAGCACCCAAAGACTATTGTGTCATTAGAGACTTGTATAGAGATATGCAGTTATGACACATATAGCACAAAATCTACTTTTTGTTTGAATTGATGTCAGTAGTTACCTGGTCTATCTTGTGGCGCAGCGCTTCCTTGATCTTGGTATTGTCTATCATGTTCAGTGAGCCTTTGCAGTTAGGGCACTTGAAAAACAATTCAACTGCTATGTCAAATTTCACCCGAGGACAGTCACGGTTGCCGCAGTGGTAAAACTCTGTTGATTCTTCATATTCAAGGCGATTGTGGAGCCGGTCAAGGATCTTTTTCTTCTGATTGTCAATGAAATTGTCGACCTGATCCTGCTTGGCGCGCCAGCGGTAGACGAACCAGCCTTTCTTTTCGTCCTTGACGCGGATGCCAGTTATTAGTGCTTTGCCAAACATGTCGTAGAGAACCTTGCGTACGATGTTTATCTTTAGTCCCGTTGCGCTCGCTATCTCCTCGTCTGTCACGTCCTTGGTGTTCAAGAGGGCGCGGGCAACTTTGATGTACTCCTCGCCTCCGATTAAACCAGCAATTTTGACAAAAGAGTCCTCATATTCTATGGAGTGCATCTAATTATAGCAATAGTGTGTGTGTTTTTCTGATATATACTTAATGCATATAAGCCCCACTTGTACCATAAAGAGGATAAATGCCGCCGGAGTAGTCACTCATATAACTCCATACATCAGCGCTTACCTGAAGCCGGTGAAATGCTGATTTTTGTCGATCGTCCAGGAGATCATAGACCATCTGACCTATTATTATCTGGTCCGGCTTACCAAGCGACGTCATTTTCGTTGCTATATTGATGGTATGGCCCAAGATGTCAAAGTGGGGTCTCTTGAACTTTTTGCCGTCTATGTTGAAGGTATCCCATCCATATTGTACCACGACATTTTCACCTAGGTCTATGCCAACTCGGACGTTTATTTCAGCATAGTCGTACTGATTCAAGATCGGGTTTATGCCTTCCCGGATTATCTTGATCATCGAGTGGGCGCAGTTGACTGCATTGATGCATGGTAGATATTTGTCATTGTTTGCAAGGAAAAAAGCCATGATGGCATCTCCCACATATTTCAACACATAGCCGCCATACGCTGATATTGTGATCGACATTTCCTGTGTGAACGCTTGGATTATGGCGGCGAGCCTATCAGTCGGCAGATCAGATGACAGTCTGGTGGAGCCTACAAGGTCTATGTTGAGGATTACGAGCATAACCTTTGACTTGGAATACTTGGCAAGAATTTCATGAGTTTCTTCAGTAGAGATGTCGAACTTGGATTCCACCTTAAGTGCCTTCCATACTCTTTGCTGAGCCATTTTGATCGCCTTGTCAAGGTCGACCACGGCATCGAGGTAAAAAGATGACAAGAGTTCAGCCTCAGGTGCCTGCTTGGAGGGCCTATCCGTCTTATTTATGCATTGAATTACCTTGTCGACATCTTCCGGGCTGATGTCCAGCTGGAATGCAATTATCTCTGGCGATATGCCGGAATTGTACAAGTTAATTATGGTCTGCTGTTGGCTCTCAGCCATATACGATGAGCTTTGGTCATGAGCATTAGATATATGCTATTATTTGTTATTGCACCAAACCTTCCAGCGAGAATAATAATAACCGCCGCCAGTAATATACAAGTGTGGAGTAATGGAGAGCAAGAATCAAGACGAAGGAAAAGTACTGCTAACACTGCCAAACATTAAGTATTTAGTAGAAGGGCTTGAAGCTTTACTGACGACGGGTCTGGATGGCGACAAGCGTGTTAAGGTGATTCAGCTGCGCAACGACCTCTTGTCACATATAAATAGCATATTTAACGATTATTCGTAATTACTGCTTCTTGGACCTTGCTGATGGCTCTCTGTTTGTACACAGAACGCCTTTTTAATCAGCTCATCTATTCTGAGTGAACCCATGGGTACTATGGACTCGCTTGATAGGCAGACGGAGAACATGAACTAAATCGATACTTGGCTGTAATAGGATCAAGTTCCTAGGTACAAAATTGAGCTGAGTTATGATGTGCATTATAAAATTAGTTTTGGCTAATTCGTATTCTTCTGGCTCGCAAATTCAAGTGCTTCAGAAGAATTGGTGCAGAGTTACTGAAAAGATGTCTGTCTGTCCTAATATAGGCCGTCAAAGCGCGGCGGCGGGGGGGTTCTCGGGCTTTTGATCCATAGAAAAATATTTGATTTAACTCTCCTCTCTTATTATAGCCCTTTTAAGACAGACAATCTGTCGTTTTATATATATACATGAATGTCTATTGACGCCTCAGCTTATACGATGCTAGGAAGGTCATGAGTGTCATGGCAAAAAGCAGAATACCAGTTGACAGATGAGTTGCGACGAGAAAGGGCTCAAGGTGGGTAGTGACCACCAGCATGCCAAGTATTATCTGCACTGATACAACTATTGCGGCAATGATTGCGGTTTTTCTCGCCGGCTTGAATTTCTTGAATGAGTATGCTGCTGCAGCAAAGATAAGGCCAGCCGTAATCACCACCATCACTCTATGATAATGCTCAAAGAAATGCTTCTCAGAAGGCAGGCCAAAACCGTTTGGGCAGAGCGGCCATTCAGGGCAAGAGAGTCCCTGGTTTGAGGAACTGATGTAAACCCCAACCAGCATTACAGAGTACAACATGGCAAGGGCACAGAATGAAAGGCCTAGCGCCACCTTTGGGCTAGAGGAGTGTTGTATCTCCACAGCAGAAAAATTGTGCCACGTCAATTATAACCTTGGCATTTAACATTCTTCTAATCCATTTTCTCATATCCGTTTTATGCTGGATAGCCGCTTGCTTTGCAATGGAGAAAGACGCGCCTACAGAGACTGATCTAGGTAGCTATGAGGGCAAATATCCGAAGGACCTGTTCAATAAGACAGTGATTGTAAACGAGCAGGCGATGGGACGTGTTGCAAAGGAAACGGATGACCAAATAGTTGTTTTTAGCGATTCTGGTAATTTACGGTTTGACATCCCCAAGTCAAAAATCACGCTTTCAGGAGGCTCTGTAATGGTAGGTGAGCCGCTTGAGCAGTATGCAGTGGACAAAGATGCGCCAATGCCGGAGGGTAGAAGCCTTAGACCATCTGCTGAAGAAATACGGCAAAAGGCAGGTGAGATACCTGCAGCGAACGAGGAATACAGTTCGGTGGAGGAGCCAACTATTCCTGTAGAAGAGAGGAAGCCATCGATGGCTGAGGAAAAGGTTAGAGATGCTGCTACGATGGCGGAGGAAAAGGTCAAAGATGCT
>Ga0299914_10000223_pt1 | contig 33463 bp, 30 predicted proteins | sample RVTome_10_FD_201361 | JGI IMG/M metagenome (GOLD analysis project Ga0299914, IMG submission 201361) | Soil microbial communities from uranium-contaminated site in the Upper Colorado River Basin, Wyoming, United States - RVT153D57 (version 2) ... | reverse complement strand
CTTCGTTGCCGCCGCCGATCGCCAGCAGGGGCGTCGAGGAGCCGAGCGCCGGCGTGGTGCCGTATTCGAAGACGTAGCTCGTTTCGGAGTTGGCAGGGTTGATCACCCCGCCGAGGCGGGCCGAGGTGTCGGTGATCGCCATCGAGCCGACGTCGGTCACGTAGGGCGCCACCTGGTCGGTGAGGAAGGACTGGGTCGCCGTGGTCACCGCCGAGTTGGGGACGAAGGTGCGCGAGACGACGAAGCGCACGTGGTAGGTCGTGTTGGGGTTGAGGCCTTCGACGCTCTCTGAGACCGCCTGGGCGCCGCCTTCGGGGTCAAGGCCCGGGCAATCTGCCTCGGGGACTTCGATCGCGCCGCTGAAGCCCGGGTCGGTCGAGTATTCGAACTTGCAGCCGCTCACGTGGCCACCCTGGGGGTTGACGGTGGCGGTGAAGGTGGCTGTTTTGTCGGCTTTGGTCGTGATCGGATTCAGCACCGGCGTCGGGGCGGGCAGCAGGTCGTCGATCACGTAGACGCGGTGGGCGAAGCCGGCGCCGACGTTGTTGGTCGCGGTGACGAAGAGCTGGCCGCTCGCCTCGTTGAGGCCGAGGCCGTTGACGGTGGAGAAGCCCGCTCCGCCGCCGTGTTCGTCATCGACTGCCGTCGGCGCCGCGGTGAGGCCGGGAGCGTCGAACTGCTGCACGACGGTGTTGCCCGAGGAGGGGTCGCGCAGGACGTAGAGCACGTCCTCGTCGGGTCCGCCTGCGTCTGAGTCGGGGTCGACGGCGAGGCCCGAGGTGGCGGTCGCGGTCGGCCCGGCGAGCAGCGGCGGCACTTCGATCGAGGCGAGGAAGCCGATGCCGCCGCCGTTTGCGTCTTCTGTGTCATAGCGGTCGATCTGGGGGCCGGTGTTGGAGTCCGATGCATAGACGATGCCCCTGGAGTCCACGGCCAGCTTGCGAGGTTGCGTAGTGCCGAACTGGGTTTCGGAGCCGAAGCTCGAGGGATTGGCCCCGTCGAGGTCGTAGGTGTTGACACGGCGGTTCGCCGAGTCGGCGAGGAAGACCTTGCCTACAGCGGCTTCGCCGTTCGCGGGGCTGACGGCGATGCCGAGCGTGCCTTCGAAGAAGGTGGAGCCGATCTGGCCGGCGCCGGCTCCGGGTTCGCCGACCTGGCAGACGTTGGCGGCGGGGCAGACCTCGTAGGTCGTCGCCGCTTCGGTGGCGTCGACGTCAAAGCCCCAGGAGGCGATGAAGGCTCCAGCGCCGTCGTAGACGTTGACCCGGCGGTTGTCGCGGTCAGAGACGTAGACCTCGCCGGTGTCGTTGTCGACCGCTACGGACTGGGGCCTGGCGAGCGCTCCGTTGCCGGCCGTGGTGCCGTTGCCGGGTGAGGCGGCGGCGGCTTGGCATTCGCTTGCCACGGTGCAGAGCTCGAAGTCGGTGCCGCCGTCTGGCAGGGAGACGTCGGCTCCCCAGGCCGAGACGAAGTCGCCTTCTGAGTCAAAGCGCTGGACGCGGTGGTTGAATTCGTCGACGACGTAGACATCGCCCGCGTCGGCCGGACCCGCGCCCGTCAGGTTGACGGCGATCTCGCGCGGGGTTGAGAACTCGCCGCCTTTGGAGCCCGAGGCGCCGAAGTAGTCGATGACCTCCTTGTCGGCGAAGGCGGTGGCGACGACGATCGCCGTGGCGAGAAGCGCGGCTATGGCGAGCGCTCCCGACTGCTTGAGACGGTGGTTGGTTCCCGCGGTCGGTCGCTTCGCGTCGCTTCTCACGTAGCTCTCTCCTTGTCCCTGAGCCCCTCTGCCGGCCGCCTTCCCTTGGGCGGCCCTCCCGGGCTCTGTCGTTCTGTCCCTGTGGCGCCAGGAACACGGACATCCGTGTTTTCTAAGCGCTGCGGGCATTAAGACACACGTGTGTCTGGATGTCAAGCGGCCGGGCGAAGCCGGCCGGCGGCTTGCCCAACCGAGAGGGCCTACTCCAGGTTGACCATCACGTGCTTGATCTCGGTGTAGTCCTCGAGGGAGTAGACGGAGAGGTCCTTGCCGTAGCCGGACTGCTTGTAGCCGCCGTGGGGCATCTCGGCGACGAGCGGGATGTGGTCGTTGATCCAGACGCAGCCGAAGCGCAGCGCGTTGGCGACGCGCATGGCGCGGCCTATGTCGCGCGTCCAGACCGATGACGCAAGCCCGTAGGGCGTGCCGTTCGCCCACTCGATCGCCTTCGCCTCGTCGCTGAAGGGCTGCACCGTGATCACCGGGCCGAAGATCTCGTTCTGGACCATCTCGTCGTTCTGCTCGAGGCCGGCGACGACGGCCGGCTCGAGGAAGAAGCCGGGTAGGTTGGGCTCGGCGCCCCCGGTGACGACCTCGGCGTTGCCCGGCTTGCGCTCCAGGAAGCCCTCGACCCGCTCGCGCTGGCGTTGCGAGTTGAGCGGCCCCAGGGTCGTGTCGGCGGCGAGCGTGTCGCCCATCACCAGGCCCTGCGCCTGGCCCGCCAGCCCGCTGACGATGTCGTCGTAGACGTCGCCCGCCGCCAGCACCCGGGTCGCCGCGGTGCAGTCCTGGCCGGCGTTGTAGTAGCCGGTGCCGGCGATCGTCTCCAGCGCGGTCTCCATCTCGACGTCGTCGAAGACGATCACCGGCGCCTTGCCGCCCAGCTCCAGGTGGACGCGCTTCAGCGTGTCGGCGGCCGCCTTGGCGATCCCCTTGCCGGTCGGCGGCGAGCCGGTCAGGCAGACCATCTCCACGTCGGGGTGGTTGACCAGCTCGACCCCGGTCGGCTCGCCGTGGCCGCCGATCGCGTTGAAGACCCCGGGCGGCAGCAGCTCGCCGCACCACTCGGCGAAGAGCAGCGTGGTGAGCGGCGTGGTCTCGGCCGGCTTGAGCACGACCGTGTTGCCGGCGGCGAGCGCCGGTCCGATCTTCCAGATCGCCATCATCAGCGGGTAGTTCCAGGGGGTGATCTGGCCGACCACGCCGACCGGCTCGCGCCTGACGAACGACGTGTGGCCCTGCATGTACTCGCCGGCGGCGCGGCCCTCCATGCAGCGGGCGGCGCCGGCGAAGAAGCGCAGCTGGTCAGCCATCACCGGCACTTCGTCCTCCATCACCGCGGCCCGCGGCTTGCCCGCGTCGGCCGCTTCGAGGTCGGCGATCTCCTCGCCGCGCTCCTCGATCAGGTCGGCCATCCGCAGGAGCGCCCGCGCCCGCTCGCCCGGCGGCGTCGCCGCCCAACCCTCGAAGGCGCCCTTCGCCGCGGCGACCGCGGCGTCGACGTCCGGCTTGGTCGAGAGCGGCGCCGCGGCGATCGGCTCGCCGGTCGCCGGGTTGACCACGTCCTCGGTCCCGCCCTCGGCCGGCTCCACCGCCCGGCCCCCAATGAAGTTCCGAAGCCTCGTCTTGGTCACGGCCATCACTCGCTCACCTCCACATGTCGGGGCCGACGGGCCGATTTCCCACCATATGGGCGTATTGCCGTCCCGTCGGCGGGGATGTTCAGGGCTTGCTCCACCGGTACGCACTCGGCGCCGATCGCGTCGGCGACCGCCGGGTGGGTAATCGCGCCGGCGGCTACGTTGACGCCCGGGCGCAGGCCGGGGTCGCGGCGGATCGCCCCCTCGACGCCCCGGTCGGCGAGGGCGATCGCGTAGGGCAGGGTCGCGTTGGTCAGCGCCTGGGTCGAGGTGATCGGCACCGCGCCGGGCATGTTGGCGACGCAGTAGTGGGTGATCCCCTCGACCTCGAAGGTCGGCTCGCGGTGGGTGGTCGGGTGCGAGGTCTCGAAGCAGCCGCCCTGGTCGATCGCCACGTCGACCAGCACCGCGCCCCGCTTCATCATCGCCAGCTGCTCGCGCCGCACCACATAAGGGGCGCGGGCGCCGTGGACGAGGACGGCGCCGATCACCAGGTCGGCGCGGGGCAGCATCTCCTCGATCGCCAGCGTGGTCGAGTAGACGGTCGAGCAGGCGCCGGAGAAGGCGACGTCGAGCTCACGCAGGCGGTCGATCGACTTGTCGTAGACGAAGACGTCGGCGCCCATCCCGATCGCGACGAAGGCGGCGTTCATGCCGACCGCGCCGCCGCCGATCACCATCACGTTGGCGGCCGCCACGCCGGGCACGCCGCCGAGCAGGATGCCGCGCCCGCCGAGCGGCTTCTCGAGCATGAAGGCGCCCGCCTGGGCGGCGATCTTGCCGGCGATCTCGCTCATCGGCGCCAAGAGCGGCAGCCGGCCGCGCGCGTCCTCGACCGTCTCGTAGGCGATGCAGGTGGCGCCCGCGTCGCAGAGGCCGCGCGCCTGCTCGGGGTCGGGCGCCAGGTGGAGGTAGGCGAAGAGCAGCCGGCCGCGGCGCAGCAGCTCGATCTCCGCCGGCTGCGGCTCCTTCACCTTGAGCACCATCTCCGCCTCGCCGAAGACCGCGGCGGCGTCGGGGACGATCCGCGCCCCCTGCGAGGCGAGCTCCCGGTCGGCGATCGCGCTGCCCTCCCCCGCGCCGGCCTCGACCAGCACCTGGTGGCCGTGCTCGGCCATCTCGCGGACGCCCGCCGGGGTGATCGCCACCCGGTGCTCGTCGGGCTTGATCTCCCTGGGGACGCCGATCACCATCAGTGAGCCCCCCTCATCGCTAGTGCCCCGGCCCGACCAGCTCGCGCGCCCGCAGCGCCAGCCAGAACTCGATCCGGTCGTGGGCGCGGGAGAGGTCGCGCCCGGTCAGCTCTTCGATCTTGCGCATCCGGTAGCGCAGCGTGTGGCGGTGGCAGTAGACCTGGCGGGCGGCCCGCTCCCACTGGCCGTTCTGCTCGATGAACGCCTCCAGCGAGCGCAGCAGCTCGCCGCCGTACTCCTCGTCGCCCTCCTCGATCGGGCCGAGCACGCTGTCGCAGTAGAGCGTCAGCGCCTCGTCGTCCTGGATCGAGAGCAGCAGGGTGAAGGCGCCGAGGTCGCGCCAGGACGCGACCTCGGGCTCGCTGCCGTTGGCGAAGGCGGTCGCTTCCAGCGCGCAGCGCGCCTCGTGGTAGGAGTGGCGCAGGTCCTCGGGCGGGGCCGGCCGGCTGGCCGCCGCCCGCACCGCGCCGCGCTCTTTGACCAGCGCCCGCCGCGCTTCGGCGGCGAGGTCGACCGGGTCGCGGTCGGCGGCGTCGACCACGGCGCAGAGCAGCTCACGCGTGCCGCTGGCGTGCGGCGCGACCACCGCCGGGCAGGCGTCGGCGGCGAGCGCCCGCTCCAGCGCCGGCTCGGCGGCGCTCGGGTCGTCGAGGTCGAAGACGAGCACCGCCGCCTCCTCGCCGATCCCGAACGGCTCCAACCGGCGGCGCAGCTCGGAGGGGTCGAGGCGGCCGCCCAGCGCCCCGGCGAGGACGTCGCCGGCCAGGCGGCGCTCGGTCTCGCGGGCGACGCGGCGCCGCATCAGCTCCAGCGCGACGACCGCCACCGCCTGCTGCAGGATCAGCCGCTCGAAGTCGCCCAGCCCGCCCGAGTCGCGGACGATCACCACCCAGGCCTGCGGCGGCCCGCCGCCCGGCGAGATCACCGGGTGGGCGAGCGCCCGGCCGGCGACCGAGGGGTGCGTCGGCACGAAGGGGTGGCCGTCGGCGATGTGGGCGAGCGCTTCGTCGCGGATCGCGTTGACCGCCTCGGCGGAGAGCCGGCGGCGGAAGCCGCGGCCGGCGATCCGCTCGCCGCGCGCGTTGAGGATCGCCACCGTGCCGCCCACCGCGGAGGCGATCGTCGCCACGATCTCCTCCAGGCCGCGCTCTTCCAGGACCAGCCGCTCGAGCCGCCGCTGCACGGCGATCCCCCGCTGCAGCACCTCGTACTGCTCGTTGACGAGGCGGGCGAAGGCCTTCTCGGTGAGGGCGATGAAGGGGGTCGAGTAGGGGACCTCGAAGAGCGGGAAGTCGCGCTTGCGCGCCTCCTCGACCAGCGCCTTGGGCAGCTTCTCGTGGCTGAAGCCGGTGCCGACGCCGAGCCCGGCCAGGTTGTGCTCGGCCAGCCGCTTGACGAAGCCGCGCTGCTTGGCCGCCGTCTCCAGCGGGATGCCGGTGGTCAGCATCAGCTCGCCGCCGGAGAGCCACGGGGTCGGGTCCTCCAGCTCGGAGATGTGCACCCACCGCACCGGCGCCTCCGCCGCGCCCTCCCCAGCCGCCAGCTCGAGCCCGAGCTCATCCAGGAGGCTTTGCACGGTGAGCATCGGCGCGCCTATCTTCGGACCCGCTCCCAGGCGTCCGTGAGGACGCCGCGCAGCACGTCGTGGATCTCCTCGAACTGCTCGCTGTCGGCGATCAGCGGCGGCGCCAGCTGGATCACCGGGTCGCCGCGGTCGTCGGCGCGGCAGATCAGGCCGCGGCGGTAGAGCTCGCCGGAGAGGTAGCCGCGCAGCAGCTCCTCGGCCTCCTCGTCGTCGAAGCTCTCCTTCGTCTCCTTGTCCTTGACCAGCTCGATCGCCTGGAAGTAGCCGGCGCCGCGCACGTCGCCGACGATCGGCAGGTCGTGCAGGCTCTCCAGCATCCCCCGGAACTCGCCCTCCTTGGCGAGCACGTGGCCGCAGAGGTCCTCGCGCTCGAAGACGTCGAGGTTGGCCATCGCCACCGCCGAGGCGAGCGGGTGGCCGGCGAAGGTGAAGCCGTGGGCGAAGGACTCCTTGCCCTGCATGAACGGCTCCGCCACCCGGTCGGAGGCAATCAGGGCGCCCATCGGCGCGTAAGCGGAGGTCAGCGCCTTGGCGACGGTGACGATGTCGGGCCGGTAGCCGAAGTGTTCGCAGCCGAACATGTGGCCGAGCCGCCCCCAGGCGCAGATCACCTCGTCGGAGATCATCAAGACGTCGTGGCGGTCGCAGATCTCGCGCACCCGCTCGAAGTAGCCCTCCGGCGGGACGAGGCAGCCGCCGGCGTTCTGCACCGGCTCGAGGATCACCGCGGCGACCGTGTCCGGCCCCTCGAACTCGATCCGCTCCTCGATCGCGGTCGCCGCCCAGAGCGGGTCGCGGTCCTCCGGCCAGCGGTAGAGGTTGGTGTTGGGGACGTGGCAGGCGCCCGGGGTGAGCGGCTCGAACTGGCTGCGCAGCTCGGTGATCCCGGTCGCCGAGAGCGCCCCCAGGGTGGTGCCGTGGTAGGCGATCTCGCGGGCGATCACCTTGTGCTTCTGGCCTTTGCCGTGCATGCGGTGGAAGTTGCGGGCCAGCTTCAATGCCGACTCGACCGCCTCCGAGCCGCCCGAGGTGAAGAAGACGCGGTTGAGGTCGCCGGGGGCGAGGCGGGCGAGGCGGGTCGCCAGTTCGATCGCGCCCGGGTGGGCGTAGCTCCAGAGCGTGTAGAAGTCGAGCTCGGCGACCTGGCGGGCGGCGGCGTCACCCAGCTCGGTGCGGCCGTGGCCGACGTTGACGCAGAACAGGGCGGAGAGGCCGTCGAGGTAGCGGTTGCCGTGCTCGTCGTAGACGTAGCAGCCCTCGGCGCGGGTGATCAGGGGGATCTCGCGGTCGGGTCCGTAGCCCCCCATGCGCGAGAAGTGCAGCCAGAGATGGCGCCGGGCAAGCTCCTGCAGGTCGGTCTCGACCGCCTGGGGTGACTGCGCGATGGCCATGCCGTTTCTCCTCTCGTGCTACGACGTTATGGACAAAGCTAGACCTGGTATCCGCACTGTGCAATGGTCATCTAGGCGAGGACTTGTTAGGTCCTTGTACAGAATGTACAGAGGCGGGCCTTCGGTTTGGCGCGCTCGCCCCTTGTAAAGCCGCCGCAATGGACATACCTTCTGGGGTGTCCATTCCACCGAGGCGGGGACAGGTCGAGGAGGAGGATGGCCGCAGAGGTACCGAGTGTCGAGCTTCACCGGGTCAGCAAGCGCTTCGACGACCTGCTGGCGGTGGACGACCTCAGCCTGGAGCTGGCCCACGGCGAGTTCTTCACGCTGCTCGGGCCGAGCGGCTGCGGCAAGACGACGACGCTGCGGATAATCGCCGGCTTCGAGCAGCCGAGCGCCGGCTCGATCAAGATCGAGGGTGTCGACGTCGCCGGCCTGCCGGCCCACAAGCGCCCCACCAACACCGTCTTCCAGAGCTACGCCCTCTTCCCCCACCTGAACGTCGAGGACAACGTCGCCTTCGGCCTGAAGCGAAAGAAGGTGCCGAGGGGGGAGATCCGCCGGCGAGTCATGGCCGAGCTCGAGCGGGTCGGGCTGCAGGCCGAGGCGAAGCGGCGCCCGGCGCAGCTGTCGGGCGGCCAGCAGCAGCGCGTGGCGCTGGCCCGCGCCCTGGTCAACCTGCCCAAGGTGCTGCTGCTCGACGAGCCGCTCGGGGCGCTCGACCTGAAACTGCGCAAGGGCCTGCAGGTCGAGCTGAAGCGGATCCAGCGCGAGGTCGGGATCACCTTCGTCTACGTCACCCACGACCAGGAGGAGGCGCTGACGATGAGCGACCGGATCGCGGTGATGGAGCGCGGCCGGATCGAGCAGCTCGACGACCCCGAGGGGGTCTACGAGCGGCCGGCGACGACCTTCGTCGCCGGCTTCATCGGCGTCTCCAACCTGATGCCGGCGACGGTCGACGGCCACGGCCAGGTGCGGCTCGACCAGGGGCCGGTCTGCCCGGCGCCCACCGACGGCCTCGCCGGCGGCGAGCGCTGCTACGCGGTTGTGCGGCCGGAGAAGCTGCGGATCGAGCTGCCCGGCGAGGGCGGCGGCGGGAGCGTGACCGCCCCCAGCTCGAACGGGCTGCTACGGATCGGCGGCACGGTCGAGAGCTCGCTCTACCTGGGGACGGCGACGCAGGTCGTCGTCGACCTGGGCGACGGGGTGCGGATGACCGTGCTCGTCCCCAACGCGAGCGAGGCGGAGCGGCAGCGCCTGCCCGGCGGCGGGGCGCGGGTGACGCTCGCCTGGGAGCCGGAGCACATGCACGTGGTGCGCGAGTCGGCGGCGGGTAACGGTCACGCGGGGGAGGGCGAGAGCGCGGAGAAGGCAGAGCTGGAGTCAATCAAGAGAGGGTGAGTTGGATGAGGAGTCCTGAGTCGAAAAACACGCCCAGGGGGCGCGTTCTGGGGGCTATGCGCCAAAAACGCGCCCCGGCGCTGGTGGTTGCGCTCGCGGTGCTGGCCGCGGCGCTGGGCCTGGCCGCCTGCGGCGATGACACCGTCGGCGGCGGCAGCGACGGCGAGGTGACGACGGCAGAAGCCGGGCCGGTGAAAGGCAACCTGACGATCTCCAACTGGCCGGGCTACATCGACCCCGGCAAAGAAGGCACGGTCATAGAGTTCGAAGACGAGACCGGCGTCCAGGTCGAATACATCGAGGACATCAACGACAACGACGCCTTCTTCGGCAAACTGCAGCCGCAGCTCGAACAGGGCGAATCGGGCGGCCGCAGCATCTTCGTCGTCACCGACTGGATGGCGAAACAGATGTACGACCTCGGCTACCTGCAGGAGATCGACCACGACGACCTGCCGACCGTGTTCGCCAACCTGCTGCCCACGCTGGAGAGCCCCTCGTTCGATCCGGAGCGCAAGTTCTCGGTGCCGTGGCAGAGCGGCATGGGCGGCGTCTGGGTCGACACGGCCAAGGCGCCCGAGATCAAATCGGTCAACGACCTCTTCGACCCGAAATACAAAGGCCAGGTCACGATGCTGAGCGAATTGCGCGAAACGGTGCCGCTGGTGATGCTGGCCGAAGGGGTCGACCCGGTCGAGGCGACCAACGAGGACTGGCTGAACGCGATCGACAGGATCAGGCAGGCGGCTGACTCGGGGCAGATCCGCCGCTTCACCGGCAACGACTACACCGAGGACCTGACCGCCGGCAACATCGTCGCCGCGATCGGCTGGTCCGGCGACGCCTCGATCATCGAAAACGAGAACGCCGAATGGCGCATGCCGGCCGAGGGCTGCACGCTCTGGTCCGACAACATGGTGATCCCGGTGGGCGCGCCGAACGCCGCCGCGGCGCTCGGCTGGATGGATTTCGCCTACCAGCCGAAAGTGGCCGCCGACATCACCGAATGGGTCGAATACATCTCGCCGGTCGAAGGGGTGAAAGACATCCTCGAAGGGCGGAAATCCGAACTGGCGGAAAGCCAGCTCGCCTTCCCGAGCGAGGAGTTCACCGCCGACTGCACCGACCAGGACTCGCCGCCGGACCTCGAACCGGTGAACGAAGCCTGGCAGGAAGTGATTACGGGGTAACACTGTGAGCCTGCGGCAGCGCCTGGTCCCATACTGGCTCCTGGGGCCGGGCCTGCTCTGGCTCTTCGTCTTCTTCGTCGTGCCGATGTACTTCATGGGCGAACTGGCGCTGCGCTCCGGCACGCTGGTCACCGGCTACAGCTTCGAGTGGGCCTGGAGCAACTTCCCCGACTCGCTCACCGGCCACACCGAGCAGATCGTCCGCTCCTTCTTCTACGCCGGCACGGCGACGGTGCTGGCGCTCTTGATCGCCTACCCGCTCGCCTACGCGATCGCCTTCCGCGCCGGGCGCTGGCGCAACCTCCTGCTGTTCGCGGTGATCGCTCCCTTCTTCACCACCTACCTGATCCGCACGATCGCCTGGAAGACGATCCTCAGCGACGACAGCCCGCTGGTGAGCGTGTTGCAGACGCTGGCACTCGTGCCGCCGGACGGCCGGGTGCTCGCCACCTCGGGCGCGGTGATCGCCGGCCTCACCTACAACTTCCTGCCCTTCATGGTCCTGCCGCTCTACGCCAACCTGGAGCGGCTCGACCTGCGCCTGGTCGAGGCCGCCAAGGACCTCTACTCCTCCTCGCGCGCCGCCTTCCTCAAAGTCACCCTGCCGCTGACCATGCCGGGGATCGTCGCCGGCGTGCTGCTCACCTTCATCCCCGCCTTCGGCGACTACATCAACGCGCAGCTGCTCGGCGGCACGCAGCAGTCGATGGTCGGCAACGTGATCCAGGGGCTGTACCTGACCCAGCGCGACTACCCGGAGGCGGCGGCGCTCTCCTTCCTGATGATGGCGCTGATCCTCGCCGTGGTCGTCGTCTACATCCGCTTCGCCGGCACGGGGGCGTTCATGGGCAGTGAGGAGGAGGTGCGCCGGTGAGACCCAGGAGCGCCGCGGCGCGCGCCTGGGCTTGGCTGCGGCGCAACGCGCTGCCGATCTACGCCGGGCTGGCGGTCGCCTACATGCTCATCCCGATCGTCGTGATCGCCGTCTTCTCCTTCGGCGCGACGCCGAAAGACAAATTGACCTTCGGGCTGAACGAAGGCTTCACGCTCGAGTACTGGAGCAGCGCCTTCTCGCTGCCGCAGCTGAACGAAGCGCTGGAGACCAGCGTCCGCCTGGCCGCCTTCTCGACCGCGATCTCGACCGCGATCGGGACGCTGATGGCGATCGCCCTGGTCCGCCACCGCTTCCGCGGCCGCCGCCTCACCAACCTCTTGATCGTGATCCCGATGGCGACGCCCGAGGTGGTGATCGGCGCCTCGCTGCTCTCGATGTTCATCTACTACTCGTTCGCGCTCGGCTTCACCACCTTGCTGCTCGCCCACGTGATGTTCTCGATCAGCTTCGTCGTCGTCGTGGTGCGCTCGCGGCTGATCGGCTTCGACCGCAACCTCGAGGAGGCGGCGGCCGACCTCGGCGCGACCCCGTTCGCCACCTTCCGCACCGTCACCCTGCCGTTGCTGATGCCGGCGATCGTCGCCGCGGGCTTGCTCGCCTTCGCCCTCTCGATCGACGACTTCGTCATCTCCAACTTCAACTCGGGGACCACGGTGACCTTCCCGCTCTACGTCTACGGAGTCAGCCTGCGCGGCATTCCGGTGCAGGTCAACGCGCTGGCGACGATGCTCTTCGTCGTCGCCGCGGTCGCCGCGGCGCTGGTCCTCATCCAGCAGCGCCGCGCCGAGCGGATGGCCGCCGTGCGCCCCGAGGTCGCCGCCACCGCCCCCCGTCCCGTCCCCGGCACCGCCGGCGCCCAATGACCCACATGGCCGCCGACGGGACGCAAACCCACGCATTTCGGGGGAAATCGGCCCATCGACCCCCGGTCGCGCTCGCCAATTACGTCGGCGGCTCGTGGCGGCCGGTGGACGGGGTCGAGACCCTCGACGACGTCGACCCCGCCACCGGGGAGGTGGCGGCGCTGGTGCCGCTCAGCGGCGCGCGCCAGGTGCGCGAGGCGGTGGAAGCGGCGAGGGCGGCGCAGCCGGGATGGCGCGAGACGCCGCCGCAGCGGCGGGCGCGCGCGGTGCTGGCCCTGCGCGAGCAGCTGCTGCGCCGCCGCGAGGAGCTGGTGGCGCTGGTCAGCGCCGACATGGGCAAGACGCCGGCCGACGCCGACGGCGAGGTCGGCCGCGGGATCGAGTCGGTCGAGTCGGCGGCGGCGATCCCACACTTGCTGAAGGGCGAGGCGCTGGAGGGCGTCGCCGCCGGGGTCGACGTCGAGATGGTGCGCCAGCCGGTCGGCGTCGTCGCCGCGATCACGCCCTTCAACTTCCCGGCGATGATCCCGCTCTGGTTCCTGCCCTACGCGATCGCCTGCGGCAACTGCTTCTTGCTGAAGCCCTCCGAGCAGGACCCGCGGCCGGCGGCGCTGATCGCCGAGCTGGTCGACGCGGTAGGGGAGATCCCGCCCGGCGTGGTCAACCTCGTCCACGGCGGCCGCGACGCAGTCGGCGCGATCCTCGCCGACCCCGGGATCGACGCCGTCTCCTTCGTCGGCCGGGCGGAGACGGCGCGGATCGTCGCCGAAGGCGCGGTGGCGACCGGCAAGCGGGTGCAGGCGCTGGGCGGCGCCAAGAACTCGCTGGTGGTGATGCCCGACGCCGACCTGGAGGAGGCGACCCCGACGATCATGGGCTCTGCCTTCGGCGCCGCCGGGCAGCGCTGCCTGGCCGGCTCGGTCTGCGTTGCGGTCGGCGACGTGGCGCGGCGGGCGGAGGTGCGCGAGGCGCTGGTCGCCGCGGCATCGGGCTTACGGGTCGGCGCGGGCGAGGACCGGGCGACCGATGTCTGCCCGATGGTCTCCGCCACGGCGCGCGAGAAGGTCGCCGAGGCGATCGACCGGGCGGCCGGCGACGGCGCCGAGCTGCTGCTCGACGGGCGCGGCGACGCCGGCCCGGCAGGAACGCTGCTCGGGCCGACGATCCTCGCTGTCGCCGACCCGGAGTCCGAGCCGGCGCGCGAGGAGCTGTTCGGGCCGCTGCTGACCGTGGTCGAGGTCGACGACCTCGACGCCGCCCTCGCCTTCGTCAACGGCTCCCGCTACGGCAACGCCGGCGCGATCTTCACCCGGTCGGGCGAGGCGGCGCGGCGCTACCGCTACGGAGCCGAGGCAGGAATGCTCGGAGTCAACGTAGGCGTCCCCGCCCCGGTCGCCTGGTTCCCCTTCTCGGGCTGGAAGGACTCGATGGACGGCGACCTGCACGCCAACGGCACCGACGCCGTCGACTTCTATACGCGCAAAAAGGTCGTGACGACTCGCTGGTAGGGGAGGTGGGGTGTCCCTCGCCCCGACAAGTGACGCGCTAATGAGCGCGTCACCTTGAGTATCCGCCGGTTCGAGGGACACCCCATCTCCCCCACTAGCGCCAAGTAGGACGAAGCTGCATTTACCTCCGCTATGCGACGGTGAATGCAGTTTCGCCGCCTACCTACCGATGTGGAAGCCGATCAACTCTGGGATGCGGGAGGTCAGTGCGCTGATCGGGTGCGGTCGCCTGCCCTCCAACTCGGCGTTCTCCTTGGAGGTGAGGGCGCGGCGGATCAGTTCACCGCCCAGCCAGTGGAAGGGCTCGGGGGGGACGCGCTTGGGGGAGGGGTCGACTATCGGTAGGCGGGAGTAGGCGTCGCGGTGGTCTAGGACTAGGGAGGCGAGGGTGCGGCCGACCATGTGGGAGGGGCCGACGCCGTTGCCGGTGTAGCCGGCGGCGGCGAAGGCGTTGCCGCCGCGCAGAGGGACGACCAGGGGAATGTGGGTCGGGGAGACGTCGATCGGGCCGCCCCAGGCGTGGGTGAGGCTACGACCGGCCAGATCGGGGAAGTACTCGCGCAGGCGGGCGGCGGCTGCCGCGACCGGGTCGGGGTCGACCTCAGCCCGGCCGCGCAGCCGGGCGCCCATCGCGATCCGGCCGCCGCCCCAGCCGAAGGCGATGCGGCCGTCCGGGGTCGTGCGGAAGTAGTCGATCAGGGCGCGGCTGTCGGTGATGCACTCGCCACCGGTCCAGCCGATCCGCTCGAGCAGCTCGGGCACCGGCTCGGTGAGGACCATGTGCGAGGAGGTGACGGTGAGCGAGCTGCGCAGCGGCGCGCCCGGCGCCTTGGCGGCGCCGCCGATCGCGATCACGGCGGCGCCGGCTCGCACGGATCCGTGCTCCGTCGTGGCGACAACGCCCGTTCCCGCCAGCGATTGCTGCCTTTTCCCCACCATGGTGGGGCGAATGCTGCGATCGGCGGCGAGACGCCGGACGGACGAGCGCTCGTAGAGCTCGACGCCGGCGGCGCGCAGCCGCTCGCGCAGGCCGAGCGCCAACCGTGCCGGCTGCACGGTCGCCGCGTCGGGGTAGAAGGCGCCGCCGCGGAAGGCAGGCGAGGCGCAGCGCGCCGCGACCCCGGCCGGGTCGAGCGGCTCGACCGCGCCGACCTCGCCGAGCTCGGCGCAGGCGGCCCGCGTCTCCTCCCAGGCGCCATCGTGGGCGGGCGCGGTCGAGACCTGCAGGTAGCCGCCGCGGCGGAACCAGGCGTCGACTCCCTCCTCACGGCAGAAAGCCTCCACCCCGTCGATCGCGTCCCGCGCCGCCCGCGCCACCGCCAGCCCCGCCGCGTCGCCCCAGCCCCGCCGCATGTTCGGCAGCGAGAACCACATCGAGTTGCAGAACCCCCCGTTCCGACCACTCGGCCCCCGCCCGCAGACATCGGCCTCCAACACCACCACCCGCGCCTCGGGCTCCAGCGACTTCACATGCCACGCCGCCCACAGCCCGGTGTATCCGCCGCCGACAACCACCACGTCAGCACTCCGCTCCCCCTCCAGCTCCGGCAACGGCGCCACGTCCCCAGCCTCCTCCAACCAGTACCCGTAGGCGTCGTGCTTCATGCCGGTCGAGCATAGACTCAGGCTCATGGGCACCTTCGACGCGCTCGCCGACCTGCCGCTGGAGATCGAGGGCTACGAGCTACAGGGGCTGGAGTACCAGAGCCCCGGCTTCGAACGCCTCTCGACCGTGATCCACCTGCGGGGCGGCGGCGAGGAGGGGCTGGGCGAGGACGTCACCTACGAGGCGCTCGACCAGGTCGCCCTGCGGGATGCCGGCCCGACGCTCGACCTGACCGGCCACGCGACCCTGGGCGAGTTCTGCGAGCTCATGGGCGGCGTCGACACCTTTCCCAGCGAGCCGGGGCGCGAGGTCTCGCGGCGCTACCGGCGTTGGGCCTTCGAGTCGGCGGCGCTCGACCTGGCTCTGCGCCAGGCCGGCGCCGGCATCGCCGCCGCCCTCGGCCGCGAGCCGCACCCGGTCGAGTTCGTCTGCTCGATGCGCCTCTCCCCGGGCCCCGACAAGCCCTCCTCGATCGAAACCCTGCGGCGCAAGCTCGACCGCTACCCCGAGCTGCGCTTCAAGCTCGACCCGGTCAACGACTGGGACGACGCGCTGATCGCCGCCCTGGTCGAGACCGGCGCGGTCGACTCGCTCGACCTGAAGGGCTTCTACGCCGGCACCGTGGTCGAGGTCGAGACCGACCCGGTCCTCTACCGCAAGCTACTCGAGGCCTTCCCCGACGCCTGGCTCGAGGACCCCGACGTCAACGAGGAGACGCGGCCGATCCTCGAGCCGGTGCGCGACCGGCTCACCTGGGACGCGCCGATCCACTCGATCGCCGACATCGAGGCGCTGCCCTGGGAGCCGAAGATGGTCAACGTCAAGCCCTCGCGGATCGGCGGCCTGCGCGAGCTCTGCGAGACCTACGACCACTGCGAGGAGCAGGGGATCGGCGCCTACGGCGGCGGCCAATGGGAGCTCGGCGTCGGCCGCGGCCAGATCCAGGTGCTCGCCGCGCTCTTCCATCCGGACACACCCAACGACACCGCGCCGCGCGGGTACAACGAGGCCGAGCCGCCGCCCGGGCTGCCGGTCAGCCCGCTGCAACCTATGCTGACGCCGACCGGCTTCCGCTGGGCCGACTGAAAGGAACGAGATGGCCGAGAAGAGCTTCGCCGACGCCCTCAACGAGCAGATCGCCAACGAGTTCGCCGCCTCCCAGCAGTACGTTGGGGCGGCCGTCTACTACGACGCCGAGACCCTGCCCCGCCTCGCCCAGTTCTTCTACCGGCAGGCGCTGGAGGAGCGCGAGCACGCGATGATGATGATCCAGTACCTGCTCGACGTCAGCGAGGAGGTTCGCATCCCCGACATCAAGGCGCAGCAGACGAGCTACGCGGACGGGGTGGCGCCGGTGCGGATGGCGCTCGACCAGGAGAAGCGGGTCGGCGAGGAGATCTACGCCCTCTTCGAGCTCGCTCGCGAGAAGAAGGACTACCGCGCCGAGCAGTTCATGCAGTGGTTCGTCAAGGAGCAGGTCGAGGAGGTGGCGCTGATGAGCGACCTGCTCAACGTGGTCGAGCGCGCCAAGGACAACCTGCTGCTGGCCGAGGACTACATCGCCCGCGAGGCGCCGGGCGAGGGGGACGACGACCCAACCGCCCCGCCGCCGGCCGGCTCGGCCGGCTGACGACGAGAACGGAGGACATGCGATGGCGAAGCTGAGGTGTCAGATCTCGGTCTCGGTCGACGGGTTCGTCGCCGGGCCGAACCCGAGCGAGGAGCAGCCGCTGGGCGAAGGCGGGGAGCGGCTGCACGAGTGGGTCTTCAAGCTGGCGGCCTGGCGTGAGCCGCACGGGCGGGAGGGCGGCGAGGTCAACGCCAGCAGCGAGGTCCTCGAGCGGATGACCGCCGGGGTCGGCGCGACGATCATGGGCCGCAACATGTTCGGCGGCGGCCCGGGGCCGTGGGGCGAGGATCCCTGGCGCGGCTGGTGGGGCGAGGAGCCGCCCTTCCACGTGCCGGTCTTCGTCCTCACCCACCACGAGCGCGAGCCGCTCGAGATGCAGGGCGGGACGACCTTCACCTTCGTCACCGCGGGCATCGAGGCGGCGCTGGAGCAGGCGGTCGCGGCAGCCGGCGGCGAGGACGTGACGCTCGCCGGCGGGGCGAGCGCGATCCAGCAGTACCTGGCGGCCGGCCTGGTCGACGAGCTCACGCTCAACCTCCCGCCGGTTCTGCTCGGCGGCGGCACGCCGCTGTTCGACGGGCGCGCGGCGGCGGTCGAGCTGGAGCTCGCCGGCGTCGTCGAGGGACCCGACGCCGTCCACCTGCGGTACCGGCCCGTGGTCTAGTGACACTAGCGATGAATTCCGGGCTTGCAGCCGGTCAATTCTCCAAAAAGGATGAAGGACGGCTGTCGATTTGGCCTCTGCCCATTCGTCTCATGAGTAAGAATTCCCCGCCGAGCCGCTCAGCCGGCCGGGACCCAGTCGAGAAAGGACTTCCCGCATGACCCGTCGCCTCGCCCGCCTCGCCGACATCGCCTACCGCCGCCGCGGCCGCATGGTCCTCGCCTGGATCGTCGCCGCGATCGTGATCATCGGACTCGGCTCCTCGCTGGCGGGCGAGTACGAAGCCGACTACCAGACGCCGGGCTCGGGGTCCAAGGCTGCGGCCGAGCTGACCGAAGAAGAGTTCGGCGGCTACTCCGGCCAGGAAGTGTTCGTCGTCTGGAAGGACGAGGACGGGGCGATGAGCCCGGCGGCGAAAGGACGCGTCGACGCCTTCCTCGACGAGGCCACGCAGATCGACGACGTCGAGCAGGCGACGGCGATCCGCGTCTCCGACGACGGCACGATCGCCACCACGACCCTGCCCCTGACCGTTCCCGGCTGGGAGGTCCCCAAAGAGGACGGCGAAAAGCTGGTCGCCGCAGCGGAGGACAACAGCGGCGACGGGCTCGATATCAAGCTCGGCGGGGATCCGATCTACAGGACCCAGGAAGGGGCCAGCCCCGAGGGGATCGGCTTGCTCGGCGCGGCGATCGTCCTCCTGATCGCCTTCGGCTCCGTGGTCGCCGCCGGGCTGCCGCTGGCGATCGCGATCATCGGGCTCGGCGTCACGGGTGCGGGGCTGATCGCGCTGCTCGCCAACCTGATCGCGGTCCCGGACTGGACCCTCGCGGTCGCCGGCCTGATCGGGATCGGCGTCGGGATCGACTACGCCCTCCTCGTCCTCACCCGCTTCCGGTCCGCGCTGAAAGGCGGCAAGGACCGGCACGACGCCGTGATCGAGGCGGTCACCACCGCGGGGCGCAGCGTGATCATCGCCGGCTGCACCGTGGTGATCGCCGTCCTCGGCCTCTTCCTCACCGGCCTCCCCTACATGTACGGGGTGGCGATCTCGGCCTCGCTGGCGGTGCTGGTGGTGATGGTCGCCGCGGTGACGCTGCTGCCGGCGCTGCTCTCCTACCTCGGCCCGCGGGTCGACCGGCTGCGCATCCCGCTCCTCGGACGCGGGCTGGCGAAGGCGGAAGGCGATGGCGAATCCCCCGCGGCGCGCTGGAGCCACGCCGTGCAGCGCCGCCCCTGGACCGCGGCGATCGTCGGCACGGCGGTGCTGCTGGCGCTCGCCGCGCCGGCGCTCGGCATGCGCCTCGGCTTCCCCGACGCCGGCAACGACCCACCGGACACGATGACCCGCCAGGCCTACGACCTGATGTCCGAGGGGTTCGGCCCGGGCTCCAACGGCCCGATCGTGATCGCCGCCGAGCTGCCCGAGCCCGGCGCACAGAGCGGCGTCGACGAGCTGGTGAGGAGCCTGCGGGCGGATCCGGGGGTCGACTTCGTCCAGAAGCCGGTGATCAACGGAGACGGCGACGCGGCGCTGATCACGGCGATCCCGACCACCTCCCCCCAGGACGAGGCGACGCAGGAGCTGGTCAAGCGGGTGCGCGGGACCATCGTGCCCGAGGCGGTGGCGGGGAGCGGCGCCGTCGCCGAGGTCGGAGGCCTGAACGCGGCGCTCGAGGACCAGAGCGAGTACATGGTCGACCGCATGCCGCTCTTCATCGGGGGCGTCGTCGGCCTCTCCTTCCTGCTGCTGCTGGTCGCCTTCCACTCGCCGCTGATCTCGCTCAAGGCCGGGGTCATGAACCTGCTCTCGGTGAGCGCCGCCTACGGGGTGATGGCCCTGGTCGCGCAGGGCGGTGCGGTCGGCCAGCTGATCGGGATCGACCACGAGGTGCCGATCGCGCCGTTCATGCCGGTGATGATGTTCGCCATCCTCTTCGGCCTCTCGATGGACTACGAGGTCTTCCTGATCTCGCGCATCCGCGAGGAGTACCTGAAGGACGGCGACACGCGCCGCGCCGTCGCCGACGGCCTGGCGAAGACGGCGCGGGTGATCACCGCGGCGGCGGCGATCATGGTCGTCGTCTTCCTCGCCTTCGTCGCCTCGCCGGAAGTCTTCCTGAAGCTGTTCGGGATCGGCCTGGCGGCGGCAATCTTCCTCGACGCGACGGTGGTGCGGATGGTCCTCGTCCCGGCCGTGATGCAGCTGCTCGGCCACCGCAACTGGTGGATACCGAGCTGGCTGGAGCGAGCCCTGCCGCGGCTCGACGTCGAGCACGTCGCCACCCGGCCCGCGGAGGGGAGGCCTTAGCGCGAGAGCCCCAGGAAGTCGGCGGCCTCCACAACGTGGGGGTCGCTGACCTTCAGCGGCGCCAGCTCGCCGAGCACGACGCTCCCGGCGGCGCGGTCGAACAGGGTCAGGTTGATCCAGCTCGACTCCAGGGTCGACCACCAGCGGATCGCGGCGGCCTGAGCATGCGCGGCGTGGATCTCGGCGGCCTGCAGTTGTGTCGCGCTGCGCTGCCGTGTTGCCACCTGCGAGGGGCGCAGCCCCTCGTTGCGCAAGACCTCCGGGTCGTCGAGATCGACTACCTCGGCTGCGTCGGGCAGCTCCAGTTCTGCCAGGGCCAGTTGCAACTCGTACCGGACGAGCATCGAGGGCAGCAGTGGGCCGCCGCCACGGAAGGGGGCGAGTTGCTCCGCTATCGCGGAGACCGGGCTCTCGGACACGTACAGGCAGCCGTAGGACTCCGGGTTGTCGTGTCTGCCCGGCCCTTGCTGCTCGCGCGGGAACCAGAGCGCGCCCCCGGGTTCCGAGTCCTCCGCCCGACGATCGAGCGGCAACACCCGCCAAAGCCTCACGCAAAGCCGCCGGAGCGCTCGGTCCCGAGGGCGCCGATCAGCTCCTGTGCCCTGCCGGCGCGGATCAGATCGATCGGGCGCCGATCGCCGAGATGGGGGTTGAATCCCAGCAGCCACCGTTCGGAGGCCTCCTCCGGGTAAAGGCGCAGGAGGCTCGCCAGAACCAGCTCGAGCAGGTCGACGCGCTCTGCATTGGCGAGGTCGATCCCTCCTCCGCGGCGCCAACGGGTGATCTGGGCGGGGCTCACGTCCAGCAGCTCGGCCAGCCGACGCTGGGAGCCAAGGTCCTGGCTGAGCGCCGTGATCTTCTCAGCGGTATCGACCGGCATGACGCAGAGTGTAACGCAACATTATGCGTTGCGCTGCCGCTTCAACTGACCGGCGTTCAGCGGCGCAGGCGGCGGAGCTGGACGGCGGCGAAGCTCGGCCAGGCGCGGGGGCGGCGGGCGACCGTGAGGGCGATCGGCGCCGAGTCGAAGTAGGTGATGCGCTCGGTGGCGAGGCCCTCCTCGCCGAGGACGAAACGGTCAACGGCCGTCCAGGAGATCGGGCCGCCGCCGGCGCCGCCGCTCAGGGTGAACTCGATCAGCACGCCGTCCTCGGTGGCGCCCCAGCGGTGCACCTCGGCGGTCAGGTCGGGGATCAGCTCGAGCAGCTCGGCAAAGGTGCGCTTGCCGTCCTCCAGCGTGCGGGTGGCTGGCGTCATCGGCGCGACCAGGCGCACCTGCGGCGCCAGCACGCTGTCGAGGCGCTCGGGCGCCGGCGCGGCCCAGAACTCCTCGAAGCGACGGACGAAGTCGGCGGCGGCGCGAGTGTCGGGAGTCACGGGAGGCAGCATACGATCCGTCCCAAGATGACGCCACCGGAGCCGGAGATCAGGCTGCGCTTCGCCGACGCGGTCGAGCAGCTGGACGCACTGGAGCCGCTCTGGAACGCGCTGCAGGAGCACCATTCGAGGATCACGCCGAACCTCGGGGGCAGCGCCCCGAAGCGCGAGCCGGCGGAGGCCTGGCGCAAGCGGCGTAGTAAGTACGAGCGGTGGCTGGAGGACCCGGAGACCTTCTTTGTCGTTGCCGAGGTGGACGAGCAGCCCGTCGGCTACGCCTTCGTCACGGTCGGGCCCGGCTACGCCTCCTGGCAGACCGGCGACCGCCTCGCCGAGCTGGAGACGCTCTCGGTGCTACCCGAGCACCGCGGCGCGGGGGTGGGCGCGGCGCTGCTGGACGCCGTCTGGGGGCGGTTGCGCGAGCGCGGCGTCGAGGACATGGCGATCATCGCGACGAAGACCAACGTCGACTCCCACCGCTTCTATGAGCGCCACGGCTTCACGCAAAGCTTCGTCGTCTACTACGGCAAAGGCAATCAGAGCGTTTAACAGGGCAGGCCCCCCGGACGAGACCCTGTCCGGGTAGTCTCCTGGCAGCCCGCCGACCATGAGGAGGCGACCATCGGCTCAGATTCGGCTCTCCCAGCTGGACCCCGGTACCCGTCCCTGATCCAGGGCATCGGCACCTGGACGCGGCCGCTGGCTTACATGGAGCGCTGCCGGGCTCGCTACGGCAAGCGGTACACGATCCGCTTCCCGGCCTCGCCGCCCTTCGTCATGCTCGCCGATCCGGACGACGTGAAGGAGGTCTTCACCGCGCCGGCCGACGTCCTCCACCCCGGCGAGGGCGCCCGCGTGCTGGAGCCGATCGTCGGCGCCAACTCGGTGATCCTGCTCGACGGCGACGCCCACATGCGGCAGCGCAAGCTGATGCTGCCCGCCTTCCACGGCGAGAAGATGGAGCGGCTCGGCGGGCTGATGGCCGAGGTGGCCGAGCGCGAGGTGGCGAGCTGGCCGCGCGGCGAGGAGATCGAGCTGCAGGAGCGCTTCCAGCACCTGACCCTGGAGATCATCCTGCGGGCCGTGTTCGGGCTCGACCCCGGCGAGGGCCTCGACCTCCTGCGCGGCCGGCTCTCGGAGATGCTGCGGATCGGCGACAGCCCGATCAGCCTGGTGCCGATCGACCCCGACGGGCTCGCCGGCAAGCTGCTCGCCAGGACGCCGCCCTTCGCCCGCTTCCTGCGCCTGCAGGAGGAAGCCGACGCGCTTATCTTCGAGCTGATCGAGGAGCGCCGGCGCGGCGAGGAGGAGCGCGACGACGTGCTCACGATGCTGCTCGCCGCCCGTGACGACGACGGCTCGCCGATGTCCGACCAGGAGCTGCGCGACGAGCTGATGACGCTGCTCGTCGCCGGGCACGAGACCACCGCCTCGTCGCTCTCGTGGGGCTTCGAGCAGCTGCTCCGCCGGCCGCAGGCGCTCGGCCGGCTGGTCGAGGAGATCGAGGCCGGCGAGGAGGACGCCTACCTGACGGCGACGATCCAGGAGACGCTGCGGCGCCGGCCGGTGCTGCCCAACGCCGCGCCGCGGCTGGTCAAGCAGCCGCTCGAGGTCGGCGGCTGGGAGTACGCCCCGGGCGCCTGCCTCGTCCCGGCGACCTACCTGATCCACCACGATCCCGAGATCCACCACGATCCCTACGCCTTCCGCCCGGAGCGCTTCCTCGACGAGCCGCCCGGCACCTACACCTGGACCCCGTTCGGCGGCGGCCGCCGCCGCTGCCTCGGGGCGAGCTTCGCCATGACGGAGATGAAGGTCGTGCTGCGCAGCGTCCTCGGCGGCTGCGAGCCGGCGCCCGCCGAGCCGGCTCCAGAGGCCCCGCGGCGGCGCAACATCACCGTGCGGCCCGGCCACGGCTCGCGCGCCGTCGTCCGGCGCCCGGCCCGCAGCTCAGCGGCGGAAGGCAGCGGCGCGGATGCGGGAGCTCGTCGGGAAGAGGCTGCCGTCGAGCTCTAACGGCGGTTGGACAGATGGACGATGGGGGCAGCAGAGATGTGGGACCATGGCGGCCGGCATGCGCCTGACCGTCACCTTTCTCGCGTCCTTGGCGCTGTCCGCGGTGGCCGCGGCTCCCGCCTCCGCCTTCGAACCGATCGAGGGCGTCTGGCGCACCGAGACCTCGACCGCCGGCGAGTACCTGATCCAGCGCTCCGGCCCGGGCATGTTCAAGATGACCACGATCCGCGGCAACCGCCACTGCCTGCCCGACGAGAGCGGCTTCCGCGCCCGCGTCACCGAGCAGATCGACGTTCGCGGGGCCGGCTTCGACTACGTCTACGACCCCGTCTACCGCTTCCCCGACTGCAGCGTCGACGGGGTCGGGCAGGGCGTCATCAAGGTGATCAGCACCGCGCCGAGCTACCGGCACGTGTTCTGCGCCGCCCGTCCGGGGACGGGCCCGCCCCAGTTCGACGCCGCCTACCAGCCGACGGCGTCCAACACTGTCTGCCGCTTCTCGGTCCGCATCCGGCCGCCGAAGCCGCCGGTACGACCCGCCTCGATCGCCCGCGTGCCGAAAAAGCCGGCCTGCACGCGAGCCGCGCGCCGCCGCGGCCGGATCGCGCCGCTGCGGCTGCTCAACCCCGCCAACGAGCCGGTCCTCTCGATCAGGGTCAGGCTCGGCGGTCGCGTCATCTACAGCTACGACTACCCGGGCAAGCTGCGCCCACGGGTGAAAGTGCGCCTGCCCCGCCGCGCCTCGCGCGTAGCCGTCGTCGTCCGCACGACCAGCAACAAGCGCTTCACCGTCGCCCGCCGGTACGGCGCTTGCTAGCCCGCGCCACGTTCGCGTGACGACGACTCGACGCCATCTGCACACGGCGACGGTCGCGACCGTCGCCGTGTGCTGCTTGGGGCTGGCGCTCGCCGGCGACGCGAGCGGGTCGTGGCGGATTCTCAAGGTGCCGCGCAGCTAGGCGCGCCGCGGCTCGACCTCGACCGGGCAGCTGACGCTGTTGGAGATGAAGCAGCGCTGGTGGGCGCGGTGATGCAGCGACTCGACCAGCTCGGTGTCGACCTCGGCCTCGAAGGCGACGCGGGGCCGCAGCACGACGCGGATGAAGCAGGTGCCGTCCAGCGTGCCTTCCGGCTCATCCTCGTACGACCGCACGCCGACCTTCTCGGCGCGGGCCAGGGCAAGGAACCAGAGCATGTGGCAGCTCGACAGCGAGGCCACGAACAGCTCCTCGGGGTCTGCCTTCGCGGCGTCACCGCCGAACTCGGGAGCGCTGCTGGCGTCAAGCGTCTGCGCGGCCAGCTCGATCGTGTGGGCGCGGACGTCCTCTTCCTCGCCGCCGCTCCAACTCACCCGCGCCCGGTGAATGCTGGTCTTCATGGGTGCTGATCTTGATGGATGCGCCGGCTCTTTGCCAGAGTAACTCTGGCGAGCTACACTGATCTCGACATGCCTTCCAAGCACCCGAGAATCGCAGTCACGACCGACCCGGAGCTGGGAGAGGCGCTGGCGCGGGTCCGTGCCGCAACCGGCACCCAGGAGCCCGATGCGACGCTCCTGCGCCGCCTCGCCGTCGAGGGGGCCGGGGCCGAGCTGAAGGCCAGCCGCAATCGGCGCGTCGCTGCCGAGGGGCTGTTCGAGGCAATGGACGCGGGGAAGTTCGACCTCGACCTCGAGGCGATCGATCGCCTCAACGCGTCACCCGCGGCCTGATGTCGAAGCGGCTATGGGATGGCGCCGGTCCGGTGCTCCTCGATACCTCGGCGTGGATGCAGGCGCGTCGGGGCGGGGAGGCTCGCGACCTGCTGCTCGGCGCGGTGGAGCGAGCGGACGTTCGCTGGTGCTGGCCGGTGCGCTACGAGCTGATGGTCGACGCACGCGGGCCCGATGGGATCGCCGCGGTCGAGCGCACCCTGGATGGCCTGCCGGAGGTGCCGGTCGACCGGAGGGTGCAGCGTGCGGTTCTGGCGACGATGCGCGAGCTAGCAAGCAAAGGCTCGCATGGCGCACACCGATTCCCTCTGACGGACCTGACGGTCGCGGCCGCCGCCCAGGACGCAGGAGTTGGCATCGTGCACTTCGACCAGCACCTCGAGCGACTCGGCGAGCACCTCGGCGTCGAAGCGAGCTGGATCTCGGACCCGCCCTCGTAGCGAGGAGGCGCTCTCCATCGGTGGCTGGCCGGGCGCCGCTCGGCCGCGCGCGGGTTTTCCCGATCGCGGCGCGCTTCGAGGCCCAGGCGGGCGCCCTCGCGGTAGACGCGGCGCTGGTCGTCGGTGCTGTTGCAGGCGTCAGGCGGTGAGGACCAGCGCCGTGCCCGAGGGATCGCGGACGAGCGGGCCGTCGGGGCTCTCCTCCGGCACGACCCGGCCGGCTTCGAGGCGGGCCAGGACACGGTCGAGCTCACCGGCGTCGGGCAGCACGATCGTCGCGTGCCGCAGGGCGGCGGTCCCCGGCGGCGGGGGCGGCGCGCCGGCGCTTTCCCAGGTGTTCGCGGCGAGGTGATGGTGGTACCCGCCGGCGCTGAGGAAGGCGGCGGTCTGCGCGAGCTCGGCCATCAGGTCGAAGCCGAGGAGGTCGCGGTAGAAGGCGACCGTCCGCGGGATCTCGGCGGCCTTGAGGTGGACGTGCCCCATCGTGGTGCCCGTGGGCAGCCCGTCGAACGGCTCCGAGCTCGGCTCGGGGAGCTCGCGAAGGAGGTCGTCGACGTCGAGGGGCACGGTGGTCATCCGCTCGGCGACCTGCCCCTCCCAGGACTCCCGCGGCCGGTCCCAGTAGATCTCGATGCCGTGGCCGTCGGGATCGGAGAGGTAGATCGCCTCGCTGACGAAGTGATCGGACAGGCCGACGAGGGGAATGCGGTCGCGAACGGCGTGGGCGAGCCAGCGGGCGAGGTCGGCCCGCTCGGGAAGCAGGAGCGCGAAGTGGTAGAGGCCGGTGTGACGCCCGCTCGGCCCGGCGCCCGACTCCTCGACGAGCACGAGCAGCTCGCGACCGCCGGCGCCGAGCGAGAGGCGGCCCTCGCCGCGGGCCGGCTGTTCGAGCCCAACCTGCCGGCTGTAGTAGGCGAGCGACCGCTCGAGGTCGGCGACGGTGAGGTGCACAGGACCCATCGCCGTGCGCGCGGAGATCTGCGTTCGCGCCGGCTCCGGCGCGCTTCCCAGCTCCTCCGGGTCGCGCATACGGCTCAGGCTACTCCGGCGAGTGCGTCGAGGTGTCGCCGCAAGGGGTCGCGCCCGGGCCCTCAGATCCGCTCCAGCTCCACCTCGGTCGCCGGCTCATCGCATGTCACCCAGCACCCACAGCCCCGATGCGGCGGTCAGCCCGGCCACGAGCACGATCGCGCCGCCATAGCCGAGGGCGTCGGCCGTGGCGCCGGCGATCAGAGCGCCGAGCGCGTAGCCCATGTCGCGCCAGAAGCGGTATACGCCGACCACGGGCGCCCGCGCGACGGGGGGGACGGCATCGGATATCGCGGCGATCAGGGTCGGGTACACGAGGGCGGTTCCGAGCCCCAGCAACGCGGCGGCCGCGGCGGCGATCGCGATGACGCCGTCGCTGAGGGCGAGCACCACGAGCGCTCCGGCCTGGACGAACATCCCCGCGACTATCAGCGGCTTGCGCCCGATCGTGTCCGACCAATGGCCGGTGCCGATCTGCGCCACGCTCCACACACCGGGATAGACGCCGGCGACCAGCCCGACCTCGGCGACCCCGGCGCCGTTTGCAGCCAGGAACAGCGGCACCAGGCCCCAGGCCAGGCCGTCGTTGAGGTTGTTGACCAGGCCCGCCTGGGAGGCGGAGCGCAGGGCCGGCACCCGGTAGCTCGCCTGCGCGAACGCTTCCGGCAGCCGCGGCGGGACGCCATCGGCGTCGGGATGGTGGCGCGTCTGCTCCAGCGCGACGTGCCCGCCGGTGTCGCGGACGAACAGCGCCGAGACCAGCAACCCGACGGCGGCGATCGCGGCTCCGAGGACGACGACCACGTCGCGGGCCGCGAACTCGGCCGCGAGCCATCCGCTCAGCCCCGCCGCGAGCGCGACCCCGCCATAGCCGGCGGCCTCGTTGAGCCCCAGCGCCAGGCCGCGGCGCCGCGGGCCGACGAGGTCGATCTTCATCACCACGACCATCGACCAGGCGAGGCCCTGGTTGACGCCGAGCAGGACGTTGGCGGCGACGATCCAGGCCCAGCTCGGCGCAGTGGCGATCAGCAGGGGCACCGGCAACGCCACCGCCCAGCCGGCGATCAACAGCCGCCGCCGGCCGAGGCGCTGCGCGAGCGCCCCGGCGCCGAGGTTGGTAAACGCCTTGGCCAGCCCGAAGGCGACGATGAAGGAGAGCACCGCCGCGTTGGAGGCGAGGTCGAATTCCTCGCGCCCGATCAGCGGCAGGGTCGAGCGCTCCAGGCCGACCATCGCCCCGACGAAGGCGGTGACGGCGACGAGCAGCGAGAACTGAGCGATGTTCTGGCGCAGACCGAGTTGCACCAGCCGCGCGGGCATCCGCTCGCTCTAGCTGCCGACCGGCAGGCGACCCGAGCGGTTGGCGGCGACGATCGCCGCCTGTTGCTGCGGCGCGGGTGGGATGTCCTTAGCCAGCGCGGCGGCGAACTCGTCCTCGGAGGAAAACCGCAAGGCCGGGTTGTGGCGACGCTCGTAGCCGATCGTCGAGGTGGGGTGGCCCGACAGCCCGCGGCCGCAGACCGAGCCGGAGTAGTGAGCCGGATAGAGCAGCAGGTGGTCGGGGAGGGAGAGCAGCCCCTCGGTCAGCGAGCGGTAGAGCGTCCGCGCCATCTCCTCCGCCGTGCGATCGCCGTGGGCATGCAGGTCCGGGCGTCCGGCGTCGCCGACCAGCAGCGCGTCGCCGCTCAGCACCATCCACGGCTCATCCGCTCGCGCGTGGTCGGTGACGACGTAGGCGTGATGCGGGGCGGCGTGCCCCGGCGTGGCAAGCGCCTCGAGCTCCGTGTTGCCGACCTTGACCAGGTCACCGTCGGCAAGCGGCTCGTGCGCGAACTCGACGTCGGCTCCGGCCGGCATGTAGGCGGTGGCACCGGTGCGCTCGACGAGCGCCGCCATCCCGGAGAGATGATCGGCCTGCACGTGGGTCTCCAGCACCGCCGAGATCCGCGCCCCCTGCGCGTCGGCCAGAGCGACGTAGTCGTCGACCAGGTCGGCGTGGGCGTCGACCACCGCCAGCTCGCCGCGGCGCTTGCAGCCGAGCAGATATGAGGCGCACGCCGTTTCGTCGTTGAGGAGCTGCCGGAAGAACATCTCGAACCTCCAATCGGTCGGAGAAGGGGTTGACAAGCTATCAAGAGTTCTATTGAATAGCAAAAACATGGCTTCCAAGCAGGCACTGTTCGAGGCAATCGCGCTGGTGGGCAAGGCGTTCGCCAGCCCGCGCCGCCTCGAGCTGCTCGATCTGCTGGCGCAGGCGCCGCGCAGCGTCGAGGAGATCGCCCGAGCGAGCGGGCAGTCCACCGCCAACGCCTCCCAGCACCTGCAGGCGCTCCACGCGGCCGGCCTGGTCACGCGCACCCGGGAAGGCACGCGGGTGCGCTACGCGCTGGCGGGCGAGGAGGCGCTGAGGCTGTGGCTTGCCCTGCGCGATGCCGCCGTGGCCCAGCTGGCCGAGGTCGAACGCGCCGCGCACGACTACCTCGGCGAGGACGTGGAGACGATCGGGCGCGAGGAGCTGCTGGAGCGCCTTTCGAGCGGCGACGCGGTGCTGGTCGACGTGCGACCCGAGGAGGAGTTCGCCGCCGGCCACATCGAGGGGGCGCGCTCGATCCCGATCGCCGAGCTCGAGCGGCGGCTGGCCGAGCTTCCCGAAGGCCGAGAGGTCGTCGCCTACTGCCGCGGCCCCTTCTGCGCCTACGCGCACGAAGCCGTCCGGCAACTGAACGAAGCCGGGCGCACGGCCCGCCGCCTGGAGGGCGGCTGGCCCGAATGGCGCCTGGCGCAGCTCAATCCCGATCACCGACCTGTACCGCTTCATCTCCGATCGCGCCGACAACGCAACCATACGGCGTGACGAGCATCTCGCTGCCGGCCCGGCGACACCAGCCTTTCCCCCATGCTCGACCACGTCGGTCCCGACTTGCCTTGTTGATGGATTAATGCTGCCTCGATTCCTGGCCGATGAAGTGCCGACCGAGGCTGATCGTGAAGGGAATCGTCTTCAACCTGCTCGAGGAGATCGTCGCCGACCAGTACGGCGAGGACACCTGGGACGATCTGCTCGACGACGCCGGCCTGGACGGCTCCTACACCTCGCTGGGCAACTACGCCGACGACGATCTCGTGCAGCTGGTCGCGGCCGCATCGGCGCGGCTCGAACTGCCCGCGGATGCGGTCGTGCGCTGGTTCGGGCGCAACGCGACGCCGATCTTCAAGCGGCAGTACCCGGACCTCTTCGCCGCCCACAGCTCGACCCGGGCCTTCGTCCTGACGCTGAACGAGATCATCCACCCCGAGGTGCGCAAGCTCTACCCCGGGGCCGACGTGCCGGTCTTCGATTTCGACACCTCATCCGACGACGTCCTGGTGATGGGCTACTCCTCGAAACGGAAACTCTGTGCGTTCGCCGAAGGCCTTCTGCAGGGTGCGGGAGACGTGTTTGGTGAGCAGGTGACGATCCGCCAACCCGCCTGCATGAACCGCGGCGATGAACGGTGCCGGCTCGAGATCAGGGTGGCGTGAGCAGTGCCCCCCACGGCGCTCGACGAGCGAGAGGCTCGCCTTCGGCGGCGGCTCGAGCGTGAGCGGCGCACGCGGCGAGAAGCAGAGCAGATCTCCGAGGGAGCGACTCGGGCCCTGTTCGAGCGCCAGCAGGAACTCGCGCTGCTGGAGGCGATCGCCACCGCCGCCAACGAGGCGGCGAACCTGAACGACGTCATTCAGCTGACGATCCGCCGTGTCTGCGCCCACACCGGCTTCCCGATCGGCCATGCCTACCTGCTCGGCTCGAGCGGCGAGGTGGAGCCTACGGTGATCTGGCAGGTAGACGACCGCGCCCGCGTGGCAGCCTTCCGCCGCGTGACCGAGGCTACCTCGCTCGCCGTCGGGCGGGGCCTGCCGGGTCGCGTGGTGGAGAGCGGCCGTCCTGTCTGGGTCGAGGACGTGACACGGGACTCGAACTTCCCCCGCGCGGCGGAGGCGGCGGAGGCGGGCATCCGTGGCGCCTTCGCCTTTCCGATCCTCGCCGGGCCGCAGACCGAGGGCGTGCTGGAGTTCTTCAGCTACAGGGAGATGCGATCGGACGACGGAGTGCTTCACCTGATGACCCAGATCGGTACCCAGCTCGGCAGATTGATCGAGCGTACCCGCGCTCAGGAACGAATCGCCCACCAGGCGACGCACGACGCTCTCACGGGCCTTCCCAGCAGGGTCCTCTTCCAGGATCGGCTCAGTCATGCCTTGAGGCGCCGGCGAAATGCCAAAACGTCGATCGCGGTCTGTTTCATCGACCTGGATCGCTTCAAGTCCGTCAACGACACCTTCGGCCATGGCGTCGGCGATGAGTTGCTCGAGCAGGCCGCCGAGCGGCTGCGGTCCGTGCTGCGACCGGCCGACACGATCGCCCGCATGGGCGGTGACGAGTTCGTCATCCTCTGCGAGGAACTCAGCGGGGAGCGGGAGGCCGTGAGGCTGGCGGAGCGTCTCCAGCGGCTGTTCAGCGAGCCCTTCGCAACACGCGGTGGCGAGCATATGGTGAACGCGAGCATCGGTGTGGCGATCGGCGACGAGAACGCAGATGCAGAGACACTGGTGCGCGACGCGGACTCCGCCATGTACCGGGCGAAGGAGCGGGGCAGGGGGCGCTATGAGCTCTGCGACGACGAAATGCGCAGGCGGGCGATTCGCCGGGCGCAGACCGAGCAGGCGCTGAGTCGTGCCCTGGAGAACGACGAGCTGGATTTGCACTTCCAGCCGATCGTCGCGCTCGGCAGTGGCGAGATCACGGCGGTCGAGGCCCTGCTGCGCTGGCATCACCCCGAGCATGGATTGATCGATCCGGAGGAGTTCATCCCGATCGCCGAGGAGAGCGGCCAGATCATCCCGATCGGTGCTTGGGTCCTGCGCGAGGCGTGCCGACAAGCGGTCCGCTGGCGCGCACACCTCGGCGCCAAGGCTCCGACTCCGATCACCGTCAACCTCTCGGCACGGCAGCTCGGGCTCCCAGAGCTGACGGAGGTCGTCGAGCGAACGCTGCAGGAAACCGGGTGTGCGCCGGCCGACCTCGCGCTGGAGCTGACCGAGAGCACCGCCGTGTCGTCCGAGGCGCTTTCGTCGGACACGCTGGAGAAGCTGCGAGCGCTCGGCGTGCGCGTCCTGCTCGACGATTTCGGCACCGGGTACTCGTCGCTCAACCACATCCGCCACCTGCCGATCGACACGATCAAGATCGACGGCTCTTTTGTCCGCGAGCTGCGCAGCAGGCAGGAGGCCAAGGTGATCGTCAGAGCCATCGTCGGCATGGCGGCGGCGCTGGGCCTGGACGTCATCGCGGAGGGGGCGGAAAGCGAGGAGCAGGCGCTCCTCGCCTCGGAGCTGGGCTGCGAGTTCGCCCAGGGCTACCACTTCGCCCACCCCATGCCGGCCGCCGAGCTCGAAACGCTGGTCAACCGCGAGCGCAACCACCTCAACCCGAACCGCAAGGCACCCACGGAGCCGAGCGCCTGAGAACGACGCGCCGCGCCGTTCTTAACATTTCGCATATCGGCCGTCGGCGTCCGCTGCGCGGCGCGCATACGTGCAGGGGATTTCCGTTCGCTCTCAGCGTCGACCCAAACTCGAAGGTTCTCCAGACTTTAAAATTTAGGCCTCATTTGGACGAATATTGGGTAAGCTCAGGGTTCGTGAGGTTCCCCCGCGACAACTGGCAAGCCGGACGATTCGGGATCGTCAGCGCAGTCGCCGCCGTTTTCCTCGCGCTCGCGCTCGCGGTTCCGGCTGGCGCCGAAACGAATGAACCGCCTGTCGCCGTCCCGGCTCCCGCAGCGGAAGCCCCGGCTGTGGCCGAAGAAGCGCAGGCTGCGGCCGGCGAAGAGATCGAAGGGGCGCCGGCGCCGAGCACCCCGGCCGAACCGGCGGACGCGCAGGAAGACCCTGAGGCCGTGAGCGCCGCTGCGCCGACCGTCGAGCGTGCAGCACAGACGCTGCGCAGCCAGGCCTCGCTCGAGACGGCGCAGACGCTTGAGACGGCGCAGACGCTTGAGACGGCGCAGACCACCCTGCGAAGGGCGTCCTCCAGCGCCGAGCTTCTTTCCCTGGCGGCCAAGCCGGTACACGAGGTGCTGCCCCTCGAGCACGTCGCCACGCCGGCCGTCGAAGGCATCGTGCCCTCCGCGGCCGTGCCCTCCGCGTCGGCGCCGCTCGGCTTCGACTCGCCGGCCTCCGCCACCAGGGGGGCAAGCGCTGTCGTTCACGAACCGGGCAGCCTGCTCTCAGGTGGAAGGACTCTCCTCCTGAGAGATCACGCGTTGGGGACGCGCTCGAGCGCGTTCGGAGGCATCGAGTTCAGGGCGCCGCGCGGATCCGCTCACTCGGTGGGGCCCTCGGCGGCGGCGATGACAGTGGCGGCCGATCCAGATCGCGGCCGTGTCACCACCGGACAGCCGCATGGCTCTCGCCCCGACCGTCCGGCCCCTGCCCCGCCCCCCGAATCGCCGGGTGTCGCTTCCGGATCGGGGGGCTCGTTCTTCGTCCCACTCGCCGCGCTGCTCGCGTTGCTCGCGCTGGCCGCGCCGGCGACTCTGCGCAGACGCTGGGAGGTGCCGGACTTCTCGGCGCCGACCCCGTTCGTCTGCGCGCTTGAGCGCCCTGGCTGAGTCCCGTCCGGGATCAGACCAGGGCTGCGCCGGGAGCCCGAGCACCCGCCCGGCGAAACTCAACTCGAGCGAAAGGAATTACCGATGAGATGTCCCACGGCTGTAATCGCAGCCGCGGTCGCCATGGCGATCGGAGCGGCGCCCGCCGCCGCCTCCGCGCCGCTGCCCACGTCGTCTGAACAGACGAACAGCAGCAGCGTGACCCAGGGCGACCCGAGCGCAACCGGCGGCGACGCCAACGCCACGGGCGGTGACGGCGGCGACGCCAACACCGGCAACACCCAAGCCGGGAACGGCAACGCGGTTGCCGTCTCGGTCGGCGGCGACGCCGAGGCCGAGGGTGGCGACACCACGGCGCGCAGCGGCGACGCGACCGGAGGCGACGGCGGCGACGCCGAGGCCGAGGGTGGCGACGCCGAGGCGGAGAACGACGCGGTGGTCAAGCAGGCCAACGTGTCGAGCGGCTCCAGCTCCTCCGGCGGCGGTTGCTGCAAGAACGACTCGGTGAAAGGCTCGGGCTCCTCGCAGAGCAACGAGTCGAGCATCGAGCAGGGCAGCCCGACGGCGGAAGGCGGCGACGCCAACGCCACGGGCGGTG
>Ga0299914_10000222_pt1 | contig 33510 bp, 28 predicted proteins | sample RVTome_10_FD_201361 | JGI IMG/M metagenome (GOLD analysis project Ga0299914, IMG submission 201361) | Soil microbial communities from uranium-contaminated site in the Upper Colorado River Basin, Wyoming, United States - RVT153D57 (version 2) ... | reverse complement strand
CCTGGCCAGCCCGTCGAGCGTCTCCCATCAGTTGCGCATGCTCGAGAGCAAGGGCTACATCCGCCGCGACCCGCACCGTCCGCGGGCACTCGAGGTCCTGCTGCCCGGCGACGCCGGTGCCGTGACCACAGTCCCGACCCACGACGACACCGGCGTCGGCGACCATCGGCCCGAGCCTTCCTATGTCCCGGTCGTCGGCCGTATCGCCGCCGGTCGGCCGGTGCTGGCCGACGAGGCCGTCGAGGAGGTCTTCCCGCTCCCCCGCCAGCTCGTCGGTGAGGGGACTCTGTTCATGCTGCGGGTGACCGGCGACTCGATGGTCGACGCCGCGATCTGTGACGGCGACTGGGTGGTCGTCCGTCAGCAGCCCGTCGCCGAGAACGGCGAGATCGTCGCCGCCATGATCGAGGGTGAGGCCACGGTCAAGACCTACAAGCGTCGCGACGGCCAGGTCTGGTTGGTGCCGCAGAACCCTGCCTACGAACCCATCTCCGGCAACGAGGCGACGGTTCTCGGCCGCGTCGTCGCCGTCATGCGGCGGATCTAGGCATACCCGGCCGGTTCGGTGACGGCTCGTCAGTCGTCGCGGACGGCCAGGTCGAGTCGGCGGAGGCGCTCGGGATCGGCGAGCAGCTCGATGGCGACGATCTTCCCGTCCGACATCGTGAAGTCGAAGACGATACGTGGCCGCCCACCCGGAGCCCACACGGCGCCGGCGACTCCGTTCACGAGCGCCGGTCGTGCCGCCCGGGCGCGGCCGGCGAAGGTGGCGGCCACGGCCCGTGCACCGTAGACCTCCTTCGATGCGCCCGCCTGCACCGCAGCGTTGTCAGCGCGGAGCACGACATCCGGGTCGAGCAGCGCCAGGAGTGCGTCGAAGTCACCGTCGCGCGAGGCGGCGAGGAAGGCGTCGACGACCGTGCGCTGTCGGGTCAGATCGGCGTCGGGAACCGTCGCCCCGTGCACGCGGCGACGCGCGCGGCTGGCAAGCTGCCGGGCCGCGTCCGGCGAGCGGCCCACGATGGGGGCGATCTGGTCGAAGGGCACGGCGAACATGTCGTGCAGCACGAACGCGAGCCGCTCGGCGGGAGCCAGCGTGTCGAGCACCACCAGCAGCGCGGGTCCGACCGAGTCGGCCAGCAGCGCCTCGTGTTCGGGGTCGGTACCGTCTGCGTCGCTCACGACGGGCTTCGGAAGGTGCTCATCCAGCGGCTCCTCGCGCCGCGACCTGCGGGATCGCAGCATGTCCAGGCACACCCGGGCGACGACCGTGGTCAGGAATCCGCCCAGGTTCTCGACGCCGCTGGTGTCCGAGCGGCTCAGCCGCAGCCACGACTCCTGCACGGCGTCATCGGCCTCGCTCAGCGAGCCGAGCATCCGGTAGGCCACCGCCCGCAGGTGGGTCCGGTTCTCCTCGAACCGCTCGGCCAGCCACACGTGTTCGTCCATCGGTCACATTCTCTCGTCCGGTCCTGTCATGGCGATGACGAAGAGAACCCGCACGATGTGACACATCGAACGGGACGGACCGGACGTCCTGCGTTCACCGATGGTTCATGCTGCATCCGCAGGGTATGGCACCGCCGAGGAGGCGATTGCCGTGCCGAGGTCGAGCATCAGCGACGAGAAGACCTATCGGAAGCTGCGCGCCAAGGGCGAGAGCAAGGTGAAGGCGGCCCGGATCAGCAACGCCATGGCTGCCGAGGGCAAGTCCACCGTGAGCCGCCGTGGCGGCAAGAGTGGCGACTACGACGACTGGACGAAGACCGACCTGATGAAGCGTGCGCGCGAGGTCGGTATCGAGGGCCGCTCCACGATGAACAAGCGGCAGTTGGTCAGGGCTCTGCGGAACCACTGACCCCGGCCGGGGTGGCCAGCCGTTTCAACGCACCCACCACCACGTCGCGGTCGGTCGTGAACCACATCGGCGGTAATGACGCCCGCAGGAAGCCCGCGTAGCGTGCGTTCACCAGTCGGGGGTCCAGTACGGCCACGACGCCGCGGTCGCTCGACCGCCGGATCAGCCGGCCGGCCCCCTGTGCCAGCAGTAGTGCCGCGTGCGTCGCGGCCACCGACATGAAGCCGTTGCCGCCGGCGCGCTCGACGGCCCGTTGGCGAGCCGACATCAGGGGCTCGTCGGGCCGTGGAAACGGCAGCCGGTCGATGACGACGAGCTGGCACGCGCCGCCCGGCACGTCGACGCCCTGCCACAACGACAGGGTGCCGAACAGGCAGGTCCGGTCGTCGCCGATGAACCGCCGCACCAGCGTCGGCACGACATCGTCGCCCTGGCACAGGACCGGCACCTCGGGCAGCCGGGCGCGCACCGAGTCGGCCGCCTCTGTCGCGGCCCGTCGCGAGGAGAACAGGCCCAACGTCCGACCACCCGCAGCGGCGATCAGCTCGGCAAGGGCGTCGACCACTTCCGGCCGTAGCCCTTCACGGCCCGGCGGCGGCAGGTCACGACCGACGTAGAGGATCGCCTGCCGCGCGTAGTCGAACGGCGAGCCGACGTCGAGGCCCCGCCAGTCCGGGCAGGCCGCCCCCACCAGCCCGAGCGATCGTGCGACCGGCTCGAACGAACCGCCGAGCTCCATCGTGGCCGATGTCGCCACCACGGTGGCCGCGCTGAACAACCGGTCCCGAAGCAGTCCTGCCACCGACAGCGGTGCCACCCGGAGCAGCCGCGCGCCCCGATCGCGCTCCTCCACCCACACGACGTCCTCGGTGTCGTGGGTCGCCATGCGCTCGGCCGTGTCGAAGACATCGTCCACGGCCGCCTTGGCGGCCCGCCGGCCGGACTCGTGGTCGCCGTCGCGCTCGCCCGAGGCGAACCCGGACCGAACGGCACGCGATGCGTCGCGCACACCGGCGACCGCCGTGTGCAGACCGGCGGGCAGCTCGTCCAGCCGGCCAGGCTCCACCTCGTCGAGTTCCCGCCGCAGCATCTCGCCGGCGTCGGCCAACGGCCCGGAGGCGGTGTCGCCGGCGAACGAGCGGGACCGCCTGGCCGCCCGGTCGACGGCGGCCGCGGACAGGTCCGCCGTTGCGACGCCCGTGAACCGCGCCGCGAGCTCATGGCCCTCGTCGACGACGACGACGTCGTGCTCGGGAAGGACGGGAAGCCCTTCGATCGCGTCGATCGCGAGCAGCGCATGGTTCGTGACCAGCACGTCGACGTCGCCGGCCCGGGCCCGGGCCCGTTCGGCGAAGCACTCCGTGGCGTAGCGGCACCGCTGTGCACCGAGGCACTCCCGAGCCGTCACCGACACCTGGCTCCAGGCCCGGTCGCTGACCCCGGGTTCGAGCCGGTCGCGGTCGCCGGTCGCTCCTGTCGACGCCTGCTCCTCCGCCCAGGCTCGGGCCCGGACCACCTCGGTGCCGATGCCGCCGAGCGATCCTTGGACGACCGGGACGAGCTCTCCCTGCTCGTCCGGAACGCCGTCGCGGACCCGGTGCAGGCAGGCGTAGTTGGCTCGCCCCTTCAACGTCGCCCAGCGCAACGGCCGGCCCAGCACGGCTTCGGCGGCCGGCGCCAGCAGGGGTAGGTCGCGCTCGACCAACTGTGCCTGCAACGCGAGTGTCGCTGTCGCGACCACGACCGGCCCGTCGCTGGCGTCGGCGTGCAGCAGTGCCGGAACCAGGTAGGCCAGCGACTTGCCGGTACCCGTGCCCGCCTGCACGAGCAGGTGCTCGCCCGAGGCGATCGCCGCCTCGACCGCTTCCGCCATCTCGATCTGGCCCGAGCGCTCGCTGCCCCCGATGGCGTCGACCGCGGCGGCCAACAGGTGGCGCACGCGTGCGGAGCCGTCCGGATCGCTCACCAGGTCACGTTACCGAGCCCGGGACGGAGGTCGGACCGGCTCGCCCACAGGCCTCAGGCGTCGTCGTCCGCACCCGACACCAGCCAGTCGCCGTCGACGGCCGTGAACGTGTAGACGACGAGAGTCTGCGCAGGCCCGACCTGGTCGACCACGGTGCCGTCGGCGTCGACGATGTCGTAGGCCTGCGTCGTCTCGATCGAGGTCAGGGTGGCGCTGTCACCTTCCAGGGCGACATCGCCACTGGCCACTCCCGTGACGAAGAAGTTCGAGGTCGTGAGGCCCTGTTCGTTCAGGCGGTCGATCACCTGCACGTACCGGTCGCGGCACGGACACTCCGGTGTCGTCGCAGTGTCGAGGCCGGCCACCGAGCGGTTCGTCACGGCCCTGTTGACCGCGGCGTAGTAGGCCGACAGCGCCGCACGCACCGCATCGTCGTCGGGCAGCTCGGGACCCAGTTGCTGCGAGGTCGCGGAGGTGGTCGGACTCGACGGCGTTGCGTCCCCGGCCTCGTCCGCGCACGACGACGCACCGAGAATCGCGGCGACGGCGACCGCAGCGAGGAGCGGGCGGCGGCGTGGCACGGGCACCGAGGGTACGGCCCCGCTCGGGACCGACCGCCGGTGACCCGGGCCGTCCGTGATGAGATCAGGGCTGTGACGACCACCCACCCGCCGGTGCCCCTCATTCCTCGCGACGTGCTGTTCGGCAACCCGGAGCGGATCAGTCCCGCGCTGTCGCCCGACGGAACGCTGCTCGGCTTCGTCGCACCCGAGGAGGGCGTGCTCAACGTCTGGGTCGGACCCGCCGACGACCTCGACGCCGCCCGGCCCGTGACCCACGACCGTGGCCGCGGAGTACGGACGTTCGCCTTCTGCCACGACGACGCCACCCTGGTGTACCTGCAGGACACCGACGGCAACGAGGACTGGCGACTGTACGCACTCGACCTGAAGACGGGCGAGTCGCGGCTGGTGACACCCGGCGAGGGTGTCCACGCGATGATCCTCGGGCACAACCGGTGGAACCCTGGCACGATGCTGGTCGGGCTCAACGCCGACAACCCGATGCTGCACGACATCTACCGGTTCGACCTGTCCTCCGGCGCCTTCGACAAGGTGGAGACGAATCCCGGATACGCCGGCTGGCTGATCGACTCCGACCTGGCCGTACGCGGCGGCGTCGCCATGACACCCGAGGGCGGTGCGATCGTCTACCTGCGCGACCCGGCCACCGGGGAGGACGCGCACTGGCTCGATATCAGCCCGGACGACGTCGCCACGACCGGAGTGTACGGATTCAGCCGCGACGGTGACGCGCTGTTCGTGCTGTCCAGCGCCGGTGTCAACGCATCGCGGTTGCTCCGGGTCGACCTGCTCACCGGGGCCGAGACGGTCCTGGCAGAAGACCCTTCCTACGACGTCGCCGCCGTGCTCAGCCATCCGGACACCCTCGAGCCCCAGTCGGTGGTGTTCCTCGAGGACCGCGAGGAGTGGGTGCACCTGGACCCGGTCCTCGGCGCGGAGATCGACTCGTTGCGTTCACGGTTGCGCGGTGAGGTCGGCATCTCGCGTAGCGAACGCACCGACCGGCGCTGGCTGGTCAGCGACACGCCGTCGGACGGCCCGGTCCACTACCACGTGTACGACCGCGACTCGCGGGAGATGAGGTTCCTGTTCGCGCACAAGCCCGCGCTCGACTCGTACGAGCTCGCCGTCATGGAACCCTTCCGGTTCACCGCGCGCGACGGGCTGGAGATCCACGGCTACGTCACCTACCCGCCGGGGCTCGAGCGCGTCGGGCTGCCGGCCGTCGTCGACGTTCACGGCGGACCGTGGCATCGCGACATGTGGGGCTACGACCCCGAAGCCCAGTGGCTGGTCAACCGTGGCTATGTCTGCATCCAGGTCAACTTCCGCGGCTCGACCGGATACGGCAAGGCCTTCGGCAACGCCGGCGACAAGGAGTGGGGCCGGGCCATGCACACCGACCTGCTCGACGCCGTCGACCACCTGGTGGTGGCGGGCAGCATCGACCGGGATCGGGTCGGCATCTACGGCGGGTCGTACGGCGGCTACGCGGCCCTCGTGGGTGCGGCGTTCACGCCCGAGGTCTTCCGCTGTGCCGTCGACATGGTCGGGCCGTCGAACCTGATGACGCTGATCGCCTCCGTGCCCGAGTACTGGAAGCCACAGATCGCGATCTTCCACACGAAGGTCGGCGACCCCGAGACCGAACGCGACCTGCTCTGGGAGCGATCCCCGCTCTCCCGGGTCGACGACATCGCGATCCCGATCCTCGTCGCGCAGGGGAAGAACGACCCACGGGTGACGGTCGTCGAGGCGGAGCAGATCGTCGAGGCCATGGTCAAGAAGGGCATCGACCACGAGTACCTGCTCTTCGAGGACGAGGGCCACGGGCTCGCTCGCCCGGAGAACCGGGAGCGCTTCTACGCCGCCGTCGAGCGCTTCCTCGCCCAGCACCTCGGCGGCCGCGTGCAGCCGGAATAGCACGACCCGCGACGGTCAGACTGCCTCAGGGCGACGGCCCGCACGGGCGATACCTGCGAGATAGGCGGCCTCGATCTCGCCAAGTACAGCCACGGGCTCCTCGCGGATGCGACGCGGTGACACCGGCAGGACCGTCCAGCCCAGCGCTGCCAACCGCGCGCGGCGGCGTTCCGTCATCTCCGGTGTCTCCCCGAACCGGTGCCATTCGACCGAGTCGATCTCGATCACGAGGCGAGCCTCGTCCAAGCGTGCGTCAGGAACCAGGCCGGCTCCGCGCGGGTCAGGCAGTGGGTGGTTCCAGCGGGCCTCCGGAAGAACGTGACTGCCCGACAGGAGGTCGCGCAGCTCACACTCGGGTGCAGACCGGCAGCCCGCCATGACGTCCTCGAGCGCCCGTCGCGGCAAGGCGCTGCCGGCCGATGGCCCGCCGACGAGTGTCGCGACGAGCTGATCCGGTGTCGCCAGCCCTCTCTGCACGATCTCGCACAACAGTGCTCGCACCGGTCGCAGGACGAGTTGATCACGGCACGCGTCGACGGCTGCCCGCTCCGGCGGTGCGCACGGGAAGGATCGGACCTGGCGTGCTGCAGGCAGGATCCGCGTCCGCCGGATACGCGCGATCGGAATCCTCGCGCGCTGCACCCGCTCCGGGACCAGGAGCTCAGGCCGGCCGCTGGCCGGCACATACTTCAGGCCGTATGCCCGGCATGCCGTCGTGCCAGTGACCATCGCGCTGGGTCCGGCGAAGAGCAGACCCGCGCGGATCAGGTGCCGCTCCTGGAGCGGGCCGGTGAAGGTCGCGTACACACCAGTCACCATGCGCTGCCACCGGCCGCCGCGGCCCAGAAGGTGACGCACGGCTGCGACGGTCAGCCCGTGCTGGAGCGCCTGTTGGCGAGTGACGATCCCGTCCTGGCAGGCAGCGAGGCGCACCAAGCTCGGTGGCAGGTCCATCGACGCACCCTTGCCGTGCCGGCACGCGGCGGCCCGCGAATTCAGGTCCGCTGTGGATGGTGACCGCTTCGATTCACCGAATGTGGACACCGGTTCCGATCCGTGGGCGGATCGAGCCACCGACAGGTGATCGGCGTGAGGTTCGGTCCAGGTCTGCGTGAGGATGGTGTCGCCCGCGCAACACCAACGTCACGTCGATCAGCGCCGAGGGGCACAAGCCTCACGCGGATCGTGGCACGAGCTCGAGGAACGAGATCCCCGGCATCGGCAGGTCGAACTCGACGACGACCGAGCCGTCGGCCGGCTCGACCGACTCGGGGGAACGCAGCTCCTCCAACCGGTCCGCCGCCCTCAGCTCGGCCCATTGGCGTTCGGTCGGCCAGTCGGCGCCGCCGCCGATCCGGGCCCATGCCCCGCTGACGTTCGAGTGCTCGGCATCCACCCGGTCGTGGTGCATCTCGTACCTGCCTGCGCCGAGGCCGTCGATGCGCACCGCCACCCGGCGCTCCAGGGCCGAGTCGCCGCCGGCCTTGGTCTGGTCGAGCGTGCCGTTCCACACCAGGACGTCCACGGTACCGCCGTCACCACGAGCCGCCAGCGCCTCGACCAGCGAGCCGCCGCCGTCGCCGGACATGGCCACGGACAGCCGGTCGGGACCGAGCCGTTCGAGCAGCTCGAGCGCCCACCAGCGTGGCTTGCGCAGGTCGCCGACCGTCCGCAGGCCGAAGCCTCCGTGCATGAGCGCCGGCGGCCGGCCCAGCTCCTCGAAGTGGTCGGACACCACCCAGTACGAGAGTGCGTCGATCCGGCCCATGGCCGACGCCATCCCACGCAGCAGGAACACAGCCCCGAAGACCGAGTCGCTGGCGGCGTCGAAGTGGGTCGGGCTCACGCCCCACTCGGTCCACCACAGCGGCGTGCCGGTGCGCCCGTACCGGTCGAGCATCGGCCGCAGGTCCAGCGGCGGGCTGCCGTAGGTGTGGGTCGACACGAAGTCGAGGGCAGCGCCGGACCCGTCGACGTGCCCCAGCATCTGCTCGATCCAGCCGACGGCGGCCGAGGCGGGACCGCCGACCCGTAGCTCCGGGTCGATCGACTTCACGGCCGCCGCGGTCAGGTCGTAGAGGCGGAAGTACTCCTCGGGTGTTCCCGACCAGAAGACTTCGAGGTTGGCCTCGTTCCACACCTCGAACGCCCAGTGGTCGCGTACCTCCGCGAGGCCGTACCGCCGGACCAGGTGGGCGACCAGGTCGTGGACCAGGTCGGCCCACCGGCGCCAGTCCTTCGGCGGCGACACGATCGCGGCGTAGTCGAAGACCGTCTTGGACGGGTCGGACGCCAGATCGTGGGGCATGTACGACAGCTCGACGACCGGTCGAAGGCCCAACGAGAGCACGGTGTCGTAGACGCGGTCGACGCCTCGGAAATCGTGCACGGTCCGGCCGTCGACCTCGCGGTACACGCCGAGGTCGTCACCGAGAATCGCATGCGCACGCACTGTCCCGACGCCGAGCACGTCGTGGGCGGCCCGCAGCGCGGCCGCGAGCTCCTCGCCGATCGGGCGGTCGCCGGTGCGGTCGGTCGACATCAGGTGGGACAGGTGTTCGGAACCGATCATCGGCCGCCAGGGCCGGTGGACGTCGTCCACGACCCGCCCGGCGTCGACGACGATCTCGACGACAGCGTCTCCCGTAGGAAGGGACGCCGCCTCGACCGGCGCGGACAGCTCCCCGACCCGGTCGACGTCGACCACCGCGGCCACCGCGTACAACCGCCGGTCCCCCGGCCGTCCCGTCGTGTCGACGTACGGCCCGTGTGGTACCGCCAGGACATCACGCCCGCCGTGGTCGAGAGGCAGAAACGGACCGTCCGGTCCGGGCGCCACATGCACGAGGTACCCCGCCGCGCCATCGACGAGATCCCAGTCGAGGGTGACCTGGCAGCGGCCCGGTCGCGCTTTCAGTCCGGTGGGGATCGGCACGTCGACATGGCCGACCTCGACGTCGCCACCGCTCCTGCGGCGGCCGATCCGCCGCTCGAAGTCGTCGCGCGCCTTCCCGCCCCCGCCCATGCTCACCTCTCCTCCCCGGCCGAGGGCACCGCCTCGACCAAGCCCTCGAGCGAGGCCGGCGGCACGTCGCCCACCTCGCGGACCTGTCGAATCAGTTCGCCACGCAACCGCTCGGCTACGGCACCGTACGCGGGATCGTCGTAGACGCTGTGCATCTCGCCCGGGTCCCGCTCGAGGTCGAAGAGCTCCCACTCCGGGGTGCGTGCCTGCCGGGACGCACCCGGCTGGCCCCCGCCGTCGCCGTAGTAGTGCACGAGCTTGTGCCGTCGCGTCCAGATCCCGCAATGCGCGCCGACGCGATGGATGCCGTCCAGGTGTTCCCAGTATCGGTAGTACGCCACCTGCCGCCAGTCCGCGGGGCGCTTCCCGCGCATCAGGTCACGCATGCTGCGACCCTGCATCCGCGCGGGCACGGAGGCTCCGGCCAGGTCGAGGAAGGTCGGCGCCAGATCGACCATGAGAACGATGTCGTCGCACCCGGACCCAGGCGCCACGTCGGCCGGATAGCGGATCAGCAACGGTATCCGCAGGGACTCGGCGTACATGAACCGCTTGTCGAACCAGCCATGCTCGCCGAGGAAGAACCCCTGGTCCGAGGTGTAGACGACGACGGTGTCCCGGTCGGCCCGGTGCCGGTCGAGCCAGTCGAGCAGCCTGCCGACGCTTTCGTCCACGGCCGCCACGCACCGCAGGTAGTCGGTCAGGAATCGGCGGTACATCCAGTGTGACCGGGCGGAACCGACCAGCCCGTCCGGAACGGGCTCCTTGAGATCGGCGGGCCGCAGGTCGCGGTCGATCCGCATCCGGGCCTCGCGAGCGGCCGACGCCCGGTGTTCGTAGTCGTCGAAGAACGTCTCCGGAAGGGCGAGATCGGCGTCCTCGTACCACCGCGCGTGCCGGTGCGCCGGCTCCCAGGATCGGTGCGGTGCCTTGTGCTGCACCAGTACGCACCACGGCTGGGGGTCGTCGCGGGTCGTGTCCAGCCATGCCAGCGCCAGGTCGGTGATCACGTCGGTCACGTACCCCCGCCGGACGTGCGACGCGCCGCCCACGGTGAGGAACTCCGGGTCGTGGTAGGCGCCCTGGTCGGGCAGGACCTCCCAGTAGTCGAACCCCCGCGGGTCGTGGTGGTGGCCGTGCCCGAGATGCCACTTGCCGACGAGCGCAGTGCGGTACCCGGCGTCCTGCAGCAGTGCCGGGAATGCAGGCTGCCGTGCGTCGAACGGCGCGGACAGCGTGGTGACACCGTTGACGTGGCTGTACGTCCCGGTGAGCATCGTGGCGCGGCTCGGCGAGCACAGCGAATTGGTGCAGGCCGCCCGGTCGAAGCGCATGCCCTCCGCGGCGATCCGATCGATCTGCGGCGTGCGGTTGATCACGCTGCCGTAGCAGCCGATCGCCGCCGCCGCATGATCGTCGCCGGTGATGAGCAGGATGTTCGGCGGCCGTGGCACGGCCCGGTTACCCGCCCGAGGGCCGGGCCAGGAACGCCTCCATGGCCATCAGCGGACGGAGAGCATGCTTGAGCTGCCCGTCCACGAAGTAGCCCTTGACCATGTCGTGGCGCAGCGCGTTTCCGATCGCCGCCATCACCATCGCCTGGTCGAGGGCGAGGTACCGCTCGGCCACTGTGCCGCTGCGGACCGCGACCGCGTCGAAGAATCCACCGGCGCCGTAGACGTCGAAGTCAGCACGAAGTTGAGCCAGATTGTCCAGTGCCTCGTCCGGCGCGTAGGGCAGAGCCAGGAACACCGCATGCGGTGTGACGACACCGTCGCCGTATTCCGTGGGAGCCGGCTGAGCGGGCCGACAGACCGTGCCGTCAACCGTCACGAATCCGGGATCGATGGACGTCCGCTCCTGATCGGAGGTGTAGCCGGGCTCGTCCATCCCCATCATGTCGACGCCGTACTCGCGGTAGCCGCCCGCAGGGTTGCTCGACGGCGAGAAGCCCCAGTAGCCGTAGCCCGCATCCTCCATGCCGTGCTCGATCTGGCCCTGGACGAACACCGGATGGTTGACACCCCACGAGTCGGCACCCCAGGTGGCCTCGGGCACGAACAGATCCGGCATGAGCGCCTCGAACATCGACCCGCCCCAGGTCGGCACGACGTACATGCCGCGGTAGTCGTAGGCACCCTCCCAGACCTGCACGCCCAGGTACTCCCGCCACTCGCCGATACCGCCGTGGTCGCTCCAGGACCAGTCGCAGTTGTCGGCCGGGAAGGTTCGCCACGGTCCGAAGTAGTGCTCGGGCGGGATCTGGCCGTTGGCGATCCCGATGTACGACGCGATCCGCGGCTCGGAGTTGAACGCGCCGTAGTGGTGGCAGGTGTAGTAGACGTCCGGACCCCGGTCGCGGTAGTTGCCCAGGATCGAGCATCCGGGCGGCGGCTCGTCCCAGAACCCACCGCGGATGAGACCGACGTCGGCCTTGGCCGCCACGTCGTAGTAGAAGCCGAAGTCCATGGTCTCGTACAACGCGTCGGCTTCCTGGCGCAGCCGTGGTTCCGCAGCCGCGACGATCCGCAACGCCGCGGCCAGCCAGCCGTTGTCGACACTGGACAGGAACGGGTAGACCGTGTTGCCGTCCTCCGGCCAGACGCGGAGCACGTCGAGGGTCTGGGGGTCGTACCAGTTGTAGAACATCCCGCTGTCGTCGTGTCGGTCGAGACGTGCCACCGTTGCCACCGTGCTGTCCATCCGCTGGTAGGCCTCGGACCGGTCGATCAGGCCGAGGTCGCGGGCGACGATCGTGCTCCACAGGTATCCGCCGATGTTCGTGGGCGAGGTGTACCTGCTCCGCGTCGCCGGGTCCAGGTCGCCGTCGACGTTGTCGGCCGGCAGCGCGGTGGCCGGCTCGACCATCGCCTCGAACGACGCCCAGGTGTCCTGCGCATACTCGAGCAGGACGCCACGGTCGTCCGTCGGCGGCGCGGCGCTCGTGGCGGCCGATGCCGCCGCGGGTACGAGGGCGGCCACGACCGCGGCAGCGGTGATCCCGGTCAGGGCGAGTCTGGTGGAGCGCATGACGATCTCCTCCTACTTGATTCCGGTCATGGCGATGCCCTGGACGAAGTACCGCTGCACCGCAAGGAAGACGGCGATAACGGGGAGCACGACGACGACGGCGCCGGCGAGCAGCACCCCGTACTCGGTGGCGTTCTGCCCGACGGAGTACAGCGCGAGCGCCACCGGGAGCGTGTACCGGTCCTCGGTCTGCGCGACCACCAGCGGCCACAGGAAGTTGTTCCACGAGGCGAGGAAGGTCAGCAGCGCCAGAGTTGCCAGCGCGGGACCGGTAAGAGGCAGCATGACGTTCCAGAAGATGCGGAACTCGCCGGCGCCGTCGACCCGGGCGGCACTGATCAACTCGTCGGGCAGGCCGAGGAAGTACTGCCGCATGAGGAACACGCCGATCGGCGTGACCAGATAGGGCAGGAACAACCCGGGGAACGTGTTCGTCAGGCCGAGGTTGGTGACCAGGACGAACAGCGGGACGATGATCGCTATCCCGGGCACCATCAGCGTGCCGAGCACCAGCGCGAACACGACCCGCTTGCCGCGGAAGTCCAGCTTGGCCAGGGCGTAGCCGAGCATGGAGCAGAAGACGAGGTTGCCGAGCATCACCACGACGGCGACCACGGTGGAGTTGACGAAGTACGTGGGAAAGCTCAGCCGGTCGAGCAGCTGCTGGTAGTTGTCCGACGTCACGGTCTCGGGCAGCCAGGTGGGCGGCACCCTGCGGACCTCGGACTCGGGCTTGACCGAGGAGACCAGCATCCACACGAACGGCAGGCTCATCACCAGCAGCCCGACCCCGAGGACGGCGTAGAGCCACCACGAAGCGCCCCGCTCGGCGCGCGGCGGCCGACCACCGGCACGGGTGTCATTCGGACGTTCTGTTACGGCGGCCGCTGTGTCAGTGGGGGGCGTGAACGTGGTCATGGCAGGTGTGTCCTCACTCCGTCGGCCGCAGCGCGCGGAAGAGCACGAACGTCAGCGCCGCGATGGCCACGAACAGCACGTAGCTCGCGGCTGTCGCCACTCCGTAGTTGCCGAAGCCGAACTGGTCGTACACGTACATCGCCGTCGACCGGGTGGCGTCCAGCGGGCCGCCGTTGGTCATGACGAACGGCTCCTCGAAGAACTGCAGGTAGCCGATGCTCGTGATGACGGCGCCGAACAGCAGCGTCGGTCGCATGACCGGCACCGTGACGTAGCGGAACCGTTGCCATCGGCTGGCGCCGTCGACCTCGGCGGCCTCGAGCATCTCGCGTGGCACGGTCTGCAGTCCGGCCAGGAAGATCACCATGAGATACCCGAGGTTGCGCCACGTCGTCATGACGATCAGAGTCGGTAGCGCCAGCGTCGTGCTACCCAGCCAGTTGGGTCCGTCGATCCCGATCAGTCCGAGCACCTGGTTGATCGGGCCGGTGTCGGGTTGGAGCAGGAACCGCCAGACCACTGCGACCGCGACGATGCTCGTGACCACTGGCAGGTAGTAGCCGAGGCGGAAGAACGACCGCACCCGCGTGATCCCGTTCAGCCCGACCGCGGCGGCGAGCGCCAGCGCCATCGTCAGTGGGACGCCGATCAGTACGAAAATAGCGGTGTTGACCGCGACCTTGCGAAACAGCGGGTCGCCGAACAGGTCCACATAGTTGCTGAACCCGGCGAGGTCGATGGCCAGTGGAGAGCGCAGGTCGGTGCTGCGCATGTCCGTGAAGCTCATGAACAGAGACGCGAGCACCGGACCGACGGTGAAGGTGGCGAAGAGCAGGAGGAAGGGCAGGGCGAGCAGCCAGGCCGTCCTGGCCTGGCTGCGCCGCAACGGCGTGGCCCCCCGCCTCGCCGCGACGGGCGCCGGCGTCGTCGAGACGGTGGCCATGGCCCCTACAGCCCGGTCCCGATGGACTCGGCCTGTTGCTGCATGTTGGCAACCGCATCGGCCGGCTCGACCTGACCGCGCACCGCCTGCTCGATGTCGCTGTCGATCGAGGCTGCAACCTGCTCCCAGGTAGGAACAGCCGGCGGAGCAGCGGTTTCGCCGAGCTGCTCGCCGAAGACGGCGACGAGCGGGTCGTCGGTCAGCGGGCCGCCCTCCCATGCCGACTGCACCGATGGCAGGTCGTTGATCGTCTCGTACCACAGTTGCTGAGTCTCGGGCTGGCTCGCGAACTGGACGAACTTCCAGGCGGCGTCGCGGTTGTCCGACGCGTCGAACACGGCGAGGTTGCCACCGCCCACGAAGGACGTGCCGATGCCGCCGTCCTTGCCCGGCAGGGGCACGACGTCGAACTTGTCGTCGATCTCCGCGCCGCCGACGTCCCTGACCAGGCCGATATGCCACGGCCCGGAGATGAACGAGCCGATGGTGCCGTCGACGAAGCCCTGCTCCAGGGCGCCTGGATCCAGCGGAGTGTCCTGCGAGAGACCCTCCTCGAAGAACGACTTGTAGAACTCCAGCGCCTCGACCGTCTCAGGCGAGTCGATGGTGTACGCGTCACCGTCGGTCAGCTGGGCGCCGTTCTGCCAGGCGAACGGCATGAAGGTCTGCCAGGACCCGGTCTGGCCGGGCTGCATGTAGATGCCCTGCTGGGCGCCGCCCTGCTCCTGTAGGCCCTGAGCGAAGCTCTTGAGCTCGTCCCAGCTGGTCGGCGGCTCCAGGCCGGCCTGCTCGGCCAGGTCGGTGCGGTAGTACAGCGCGCGTGTCTCGACGTACCAGGGCACCCCGTAGGACGTGTCCTCCACGACGGTGGACTCCCATGGGCCCGGGAAGAAGTCGTCCGGGTTCACCAGGTCCTCCGGCGTCGGATCCAGACCGCCGGTCTTGGCGAACTCGCCCATCCAGGTCGTGCCGATCAGGCTGACGTCCGGCGTCTCACCGGCGGCGATCGCGGTCGCGATCTTGTCGTGGGCGCCCTCCCACGGCACCGGCGTCACCTCGACGGTGGCGTCGGGGTTCTCCTCGGTGAAGGCGGCACCCAGGACGTCGAGGTTCTCGCCCTCGGCGCCCATGGCCCAGACCTCGATGGTGCCCTCGGCCGGACCTTCGGCGACCGACTCGGTCTGCGCACCGTCGTCTGCCTCGCCATCCTCGTCTTCGTCACGCCCGCATGCGGAGACGACGAGCGCAGCCGCCGCCATCAGTGCGAGCGTTCTGGTGGTTGTGTTCACCGGTACTCCTCCTGTTGCCGGACTTGCGCTGCTATGTCGGTTCGTGCCGCCCGCACGTGTCGCGGACGACCAGCTCTGTCGTCAGGACCTCGTGGCGCACCTGGCCGCCGTCGCCGCGGATGCGAAGGTCGAGCATCCGGGCCGCCTGCGCACCCAACTCCCGCATCGGCTGCCGCACCGTGGTGAGCCCCGCGTACCGCGCTGCCATCACGTCGTCCCACCCCGTGACGGCGACGTCGCCCGGCACGGTCACGCCTATCGCGTGCAGACCGGCGACCAGACCCAGCGCCAACTCGTCGTTGGCGCACACGACGGCGTCCGGGAGCCCGATGCGGATCAGCTCGTGCGCGGCGCGCCTGCCCTCCTCCTCGCTGAACCCGCCTCGCACAACGGCGGCGGGTGTCAGGCCTGCCGCGGCGAGCGCCGCACTGAACCCGGACCAGCGCTCGAGGGTGTCCGGCGATCTGTCGGCGTCGCCGAGGAAGGCCAGGTCGCGGTGCCCGTGCTCGAGCAGGTGGGCGGTCAGAGCGCGCGCGCTCTCGACGTTCTCCGCCTTCACCGAGTCGACCGCACCTGCCGCAGGACGCGCCAGCAGGACGATCGGAAGCCCTCGCTCGGACAGTTCGGTGATGACGTCGTCGCTCACCGTGCGGCCGAGCAGGACGAGCCCGTCGACGCGCCCGGCCAGCTCACGGACCATGATCTCCGGCGCCGCGTCACGGCCATGGGTGGACAGGATCAGCACAGAGCGACCGAGTTCGCCGGCCTCCTCCTCGTATCCCAGCAGCACGTCGGCGTAGTAGGGACCGGACAGGTCGGGGAACACGATGCCGTTGGCGGCGTGCCGGCCTTCGGCAAGCGCCCGGCCGAGCGGGCTCGGGGTGAAGCGCAGGTCGGCGACCGATGCCATGACCCGGTCGCGGGTGGCATCGGCCACCGGAGCGGTCCCGCGTAGCACGCGGGACACCGTCGCGATCGACACGCCAGCATGTGCGGCGACGTCGCGGATCGTGACGCCTGACGGCGTGGCCGGCCGTGCCGGTGCCGGTTCGGCCACCCGGTCGCTCACGTCCGCCACGGGCCGCTCCTTGGCTCGTAACCGGTTACGTAACCGGTTACATGCCCCCGGTACCCACTTCGGCGTCGGCCAAACCTTCGAATCTGCCGCCCGGCGTCAGACGGCGTACGGCTCCAGCGCAGCGGCCAGGCCTTCGGAGACCCGGGCCCGGACCCGGGTGCCGGCCGGCTCGTGCACCACCGACAGCACCTCTCCGGTCCGATGCATGCGGGAGACCAGCTCACCCCGGTCGTAGGGCACCAGGGCCTCCATCTCGACCGGCGGGCGCGGCAACCTGCGCTCGATGACCGTCCGGAGCTGGTCCAGCCCGGCACCGGTGCGGGCCGCGACCGCCACCGCGCCGCGCTCGACACGCAACAGCCGCGAGACCACCAGCGGGTCGGCCGCGTCGGTCTTGTTGACGACCACGAGCTCCGGCACATCCTGTGCGCCGATCTCGGCCAGCACCTCGCGGACCGCGCGCAGCTGACCCTCCGGATCGGCATGCGAGCCGTCGACCACGTGGAGCACGAGGTCGGCGTCGGCCACCTCCTCCAGCGTCGAGCGGAACGCCTCGACGAGCTGGTGGGGAAGGTGGCGGACGAAGCCCACCGTGTCGGCCAGCGTGTAGATGCGGCCGTCGGAGGTCTCGGAGCGACGCACGGTCGGGTCGAGGGTGGCGAACAGGGTGTCGTCGACCAGGACGCCGGCCCCGGTGAGCCGGTTGAGCAGCGAGGACTTGCCCGCGTTCGTGTAACCGGCGATCGCCACGGCCGGCACCGAGCGACGACGACGCTCGGCCCGCTTGGTGTCGCGAGCCGTCCGCATGGCGACCAGTTCGCGGCGCAGCTTGGCCATCCGGGTTCGGATGCGCCGGCGGTCGGTCTCGAGCTTGGTCTCCCCGGGACCGCGGGTGCCCACACCGCCGGTGGCGCCGCCGGCCCGGCCGCCGGCCTGACGGGACAGGTTCTCACCCCAGCCGCGCAGGCGCTGGGACAGGTAGTCGAGCTGGGCAAGCTCGACCTGGGTCTTGCCTTCGCGGCTCTTCGCGTGCTGGGCGAAGATGTCGAGGATCAGTGCGGTGCGGTCCACCACCTTGACCTTGACCTTGTCCTCCAGGTTGCGCAGCTGCGCGGCCGACAGCTCACCGTCGCAGATCACGGTGTCGGCACCGGTCGAGAGCACGACGTCGCGCAGCTCCCCCACCTTGCCGGAGCCGATGAAGGTCGACGCGTCGGGTCGCGAACGACGCTGGACCAGGCCCTCGAGTACCTGTGAGCCGGCCGTCTCGGCCAGCGCCGCGAGCTCGACAAGGGAGTTCGCGGCGTCGTCGACACTGCCGTCGGTCCACACTCCGACCAGCACGACACGTTCGAGCCGGAGCTGCCGGTACTCGACCTCGCTGACGTCCTCGAGCTCGGTCGACAAGCCGCCGACGCGCCGCAGCGAGATCCGGTCGTCGAGGTCGAACTCCCCGGTCGTCGGGTCGTCGGCGACGAGGTCGTCACGCTCGCTCGTACCCCGCAGGGCAGCGTCAGGCGTCCCCCCGGCCTCGGAGCCGGGCGGGATCGCATCGTTGTCCGGGAACGTGGACGGCTCGTCCGCCCACCGTGGGGATGTCGTCATACTCCTGCTCTCAACAACCGGGACGCCGAATCACATCCCGCACATCCAGCGTCCCATGCCCGGCCCGGTCTGGGCACAGCCATTTCCGTGGGGAGTCAGCGGGAGGTCGAGCGGCCGGGTGCCATGGCCGCCGCAGAGCGGAGCGCAGCGGTGGAACGCAGGGCGGCCGCGCGCCGGCCGGCCCGCCCGCGGGCCCGTCGCCGGTACCGCAGCTCTGCCTGGGCGAGCACGGCCTCGCGGCGTTCGCGCTGGGAACCGCTCATGCCACCGCCCTGCTCGGGTCGATCTCACCGTCGTCGGAACCGTAGCCCGGGGCACCGTCACACTGCCTTGCCCGGACGTCGGCTTTTCGACGTCCCTCGACGAAGGAGACGTCCCCGAGCTGCGTCCGGATGCTGTGACCTGCGTCACATCGGGACAGTGATCCGCCCCGACAGCCCGAGTACGGCCGGACCGGTCAGGAGGAGCACGCCGTCCTCACGTTCGGTGACCACCAACCGGCCTCCCGGCACGTCGACGGTGTACGACGTTCCCGGCGCGGCACCGTCTCGACGCATCGCGACCCAGGCGGCCGCACAGACGCCGGTGCCGCACGAGCGGGTCTCGCCGACGCCGCGTTCCCACACCCGCAGGGCGATGTGCCGGTCTGCCCGACCGACGACGAACTCCACGTTCGTACCCGCGGGGAAGGCCTCGTCCGGCTTGACCTGGGGCTGTTCCAGCAGGCGGCCCACGTCGTCGAGGGCGTCGACGAACACCACGGCATGCGGGTTCGGCACGACGACCGCCTCCGCGGGCCACGTCCGTCCGCCGACGGTCACCCGAATCGCGGCCTGCTGCCGCACCTGCTCGGCCCTGCCCATCTCCGCCGTGATCGAGCCGTCGGTCTGCTCGCGAACCAGTCGGACGCCACCCCGGGTTCCGATCGGCAGATCCCGCTCCGTGGCCAGGCCCGTGTCCCAGAGGTACCGCGCGATCACGCGCACGCCGTTGCCGCACATCTCGGCCACCGAGCCGTCGGCGTTGCGGTAGTCCATGAACCACTCGGCATCGGCTGCGACATCCCGGCCGGCGGCGAGGTCGCGGCTTCGCACCACCCGGATGACGCCGTCGGCGCCCAGGCCCGTGTACCGGTCGGTCAGCCGCTGGACCGTGACCGCATCGAGGTCGGGGTACAGCGTGCCGTCCGGATCGGGCAGCAGCACGAAGTCGTTCTCCGTGCCGTGACCCTTGACGAAGGAGACAACGCGCGCCACGGACGACGATCCTAAGGCGGGCCCCATCGGCACCGGTCCAGGGCGAGTTCGACCAGGTCGGGGGCATCGACGGGCAGCCAGTGGATCCGCTCGTCCTTGCGGAACCACGAGTCCTGGCGGCGCGCGAAGCGCCGGGTCGCCCGGACGGTGCGTTCGCGTGCCTCCTGCTCGCTCGACTCGCCGGCGAGGAACTCCAGCACCTGGGCGTAGCCGAGCGCCCGCGCGGCCGTGCGTCCCTGGCGGAGGCCGGGCTCGAGCCGGCGCACCTCGTCGACGAACCCGGCCTCCCACATCCGACCCACCCGCGCCTCGATCCGTTGGTCGAGCAGGTCGCGCGGCACGTCGAGACCGATCTGGACCACGCGGTCGTAGGCATACACCTTCGACGGCAGCGTCGCGGAGAACGGCCGCCCGGTCAGCTCCACCACCTCGAGCGCACGGACAACCCGTCGCCCGTTCGTCGGCAGGATCGCGGCAGCGGCCGCCGGGTCGACCGTGGACAGACGTGTGTGCAGTGCCGGTGCACCGACTGCGGCGAGCTCGTCCTCCAGGCGCTCCCGAACCGCGGGATCCGTGCCCGGGAACTCGAACCGGTCCAGGACGGCGCGGACGTACAGTGCGCTGCCCCCTACCAGCACCGGCACGACGGCGTGGGCCCGGCACCTGTCGACCGCCGCTCTGGCCAGGTGCTGGAACTCGGCCACGGTCGCAGTCTGAGTGATGTCGAGCACGTCGAGCACGTGGTGCGGGACGCCGCGCCGCTGCGCCCTCGTCGGCTTCGCCGTACCGATGTCCATGCCCCGGTAGAGCTGCATCGCGTCGGCGTTGACGACCTCGCCGCCCAGTCGTGGGGCGAGCGCCACCGCGAGGTCGCTCTTGCCGGCGGCGGTCGGACCGACGACGGCGACGACGGGCTGGGGCCTCGGCACCGGCCCAGTGTCGCAGCCGATCTCAGCCGTGCCGCTCCCAGACGGCCACCATGTAGCCCACGCCGTAGGGTGCCGCGTCGTAGGCCACCTCGGCGTCGAACAACACCTCCTCCGACGCTCCGGCCAGCACCTGCCAGGCCGCCCGTCCGGCTGCCTGCAGGTCCGCGGCCAGAATCGGGTCGATCGCGAGTAACGCGGCGGGATCGCCTACCCGCAACGCCTCGACGACCACGGCGTCGAACACCTCGGCCCGTGGGTCGAGGTATCCCGGCCCCTCGGTCGAGCGGCGCGCCGATCCGTCCCCCATGACCAGCATGCCCACCCGGTCGGCCTCCTGCGCCACGGCCGCGCCGAGGCGGCGACACTCCGCGGTCGAGGAAGCGGCGTCGACCTCCAGACCGCCGACATGCCCGGTCCAGCCGGACGCCGTGAGCAACCATGCGCCCACGGCGAGCGAGAGCGGCAGCTCGTGGCCGTTGCCACCGTGCGCGTCCCTGCCGGGCAGGGTCACGTCCAGGTCGACGCCGTACGACGCGAACGACCCACGGGTGCCGGCCGGGTGCCGGCGGGTCGCATCACCGGTGCCGACCACGACCAGCAACTCCGGCTCGGTCGCGCGCACCGCGTCGATGGCACCCAGGCACGCCGCTCGCAGCTCATCGAGTTCTCGCGCATTCGCCTCGGCCAGTTCGGGGACGAGCAACGGTGGATGGGGGCACACCGCTGCGGACACGAGCACGCCCGGAGGCTATCTCATGATCATGTGGTCGAATGTCGTGCGTGATCGACACGGGCGACGCGTTGCGCATCGCCGGTGCCACCGCGGTGGGGTTGTCCGGCATCGGGCTCGGTATCGCCTGGCTGCCCGCACTGCGGCACGAGGGCGCGGCCACGGCGGTGGCCCGCCTGCTCCTGACCGCCGGATTGGTTGCGGCGATCCTGGACCTCGGTGGGCTCGGTGGGGTTCTCGGGCTCGGCCTGGCCGCGATGGCCGCGACTGCCATGTGGCAGAGCCAGCCCGCGCCCGAGGTGCCGCGCCCGCGCCGGAAAGGCATCCTCGTCGCGGCCGGGGTCAGCGGGTTCCTGATCGCCGCCGCACTACGCGGATGGTGGCTGTTCGAGCAGGTGCCCGACCAGGCCAGGCCCGTCGCGGCGGTGTTGGTCGGATCGACGGCCGGCCTCGCCACGCTGGCCGCCGCCGACCGGTCCCGCGTGCGCATGCGTGACGCCGTCCGGGAGCGACTGCCCTGAGCGGCAGGCCCTGGGTCAGACGGCCGCGCACACCGCAGCCGGCCCGGCCTGCGCGGGAACGCCGATGGCCGGCATCCCGAGAAGTACCTGCTCTCCGTGCACAGGGGCGCCGGTCACGCGTGCGTGCAGGTCTCCCGCTGCGGTGCGGCGGACCGCGTACCGACTTCCCTCCAGCGCGGAGTCGGCCACCAGATGGTGAGGGGCGGCATAGGTGATCCGTGCCGTCACGACGTCGCCCGGCCTCGGTGATTCGCCGGCAGCGGGTACGGCGAAGTGCACGAGACGGTTGTCGCGGGCGCGTCCGGACATCCGGTGGGTCCGATCGTCCTTGCGGCCCTCGCCCTCGGCCACGAGGATCTCGACCTCGGCGCCGATGAACGCGCGGTTCTCGGCCCAGGCAACCTCCTCGACCGCCTCCACCAGGCGCTCGTACCGTTCCTGGACCACCGTCTTCGGCACCTGCCCCCCCATCGAGGCGGCCGGCGTACCGGGCCGCTTCGAGTACTGGAAGGTGAACGCCGAGGCGAAGCGCGCCTCGCGGACGACCTCCAGCGTCTGCGTGAAGTCGGCCTCGGTCTCACCCGGGAATCCCACGATGACGTCGGTGGTGATGGCGGCGTCGGGCATGGCTGCCCGGACCTTCTCGACGATCCCCAGATAGCGGTCGCGGCGGTACGAGCGGCGCATCGCGCGCAGCACCCCGTCCGACCCGGACTGCAGCGGCATGTGCAGGGACGGCATCACCGCCGGGGTCTCGGCCATGGCGGCGATGACGTCGTCGGTGAAGTCGCGCGGATGAGGGCTGGTGAACCTGACCCGCTCCAGCCCGTCGACCGCCCCGACCGTCCGCAACAGTCTGCCGAAGGCGAACCGGTCGCCGAACTCGACGCCATAGGCGTTGACGTTCTGCCCCAGCAGGGTGACCTCGACCACACCCTCCCCCACCAGCGCTTGGACCTCGGCGAGGACGTCACCCGGCCTGCGGTCGCGCTCGCGGCCGCGCAACGCCGGAACGATGCAGAACGTGCACGTGTTGTTGCACCCGACACTGATGGCCACCCAGGCCGCGTAGGCGCTCTCCCGTCGCGAGGGCAACGCGGACGGGAACATCTCCAGCGCCTCGACGATCTCGACCTGCGCCTCACGCTCGACCCTGGCCCGCTCCAGCAGCGCAGGCAGAGACCCCACATTGTGGGTGCCGAACACCACGTCGACCCAGGGCGCACGCCGCACGATCGCGTCGCGGTCCTTCTGTGCCAGGCAACCGCCGACGGCGATCTGCATGCCCGGTGTCCGCGCCTTGACCGGTGCCAGGTGCCCGAGGTTCCCGTAGAGCTTGTTGTCGGCGTTCTCGCGGACGGCGCAGGTGTTGAACACGACCACGTCGGCCCGGCTGTCACCGGGTGCGGCGACGTAGCCCGCCTGTTCGAGCAGCCCGGCCAGCCGCTCGGAGTCGTGGACGTTCATCTGGCACCCGAAGGTGCGGACCTCGTACGTGCGCGCGCTCATGTCGGGGCCCAGGGTACGCGCCCAGTCGTGTCCGGACCGTGACCGGATGACGGTGCGGAACGGTCGCGACCGTGGATAGGTTTCCTCGCATGACCGAGAGCAACGGGGACGCGAACGGCTCCAGCGGCGCGCCGCTGGTCGTCCTCGACGGGGTCAACAAGTACTTCGGCGACCTGCACGTCCTTGTTGACATCGACTTGACGATCCACCGCGGCGAGGTGGTCGTGGTCATCGGCCCGTCCGGCTCCGGCAAGTCGACGTTGTGCCGGGCCATCAACCGGCTCGAGCCGATCGACTCGGGGACGATCTCCCTCGACGGCCAGCCGCTGCCGGCGGAGGGCAAGGCGTTGGCTCGACTCCGGGCCGACGTCGGCATGGTCTTCCAGTCGTTCAACCTGTTCGCCCACAAGACCGTGCTCGAGAACGTCACCCTGGGACCCACCCGGGTCAAGGGTGTCCCGCGGCGCCAGGCGGACGAGGAGGCCATGGCGCTGCTGGAGCGGGTCGGCGTCGCCAACCAGGCACCCAAGCTGCCCGCACAGCTCTCGGGCGGCCAGCAGCAGCGGGTCGCGATCGCCCGCGCTCTCGCGATGAATCCGAAGGTCATGCTCTTCGACGAGCCCACATCGGCGCTCGACCCAGAGATGATCAACGAAGTTCTCGACGTCATGATCGCCCTGGCCAAGGACGGCATGACGATGGTGGTGGTCACCCACGAGATGGGGTTCGCCCGGCGTGCGGCCAACCGCGTGGTCTTCATGGACGAGGGCGAGATCGTCGAGGAGGCGCCGCCCGACATGTTCTTCACCCAGGCCCAGAGCCACCGGGCCCAGGATTTCCTCAGCAAGATCCTCACGCACTGATCCCCAGACACGAAGGAAGGATCCAGCAATGCGCAAACGACGTTTCGCGTTCGCGGCGATCGCTGCCACGGCTGCGCTCGTCCTGGCAGCCTGTGGCGACGACGACGACGACGGAGAGGCGGCCCCGACGGTCGAGGCGAGTCCCGAGTTCGCAGCCGGTTCCACCATGGCCGAACTCTCCGAGGCGGGCTCGATCACGGTCGGCACCAAGTTCGACCAGCCGCTGTTCGGCCTGGTCGGCCCGGACGGAGTTCCGGTCGGTTTCGACGTCGAGATCGCCAAGATCATCGCCAGCGAACTCGGCATCGAGGAGGACGGCATCGAGTGGGTCGAGACGATCTCGGCCAACCGCGAGCCGTTCATCCAGGACGGCCAGGTCGACATCGTCGTCGCCACGTACACCATCAACGACGAGCGCAAGCAGGTGGTCGACTTCGCCGGGCCGTACTACCAGGCCGGTCAGATGATCATGGTGCTCGAGAGCAACACCGACATCAACGGGCCCGACGATCTCGCCGGAAAGATCGTCTGCTCCGCCGAGGGTTCGACGCCGCTGGAGAACATCCGCACCAACTACCCGGACGCTGAGACCCGGGCGGCCGGCGCATACTCCGAGTGCCTCGAACCGCTGCGCAACGGTCAGGTCGACGCGCTGAGCACCGACAACGTCATCCTCTCCGGGTTCATCGACCAGAACCCCGACGAGTTCAAGCTGGTCGGCGAGCCGTTCACGGAGGAGCCTTACGGGATCGGCCTCGAGAAGGGCGACGACGACTTCCGCAGCTTCATCAACGACGTCCTCGAGGAGTCCTTCGAGGACGGCCGCTGGGTGGAGGCCTGGGAGGCGACGGCCGGCGCCGTGCTCGAGACGCCTGAGCCGCCCACGGTCGACCGGTACTGACGCAGCACGACCGGGGTGGGCCGCCCACGTGGCGGCCCATCCCGGTACGGGCGTCCGGGAGGTGAACGGGCATGGATGCCGTCATCGACAACCTTCCGCTGTACTGGGAGGGATTCAAGACGACGTTGTCCCTGACGCTGATCTCCGGCGTGATCGCACTCGTGCTGGGCACCGTCCTCGGCGCCCTTCGGGTCTCGCCGGTCGCGCCGCTGCGCTGGTTCGGGACGACGTACGTCGAGTTGGTGCGCAACACCCCCCTCACCCTGGTGTTCGTCTTCTTCGTGTTCGTCGGACCCCAGCTGGGGTACACGCCGAGCTCGTTCTTCGTGCCCGCGATAATGGCGTTGTCGGTCTACACGGCGGCGTTCGTCTGCGAGGCTGTGCGTTCCGGGGTCAACAGCGTCGGGGTAGGCCAGGCCGAGGCCGCGCGGGCGGTGGGGCTGACCTTCACCCAGACCCTGCAGGCCATCATCCTTCCGCAAGCGCTGCGCACGGTGATCCCGCCCCTGATCAACATCTTCATCGCGCTGACGAAGAACAGCTCGGTCGCAGGCGGCTTCTTCGTGGTCGAGCTCTTCGGAGTCGGCCGCCAGCTGGCCAATGCGAACCCCGCCGACGTCATCGCGGTGCTGGTCGGGGTCGGCATCTGCTACCTCGTCATCACGATTCCGTCCGGCATCCTCGCGGGCCGGGTGGAGCGGAGGGTGGCGTTCGCCCGATGAGCTCGGTCCTCTACGACGCCCCCGGGCCGAGGGCCCGCCGCCGAGCACTCGTCGGTTCCATCGTCGGTGGCCTGGTCGTGCTGGGAGTGCTCTACCTGGCGTACCGGCAGCTCGACAGCCGCGGACAGTGGGAGTCCGAGCGCTGGCAGGTCTTCACCGACCCACCGCTGGGCCAGAGCGCCGAGGACGTCTGGCGCTCCCTCGTCGTCACCGGCCTCGGTGCCACGCTCCGTGCCGCCGCAGTGTCGGCGTTGATCGCGGCCGTCGTCGGGCTCGTCCTCGCGATCGCCCGGATGGCCAGGGTGCGATGGGTGAGGTGGCCGACAACCGCCGTCATCGAGTTCTTCCGCGGGCTCCCCGTGGTGCTGCTGATGTTCTTCGGCGTCATCGCGCTGGGCCTGCCGATCTTCTCGGGTGTGGTCTTCGGCCTGGTCATCTACAACAGCTCGATCATCGCCGAGATCCTGCGGGCCGGAATCGTCTCGCTGCCCAAGGGGCAGTCCGAGGCGGCCTACGCGATCGGTCTGTCCCGGACCCAGACGCTGTTGACCATCCTCCTCCCCCAGGCAGTGCGGCGGATGCTTCCGTCGCTGGTGAGCCAGCTGGTGGTGCTGCTCAAGGACTCGTCGCTCGGCTTCATCATCGGCTACGCCGAGCTTCTGCGGCGGCTCCAGCAGAACACACAGTTCTTCGGTCAGCGGTACTGGTTCCAGTTCTTCGTGGTCGGCGCGGCGATCTACATCGCAGTGAACTTCACGCTCTCGAGGCTGGCCGTGTGGCTCGAGCACCGAGGGACGGCGAAGGCGGCCGGCGGTGTCGCCGCCGCGGACCAGGCCGAGATCACCGGCACCCGCGCAGCCGGCGCCGAACAATGATGCCCGTCAGCGGGCGAACTCGGTGGCTCGCGACTCGCGGACGACGGTGATGCGGATCTGGCCGGGGTAGGTCAGCTCCTCCTCGACCTGCTTGGCGATGTCGCGGGCGAGCACGCCGGCGGCAAGGTCGTCGACGACGTCGGGCAGCACCATGACCCGGATCTCCCGGCCCGCCTGCATGGCGAACACCTTCTCGACACCGTCGTGCGTCTTCGCGATCTCCTCCAGCCGTTCGAGCCGCTTGACGTAGGCCTCCAGCGACTCCCGCCGCGCTCCCGGGCGTCCGCCGGAGATCGCGTCGGCGGCCTGGGTGAGCACGGCCTCCACGGTGCGAACCTCGACCTCGTTGTGGTGGGCCTCGATCGCGTGGACGACGTCCTCGTGTTCACCGTAGCGGCGCGCGATCTCGGCGCCGATGATCGCGTGACTGCCCTCCACCTCATGGGTCAGAGCCTTGCCGATGTCGTGCAGGAGGGCGCACCGCTTCATCGACGCCACGTCCATCCCCAGCTCCGCGGCCATCATGCCGGCCAGGTGTGCGGACTCGACCAGGTGCTTGAGGACGTTCTGGCCGTACGACGTGCGGTAACGCAGGCGACCGAGCAGGGCGACCAGATCCGGGTGCACGTCGGTGACGCCGACGTCGACGAGCGCATCCTCGCCGGCCCGCACGCAGAGCTTGTCCACCTCGGCCTTGCTCTGCTCGTACTGCTCCTCGATCCGGTGCGGGTGGATGCGCCCGTCGAGCACGAGCTCCTCGAGTGTCAGCCGCGCGACCTCACGGCGGACCGGGTCGAAGCAGGAGAGAAGGACGGCTTCGGGCGTGTCGTCGATGATGAGATTGACGCCCGTGACCTGCTCGAAGGCGCGGATGTTGCGGCCCTCCCGCCCGATGATGCGGCCCTTCATGTCATCAGCCGGAAGGTGCAGCACCGACACGACCGACTCGGCGGTCTGCTCGGAAGCCAATCGCTGGATGGCGAGCGTGATGATCTCGCGGGCCCGGGCCTCGCCGTTCTGGTTGGCCTCGCGCTCGATCTCGCGGACGAGCAGGGCCGCCTCCCGCTTGGCCTGCGTCTCCACGGCGGCGACGAGTTCGGCCTTGGCCTGCTCGGCCGAGAGGTTGGCGGCCCGCTCAAGGACGGCCAACCGTTCCTGCTCGACTTCGCGGAGCTCGAGCGTCTTGCGCTCGATGTCCGCCGCGATCTCGGCCAGCTCACCCGCACGTTCCTCGTGAGTGCGCGCCTCGGCGTCCAGCCGCTCCTCACGCTCGGTGAGCCGGCTCTCCCGGCGCTCCAGGTCCAGGCGCTGAGCGCTGAGGTCGGCGCGGGCCGCGCGCATCTCCGCCTCGGTCCGCAGCCGCGTCTGCTGAGCGTCGTCGGCCACCTGGGCGGCATGCTGTCGGATCTGATCGGCCTCGGCGTGCGCTCGGGTCCGCAGGTCGTCGGCCTCGGCGCGGGTCTGCGCCCGCATCTCGTCGGCGTCTCTGCGAGCGGCGGCGAGCGTCGCGTCGGACAGTGACGCGCTGCCGTCCGCACCGGTGCCTGCCACCTTCGGTGCATGGCCGTGCCGGCGCAGGAGGGTGAAGGCAACGATCCCGAGCAGAACCACGACCAGGATTCCGACGACCAGTACCGCTGCCCCGATGCTCATCGTCGGCTCCCTCTATGTCGGCGCCCGCACGCGGACGGTCCTCATGTGGGGGTCCGTACCGCGGGCCGCGGCGACACCGGGTAGCACAACGACCCGGTCACCCGCGACGGGGTGCCGAGCATCTCCGGCGCGGTTGATGCGCCGGCTCCGGCCCCTGGCAACCAGGGACTACAGCTGTGTCAGACCTACCGGTCGGGGACCGGAGTGGTTGCGGTGTCTCTCGTGCGTGTCGTGTTGTCTGCGTATTCCGCGGTAGCGGAGCTTCCCCTCCTCCTGTCGAGGCTACGAGGAGGTCACGAAACGGTCAAGGAGGCGAACCGTGCCGTGCCGCTCGTCAGGCTCGGAGGTCGTCAGCCGCCCGCCGGCTCCTCCGGCAGCTGCTCCTCGCCGACTCCCTCCGCGGTCAGTGCGTCGCGGACGACGCGGAACGCGAGCCCGGGCGGGTATCCCTTGCGAGCGAGCATGCCGGCGAGCCGGCGAGTGCGGGCGGCCGGCTCGAGGCCGCGGGTGCCGGCCAGCCGCGCCGCGACCAGGGCCCCGGCGGTGGCCTCCTCCTGCTCCGGCGCGAGCGCGGATACCGCGTCGTCGACGACCGCAGGTTCGACCCCACGACGCCGGAGCTCGAACGCCAGCGCCCGTTTGGCCAGACCGCGTCCGGCATGGCGCGACTCCACCCATGCCCCGGCGAACATCGCATCGTCGATGAGGCCGACCTCGCCGAACCGGTCGAGAACGGTGCTGCGGACATCGTCGGCGACACCGCGGCGGCGCATCGCGTCGTCGAGTTGGGCACGAGTTTGCGGCGCCGCTGCAAGCCTGCGCAACGCGATGGTGCGCGCGACACCCTCCGGATCGGGCTCGGGATCCGGGTCGCCCTGTCGGCTCGTCATATGCAGTCGGTCAGCCCCTAGAAGTCGACCGGAGGCTCGACCGGCGCATCGAGGCGCGGACCGACCCCGAGCTTCTCCTTGATCTTCTTCTCGATCTCGTCGGCGAGGTCGGGGTTGTCGCGCAGGAACTTGCGCGCGTTCTCCTTGCCCTGGCCGAGTTGGTCGCCCTCGTAGGTGTACCAGGCCCCGGACTTGCGGACGAAGCTGTGCTCGACCCCCATGTCGATCAGCCCACCCTCACGGCTGATGCCTTCGCCGTAGAGGATGTCGAACTCCGCCTGCCGGAACGGAGGAGCGCAGTTGTGAACCACCATCTGCTCCGCCACCAGGTTGTGCAACTCCTCCACTTCCACATCGAAAGTCCGTACACGGCCCGCAGATTCGACCCGTACGACCTTCGCATAGGAAATCTCCTCCGCTAGAACTTCGCGAAGGAACTGGTCGTCAAGTGCATCCGCCAAACGGAAGACGCGGTCGCGTCGTAGCCGAGGAGTGCCGAGCAACTGCCGGAACCCGGCCGCTCCTGCGTCGGCAGGGCGTCCGATCAACATCGCCGCCTCGGCGCAGCTGAGACCTCGCTCCTTCAGATGGGCCAGCACAGGCTCGTTCGCCGACATAGGCAGATACACCTGCTGACTGCCACGGTGCCTTCCCCGTCCAGCCGCTAGCGCTTCAACCAGAGCAGTGCTGCGTGGTCCCCAGGTAGGTATCGCTGCGGCAAAGGCGGTGACGTTGTCGTCACCAGCGATTCGGACCTCGAAACAGTCTCGCTTTCCACGTACCGAGCGTCCCTCGATCAGGCTCGGCCGCCTGTGTGTGGGGTCGTAGCTGCGGACGCTCGACGTCACTCCGAAGCGAAGGAGCAGCCAGTGAATCTGATGCGCCAGCTGTTCGGACGTGGTGGTGAAGCCGACGCGGACTGCTCCGGTGCGCTCAGCGCTCACGTGGCCGTCGGTCTCCAGCAGGCCGAAGAGAAGGTGCGCTGGAATCGCCGGATCGATGTCGTCGGCGAACGCCCACGTGGGAATCGTCTTCTCCCAGGCGAGCTTGCCCCAGATGCCGGCTCGACGGGCGAGGTCGAGCAGGCCGTTCTTCTCACCCCGAACATGCGAGAACGCGATCTGGTAACGGTGCAGTTCATGGGCGACACAGCCAAGCGACGCCGCGATTCTGATGGCGTCGTCGCGTAGTGGCACTTCGGTGTTGATGAACGTGATGGGCGTCTTCCCGCCGACATACCCATCGCCGATGAGGTACCCGAGCATACGGGCTTCATCCGGAGATACCGGCTGCCGGCTGCCGAACGCGCCAGAGCGCCGCGGCCTCGCCACCCGATCTCCCGTCGTCAGTTCCCCCGCCGGCACCCAGCCACGCTCGGTCAACATCAGGTGATCGGGCGTGACGGTGATCGAGCTGCCACCGCGCAGATCGACCCGGACGACGTCTTGCTCTCCCTGGTCGAACCATGACGTCACGGGCCGGACGCAGACCTGTCCTGCCTTGCTCATCGCGGCAACATGGATGGGGAGCCGCCCATCGACCACATCCTCGATCCGGTGCGTGATACCGGAAAGGGGGTCGAACACACGCGTGCCAGCCGCCAGGCACTTGTTCTTCACGACCTTCACCCGAGTGCGGTTGCCAACGGCGTCGGTGCCGTCCTTGAGCGTCTCGATCCGCCTGATGTCCAGGCGAACCGACGCGTAGAACTTCAATGCCTTGCCACCAGTGGTCGTTTCGGGCGAACCGAACAAAATGCCTATCTTTTCGCGGAGCTGGTTGATGAAGATGGCGGTCGTTTTGGACTGGCTGAGCGCGCCGGCGATCTTTCGCAGCGCCTGGCTCATCAGCCGAGCCTGCAGGCCGACGTGGCTGTCGCCCATCTCGCCCTCGATCTCGGCGCGCGGCACCAGGGCGGCGACCGAGTCGATGACGATGACGTCGATGGCACCGGAGCGGATCAGTGTGTCGGCGATCTCTAGCGCCTGCTCACCGGTATCGGGTTGCGACACCAGCAGAGCGTCGGTATCGACGCCGAGTGCTTTCGCGTAATCAGGATCGAGGGCGTGCTCGGCGTCGATGAATGCCGCGACCCCACCCGCCTTTTGTGCGTTGGCCACCGCATGCAGGGCAAGGCTTGTCTTCCCGCTGCTCTCCGGTCCGTATATTTCGACAACCCTGCCGCGGGGAAGGCCGCCGATGCCGAGGGCGACGTCCAGCGAGATCGAGCCGGTGGGGATCACCTCGACCGGGACGCGGGCCTCGTCGCCGAGGCGCATCACCGACCCCTCGCCGTGCGCCCGCTTGATCTGGGTGAGCGCCGTCTCGAGGGCCTTGTCGCGGTCCGCGGGAACTGCCATGGATGCCACCTGAGGTCGACGGGCCGCGCTGCGACCCGGGGTTCGTCTGGTCATCACCTCGGACGCTACGCATCCGCTCCGACAATTCCGCAGAGGCGCGACGCGGGTTGTGGACGGCGCTCGCGTTCCGAGGTCACCTGTGGACCGTAGACCGAACTGGTGTTCGAAGAAACCCGACACGCCGACGGCCGTCGGGCAGCGTCCTATCCGGTGCCGGACACGGTCATGGACCGGGCCGAACGAGCCGCCGGATTGGCTGCGGCGAGAAGGAGCGCCACCACCAGCACGGCCGCGCCCGCGTTCAGCAGCCCGTATCCCAGCGTCCCGACCACCACGCCGGCCAAGGCTCCCCCCGCGGCCGCGGCGAGGCCCATCAGCAGGTCGGAGGACCCCTGGGCGGCCGGCCGGTCCTCGAGCGGCACCGCCTCGGTGAGCATCGTCGAACCGGCCACCAGGCACGCCGACCACCCCAGGCCGAGCAGGAACAACCCGACGGTCAGCCCGGCCGAGTGCCCGGTGGCCGACGTCCCGGCGAGCACCACAGCCGCGAGCAGCGCGACGGCGCCGCCGATCACCACCGGGATACGGCCCGCCTGGTCGGCCAGCCACCCCATGACCGGCGAGAACGCGAACATCCCGGCGATGTGCACGCTGATGACGAACCCGATGATCTCCAGACTCGCCTGCCCGTGGTCCATGTGGATCGGCGTCATGACCATCACCGACACCATCACCGTGTGTGCGACGACGACGGCGGTCATGCCCAGGAAGGCACGCGGTGACCGGACGGTGGCGCTCAGGCCGGTGCGCAGGACGCCGTGCCGCCTCGCCGGGCGGTCGGCGTGCTTCACCTGCAGTGATCGGGCGACCAGCAACGGGTCGGGACGGAGGCCCGCGACGACCACCAGGGCACCGATGGCGAGCATGGCCGCGCCGACCAGGAACGGCCCGGCCAGCCGCTCGATCCCGAGCTGCTCACCGAGCCAGCCGGCCGGACCGACCAGATTCGGCCCGACGACCCCACCGATGGTCGTCGCCCACACCACGACCGACAGCGCCCGCCCGCGGCGCTCCGCCGACGCCAGATCGGTCGCCGCGTAGCGGGCTTGCAGGCCCGCCGTCGTGCCACCCCCGAACAACGCCGTGCCCAGCAGGAGCAGTGGGAACGACTGGACCTGCGCGGCCAGCACCGCCAACAGGCCGCCGACGGCCGCGACGCCGTACCCGACCCCGAGCCCAGCCCGTCGGCCGGCTGCCAGGGCCAGCCGGGCCGCCGGTAACGCGAGCAATGCCGCACCGAGCACCTGGGAGCTCTGCACGAGCCCGGCGAGGTCCTCCCGACCCAACACGTCGCTGGCGAGCAGGGCGCCCACCGCGCCGCCGCTCGACACGCCGAGGCCGCCCGCCACCTGGCTGGCGACGAGCGTGCGGACGGTGCGGCGCTGGACGGTCTCGACGGTGCCCGTGCCGGTCGTGGTCGCCCTCACGTGAGCAGCAACCGTTCGACCCGTCGGGCCGCGAACACCGCGCCGACCAGGCCCATGACGGCAAGGTACGCGACGTGCACCAGGACGCCGGCGCCGACGTCGCCCAGCATGAGATCGCGCACCAGCGCCACGCCGTGGTACAGGGGCGTCACCTGCACGAGCCACTGCAGCCCGTCCGGATACGTCGAGAGCGGGTAGAACGTCGCCGAGAACAGGAACATCGGAAGCAGGACGAGCTGGACGTAGTCGAAGTCCTGCCAGCTGCGCATGAACGTGGTCGCAGCCATGCCGACCGCCGCGAACGCGAACCCGATCAGGCTGGCCGCGGGAATCGCCAGCAGCGCGGACCACGACGTCACCACGCCTGCGGCGGTCGCCACGACCAGGAAGGCGACGGAGTACAGCAGCCCGCGGATCAACGCCCAGGAGATCTCGCCTACAGCGACATCTCGCGGCCCGAGCGGCGTGGACAGCACCGAGTCGTAGAGCCTCGCGTACTTGAGCTTGAAGAAGACGTTGAAGGTGGAGTCGAAGACGGCTCCGTTCATCGCCGCCGACGCCATCAGCGCCGGCGCGACGAACACCGCGTACTCGA
>Ga0299914_10000221_pt1 | contig 33547 bp, 36 predicted proteins | sample RVTome_10_FD_201361 | JGI IMG/M metagenome (GOLD analysis project Ga0299914, IMG submission 201361) | Soil microbial communities from uranium-contaminated site in the Upper Colorado River Basin, Wyoming, United States - RVT153D57 (version 2) ... | reverse complement strand
CAAGGACGACTTTCTCACCGCCAACCTCCGACTGGTGGTCGCCAACGCTCGCCGATATGCCAACACCTCAGGTATCGACTTTCTCGACCTCATCCAGGAAGGGAACCTGGGCCTGATCCGCGCCGTCGAGAAGTTCGACTGGCGCAAAGGCTTCAAGTTCTCCACCTACGCCACCTGGTGGATTCGACAGGCCATCACCCGGGCGATTGCTGACAAGTCGAGGACGGTCCGGATCCCGGTGCACCTCCACGACACTCTTGCCGCGGTCCGCGCCGCCCAGGCCTCGTTGAAGGCCGAACTGGGCCGCGACCCGAGACCCGAGGAGATCGCCGAGGAGGCGGGTGTCACCCCGGACAAGGTCGAACTGGCTCTGAGTGTTGCCGACACCGTCTCTCTGGAGCAGCCGATCGGTGAGGACGGCGCCCAACTAGGCGACTTCATCGAGGACGAGGACGCCGCCGACCCGGTGCAGATGACCGAGGAGATGGACGTCGCCAACTCTCTGCGGGTCTCCATCGAGCGACTGCCCGAGCGCGAGGGGCGGATACTCGCCCTGCGCTATGGCTTCTACGACGGTGTGCCTCGGACGCTCGAAGAGATCGGAGACGAGTTCAACCTCACCCGTGAGCGGATTCGCCAACTGGAGAAGCTGGCTCTTTGTCGGCTTCGCCATCCCTCGTTTGGGATCAGGGAAGCCGACCTCGTCTGATGAGACCGTCCTTTTGAACCTGAGAAGACCCGCCGATCCGGCGGGTCTTCTTTCTATCTATGGTGTCCGAAGATGAAGCTCGCAGATCTGATCGATGGCGCCCCACATGTGTGCGGACCGGACACCACCGTGCTCGAGGCAGCCGTGGCCATGGAGCGCTCCGACCACGGATCGCTGGGTGTCGTGGAAGGGATGGCCTTGGTAGGTTTGGTCACCGAGCGGGACATCCGAAGGGTGGTGGCCGAGAGCATGAGCCTCACTACTCCGGTGTCCGCCGTCATGAGTGGCGATCCCGACACCTTCGACCCCGACCTCGATGTGTGGGATGCCGCGGCGTGGATGACCGAGTCCGGATACCGGCATCTGCCGGTGATGGACGACGAGGGGACGTTGCTCGGCGTTGTGTCCATTCGCGACCTGCTCAAGGCTCTCGTCGACACAGTCTGATTCCGGTTCTCGACTCCTGAGTGGGGGCCACACGTCCGGACCCGCTTTGGGTCTCTCGAGACGCGGGGCCGTCGGGCTCAGGCTTAATTCGTCCGGGTAGGGCGCTCGCCGGCCGTAATGTGGTCCAGGTCGTGGCGGTCCTCTCGCCTCGACCCAGGACCTTTTCTTCTCATGTACTCCAAGCAGATGACCCCCTGGTCGGTGCTGCGCGACGGGAGCCGCCTCATCTGGCGGTTCGTCAGACGGCATCCGACGTCCTTCTCGCTGGCCGTCACCGGCGCGGCCGGGTTCGCCGGTGCCATCATCGCCTCAGCTTGGGTGATCGGTTGGGTCACCGACGGTCTGATCATTCCCGTCCTCGACCAGGGAGTCGACCCGAAAGGGCTGATTCTCCCGGCAGCCGGGGCGATCCTGGCAGTGGCGATCTTCAAGGCAGCGGCCATCGTCGTCCGCCGCACTTCGGCGGGTTGGCTTCAGTTCCGAACTCGCCAAGACGTGAGAAACGACCTCCTCACCCATCAGCTCTCCTTGAGGATGTCTTGGTTCAACCGTCAGGCGGTGGGGGACCTGCTGGCGGTGGCCGACTCCGACGTCGACCAGGGAACCGGAGTTCTCGCTCCCCTTCCCTACGGAACCGGCGTCACCCTTCTCCTGTTCGGGAGCACGGCGATGATCACGTTCATCGATCCCTGGCTGGGGCTGGGGGCGGTGATCGGGCTGATAGTGGTCCTGATCGTCGATGTCAGGGGGAGTTGGATCACTTACGCCCTCTGGGAGGAAGTCCAGGCGGCGCGTGGCGAGGTTTCCGCGGTCGCCCACGAGTCTTTCGACGGGGCCTTGACCGTGAAGTCGTTGGGCCGGGAGGATTATGTCTCGGATCGATTTGGCGTGGTGTCGGACAAGGTTCGCGACAGGTTGATCCGGGTCAACTCGACCTGGGCTTCGTATCAGGCCGTCGTTCGGGTACTGCCCCAAGTCATGATCATCTCTCTTTTGGTGGTAGGCGCGGTCCGGGTCGATGCCGGGGCGGTGACACCGGGCCAGCTGGTCACAGTTACCTATCTGTTGGCGCTCCTTGCCTTCCCGGTTCAGCTGATCGGTTTCGTTCTCTGGGACCTGGCCGGGAGTCTCGCCGGATGGCGCCGGGTCCAGGAGGTGTTCAACGCGGACGAACACGTCGCATATGGTGAGGCCGTGTCGCGATCCGGCGCCGGACCGGCGTCGGTGCTGGGCGCGACGGTGGGATTCTCCTATGACGGCACCGAGAAGGTCTTCGAGGACCTCAACCTTCATTTGACGGCCGGAACCACCCTGGCGGTGGTCGGCCCGACCGCCTCGGGCAAGTCGACTCTGAGTCTCCTGCTGGCCCGGTTGTGGGATCCCGACGTCGGCGAGGTTCATCTCGACGGGGCCGATCTCCGCTCCTTCAGCGTTTCCGAGCTCCCCAAGGAAGTTTCCTATGTTGCCCAGGATGCGTTCCTCTTCGACGATTCGGTGGCCGGCAACATCACTCTCGGGGAGCCGTTCACCGACATCGAGCTGAGGACGGCGGTCCGCTTGGCCGGGGCGGAGGGCTTCATCTCCGAGCTTCCCGACGGATATGAGACTCAGCTGGGTGAGCGGGGAGTCACCCTCTCCGGTGGACAGAGACAACGGATCGCCCTGGCTCGCGCTCTGATTCGCAAGCCCAGACTCCTGATCCTCGACGATGCCACCTCGGCGGTCGACCCATCGGTGGAGGCGGAGATCCTACGAAGCCTCAAGAGCGCAGCACTTCCGTCGACGATCGTGGTCGTCGCCTACCGGCCGGCGTCGATTCGCCTGGCCGACGAGGTGGTCTACGTCGACGAGAAGCGGGTCGTGGCCCAAGGTCTCCACGATGATCTGCTGCGGTCGACTCCCGGCTACGCCCGGCTGGTCCAGGCGTACGAAGAGGACGCAGCCAGGATGTCAGAGGAGGCGTCGTGAGCGACGAGCGGGCGACAGGCAAAGTGCTCGGGAGAGCGATGCGGCTGGCCCCGGCTCTGAAGCGTGGTCTTCGGCTCACGCTTCTCATGGCGATGTTCGGCCAAGCGATCACGGTGGTCACGCCGGTGGTGATCCAGAAGATCATCGATGACGAGATCCTGGTTTCTGGCGGTATCGACATGTCAGGGGTCATGACCAAGGCCGGTCTCGCTCTGATTGCCCTGACCGTCGGGGTGGTGGTGGGTCGTGCTGCGGTGCTGCGCCTGATCAGGTCGTCGGCGACCGGGCTCTCCGATCTGCGCACCCTGACCTTCCGGCATCTGCTCCGTCGCTCGGTCCTGCACGTCGAGGCAGATCGGCGTGGCGACCTGGTCTCGCGGGTCACCTCTGATGTGACCACGCTCCAGGAGTTCATGGAGTGGGGTGGAGTGGGGTTGGTGATCGCGGCCAGCCAGGTTCTCCTCGCCCTCGGAGTGATGGTCTTCTACGAGTGGCGTCTAGCGGTGGTCGCTCTCATCGGAGTCGTCCTCTACCTGGGTCTCATGCGCTGGTTCCAACGGGTGCTCTCTCGAAACTACGACCGGGTTCGCACCGAGGTCGGTCGCTCATTGGGTGTGCTCAGCGAGTCGATCAGTGCCATCCCGGTGGTGCGCGCCTACGGCATCGAGCAAACGACCAAGGAAAAGGTGGCCGATGCCCTGGAGACGCGTTTCTGGACCGAGTTCAGGACGGCACGATTCGGGAACATCCTCTTCTCCTCGGCCGAGGTCTTCGCCGGGGCTCTCACCGCCGCGGTGGTGGTGGCCGGCATTCTCATCGGGACATCTCAGGGGATGACAGCAGGCACTCTGGTTGCTTTCCTCTTCTTGACCAACCTGCTGATCGAGCCGCTCCAGATCGTTGTCGAGACGCTGGATTTTGCCCAAAGCGCCGCATCAGGGCTGCGTCGGATTCTCGGTGTCCTCGACGCCGAGCCGGACATGGTCGACCCCGCCGACCCGGATCATCTTCGGGCGGGGGGGCTCGGGGCGCGCTTCCACGAGGTCGGATTCTCGTACACGACCGGTGACGAGGTGTTGCGCGACTTGACGGTTGACATACCTGTGGGGTCCCGGATGGCCGTTGTCGGCGAGACAGGCTCGGGCAAGACGACTTTCGCCAAGCTCCTGGTGAGACTGCTCGACCCGACCCGCGGCTCGGTGTGGATCGGTGGGGCGAACGCTACGAGCGTCCCGCTGAAGGAGCTTCGGGAACGTGTCGCCTTCGTTCCGCAGGAGGGGTTCCTCTTTGACGACACCATCGCCACCAATGTCCGTTACGGGCGGCCGGAGGCTTCTGATGCCGAGATCTGGACCGCGTTCCACGAGCTGGGCCTCGGGGTATGGGTGGAGGGATTGCCCCAGGGTCTCGACACCCAAGTTGGTGAGCGTGGCGGGAACCTATCGGCAGGGGAGCGGCAGCTTGTCGCACTGGTGCGGGCCTGGATCGGTTCCCCCGATCTGCTGGTTCTCGACGAGGCGACTTCAGCCGTGGATCCCGCTCTCGACGTTGCGCTTCGCCAGGCGATCGAACGTCTCATCGAGGGACGGACCTCGGTCACGATCGCTCATCGGTTGGCAACAGCTGAGGGCTCCGACGAGGTGCTGGTGTTCGACCGGGGGAGACTGGTGGAGCGCGGGCATCACCGAGAGCTACTTTCCCGGGGCGGCTACTACGCCGCTCTCTACGCCGATTGGGTGTCGGGTACACGGGCATTGTGAAGGTGGTTGCCCGGCTCGAGCCTCACGCCTCGGGCGGGGGAACGTAATGACCGGTGGTGAACTTGCCCCCGTCTATGTCGATCTCCCAGATCGACCCCTTTGAGCAGTAGAAGCGTGAAGACAGGCTCAGACCGGCCCACATCATGCGATTGATCAGCGCCGGTATCAAATCGCCATGGGAGCAGACGACCGCGTTGGTGCCGACCATGGCGTCGACGAGGGCATAGGCGGCGTCGAGGTCGCCTTCCTCGGCAAGAGCGTCGGAAACCTCGATCGAAGCTCCGGTGAGGGTGGATATGGGCTCCGCCGTCTGCAGGCAGCGGTCATAGGGACTGCTGACGATCCTCTCGATCCCGGCATGCTCCAGTGACCGGGCGATGGTCTCGGCCTGCCGTCGGCCTTTCTTGGTGAGTGGCCGCCGGAGGTCAGACCCTTTCCATTTGGCCCGGTCACCGGCCGTGGTGTGTCGCAACAGACGCAGGGTCCCGGTCTGTGCCAGTTTCTTGAGATCGGTCTCCTGGACCAGGTTCTGCTCGTGGTCGTAGTCGAGCAGGGCAACCGCCTTGCGTCGGGAGAGCCATTTGACGACGTCGGTCTCGCTGTTCTTCTTGAATCCAGGGCTGTCGGGGAGCGGTTTCATCGCATACCAGCTGACTTCCTTGACGCCTCCCGAAACGCGGTACCTGGTGGCTCCAAGCGGGGCGACTATCCGACAGTGGTATCCGGTCTCTTCGAGGACCTCCCTGACCGCTGTCTCTTCGGGAGTCTCCCCGGTGTCCGCTTTGCCCTTGGGAAGAGACCAGTCGTCGTATCGAGGACGATGGGCGACTAGGACCCGGAGGTTGCCCTTCGCCGTGTTGCGAAAGACGACACCTCCGGCGGCTCGGATGAGTCGTGTCACGTCGGGGAGCTTAGGGCGTGGAGCACCCAAGTCATTTCATGCCGGGGAGCGACATCGTCACTCCGAATGAATGTCCCTGGGGGCCGGGCTCCCGCTCGCCACGATCCACTCGATGCCGTCGTCTACGGTGTCGGCCCAGAAGATGTCGGCTTCGATCGCCCCCACTGCCTCGATGAGCGCCTGACCGACGATCCTCCACTTGGGCCCCACCGCAACAGCAGGGAATGGTGTTCCTCCGGCCCGACGCACGATGTGGTTGGTGTTCCAGGAGATGAGCAGCTCGGTAGCGGTCCCGATCGATCCCGGCAGCGCAAGAGTCGCGGTCGAACGTTGCATCATCCGGTCGATCCGATCGGCCAGGCTCGAGGCTTCGATCACCTCGTGCACGTAGCGGTTGGCCCCCGATCGACTGCGGAAAAGGGCTGGGGCAATGACTCCCACCACGTGACCGCCCGCTTCGGCCGCGCCCTGGGACACGGCCTCCATGATCCCCCCGTAACCGCCGGTGACGACGTCGAACCCGGCGCGTGCCAGCCGATCGCCAGCCCGCAAGGCATCCAGCCACTCGGTCGTGGCCGACTCAGTCGAGGACGACCCGAACACCGCAACCGTTGGCCGCCGTTTCAAGCGCCCAGAGTCTCCTCGATGCCTGAAGTGATACGGTCGACGTCGATGAGGGCGTGCTTCTCGATGGCGAATTGGGGCCATGGGACGTCGAAGCCGGTCACGCGGACGATCGGCCCATGGAGGTGGTACATCGCCTTCTCGGCGACGACTGCGGCCACCTCGGCGGCCACACCGGCCGAGCCTTGAGGCTCCTGGACGAGCAGGAGTCTGCCCGTCTTCGCCACCGAGTCGAGCACCGTTTCCCGGTCCCAAGGGAACAAGGTGCGCAGATCGATGACCTCGACGGAAGCATCGGCTCGGTCGGCGGCCTCGAGGGCGACAGGAACTAGTCCCCCGTAGGTGACCAGGGTGAGGTCAATGCCCTCCCGTCTCACCCGCGCCCGCCCGATAGGCAGGGTGTAGTGCTCGAGTGGGACGTCTTCGCGACCCGCCCGGTAGAGGACCTTGGGCTCGAGGAAGATGACCGGGTCGTCACCGGTCAAGGCTGAGGCGAGAAGCCCTTTGGCCTCGATCGGCGTCGACGGGCAGACAACGACCAGGCCCGGAGCGTGGACGAAGTATGCCTCGGGAGAATCGCAGTGGTGCTCATGGGCGCCGATCCCGGCCCCACTGGGAAAACGGACCACCACCGGCACACTCGAAGTGCCTCGGGTTCGGAAACGGAAGCGACCCAGATGGCTGACGATCTGATCGAAAGCGGGATAGATAAATCCGTCGAACTGGATCTCGGCCACCGGTCTCGCTCCGGCCAGGGCCATGCCGATCGAGGTGCCGACGATGCCTGACTCATTGAGCGGGGTGTCGATGACCCGATCCTCGCCGTATTTGGCCTGGAGGCCCTCGGTCACCCGGAAGACTCCGCCGGTGAGGCCGACATCCTCCCCCAGCACGATCACACCGGGATCTCGTCCCATGGCCTCGTCCAGCGCAGCGTTCAACGCCTCGGCCATGGTCATCGACTGGGTCGGCCCGGCGGGAACCGAGTCCCGCCCGACGAGCCAAGTCTCATCGGCGTCGAACCGGGTTGGCTCTTCCCCGTGCGACTCCTGCATCGCGTGCAGCTGGTCGATCACGTGGGTTGGGATCCGGTTGAATCCGTGTCGGATCACATCGTCCCGGCCCGGCACCGGGAGAGCCTCTATCTCGGTGATCGCCGCAGCCACCCGATCCGATGTCTCCATCGCCACCTTCTCCCCGACCTCGGCATCCCACTCTCCCCGGCTCTCGAGAAAGCGACGGAGTCTCTCGATCGGGTCACGCTTGCGCCAGCTGTCCTCCTCGGCGCGAGTTCGGTAGAGCGTCGGGTCGTCAGCGGTGGCGTGGGGGCCGTAGCGGTAGGTCATGGCCTCGATGAGCGTCGGTCCTCTGCCCTCGCGTGCTCGGGCCACCGCCAGTCTCGTGGCGAGATACACGGCGATGGGGTCCATCCCGTCGACCCTCAGGCCCTCGAATCCGTAAGCCTGCGCCTTTTGGGCGATGGTCGCTGCTGCCGTCTGCTTTTGGTAGGGAACGGAGATGGCGTAGAGGTTGTTGGCGCAAATGAAGACGGTTGGCGTCTTCCAGACGCCGGCGAAGTTCATTCCCGAGTGAAAATCGGCCTCGGAGGTGGCGCCGTCCCCGAAGTAGACCGCGGTCACCGTGCTCTCACCTCTCAGCTTTGTCATATAGGAATAGCCCACGGCATGAGGCAATTGGGTGGCGATGGGAACCGCCACGATCCCGGTGCGGTATTTCTCGATGTCCCAACGGGCGTTGGGCAGACCCTTCCAATAGGCGAGGAGAACCTCGATCGGAAGCCCCCGGGTCACCTGGACTCCGTGCTCGCGATACGAGGGGAAGACAAAGTCGTCGACATCGAGGGCGAGGGCCGAGCCGATCTGAACCGCCTCCTGGCCCTCGAGCATGGCATAGGTGCCAATGCGCCCCTGACGTTGGAGAGCGAGCATGCGTCGATCGAGCTCGCGCGACAGCACCATATTGCGGTACATCTGTTGATAGAGCTCGGGGTCGAGCCCTGGGTCGTCGCCGACCAGACGACCCTTTCGATCGATTACCTGGAGCGACTTCTTCTTCGAATTGAACTCATTCTCGCTCGGGATCAGCGCCTCCAATCCCCGGCCGAGACCTGTCCTTCGTGCTGTCACCAAATCTCCTTGGACGTGAGGAGAGGTCACACCCGGTGATCGACCCAACCCTACGGATCTGACCGGCCCTGCCGCCTCCCAAAACCTTCGAATCGAAGTGTGGCATAGTTTTGCCCATGCCCCGGTTTCGGTCGGACATTGCAGCGATCAGCCCATATGTCCCCGGGCGGCCCATCGAGGAGGTTGCGGCCGAGATCGGTATGTCACCCGACGAGATCGTCAAGCTCGCCTCGAACGAGAGCCCCGATGGGCCCTTTCCCGGTGTGGTTGAGGCGGCCGCGCGTGTCCTGGCCGGCTCCAACCGGTACCCGGACAACGACAACCGAGAATTGGCATCGGTCCTTTCCACTTTCCTCGAAGTCCCGATAGACAATCTCTGGTTCGGGAACGGGAGCGTCTCGTTGTTGCGGGACATAGCGATGGCCGTGGGAGGGCCGGGGACGAGCTCTGTGTATGGCTGGCCTTCCTTTGTCATGTATCGGATCGTCTCCCGATGGGCCATGAGTGAGCCGATCGAGGTTCCTCTTGCCGCTCATGTCCACGACCTGGACGCCATGGCAGAGGCGATCCGCCCCGACACCACCGTCGTGTATCTGTGCAATCCCAACAATCCGACCGGCACCATCGTCGGCTCCGACGCACTGGACCGGTTCATCGAATCGGTGCCCGAGTCGGTCCTCGTCGTCATCGACGAGGCCTATCACGACTACGTGACCGACGACTCGTATGCGACGGCGGTCGGGCACGCAGTCCGAAGCTCGAACATTGTGGTCCTGAGGACATTCTCAAAGGTATTCGCGCTTGCCTCCCATCGCGTGGGCTATGCAGTCGCCGCCCCGGAGACGATCACGGAGATGCGGAAGGCCCAGGCGCCGTTCGGAGTCACCGAAGTTGGCCAAGCAGCTGCCGTGGCCTCACTCGGCGACCGCGCCGAGCTAGATCGAAGAGTGCGTTCGAATTCAGCTGCCCGCCATCATGTGCTCGGAGCTCTCGCCGAGAGGGCGCTGGCGCACACTCAGAGCCATACCAATTTCGTCTATTTCGAGCTTGGCTTCCCTGCCACAGAGTCGTGTGCCCGGTTAGCCGACAATGGAGTGATCGCACGGCCGATGTCAGGCGGCTGGCTTCGAGTCACGATCGGGAACGAGCAGGAGAATCAGCGGTTCCTCGGGGCTCTCGACGATGTTCTGTCGGAGCGTTGACGCGGATTTGGGTTTGGAGGCCCCGGCGAGCCAGCATACGCCGTAAATCCAGTCGCCCCGCCCAGGAGAAATCGTGAAGTCAATCGTCTCTGCTCTTGCGACCATTGCCCGTCGCGCTCCATGGGCCGTAATCATCGTCGCTCTGGCTCTAACAGGCTTCTTCGGGTTCCTATCCGGCCAGATGGAAATCGCGACCGGCAACGAGGGCTTCGCACCCGAAGCACCCGAGATCGACGCCAGTGAGCGGATCTCGGAGTTGTTCGGTGACGCCACCGCCGAGACCGCGACCCAAGTCGTTCTTCGCGCCGAGGGCGGGGACGTGATCACCGCCGAGGGCCTGAGGGTGGCGATGGCCGCCGTGGAGACGATCCGGGCCTCAGAAGTCGGCGGGCTCATCGCCGACAGGCAAGATCGCCCCGGGATCTTCCACTACCTGAGCGGCGTCGAGCAGGCGGCGGCAGCACAGGGCATCTCACCAGAGCAGCTCACCGACGAGCAGGTGAAGGAGCTCTATCTCGGGTCGATCAGCGGGGAGGGGGAGTCTGCTCCCGCACCGGAGCAGGTCTCCTTTCTCACCCGGCTGGTTTCCCAGGACCTCGATCGGCAGGCGGCGACCGCAGAGGCCGGCATGGTCCTGGTCTTCATCAATCCGCCCGATGGCGACCCCGACGAGTCGTTCAACGCTCAGGTCGAGGCCGAGACGGCGATGGCCGAGGATCTCGCTGGTATCGACTCAGAGCTCGAGATCCTCCCGTTCTCGTTCTCGTTGCTCGTTACCGGCACCGACGACTTCACCCAAGAGGTAGGCCAGCTATTCGCTCTGGCCTTTGCGGTGATCCTGTTGATCCTTCTCTTCGTCTACTGGATAAGGCCCCGGGAGGGCAGTTGGTTCGGCTCGATCCGGAGGACCGTCGCCGACACGCTGTTGACCCTGCTGACCATCGTGATGGCCATCGGCTGGATGCAGGGCATTGGCGTGTTGCTGGAACAGATAGGGGTGATCGACGCCTTCTCTGCCCCCACCCAGATCGTCCCCATTCTCTTGATCGGCCTGGGAGTCGACTATGGCATCCATCTCAACTCCCGCTATCGGGAGGAGGTGGGTGGCGGTCTCACGGTCGAGGGTTCCATGACCGGCGCCGTCCACACGGTTGGCATCGCTCTGGTCCTGGCCACGATGACGACCACCATTGGTTTCCTGACCAACGTCTTCAACCCGGTGCCCGCCTTGAAGGACTTCGGGATCCTCTCCGCAGTCGGCATCATCGCCGCTTTCCTCCTCATGCTGGTGTTTCTCCCGGCGGTTCGAATCGTGGCCGATCGGCGGGCCGAGCGGAGAGGCAACCTGCCGGTGGCCACACTTCAGGGCCATGGAGATCGTGTCCTGCCGCGAGTTATGGAGAAGCTGGCTGTGCTTGCCGAGCATTTCGCCGTGCCCACGCTCGTTCTGGCTCTGCTCCTCGGGGGCCTCGGCTACTACGGATTCACCCAACTGGAGACCCGGTTCTCCTTCACCGACTTCCTCCCTGCCGACTCACCGTACGTCCTGACCCTCGAGGTCCTCGATGCCGACTTTGGGGGAGGGTTGGGGGAGACCACCCAGGTCCTGGTTGAGGCCTCAGAAGGCGGGACGATCGATGGCGCCCTTCACAATGCGCTCGTCGACTCCAACGCCGAATTGGTCGACATTCCCGGGGTTGACACCATCGACACCGCCCAGGGCGCCTTTGCCAATGCAGCGTCGCCGATCGCTCTCCTCGGCCAACTCCTTTCCGCCGGCCCTGAGGCCACAACGCCAGACCTGCTCGCTGCAGCTCAGGAAGCCGGGGTTGGGCCGGATCTCAAGGTGGCCGAGTCGGCCGACGTGACCGCCCTTTATCAGGCTGTGCTGGAAGCAGTCCCCGAACAGGCAGCCGGTCTGATTCACATCGAAGACGGCGGCCTCGACGCCGTGCTGTGGAACATCACCACCACCGCCGGCGAGACCGTCGGTGAGCTGAGAGCCGGCCTCGACGGAGCCTTTCAGCCGATTCGGGACTCCGGCGCCTCAGCCATCGCCGTATCCCAGAACATCATCGGAGATGTAGTGGTCACATCTCTCACCCAGTCACAGAGCGCATCGCTCTTCATAACGATCGCAGTGGCGGCACTGGTCCTCGTGATCAGCTTCGCGGTCGAGAGTCGCCGCTGGTTCCTGGGGGTCATCACCATCGCCCCTGTCGGCCTCGTGGTTCTCTGGACGTACGGGCTGATGTTTGCCACCGGGATACCTTTCGGTCCGGTGACAGCCACGTTGGCAGCCCTCGCCATCGGGATCGGCGTACCGTTCACCATTCACATCGCTCGTCGTTTCCTAGGTGATCGACGTGAGTATCACGATGCAGACGTGGCGATGAGGTCGACCATGCGCCATACCGGCGGGGCGTTGGCCGGGTCCGCCTTCACCACGATGGCCGGCTTTGGGGTGCTGATCACCTCCAGCCTGGTGCCCTTCCGGCAGATGGGTCAGGTGACCGTGTACGCGATCGGGCTCGCCCTCATCGCGGCGGTGGTTGTCCTGCCCTCGATGCTGACACTCTGGGATCGCTATCACCAGAAGCGAGGACATGAGCCTGCGGTCGAGTCACGAGAACCAACTAGAGCCTGACCCGCGAAGCGACCACAATGCTCCCTGGGCGGGGCGGGCCCCCCTTCGACATTGCGGAAGGCTCTGAACTCGAATGGATCTTCATCGCATCGGTCACGAGGCGGCACGTTTGTTGCCGTTGGCGCAGAGCGTGCTCGAGAGGTATGCGTTTCGCGTCAGGGAAGTGACGCATCTGGCGACACACTCGAACGTGATGTATCGAGTGGTGACGTCGGAGGGCTACCAATGCGTGTTGCGGGTGGGAAGCCCGCACTCCAACTCAAGGTCGAACATCGAGTACGAAGTCGCTTGGCTATCTGCTCTCAATCGGGAGACCGAGCTCGAAGTGGTCGCGCCCATCGCCACCGCTTACGGCAAACTCATCGTCGATGGCACCGATCCCGAGTCGGGTAAGCCCCGGCCCTGCGTCCTCTTCTCGTGGGTCCCGGGGGCACCCTTGGCGGACGGGGCCGGCTCCTTCGGCTACCGGTTGCTGGGGCGGATGAGCGCCGCCCTGCAGCAACACGGGCGAGAGTGGCAGCCGCCCAACCCCGAAGGCATGCGTCGCTGGGACCGGCTGTTCTATTACGACGAGACCCACGATCCGGTGATCATCCACGACTCGAGGTTCGATCACCTCTTCGACTCATTCCGGCGCAAAACCATGCATCAGGCCACCGAGATCGCGGAGAAGGTGATCAAGGAGGAGTGGGCAACCGGTCTCGCCCATGTCGTCCATGGGGATCTCCACGAGTGGAACGTGCATCTGTCCCGGTCCCGTCTCCACGCCTTTGACTTCGAGGATGTGATGATCGCGACTCCTGCGCAGGACGTGTCGGTCTGTCTCTACTCCTCCCGGACCAGTCCGAGGAAGGAAGAGATACGCACCGCCTTCCGTCAAGGGTTCGAGGAGGTTGCACCGTGGCCCATTCAAAGCGACGAGCAGCTGGATGGGCTGCATGCCGCCCGTCAGGTTCTGCTGATGAACTACGCCGCGCGCACCCTCCCCATGGGAGAGGCCGAGGAATACCTGACACAGGTGACACCATGGCTGAGGCGCTACGTCGATCATTACGGCTGAGCTGTGCGGTTTTCCGGTAGACGCGTGGCCGGGGTGATGCTGGGGCGGGCAGTCGCAGAGCAGGGTCCCCTCAACCCGATGGTGGCTGCCCTTCCCCGCGGTGGTGTCCCCGTCGGGTTCGAGGTCGCCCGCGCCCTCGGATGTGATCTCGATGTTCTCGTTGTGCGCAAGGTGGGAGTTCCGTTCCATCCCGAGCTGGCCATGGGAGCGGTTGCCGAGGGTGACGTGGTGATCAGAAACCAGGGGGTGATCAACTCCGTCGGGCTCGACGACGCCTCATTCGCGGCGGCGGCTCAAACGGAGAAGACCGAGTTGCGCCGGAGGCTCGATCGATACCGGGCGGGGACACCATCCCTCGACCCACGCGGTCGGACCGTGATCGTGGTGGACGACGGTCTCGCCACCGGATCGACTGCCCTGGCGGCCATGGAGGTGAGCAGGGTGCGGGGGGCTTCGGAAGTCTGGCTCGCGGCGCCGGTGGCACCCCCCGAAGTCATGCCCGCCATGGAAGAAGCGGCCGACCGAGTCATTGTGCTCCACCAGCCAAAGCGGTTCATCGCGGTCGGCGCCTGGTACCGCGATTTCTCCCAAACCTCGGACACCGAAGTGGGGGAACTGCTCCGGCAATCGAGGAGTGGGTGGTCATTCGAATAGCGCGACAGGCCACACCAGTGGCCCGTCGCGCAAATACTTGTGGCGTCTCTCCGGCCCTCGCCTCCCCTGGCTGCGTCGAAGTGCTCGCCGCATCTACCCGGCTGCGACTGCGCGCTTCTCCTTGCCAGATGACGCCGATGACTCGGAGACACGCTCACACTATTCACGCGACGGGCCACTAGGTTCTTTGACACCCGGATCTCAGGAGACCGCTCATGCCATCATTGGAGAGGTTCTGCAGCATCACTGCCGAGATGGGAATGCAGGTCATCGGCGACACGCCGGCCGGGATGCGAATCGACTTCCCGTTCGAGGGGACAGCCACCGGGCCCCACTGGGAGGGGGAACGTGCGGTCAAGGGGATCGACTACGTCACAGTGCGGAGTGACGGCAACATGGAGCTCGACATCCACGCGTCGATCGGCGACAAGAGGGACACCGTTGCATATCGGGGGTCAGGAGTTTCCATTGCCAACCCGGATCGGTCGGCGGATCCCAAGGAGCTTCTGACGTTCCAGACCGGGAACGAAGACCTGGCCTGGCTGAACGATGAGATCGGCGTCGCCTTCGGGCATGGCGAGGCGGGCAAGGTGTCAGTCGAGGTGTACCTGGTCAAGCCATAGTCGACCCTGCTCCGGGTCTGTCCTCGGTGAGATGTCCGACCACGATCTCTCCGATGTCACCCAGCTCCCTCAGCTGGTCTCGGGTCAGGAGATCGATCATGTGCCTCCGTACCCCAGACAGATGAGTCGGGGTCGCCTCGGCGATTGCCCTCAGACCTGCTTTGGTCAACACCACCCAGGCACCGCGAGCGTCACCTTCCGTTCGTTCTCTGGCGACCAGCCCGCGTTCCTCCATGCGAGTGATCTGGTGGGAGAGCCGACTTTGTGACCACCGGATGTACTCGGCCAGCGCGGTCAATCGCCAACGTCGACCCTCGACCTCGACCAGGTTCGAGAGCACGGTGTAGTCAGCCATCGATAGACCGGTGTGCTCGGCCAATTCACTGGCCAGGGTCGATTCGAGCAACGTGAACATACGTCGGTAGGCCCGCCACGCCCGTTCCTCGGTCTCATCGAGCCATTTTGCAGTCATGGGAATAACAATATACCCAACGAAGTTGACGTGTCATGTATCGACTTATATGATGTGTCAAGTAAAGGAGCGAAATGAGCACCGCAACCACCACTCCACCGAACTTGCGCCGTCTGGCCCGTCTCGGTAGCGGCCTCGTCTTGTATGGAATCAGCATCGCCCTCATGCTCAGGGCAGGTCTCGGCGTCGACTCATGGGATGTTCTCCACCAGGGGCTGGCCGAGGCCACGGGCATCCCGTTCGGGTGGGTGGTCACTGCGGTCAGCGTCCTGGTCCTGATCGTCTGGATCCCCCTGCGGCAACGTCCCGGCGTGGGAACGCTGGCTAATGCCGTGATCGTCGGGCTGGTCGCCGACGCGGCTCTTGCAATCCTGGCGCCGGTTCGGGGCATGGCGGTGCAGATCTTTGTCCTGGGTCTCGGGATCGTCGCCAACGGCATCGCCACAGGTCTCTATATCGGCGCCGGTCTCGGTCCCGGCCCCCGCGACGGGCTGATGACCGGCCTCGCCGCCCACACCCACCGATCGATTCGCTTCGTTCGCACTGCGATCGAGGTTGTGGTGCTGGCGGCCGGATGGGCCCTCGGTGGCCAGGTGGGGCTGGGAACACTCCTCTATGCCGCTTCGATCGGGCCCCTGTCGCAGTACTTCATCCAACGACTCTCCTTGGGAGAGGAGATCGGGCGAAGCGGGAAACCGACGTCGTCGGTGAGGAAGGCCTCGGCCCGGTGGGAGGTACCTGTCGAATGCTGAGCCAAGACGACAAGACGAGTAAAGGAGGAACAGGATGAGACAGGAGAGATTCGAGTTCGAGAGCCACGGGGAGTCGATTGTCGGGGTCATCAACCTCCCCGAAGGCCGCCCCACCGCCGCCGCCGTCACGACAGGGCCCCTCACCTCGGTCAAGGAACAGGCGGCCGGCGCCTACGCCCAAGCCCTGGGCGAGCGCGGCTTTGCGGCCATTGCCTTCGACCATCGCTATTACGGGCAAAGCGGGGGGCGCCCGCGCCAGTTCGAGAACCCGACGGCCAAGGTCGAAGACATCCGCGCCGCCGGGGCCGCGCTCGCTGCCGACGCACGAACGCGTGACCTGCCACTTGTCGCCGTCGGGATCTGCGCCGGAGGGGGATACATGGCCCGAGCGGTGGCCGAGGAGCCTGCGGTGACCGCCTTCGCCGGTGTTGCCGGCGTGTACACCGCTGCGGCCCAGACCCGCAGCTGGTTCGGCGACTCTTACGACTCGATGATGCAACGGGCGGTGGCGGCGGAGAAGAGGTTCGACGCAACCGGCGAGACGGAGACCATCCCGGCCGTCGCAGCCGAGGGCGGGGACGTGGCGATGCCCCTGCTCGAAGCGTACGAGTTCTACGGCACTCCTCGCGGGGCCGTGCCCAACTACAGGAACGGGTTCGCGGTCCAGTCCCATGCCTACACCCTCCCCTTCGATGCCTTGAGAGCGGCGGAGCAGATCCAGGTGCCAACTCTGATCGTGCACTCCGAGAACGCCCTCGCGCCCGATCTCGCCCACGAATTCTTTGCCAGACTCACCGTGCCCAAGTTGGAAATGTGGGTCGAGTCCCAGGGGCAGATAGACTTCTACGACGACCCTGCCCTGATCGAGCCGGCCGCCGATGCCATCGCCCGGTTCTTCACCGAGGCATTGGGATTGTCCGGGACGGGCGTCTGATGGTGGAATCTGGCCTCGACGGAAACAGCTCCGTGCGCATCCTCGGGATCGCTGGGAGCCTCAGGCGTGACTCGCACAACCGGGCCCTGCTCCGTGCCGCGGCGGAACTCGCCCCGGAGTCGGTGACCGTCGAGGTCTACGAGGGGTTGGAGACGGTCCCGGTCTTCAACGAGGACCTCGAGACCGACCCACCCCAGGGTGTCACCTCTCTACGTCGGGCGCTGGCCCGAGCGGACGGCCTGCTCATTGTCACTCCCGAGTACAACCAGTCAGTGCCGGGCGTAGTCAAGAACATGATCGACTGGCTGTCGCGCGAGGAAGTCCTCTCCGGTCTTCCAGTAGCCGTGATCGGAGCCTCGACCGGGCCATGGGGGACACGGATCGCACAGACCCTGCTCCGTCAGATGCTGCTTTCGGTGCAGGCCGCTGTCATGTCGGATCCCACCCTTTTCGTGCCCCACGTCGAGGCGCTCCTCGATGACGATGGCCGGCTGGTCGACGAGCAGACGTCGCAACGGCTGGAGAGAGTGGTGTCCTCGTTCGCAGATTGGATCAGGCTGGTGGCGCCGTCTCCCCCCGTTTCTCCCCCCAGCGAACGAAGTGAGCGTTGGGGGGAGTCCTCCGAAGGGGGGAAGGGGGCTCCTGTTTCTCCCCCCAGCGAACGAAGTGAGCGTTGGGGGGAGTCCGGCGAAGCCGGGAGGGGGGCTCTCGTGTTCGCCGCGTCCAAGAACCCCCTCCGGCCCGGCGAAGCCGGGAGTGGGGTCTGGGGGGAGTCCGGCGGAGCCGGGAGGGGGGCGTCTCCGGGGACCAGCCAATCCCGGTAGTCACTCAGAGCGAAAGTCGGGTTTTCGCTTCTCCATGAAGGCCATCACCCCCTCACGATGATCGGGAGTCTTGCCGAGACGGCCCTGCTCCCGCTGCTCTGCCTGCATCGCCCGATCCAATGACGAGCCCGACGCTTCCCTGATCAGTCGTCGGGTGGTGACCAGGGAATCGGGCACGAGGTCGGCAAGGTCCGCGGCCACTTCAGAGGCGCGATCGAGCAGCGACCGGGCTGGAACCACTTCCAGGCACAGACCGAGGTCGAGACTTTCCCGGGCACCGACGCGCCGGTTGGTGAGTGCGATCTCCAGGGCGCGCGAGACGCCGAGGGTGTGGGGCAACCACCAGGTAGTGCCGGAATCCGGCACGAGCCCGATGGCGGTGAAAGCAGAAGTGAGAAACGCGTCCTCTGACATGACCCGGAGATCGCATGCGAATGCCAGGCCCAGACCGGCGCCGGCGGCCACACCGTTGATAGCGCCGACGACCGGGACCCGACAATCGAGCAGGGCCTGTAGAGCAGGATGGAAAACGTCCTCCAGCAATCCGCCCAGGTCTGGCCCTTCATCAGCCTGGTAGTCGGCGAGAAGGTGACTGAGATCGGCTCCCGAACAGAAGGCTTTGCCGGCACCGGTGAGGATCGCGGCCCTGCTCTCGCTCCCGGCGCGACCCAGGGCCTCCTGCAGCTCGGTGCTCAGTGACGCCTCGATGGCGTTGTAGGTGTCCGGCCTATTGAGAGTGATCAGAGCCACCTCACCATCGAGGACGTACTCGACGCTCATCTTCCTCCTTTGGCGCCAGAGGCTAACCAGCCCGGAAAGACGGGAACTGGCGGCATTTTCGCCTATCGTTATTAGGCGTCGTCGCATTTGTGACGTGGCTAATCGTCGACCCACAAGGAGGGGCCGTGAATAAGTCCGAGATGGCGGACCAGCTCGCCAGCAAGGCGGACATCTCCAAGGCCAAGGCCACGGAGATCATCGACATCCTTTTCTCCACCAAGGATGGCGAGGGAATCATCGCCGTGGAGCTCGATGCCGGTAACAAAGTCAACATCACCGGGTTTGGAAACTTCTCCACCAAGCACCGCTCTGCACGTCAGGGTCGCAACCCGGCAACCGGGGAGACAATCACGATCGCAGCCAAGAAGTACGCCCACTTCTCCGCTTCCAAGGGCCTCAAGGACCGCGTCGCCGAATAACCAGCCCTGTATCGGGATTCGATGGGCCCCGTCATCAGACGGGGCCCATTACTTTCGACCGACATGAGCCTTGACCAATGGCGGCCTCCCGTTGCCATCGCCCACCGGGGTAGTCGAATCTTGTGGCCCGAGAACACCATGGAGGCCTTCTCCCGAGCCATTGCGCTCGGGTATCGCCATCTCGAGACCGATCTGCGCATCACTGCCGATGGAATCCTGGTGTGCATTCACGATGACACCGTGGACCGGACGACCGACGCTACCGGCCAGGTGTCCGGGTTCGACTATCAGACTCTGTCCTCTCTCGATGCGGGGTTTCGCCACAGTGGTGCCCTGGGCTTCCCGTTTCGGGGACGTGGGGTGAAGGTTCCAACACTCGAAGAAGTCGTCCTCACCTTTCCGGAGGCCTCATTGGTGGTCGACCTGAAGACCGACGATCTCGCGCATCCCTTGACCGGCCTCATCGACCGGCTCGACCTTCGGGATCGTCTGATCGTCGGCTCTTTCTCGGATATACGGCTGGCGATGTTCCGGGCCGCGTCGGGCAATCGCGTTGCGACCTCTACCGGCGCCACCGCCAGCCGCTCGTGGTTACTCGCATCGCGGGTGAGACGTGGTGTTGCCGGCGAGGCCCGTGCCCTTCAGCTTCCCCGGACTACGAGGGGAGTCAAGGTCATCGACTCACGTCTTATCCAGGCTGCCCACGACCGCGGGCTTCAGGTTCATGTGTGGACCGTCAACACCCAGACCGAAATGGTCGAGCTCCTCGATATGGGGGTCGATGGCCTGATCACCGACCGGCCCGACCTGCTGAAGGAGGTCTTGGTCCAGCGGGGTGAGTGGGAGCCGGGGACACCGTCCCGGCCGTGATCAGGGTTGGGCACCTGGGAGCAGACGTCCTTCGTTGAGGTCCAGGATCCGATCTGCGTAGCCGAAAGCATCGGGGTCGTGGGTGGCTGCGATCACCGCGGTCCCGCCTCCGGCGACCTCGGACACGAGACGCCAGACCAGATGGAGACGTTGCAGATCCTGATGTGAAGATGGCTCGTCGGCAAGCAACAGGGCGGGGCCTCTGATCAGGGCGCGGCCAATGGCCGCACGTTGTTGCTCCCCGAGCGAAGCTCCACCAACGGGTCGGTCGAGGAGATGGGAGATCTCCAACTTCTCCGCCACTTCGTGCACGTCGCTCTCGTCGTCGGCCAGCCGACCCGGCAGCCCGATGTTCTCACCCAACGTCAGCTCGGGGAGAAGCCCCAGGGACTGGGGGACGACGGCAACCCGGTCCCAGGAGTGCGGGTGGTCGGTGCCCCAATCCACCGAGCCCGAATCGGGGCTCTGCCAGCCGGAGAGGATGTTGAGCAGGGTGGTCTTTCCCGATCCGGAACGCCCCCGGATTATCACGACTTCTCCCGATCCGATCGAGGCGTGCAGGTCGTCGAGGACAACCATGTCACTGTCACCACGCCGATATGACTTGGTGATCCCGTGGAGGGTGACGATGGTGCTCACGGCTTCACCTCTCCGTGTTCGAGATGGATCACCCGATCGGCCACCTGCACCACCTCCGGATCATGGGAGGTGACTACCAGTGTTGCTCCTAACTGGCGAAGACGTCCGAGAGTCGCGACCGCCAGTTGGGCGGAAAGAGTGTCTAGTTCGGCGGTTGGCTCATCGACGAGGATGACGTTCGGGTCAGCCACCACCGCGGCAGCCAATGCTGCGCGTTGTTGCTGGCCGGCGGAGAGGCGTGTCGGGTACTCGTCGGCCAGCTCGTCGATTTCCAGTGTTGCCATGAGGTCTCTCGCCGGCGCCTGACCTCGGATCTTCCCTGCCATCTGAAGGTGTTCCCAAACCGTCAGGTAGGAGAGGAGGTTGGCGGCAGGGTCCTGGAAGAGATATCCAATGTGCTTGGAGCGGAATCGGCGTCTCGCTCGGGCGCTCATTTCCGTCAGGTCCTTGCCTCCGATGTGAATAGTCCCCTCGTCCGGCCGATCGATGCCGGCCATGAGCCTGAGGAGTGTTGACTTTCCCGATCCTGACGGTCCAGCCAGGACCGTGATCTCACCAGGGTTGGCGACAGCGTCGACATCCCATAGCGCCCAGACCACCTCTGCCTCGGTGTGATAGGCCCGGCGGATGCCTGTGCAAATCAAGGTGGCTTCAGTCGCCATGACGCAACAACTCCGATGTGTCAGCACCGTCCGCGGTGCGCTGGGCGAGACTTGCCGCCGCGGCCGCCACTCCCAAGGCGATCAGTATTGCAAGCAGCGAGAGATCGAGCGCACCAATCCAGCGGGGGCCGGGCGGAGTCTCCGGGACGGCGTCGAGCACCGCATAGAGACTTCTCGCCGCGATCGACGCTGCCAGGATCCCGGCGAGCGCCCCGATGACTGTCAACCCGGCCAGCTCGATGAAGCCGGCACGAAGGTGCTCTGCTCGGGTCAGGCCCATCCTCCGGGCCAGGGCATAAGAGAGGTTTCGTTGGCGCTGACGGGTGTCGACATAGAGGAGCATTCCGCCGATGGCGATGAGGCCGGCCAGACCGGCATAGATCTCGAGAAAGTCGAACGTCCAGACCACGGCCGCGAACTTGAGTTGGTCGAGGGTGGTCTCAGCAGCCACCGTGAAGGCGTATCCCAGGTCGGCGGCAGCCATCGCGGCCTCGACCTCGTCCTCGGTGCGCCCGGTAGTCCACATCAGATAGCGCGATCCTCCGACCCGGCCCTCCTCGTCGCCGACCACCTGAAGGTACCGCTGCCGATCGACGATGATCAGCGGTCGCGAGCCCCGCCCACCCGGGAAAGCCTCTACCTCGCCCACAACCACAATCTGGGCCTCGCCGGCCCTCGACTCGAGCTGCCCGTCCTCGGCCGGGCCATTCGCCACGTACGCAGGCAGCGGGCCTCCCACCGCGTCGCCAGACAACGTCGTCAGGATCTCATCGAGAGGGACGCCGGAGTAAGAGTCATCCCAGAAGGCACCGCGGGCGAAGGTGTCCTTGTCTACCGCGAGCACGTCCACCCTGGCACCGTTCAGCTCGGCTCGTTCGGTCTTGATCACCACTGTCGAGACCTCAGCGATATCGCCAGGAGGGTCGATGACGTCGAAGACCGGTGTGGAGATGTCCGCTCCGATGAAACCGCGGCCTTTGGCGTCGATCGTCGAGGTGGCCGAGCGGGTGAGTGATGCCGCATAGATCAGAGTCGCCACCGGGAGTGCGGAGCCTGCAATGAGGGCAATGACCAGCGTTCGCCCCGAGACGATCCGGCGGGATGCCAGATACATGGCGTGGCTCTTGGCACCGAGTCTCTTGAGGAGGGGAGACGATCTGATCACGGCTTCGGCGATGATCAGGACCACCGCCAGGAAGGTGAAGAGTGGGAACAGCAGCACCAGCGGATCTACCGAGCCCACCAGTTGGTTCTCCTCGATGGTGACCGCGCTGGCACCGATGCCGGCTCGTACCCATACCGCGGCGCCGGTGGCGACGAGAAGTAGCGGCAACCGCCACGGGAAACGCCCTCTGTGACGTGTCCGGTGATCGAGCAATCCGCGAGCCCTGATCCCCACCACCACCGCAACCGACACGATCCCCAATGTCGTCGCCGCGGCAGTCACCCAGATCGCGGTGAGCCGCGAAGCCGGTTCCACGCTGGACGATGGTCCGAGAAATCCGATCGAGAGATTCGCGGCTGCCCAGCCGATGGCGCTCCCGGCGACCATCGCCGGGAAGAACTCCAGGCCCGCCTTGAGCGCAATCTGACCGGGACCGGCTCCGATCGCATACAGATACTGCAGCTCGGTGTTTCGACGGTCGACCCAGTAGGAGCCGGCTCCACCGATCAGGGCGATGGCCGCGATGAGCACCACCGCGGCGAGGGGTAGAATCGAGCTGGCGAGCGCGTCGGTGAGGGCTTGAACCCGCTGGGTCACCATTGGCAAGTCGCTGTGAACTCCGGGGTTGGTCTGGAAGACGTCGCTGGTCAATTCGGTGGAGACGACCACCTCATCGATTTCGGCCAGCACCTCGGCGACTTCGCGCGACTGAGTCACCGTCAACCCATCGAGGATCACCGGGATCTCCCAGGTGCCGGCCGCCGACCCGTAGTTGGCATACACCGATCTCGTCAGATCGGCGTCGGCACCAAAGTAATCAGGGTCGACGAGGATGGGCGGCGGGGGCAGGTCGCCCATGGCGTTGGTCTCCAGCACATCTTGGACACTGCACCAATACGGGCCGCCTGCTTCGGCGTAGAGCCCGGCGTACACCGCCTGGACTTCGACTTGTGAAGTGCCCGAGCCTGCGGTGAACGAGAAGGTGTCACCCGGCGCGACCCCGAGTTGCTCCGCGAGCACATCGTCGACATAGGCTCCCGGACCGTGCGTGCCCTCCACCAATACGATGTGATCCCTGAAGTTGTCTCTGGCCAGGAATCGGCCGGTCAGCGGTGGCCCACCGCCTCCCGTGGTGAGATTGACCACGGTCCCGCGCAAGATGACCTCGGCTTCGCCCAGGACGGCGTGGGTTGGGACATGATCACGCAGGATCTCCCGGTTCTCCTCGACCAATTCCGTCATTGACTCCGGGTGGCGTCCCTCCAGGGTCCCAAAGAGGGTGGTGGTTCCGGCGAACGAAGCCGGACAGCGGCCTTCCAGCTCTCTGAGCAGGGCGGCGCTCGACGCCGAGGAGAGGAATAGGGGCGTCATCGCTGCAACCAGGGACAGGATCGTCGCCGTCCCGATCACGGAGAAGAGGACGGCTGGTCGCCGGATGAGCAGACCAGGAGCCCGTCTGAAGGGCGGTGTCGTCAGCATTCAGGCTCGCCAGTGCCTCGTTCGCCGGTATTTCTGTGACGGGCCACTAGGACCGGTAGAGTTGGCAACGATGATTCGGGGCGCCGCAACGATCCTTCTCGCGGTCGAATTGGGCGCGGGATTCGGCACCGCAGCGGCAACTGTCGTCTCCACGACCGATCAATCCATGGTCATTGATTTGCATGTCGAGATCGAGGTCTCGGCGGATTCGGTGGTGGCCCACTTCTCGATACCCGGTGAGGAGACGGTCGTGATCCCGTTGCTGCAGCGTGACGGCGCCACCTATGGAGTGACCACCGAGTTGAAGCAGGCCGACTATCAGGTGGTCTTTGAGGCCGTGGGACCACAGGGAGCTGTGTCGAACCCGGTGACGTTGAGCGAAATGGGTGTCGACCTGAGTTCGGAGGAGCAGCCGACATCGACAACCGACACCGGGGACGAGCGAAGCCTTGAGACTCGGCGATGGCTGTGGCTAGGAGTGGCCCTGGGAGCAGCCTCGCTGTCCGTCCTCGCCTTCTGGGTGCTTGGCGGGAGGGAGGATCCAGATGGTGACCATGACCCGGATCACACCTCTCCGACAGCGCCCGGTTCGGACGTCTGACCCTTGGCCAGACCTTTGGCGGCGTCGATCTTGGCGCTGCTGAGCCGGGGGAGGGCATACAAGAAGAGGGCAGCCTGAACCACTGCGGCGAATATGAATGGTGCTCGCAAGGCCCACTCTCGACCCAGGACCGGCTCAGCTCCCGCCACTATCACCCCGCCCAGGAATGCTCCAACCGGGATCATCCCCCACCCAAGGAAGCGATACACCGAGTTGGCCCGGCCGAGCATGCGGTCGGGGATCAGTGACTGTCGCAGTGAGACGGTGATGATGTTCCACAGCACGACAAAGAAGCTGCTGATGGCGAACATCGACCACACGACCCAAAACGAGGAGGTGAGCCCGGTGACGAGCAGGGTGCCCGCGAACACCAGGATCGAGATGAACAGCGAAGTCCCCTGACCGATCCGCCGCGACAGTCTCGCCGCGGCGAAGGACCCCACCACGCCCCCTGCCGCTCCGGCAGTCATCAATGCCCCGAAGATGGCGGCATCGAGCCGAAGTATCTCCTGGACGAACAAGACATAGGTGGCGGTAGCCACCATGGACGTCCCGTTCATGACACCCAGGGAGATCGCCATGGGTCGGAACAGCTGGTGGCTCCACAGCCATCTCACCCCTTCCTTCAGCTCGGCGAAGAAGGCCGGAGACGCGGCCTCCTCTCCCTGTTCCACGACCGGGCGGAACCGCCCGGCGATGGTGAAGATCAGGGCGGCGGATGCGCCGAATGTGACGGAGTCCACGAAGAAGGGCAATGCGAATGCGGCGGCAAGGAGGAAGCCGCCGGCCGGTGGCCCGGCAAAGGAGTTCATCACCAACTCCGCTCCCCACAGCCGTCCGTTGGCCCGCTCCAGGTTCTCCTCTTCAACGAACGACGGCATGAGGGTCTGCGCCGCGTTGTCACGGAACACTTCGGCTGTGCCGAGGAGGATCGCCGCCAGATACACCGCGACCAGGAGGAACGTGGCGTTCGGCGGGGGCAGGGCAACCCCGGCCGCCACCGCCTCCGGGGAGGAGAGGTCCCCTTGGCTCGAGAGCACCACCAACGCAAGTCCGAGGGTGGCAACGAAACGGATCGCGTCCATCACCACCACCAAACGCTTGCGGTCCACCCGATCGGTGATGACTCCGGCGGGAAGAGAGAAGAGGAGCCAGGGGAGCCGGGTGGCCACGGTGACCAGGGCGATATGGATCGGGTTCCGAGTGATCGCCGAGGCGAGCCAGGGATAGGCGACGGTAGCGACACCGTCACCGAAGTTGGAGATCACCGAGGCGGTCCACAGCTTCCAGTAGTTGGCCCCGAGCGGCGTGCTCATTCCGGCTCCGTCGGGTCGGGGAGGTGGGGCCGGTCGGTGGGATAGAAGGCAGCGAGCAGCCCATAGGTGGTGTCCCCACCGCGCGGGTCGGAGGCGAACTCCTGGGTCAGCTCTCCGAGACGGATGACCCACTCTGCGGCACGGTCGTCCGGGATGCGGGCATAGCGCAGCGTGCTCATGATCGGGGTCTCCTCGCTCTCGTCAACCAGGTGGCGGGCACCGCCAAATTCCTCGGCGGCGGCGTTGAGAAAGATGTCGGGAGCGGGCCCGAAGTCGGTTTCGCCCTTGGAGGTGAGCAAGAAGGTGCGGGCGGTTCGCCCGTAGTACTTGGCCTCGATCGCCCTCACCTTCTTGGTCCGCACCACATGTATCAGGCCCGCATTCTCGAGGACCCCGACATGATGCCCGATGGTTCCTTTCGGGATGTCCAAGGTCGCCGCCAACTCGGTGATGGTGGCTGCGCGCTCCAACAACAAATGGATGATTTGGCGACGGGTCTCTTCGAACAATGCCCTGAACTGCTTGGGCTTGGTCAACTCGAAAGTCTCCTCCAGGTCGTAATCCGGAGTCTTATGGTCGGCCATTCCCAAATAGTCGGGTTTTCCCGACCATTTGTCAAGCCCCGGTGTTGCGCTCTTAACTGTCGTCGGTGATCAGAGATGCCGAGCCCCGGGACGCAGCGGAACTGGCCCGGGTCCATGTCACGAGCTGGCAGAGCGCATACCGGGGGTTGATCAACCAGGCGTTTCTCGACGCGATGACTATCGACAGCCGCATCGAGCGATGGGACGCGCTTCTGAGCCACGTCAGGGGCAGGGTCCTGGTGACCGAAGTGGCCGGGAAGGTCGCCGGTTTCTGCTCCGTGGGCCCGGCCGATGCGGAGGGTTGGGGGGAGGTGTATGCGATCTACCTTGCCCCTGATCATTGGGGTGTCGGGCTGGGCAGGGGTCTGCTCGAGGCCGGGGAAGAGGCACTCGGCGAGAACGACCACGATCGTGCTCTGCTCTGGGTGCTCTCGACCAATGAGCGGGCCCGGGTGTTCTATCAGCGGCAGGGTTGGACGCTCGGCCGGCCGATTCGGATCGAAAACATCGGTGGCTCCGACGTCACCGAGGTTCGCTACGAGAAACCTCTAAGAGGGCTCTGACCAGCTCGATGTCTTCGGGGAATGTCACCTTGATGTTGGCTGGATCCCCGGGCACGCCGATGATCTCCATCTCAGAGAACCTCTGGGCGATCTCGGCGGTGTCCTGGCCCTCGTACTCGATCTTTGCGGCCTTGGCGTATGCGGAGAGAAGTGGCTCTCCCTGGAACACTTGTGGGGTTTGGGCGAAGGACGCCCCATCCACGACCGAGAGGTCGGTCTTGTGGATCAAAGGAAAGCTGGGGCTGGTCAGGGGGATGGCACCGCCACGGTCGGCCGCGGTTTCAAAGAGAGTCTCGATCAATTGCGGAGGCACCAGGGGTCGGGCCCCATCGTGGATTCCGATGAGGAGGGCCGGATCACCGATGGCCGCCAGCCCAGCCCTCTCGCTCGCCGTCCTCGACGGGCCGCCGGGAACCAGAATCGCCTCCAGACCCAACTCAGCGAGAGCAGCGATCTGGTCGTCGCGGCACACCACGATGACTTCGTCGACGTGATCCACGACAGCGGCGATGGTGTGGGCGATCAGTGGCAGGCCGGCAATCGTGGCCATGAGCTTGTCGGTGCCGAATCGTGAGCTGCGCCCGGCTCCGACCACGATCATGATCCGGTCGGTCATGGTCGGAGAGTAGCTTTTGGGAATGATCAGCTCGGAGACTCTGCGCCTCGTTGCCCGGGGCGGATCGGGCCCGGTTCTGATCGACAATTCCGGGCAGCCCTACCGGGTCGACGGTCTGCCTGACAACGCATCGGTCCCTTCCCTCGTGGTGGGAAAGGTCACCGAAGCGGTGAAACAGGTAGAGACCGGCACCATCGTCCAATATCTCGACCGTGAGGCCCTGTGGGCAGTGGAGGGCTTTCTTCTCGACCGCGATGTTGTCGACAGCCTCCCCGACGACGTCGACTCACCAGAGAGGCTCATCGACGCCGTGCGTGAAGCCGGCTTCGAGTGGCATTCAGTCATCCCAATGGCATCGGAGCCGCGTCCCGACTGAGCGCCGATCAGCCTCTCCATTGACATCGCCCAAGGGTCTTGTCAGGGAGGCGCGGGCGAGATAATTTCGATCACATGGTGGGGATGGGGAGAGTCCCGAGGGGTCATGGGGTGCTGGGCGTGGAGTCCGCAGATCCGGTGTTGTCGTTCCTCAGCGCTTTGGGGTTGGGTCAGGCGGCCGGCACCGCCTTGGTGATCGACCTCTGTGGCGATGTGACGCTCCGCACCGGTCGCACCCTCGCCGATATCGCCGAGGATGGCCCCGAACTGGGCGAGTTGAGCCCCGGTCGCTCGGGGGTGGCGTTGCTCACCTGCGGACCGCTTCATGTCGTTGAGTCCGTCTCCGTGGTCGAGGCCTTGGCTCCGAATTGGCCCGCGGTTGTCGTCCGATGCCAATCGGGCCAATGGCCGGGTCCAACGGTTCCGGTCCGCGCCTTGCTTCCGGGTCTGCTTCAACCGGCGGGGCAAGGCCCGGCGGTTTGGCAGCCGCTTGCGTCCGGGGTGCGGCCATCTGGCCCGGGCCCGATCCTTCCCCGACTGCGTGGTGCAGTGGTTCGTCGCTTGTTGGCGGGTCGCGTCGATCATCGCTCCCGATGGGTCAGGGCCTGGGAGCCGGTATGGGCGATGCCATGGGCGTGATCGATCGGGTGATAGGGGACATCGCCTCAGGTCAGGTGCCGTTGCGCCGCGCCGACGTGGCCGCCGAAGCCGATCGACTGCTGTCGGTCGCTTCACCACGACGGGCATCCCAATGGGCCGGGAACGTAGCCGATCGGGTACTCGGGCTGGGCCCGCTCCAGCCACTTCTGGAGGACGAGGCCATAACCGACATCCTGGTCAACGGCCCAGATGAGATCTGGGTGGATCGCGGTGGTGCCTTGGAGCTGGTCCCAGGCAGGTTCACCGGCGATATGGAGATCTACACCGCGGTTGAGAGGGTGATCGCGCCACTCGGGCTCAGGATCGATCGTTCGTCACCCATGGTCGATGCCCGGCTGGCCGACGGGAGCCGGATACACGCGGTGGTGCCACCGGCCGCTGTCGATCATCCGATCATCGCGATTCGCCGCTTCACCCAAGCGATCACCTCGCTCGGCCAGCTGCAGGACAGTGGCAGCGCTACCGCTGACCAGATCGAGCAGTTGACTCGAGCCGTCTCGCAACGAAAGACCATCCTCGTCAGCGGAGGGACCGGGACGGGCAAGACGACTCTCCTCAACCTGTTGGCGACCTTGATACCCAGCGAAGAGCGTGTGGTGACCATCGAGGATGCGGCGGAGCTGCGCATCCCCGGGCACCGGGTTCGGCTCGAGGCCCACCCACCCAACTCGGAAGGAGTTGGGGAGATAACCATTCGCCAATTGCTTCGGTCCGCTCTCCGACTCAGACCTGATCGGATCATCGTCGGCGAGGTCCGTGGTGTCGAAGCCATGGATCTGATCTGGGCGCTGAACACCGGTCATCGCGGCTCGCTGTCGACGGTCCATGCCAATTCGCCTCAGGAAGCGTTGTGGAGGCTGGAAACGCTTGCTCTGTCGGCCGGTGACACGGCCGAGGAAGCGGTGCGACGTCAGCTGCTGGCGGCGGTCGACCTGGTGGTGCAGATGGAGAGGGTGGGGTCGATGAGAACCATCGGAGAGATGGCGATGGTCGGGCCTGGCGGGATCGGGGAAGGGGAATGATCGGGCTGGTTCTCGCGGCCGGAGTGGCGACCAACGTCGATTGGCGACGTTTGGGGCTGCTCGTGTTCGCCCTCGCCCTACCGGTTCCGGCCGCCGTGCTCGTTGGCATCCTTTGGTGGCGCTCGCGACCGGCTCTCAACATGCGAGGAGCCCGATTTTGCGACGCGATCTCCACCGAGCTCAGGGCCGGAGCATCGTTCCGTGCCGCTCTCGAGACCGCCGCGGTCTCGGTCGACGCGACGGAGATGATCCATCTCTGCCAGGTGGGAGCGTCCATGGCCAATATCGCCGTGGCCGCCCGCGAAGAGTTTTCCGGGATCGGTCAGGAGCTGGGCGCGCTCATTGCCCGCCCTCAGGGCGTCGGGGTCTCCCCTGCGGCGCTGTTCGAGGAGATCGGCAATCTGGCAATGGCTCAGCTCGAGGTAGAGCACGAGGTCTCGACAGCTTCCGCCGCGGCCAAAGCCACGGGCACTGTGCTCCTGATCGGGCCCGTCGCTGCGATCTCTCTGACCGCGATGCGAGGCGGGTTTGATCCCTATCTAGCCCAGCCGGCTCAGCGGGTTGCCGCTTTCCTCGGCCTGGGACTCGCCGGGATCGGATTGCTGGTCACCATCGTGATGCTGAAGGGGGCCAGATGAGTGCGGTGGTGATGGCTTCAGCCGGTCTGGCAGTTGCGGGCGCCCCGGGTGCGGTGCTGGGCCTGCTGGCCCACGCCCTCTTGATCCTGCGGCGCCGAGCCCATCGTCCCGACTCGCCGATCAGACCGGTTCTGCTGGTCCTTCTGGTCGAGTTGAAGTCGGGTCGGTCGGCGCTCGGAGCGCTCCAGGCAGCGGCCGGGACATTCCCGGGTCATCGGGACCTGGTCCTGGCGTCCCGTGTGGCCACTATCTCCGGTCTGACCGAGGCGGTCGCCGTCGTGTCGGGCGCGATGAGAGGAGTCTTGTCGCAGCTCGCTCGTGCCCAGAGGTCAGGGGCGCCCCTCGCCGACACCGTCCGCGCCATGATCGAGGCGGACATCGCGGGGGACAAGGCCCGGCGTGTGGCGCGCGCCCGCACCATGCCGGTGCGGCTGATGGTTCCGATAACCCTGCTCCTGCTTCCCGGCCTGGTGCTCCTCTTCTACGCACCAGCGATGCTGCGTTTGTTCGAAGAGCTGTCGGGGCCCCTCACTTGAGATCCGCACTTCTCCCCGTACCGGTCGGCAACCGGATGAGAAGGAGAGCTAATGGCTCGTATCTGGACATGGATGACAACCCGCGACGAGCGGGGACAGGGCACGGTGGAGTACTTCCTGGTGATTCTCGCCGCGACCGCACTTGCCGTCATAGCCTTGAGGTGGCTTCAGTCGGGAAGCGGCGGGGGGTTGCTGGGGAATCTCTTCGGCAAGGTGATCGACTGGGTAGCCGGGCGGTTCTGAGCCAACAGCGTGGCTCGGTGACCGTGGAGCTCTTCCTGGTCCTGCCCGTCCTGATCTTGGTGGTGGTGGCATCGATCCAGCTCGTGGGCGTGGCGCGGGCACGGATCGAGTTGCAAGGCGCGGCCCGCGAAGGGGTACGGGTGGCTGCCACCACCCCGGATCCCGCCAAGGCGGTCGAAGCAGTGTTGGCTTCGTTGGCCCCCGAGACGCGCGATCGTGTTCGTGTCTCAGTGCAGCGCCCGTCGCGGGTGGGGGCGGTGGCCTCGGTGTCGGTGTCGATTCGGCACCCGGTCGGTCTTCCGTTCCCCTCCAGTGTTGCGGTTGACCTCGTGGCGAAAGCGACGATGCGTACCGAGCGATGACCGCCGACCGCGGTGCGGCGACCGTCCTCCTGGTCGGGTGGTGCGCTTTCGTGGCCGCGATCGGTGTTGGCTCAGCGGCGCTGGGTGTCCTTTTCGATGCCCGGGAGCAGGCGGCGACCGCGGCGGAGGCAGCGGCGCTTGCCGCCGCGGTGGCCACCTATCCCCCAACCGGGGCCGGGTCACCCCAGGCGCTGGCTGCCGAGTACGCAACGCGGAACGGTGCCCGGCTGGTGAGTTGTTGGTGCGACGTCGACGGATCAATGGCGGTCAGAGTGGTCGCCGTCACCGTTGCCTTGACCGCCGACCTACCGCTGTTCGGCGAAATGCTGGTGGGAAAGACAGCCAGGGCCGAGTTCGACCCCGGAGCATGGCTGGGCAGGTGATGTCCGGCTTCTCTAATCGTCTGTGGCACTAGCGTCGAGACCATGACCGACAACCGTGATCGGGTCGAGCGGTTCATCGAAGCTCTCGACGACCGCGAGTGGGAGGAATGGGTTTCCTTGCTCCACCCCGAGGTGGTTTATGAGATTCCTCAGACAAGGGAGCGCATTCGGGGCCGGGATCGCTACCTCCAGTTCAACCAGGAGTACCCCGGGGACTGGCACCTGCATGTCGTGGTTGCCATTGCCGACGAAACCAATGGTGTCGCCTGGTTCGCCTGGGAGGTGGACGGGGAGCAGCCTGCGGATGCCATGGCCTTTTTCACCTTCGTGGACGGTCTGATCACCTCGGTGACTGACTTCTGGCCGGAGCCTTACGACCCGCCTCGGGGGCGTGAGCATCTGGTGGAGCGCTGGTGACCCGATGGCAGGTAGGTCCACCAGGGCGACCGAGGCCCTCGATCGGGTCGGGGCGGACTATCGAGTCCATCGTTACCAGGTGTCGCAGATCGTTGGGGACGGCTATGGGGTCGCGGTGGCCGAAGCAATCGGGATGTCCGGGAGTCGTGTCTTCAAGACGCTCGTGGCTGAGGTCGACGACCAGCCGGTGGCGGCAGTGCTTCCTGTCGATCGCAGGCTCTCCACCAAGAAGCTGGCTCGGGCAGTCGGCGGCAGGAGTTGCTCGCTGGTCGCACCGGCCACTGCCGAGCGCTTGACCGGATACGTCACCGGTGGGATCAGCCCGTTCGGTCAGCGCAGGAATCTCAGGGTCATCCTCGACGACTCGGCATCCGGGTTGGAGACGATCGCGGTGTCGGGCGGGCAGAGAGGGATCCAACTGGAGTTGGCCCCCGAGGCGTTGCTCGCGGTGACCGGGGGGATACTCGCGGCCATAGCCGACGACTGATAGCCGATCTAATCTCGCGCCGATGGCCACCCGTCTCGAGACCCTTCGCATGCTGGCAGAGTTGGCCAAGCTGACGGCTCTCGACGAAGGAAGCAGACAAGCGTTCCGGGTCCGTGCCTACGAAAACGCGCTTCACGGGATCGAGGGCTACCAGGGGGAGTTGAGCGGGCTCAGCAAACAAGAGCTGGTCGAGATCAAGGGAGTCGGGGCCTCCACCGCGGACAAGATCCTGGAGTTCCACGCCACCGGCTCGGTCTCCAAGCTGGAAAGTCTGCGTCAGAAGTACCCGCCGGCATTTGTCGAGCTGACCAAGATCCCCGGTCTGGGTCCCAAGACCCTCAAGCTGCTCCGATCCGAGCTCGGGGTCGAGGACATCGACGGGCTGCGCAACGCCATCGCCTCTGAGCAGCTCCGTGAGCTCCCCGGTCTCGGGAAGACCTCCGAGGAGAAAGTCGCCAAAGCGATAGATCGGCTCGGTCTCCACGGCAAGGATCGCAGAACACCGTTGGTCGAGGCACTTCCCCTCGCCCGCTCACTGGCGGCACGGCTCGAGGGTCTCGCGTCGGTGGAGGCTGCGATCCCCTGTGGCTCGATCCGGCGATTCTCCGAGACCGTCGGCGACATCGACATCGTGGTGGCGACCACCGATCCGGCACAAGTCTCCAAGTTCGTCTTGAGCCTGGCCGAAGTGGAGGAGGTGATTGGATCAGGTGACACCAAGACATCGTTCCTCACTCGGGAAGGGATGCAGGTCGACGTGCGGACCGTGCTGCCGGACCAGGTGGGCTCGGCCCTCCTCTACTTCACCGGGTCGAAGGCACACAACATCGCACTGCGGCAGCGGGCTATCGACCGTGAGTTGCTGCTGAGCGAATATGGTCTCTTCGATGGCGATGAGGTGGTGGCGTCGCTCACCGAGGAAGAGGTGTACCAGGCCCTGGGAATGACCTTTGTCCCGCCGCCGCTGCGGGAGGGCTCCGGTGAGGTGGAGGCCGCGGCGGCTGAC